>Ga0114909_1001696_pt1 | contig 11661 bp, 18 predicted proteins | sample MalvireepMed_906_FD_87290 | JGI IMG/M metagenome (GOLD analysis project Ga0114909, IMG submission 87290) | Marine viral communities from the Global Malaspina Expedition - Malaspina viral metaG DeepMed_906 | ecosystem: Environmental > Aquatic > Marine > Oceanic | place: Mediterranean Sea...
ACACCGAGCGGGTCCGGATTGGCCTGGGCGCGAAGATCGGCCTGCCGGTACGTCTGAACCGCGACACGGTGATCGCCGCCTTCCTCGACAATGTGCGCGAGGCCACGCGGCCCACGGTGGCGACCTCGCTCGCCACGCTCAGCGCCAACACGGTGACGCTCGACAGCGCGCTCGATGGCAGCGGCGTGCTGGTCGATTTCTACGAGACCCAGTGAGGGCAGACCGCCCCGACCGACCACCCTCCATCTCAACCAGGAGACGCCTGAAATGCCCAAGCACCAGATCGCCGCCCAGCGGCTTTACCTCACCGCCAACAAGCAGGCCCTCGTCCCGGCAGGCCACGATGAAGCCGCGATCCTCTACGCCAACGAAGGCACGATCATTCCACAATCGGCGTGCGAGATGTTCGGCCTGAAGGACGGCAAGCTGCCCGGTGGCAAGAAGACCAGCGCGAAGGGCGGAACCAAGGCCGCGCCGCCGCCGCCGAACAAGGGCGAGCCCGCCCCGCCCAACAAGAGCGCTCCGCCGCCCCCGAACAAGGGCGCGCCGCCTCCGCCGAACAAGGCCGCGAAGGTGCCGGAGGACAAGGTGATCAAGCTGGGCGAAGGCAAGGCCGACGCCGCCGATGGCGGCACGGCGAAAGCGCCCGAGCTGACCGACATCGACGGGATCGGCCCGGCGACCGCCAAGGCCCTGATCGGGGCAGGCATCGCCGGGGTCGCGGGTCTCGCCGCCGTCGACCTCGCCAACCGGCCCGAGATCGAGGGGCTGGCCAGCACCTTCGACTGGGGTAGCTCGATCGCCGCCGCCAAGGCGCTGGTCGGCTCCACCGATGACGAAGCCGCCGCGACCGGAGACGCGGCGTGACCACCACCGTCACCGTCACCACCGGCGACCACCCGGCTGCCGTGCTCGCCTTTCCGCTGAAGGATGGCGAGCCGGTGGGCGGCGAGGCGTACAGCCAGCTCGGCGTGGTGGAACCGCAGTCGACCGGCGAGTTCGCTGCGCATTCCGGCCAGGACATTCTGGTGCGCGAGGAAGCGCTGCCCGAGGCGGCTGCCGAGGTTGACACAGCGCGCGAAGAGGAAGCGGCCTGATGGCTACTCTCACCCGCGAACAGGCGTGGGCCTTGCAGGCCTATCTCACCGCGATTGAACTCTACGCCAGTGGCGTCTGGGGAGCGGTCGAGGGGCCGATGCGAGACGAGTTTGGGATCGACGATCCCGAAAGCGCGCTCGCCGATGCTCAACAAGCGCTGGAGGGCTAAGCAATGTCGCTCCTCGATCGGGTCAAGGAACGCACGGCCAGCGATCTGCCGGACGCCGAGCTGCAAGCGATGATCGACGCGATCACCGCCGAGCTTGACGGGCGTTTCGGCCCGATCGGGGAGACGACGGTCAAGATCGGCGATCCGGGTGAACCGGCATCGAGCGCGATGCGCCACCTGCGCCTGGTCAGGCCTGCCGACGCCGCGCAGCCGATCACAATCGTCGAACGCAATCCAGGCAACTCCGGCGCGGATGGCGATCGCACCACGCTGGACGCTGACGATTTCGAGCTGCTGCACGATGGCCGCACGCTGCTGCGCCTGACCAGCGGCCCGAACGGATCGCACTATTGGGCTCCGCTGGTCGAGGTGACCTACACGCCACAGGCCAACGCCGCCGCGCGCGAGGAGGCGACGATCAAGCTGATCCAGCTCGACCTCTCCTATCGCGGCGGGCTGAAGAGCGAGAAGGCGGGCGATTATTCGTTCACGCTGTCGGGCGACATCGCCGCCGATCGCGAGGCGATCATGCAGACGCTGGCCGACCGGCGCGGGATGGTGATGGCTTGATCGCGCTCTTGATCCTCTACCTGCTCGGTGCGGCAATTGTGCTCTTTCTTAGTGCTCCGTGGGATCACTATCAGGCGAGCACCTGGTCGGCGGCGATCGTCATTGCGATCATCTGGCCGTTGGCTGCGGTGCTGCTCATCCTCGGGATGATTGTCGATCTCATCCTCGTTTTTCGCAGGCGTCCGCGATGATCGCGCAGCGGCTCACCATGCGCGCGGCGATCGAGCGCGATCAGGCGACGGGCGAGGATGCCTGGGGCGGCAAGCCCGCACCGCAGTTCGAGACGCTGCACGCGGCGCTGCCGTGCTTCGCCTGGTCGAAGGCGAGCCGCGAGCTGGTGGACGGGGCAAAGACCGCGATGATCGAGGACGCGCGCGTGATCTTCGCGAAGGGCGCGGACGTTGCCGAGGGCGATGTCATCACCGCGATCAGCGACCGGAAAGGCACCGTCCTGATCCCCGGTCGGCTGAAGGTCGAAGGCCCGCCGCAGTTCAAGCACACGCACGTCGAAGCCGCGCTTCAGAGGATCGGGTGATGGTGGACCACGCACGAGAAGCCAAGGCGATCGCCAGCGGGCTGGAGGTCGGTTCGGCCTGCCAGGCAATCGCCGGGCGGATTTTTCCGCACAACAACGACTTCGTCTCGCGCGAGAAGCTGACCGAAGAGCTGGTCGCCTTCTTCGTCCCGATCATCTCCCGGATCGATGAGCTTGAGAAGCACAGCCATCCTCCGGTGGACCTGCTGCCGCTGATCCGCGCCGAGATCGACAAAGATCGCCGGAGGTCGCTCTGATGGCCGAGCAGTCCCTCAAATGGAACGGCGATGCGCTCAGCGCTAAGATGCGCCGCGCGCAGATCGCGGGCGTCAACGGCACGATGGCGCTGTGCGTCCAGGACGCGAAGAACGATCACGCCTGGCTCAATCGCACCGGCGTTCTCGAAGGATCAATCGACATCGCGGAAGGCGCAACCGTCGTCGCGAATGGTGTCGAGGGAACGTGGGGATCGAAGGGCGTCAAGTATGCCCGCATCCACGAACTCGGCGGCACGATCGAGCACCCGGGGGGCACGCCTTACAAGATCGTCGACGGCGGGATGGCTGTCTTCGTTTCCAAGAACGATCCCGAGGCAGCCAATTTGCCGAAGACGAAGCCGCACGAGATCGTAATGCCTGCGCGGCCCTACCTGCGGCCCGCAGCGGACACACGATACCCCGAACTCGCCAAGAACGTGAAGGCGGCATTTGAGGCGATGGAAGGTCCCGATCTGCCGCCAGCGACAGGCGGCAAGAAATGAGCGAGCCGGCCGATCTGGAGGCGGGCCTGCGGGCCTACCTGCTCAACCAGGGCACCGTCACCGCAGAGGTGGCCGGGCGCGTCTTCGCGGGCGAGCTGCCTGCCGACGAGACCGCCGCCATGCCGCGCGGTGCGATCGTGCTGAAGTCGAGCGGCGGCGTCTCGCTGACAGCCGAGAGCGAGAACGACCACGACACCCAGCGGATCGACCTTTTCACCTTCGGCGCGACCCCGCGCGAGGCCGCGACGATCATGCGCACCGCCGCGCTGGCGCTGCGCCGCCTCAAGCGCGGGATCTACGGCGGCGTCGTGATCCACTGGGTCAACCCGGCGGGCGGCTCTGTCCAGGGCCGCGAGCCGGGCACCGAATGGCCGCGTCACTTCCAGTCTTTTCAGGCCCTGCACGGCCTCACCCAAGTCCAACCCTAGGAGACCTTCGCCATGACTCCCTTCGAAATCATCTGCGCCCCGCTGACGGTGTACATCGCCGATGTCGGCACCGCTTTCCCCACGCTGGACGCAGCGCCCGGCGCAGGCTGGACGCTGCTGGGCACCAACGGAACCCGGTCCTACGAAGTCGGCGGGGTGACCGTCAGCCACTCCAAGACGTTCTCCAAGGTTCGCACGGACGGCGCGACCGGCCCGGTCAAGGCGAGCCTCGACGAAGAAGACCTGATGTTCCGGGTCAATATCCTCGATCTCAGCCTGGAGGCCTACAGCCTCGTCCTCAACGGCAACACCGTCACCGAAACGGCGGCGGGTTCGGGCTCGATGGGGTTCAAGAAGATCGGCCTTTCGCAGAGCGTGGGCCGCACGCGTGAATTCGCGCTGATCGCGCGCGGCCTGTCGCCCTACGACGAGGCGTTCCCGCTCCAGTACTGTGTGCCGCGCTGCTACGACAGCGGCAGCCCGGAACCGGTGTTCAAGAAGGGCGGCACCGGCGCTTCGCTGCGGCTGGAGATGACCGCGCTGGAGGACCTGAGCGACGGCGTGAGCGAAGACGAACGCTTCGGCTACATCCTCGCTGGCAACGCCGCCGCGCTCGCCTGATCCACCCGACCTCTAGACCGGAGAGCCGATCATGGATCAGGCCAGCCCCGCGCCGCTGCTCGACCTCGACACGCTGACCACGCGCAATTTCATCGCGATCGACGGCCAGCGGTACTTCATCCGATCGCCCGACGAACTGAGCGTGATCGAGAGCCACCGCTTCGTGCGCTGGGTCGATCGCGTGCAGGCGCTGCAAAAGGCGGACCCCGGCAAAGACGAGGAGGCCCAGGACACGCGCTCTGCCGAGCTGGCGGAGCTGGTCGATACGATCGTGCGGGGTGCGGTGATCGATCTGCCCGAGGAGGTCTTCGCCAAGCTGAGCGGCGCGCAGCGCTGGTCGGTGGTGGATGTTTTTACCGCGCTCCTGATGCGGCGGGCCGTCGCCGTGTCGGGAGCGATGCACAAGGCGGCGGGGACGTGGACTCCGGAGATGGAGAGCGCGCTCGGATCGATTGGGGCGAGCAGCTCCCCCGGCTACAGCGGTTCTACGGCGGAGACCCGCAAGCCTGGCTGGCTGAGCTTCCTGTCGGGCTTGTTCGAGCATTCGTGACGATGATGCCGCGCCTCGACGCGCGTGAGCGCCTTGCGCGTGCCCAGGACGTGGCGCTGGGCAGCGGCACGATCGACGAAGACGTGAAGCGCGATCTGCAGGAGGAGCTGACCAACCGCGCACGCGGCCCCCGGCGCGCCAAGGCGGCCACGCGGCGCGACATCGCTGGCGCGGGCATCGGCATCCGCGTGAGCCCTCCCAAGGCGGAGCCCGGCAATGGCTGAGAACCTCGGCGATGCCCTGCTGCACCTGCGCACGGACGATGCGCAGTTTAATGCGGGCGTCGATAAGGCGGAGGGCCGCGCGAAGAAGCTCGGCACCGAACTGGACAAGACGCGCGGGCAAGCTGACCGCCTCGGCACCGAGATGGCCGAGACCGGGGCCAAGGCCGCGAAGATGGGCGATGGCTTCCAGCAGGGCGGCTCCAAGGTGGTCGCATCGTCGGCTGCCCAGAAGGCCGGGATGCAGCAGCTCAGCTATCAGGTCGGCGACATCGCGACGATGTACTCGATGGGCGCGCGGCCCACTCAGATCTTCGCTTCGCAGATCGGGCAGGTCACCCAGGCGATCCAGCTCGCGACCGGAGGGGCAAGTAAGTTCGCCGCGTTCCTTGGCGGGCCTTGGGGGATGGCGATAACGGCGGGCGTGATCGTCCTCGCGCCGTTCATCGGCAAGCTGTTCGAAGCCGAAAAGGCGATGGAGGCGGTCGAGTTCTCCAGCCATGCGATGGGCGATGCGCAGGGCATCCTGGGCAGCGTGATCGACCTGACCACCGGCAAGATCAAGGATCAGACCAGCGCGCTGTGGGCGCTCGCCCGCGCGCAGGCCGTCGCCGGGCAGATCCAGGCACGCGAGCGGGCGCAGGAGCTGCGCCGTACGCTGAAGGACGCGGCGGACGAAAAGGGCGGCATCATGACCGTCGCGGGCATTCCGGTGCCGAAGCTGGGCGCGCGCGGGATCGTGGGCCTTCAGCGCAGCTCCACGCCCACCGCGAAGATCGCCCAGGGCGTGCTGGACGGCACCCTCTCTCCCGAGGCGGCGATCAAGCAGCTTCAGGCGCTGGAAGGCGCGCTGCCGGGCGACAAGCTGGGCCAGCTGCTCTCCACGGTCGCCAACCTCAACGTCGAGCAGCTCAACGCGAAAGTTTACGAGGACCTTGAGGCCGCCTTAGACGGCGATAAGGACGCGCTTGAGGGCTTCCTCAACCGGCCCGATCCGAAGAAGACCCGCACCCGCAAACCGCGCACGCCTAAGGGGCCGACCGCCGCCGAGCTGCAATCCCGGTTCGAGGGCGAGGACGTGCAGCTTCAGCGCGAGACCTTGCAGGCGAAGCTTCAGCTGGCGACTACCGCCGAAGAACGCGCAGACATCCAGGCGGAGCTGCTGACGCTGGAGCGTGACCAGCGGCTGGCCGAGATCGAGGCGAGCAAGCTGAGCGAGACGCAGAAGGAAGCGCTGCGCAAGCGGGTCGAGGAGCTGCTGGGCAAGGAAACGCCCGACGATCCGGACGGCACGATCGTGGTGGGCAAGAACACCGGCCTGCAAGGTCAGCTCGACCAGCGCGCCTACGCGGCGGAGATCGAGCGCGAGATCGCCGCGCTGGCGCAGGCCCGGTTCGAGGCAGAGACCGAGGCGCTTCAGGTGCAGCTGTCGCTGGCCGACACCGAGGCGGAGCGCAAGGCCATCGCGCTCAAGCTGCTGGAGGCCGACGAACGCTATCTGGAGCAGAAGCTTCAGGCGGTGCTGGACAGCGCGACCGCCAGCCGGGCGGAGAAAGAGCGCGCGCAGATCGCGCTCGATGCGCTGAAGGCCACCGCGCCGGGGCGGCACGAGGAAGTTGCCCGCGCCAACGGCACCACGGTCGATCGCTACCTGCGCGACCTCAACAAGACGCCCGAGCAGATCAACGAGGTGGTCGATAGTATCACGATCGGCGGCCTCGAAACGTTGAACGACGGGCTGGTCGACATGCTGATGAACGCCCGGTCGGTGGGCGATGCCTTCAAGTCGATGGGCGACCTCTTTCACTCGATGACCGAGCAGATCATTGCCGACCTGCTGCGGATCGCGATGCAGCAGATGATCGTCGCGCCGATCGCCAACGCGCTGTTTGGCGCGGTGGGCGCTGGCGGCGATCGCAGCGGTGGCTTCCTCTCCACCCTCCTGTCAGGCTTCGCAGGTCTGTTCGCGGATGGTGGCACGATCCCGACCGGCCAGTTCGGCATAGTCGGCGAAGCGGGGCCGGAACTGGCCTTCGCCGCGCCGGGTGGCCTTGGCATCATGTCCAACTCCGACAGTCGCCGCGCGCTTGGCCGGGGCGACGGTCAGAAGAGCGGCGGCGACACCTTCAACTTCAACATGCCGGTCGATGCGACGGGAGCGGAGTCCGCGGCGATCGCGCGGCTCAATTCGCGGCTCGACCGTTTCGAGCGTGATCTGCCCACGACCATCGTCGGCACCGTGCGCGATGCCCAGGAGCGGCGGTTTCTGGCGGGAGGTGCGGCATGATCCTGCCTCTGCCCGAAACCCCCAGCGGGATCGCCCGCGTCAAGCTGGAGATCCAGCGGGTCGATTACGGCGCGCCGGAGGCGAGTGGACGGCAGGGCGGTGTGCAGGCCGGGTTCCCGGTGTGGGGCGTCAGACTGGAACTCGACCGGATCGACCCGGTCAGCGCGGATCTGTGGAGCGCGTTCATCGATCGGCTGCGGGGGCGCATTCGCCGGTTCTATTGCGGCGACAGTGCGCGCCCGCGCCCGGTCGCCCACGCTTACGGCATGTTGAGCCTGGCGCGGGCGGGCGGCGGCGCGTTCGACGGTGCCGCGACCGGGTGGAGCCAGACGGTGGACGCGGACGGCGATGCCACGATCACGCTCAGCGGGCTGCCCGCAGGCTTCGTGCTGACGCCGCGCGACCTGATCGGCTTCAAGTGGGATGCGGACGGCGCGGCGGCGGGCACCTTCGAACGACGCACGGTGGCTCGCTGCGTTACCTCGGCAGTCGCCGATGAAGGCGGCGAAGTGAGCATCATCGCCGAGCCGCCGCTGGATACCGAGCTGGTCCCTGCCGGAGCGATCGCCCATTTCGACAATCCGCTGTGCGTGATGCAGCAGGTGCCCGAGGAGACCGACCTCGCTCCGGTGGGTGAAGCCGGGACGATGAGCAGCGGCACCATCGTCGGCATTCAGGACCTGCGGCCATGAAGTCGATCGCCGCCGCCGCCCTGGCCGCGCTGGAACGCGGCGATCCGATCGTCGTCGGCGCGGTCGAGATCGCGTCCGATCCGGTGCTGTGCGTGTGGGGCGGCTATCGCGAGATCACCTTCGACGGGCGCACCTTCAAGCCGCTGCGCGATCGCACGCTGGTGCAGGTGGCGGGCGGCGCGCTGGGCGGGCAGGCGCAGTCGATCACGCTGGTGCTGTCTGGCATCGAGCCGGAAGTGCTGGAGCTGCTCGACGCGAGCGAAGTGGCCGGTGCTCCGGTCACCCTCTGGCGCACTATCTGGGATTCGAGCGGCACCCAGATGCTCGGCTACGATGTCTGGGGGCGCGGCCACCTCGACACGCTGCCGCGCGAGGAAGAGATCGGCGGCACGGCGAAGATCACCGCGACGATCGAGACCCCGGCGCGCAGCTCCGGACGGCGGGGCGCGCGGATGCGATCGGATGCGGACCAGCGGCTGATCGATCCGAACGACGGCTTCTTCAAGAACGTCGCCTACGCGGGCGAGAAGAAGCTCTACTGGGGCGGTCGCCGGGCCGACCGCGCGGGCAGCGTGCTGGGTGGTGGCGGTGGCCGTGGCAGCGGCGGCGGCGGCAGGCTGGTGCAGCGATGACGATCAACCGCGACATCCCTGCACTGCTGCACTGGATTGCGGCGCACCGTTTCCAGCCCCACAGCTGGGGGCGCGGCGGCTGCTGTGTCAGCTACGCGCTGGGCGGCGTGCACGCACAGACCGGGATCGATCATCTGGCCGATCTGCCGGTCTGGTCGACCCGAGCGGAAGCGTTGGCCGTCGCTCGCCAGCTGGGCGGGCTGACCGTAGCACTGGATGCGCGGCTGGTGCCGATCGCGCCCGCGCTGGCGCAGCGTGGCGACATTGCCGGGCTGGCCGATCGCGCGTTCGGCGTGCGGCTGATGATCGTCGAAGGCGAATTGCTCTCCGGCCCCGGCGAGCTGCGGCAGGAGCGGCTGCCGCGCAGCGCGATGGTGCGCGCCTGGTCGGCCCTGCCAGCAGGGGAGCCCGCCAGTGAGTAAGGTGATCCAGACGATCGTCGGAATCGGCCTCGCAGTGGCGGGCGCGATCACCGGCAACTGGTCGCTGATTCTGGCTGGCGTCTCGATGGTGGGCGGCGCGCTGCTGACGCCATCGTTCAAGGGCGGCGATCGCACGGCGGCAGCAGCGACGCTCCAGATCGGCGAGATCTACCGCGAAGCGATTGTGGGCCGGGTGGCCGTTGCCGGGAGCCTGGTCGACGCGTTCAACTTCGGCGGCGAATACGGCACCGATTGGGAAGTGCTGGTGATCGCGCTAGCGGATCATCGCTGTGACGCACTCGAAGGCTTCTTCGTCGACGATAGCTACCGCACCTTCACCGGCGATGGACCGGTGCCCGGGTTCAATGGTCAGCTTGAGGTTTACTGGCGCGATGGCCGGTGGGATCAGGAGGTGCCGCAGATCCTGCTCGATCACGGGCCGGGCTGGACCGCGAATGATCGCGGTCGCAGCGTGGCCTACGTGGTGGTCGCCTACAAGGCCGACGATCAGGCGGACGAGGATGCGGCGGCGATCTTCCCCGGTGGCCGCCCGCGCTTCCGCTGGGTGGTGCGCGGAATGCGCTGCTACAGCGCCCGGCTTGATAGCAGCGTGGGCGGTTCTGGTCCGCATAGGCGGGACGATCCCTCGACTTGGGAGTGGACCGAGAATGTCATCGACTGCCGCTATAACTGGGCGCGCGGGATCTACGCAGGCGACAAGGTGGACCAGCCCGAGATGCTGCTGGTCGGGCGCGGGCTCTCCGCGATCGAGGCACCGCCGCAGAACGTCTTCGCGCGCGCCAATATCTGCGACGAGCTGGTCGGCGGTGCGCCGCGCTATCGCATCGGCGCGTTGATCAGCGGTGGCGAGACGCACCTGTCGGTCGAAGAAGAGATCGCCGCCGCCTGCGCGGGCGTGATCATCCAGCCGCAGGGTGCGGTCGAGATTGATCCGGGTGCGGCGAAGGCTCCGGTGGCGCACTTCACCGATGCGGACATGGTGGTGGGGACCAAGCGCAGCTGGTCGGACATTCTCAGCCGGGGCGATGATGGCTGGGTGAACACCGTGGTTGCGACGTTCGTCGACCCCGCGCAGCGCTGGATCGAACGCTCTACCCCGCCCGCGCGCGTCCAGGCCGATCTGATCGCCGATGGTGGCCCGCGTGAGCAGCGTCTCAGATTGCCGATGGTGCCTTATTACGCGCAGGCCACGCGGGTGACCGAGATCGTGCGCCGTCTGGGCAGGCTGTTCGGTCGCGCGCAGGTCACCCTGCCGCCCCGGTTCGCCGCGATCGAGGAAGGCGACTGGGTGACGTGGCAGAGCGATCGCTATTTCGGCGGCGCGACGAAGACCTTCCGTGTGGATGCCTGGGGATCGGACGAAGGCTGGCGGCACCAGCTGACCCTGCGAGAGATCGATGCCAACGCCTTCGCCGATACCGCGACGCCGGAAGATACGGCGGTGGGCGTGCAGCAGCCATCGCCCGGCGATCTGCTCGCGCCCGGCGATACCGCCTGGACGCTGGCGGGGATCGCAATCGAAGGCCCCGGAGGTTCGACTCCCGCGCTGCGCATCACCGGCGCGATCGACAGCTCCGCCGCCTCGCTGATCAGGGTGGATTATCGGGAGTTCGGCGAAACCGAGTGGAACAGTCACGGCGATTACAGCCGAGAGACCACCGCGCTGCTCATCTCCCCCGTCGCGGACCAGACGCAATACGAGGCCTCGATCCGCTACATCGTCGACGGCTTTCCAACACCGCGCCGCGTGCTTGGCCCGGTTACCAGCGGCACGCTGAGCGCCAATGTGGGCGGCTACGACGGCGCGACGATCGACGACATCCTCGGTCGGCTCAGCACACTGGAAGGGGCAGCCTGATGGGACCCGCCGAAATCATCACCGCGCCCTACACGATCTGGACTGCGCCCTACGGCACCGCTTTCCCCGCGCCTTCGCAGGCACCGGGCGCGGGCTGGCAGCTGCTCGGCAAGCGGGGGGCGGGCAGCTATTCCGAAGACGGCGTGGCGGTGCAGCACCAGCGCCAGTTCTCCACCACGCAACCCGCTGGCACGATGGGCGCGGGCTTCGGCTTCACCACGATGGGCGGCCTGCGCGTGAGGGCGCGCGTGCTGGACCTGACGCTGGAACAGTATGCCATCGCGATGGGCGGCAACGCCGTCACCCGCACGCGGCCCGATCTGGAGGCGGTCGGCATCCGCACGATCGGGCTGGTCCCGCGTATGCGCAACCCCGTGCCCTTTGCCGTGCTGGTGCGCGGCCCGTCGGCCTACGCTGAGGGGCAGCTCGCCCAGTACGAACTGCCGCGCTGCCTGGAAGATGGCGGCGGGGCGGAAGTCGTTTTTCGCAAGGGCAAGCCAGCCGGAATCGGGGTGACTTTCCTCGCCCTGCGCGACCCGGCTGCTCTGAGCGAAGAGACCGCCTTCGGGCAGCTGCGCGCAGCCTACCCGGTCCAGCTGATCGAGTTCGCAGGCACCATGCAGAGCGGCGTGCTCGGCATCGACGGTTCAACCCAATCCGGCACATTCGAGAAGGACTTCTGAGATGACCATCACCCTGAACGGTGACCCGATCAATGAGACCACGCGGCTCGAATTGCTCAGCGGGCTCGGGATCGCAGACGCTGCTGCCAAGGCCACGCTGGCGCAGGAAGCGGC
>Ga0114909_1001703_pt1 | contig 11635 bp, 9 predicted proteins | sample MalvireepMed_906_FD_87290 | JGI IMG/M metagenome (GOLD analysis project Ga0114909, IMG submission 87290) | Marine viral communities from the Global Malaspina Expedition - Malaspina viral metaG DeepMed_906 | ecosystem: Environmental > Aquatic > Marine > Oceanic | place: Mediterranean Sea...
CGCCGGCCTCGACCCGGCCGAAGATGCCACACGATCAATGGAAACGTGGACCCTCGACATTACCCCCGAGATGAAGACCGCCGCCCTTCTGGAAGGCATGCCGATGTATGGCTTAGGCGCAGGGATACTCGGCGCGGCAGCGGCACGAGGCATCGGTGAGACCGAGCGTGAGGCGTACTGATGGCAGATAGGTTCACCGACAATTTCTTCGGACAGATACCGCAAGCTGTCCCTGTCATCCCCAAGGGCACTGGGGTGAAGGAAATACTGGCGGCCATTCAGTCGATGGCTATGCCCGCTCTGAACGCACCGCAGAAACTATGGAGCGGCTTCTTTGAAGGGAAAACTCCACTCGATCCGGGCGAAGACCCCGTTGCCAGAGATTATGGTCCGAGAGGCGAATTGGCCGGTACGGTCCTTCCGGCAGGATATGCGTCACACCCAACTACCGGAAGAATTTACGCGGTAAATGAAGAAACAGATCGAATGAGCCCCTTGTCCTCGTCGGCACAGTTGTTTACTGGGTCGGTTCTTGATCCCTTGAGGATGGCAGCGGTAAACGCCATGCGAAGAATGGCATCAAGAGCCCCCGGCGATCCAACTGTATTGGCGACGGGCATAACCCCGCCAATACCCAAAATAAAGGCGAGCAGCGGGTACAAATCTCCGCAGAACGTGACAGGCAACCCTGAATTTGGTATACTTCCACCCAGCAGTGGAGGGGGGGCGCCCCTCCCTAGCGGCGCACTTCAGCAGAGTGCGGCACCGCAACCACTGCTTTCTTACCCCCCCGTCCCTGATCCGGTCATGTCGCATGAAGCCAAGAGTAAAATTTTGGGTTTGCAGCGCAAACAATACCCCGAAGGTGCCTTCAACAAGGTCTGGACGGGCAAGGGCAGCAATGTAGAAACCAAGGGCCTCAAGAAGGCTATTGATAGTGCCCAACGCGATATTGACGCTGGACAATACACGCCGTACTTCGATGTCGCCAAGCGGGCGGACGTTGATCCCAGCAAGCATCCTTCAGGGCCGAAGACAGTTGATGTCGCGATGCCAAAGCAGGCAGCGACCATTGAGAAATACACTACCCTCGCCCAGAAAAAGGACGCTGTGCGACGACTCAACGAAGCCTATGACATGGGGTTGGATATAAAGGATTCAGAGAATTGGTATTTTGTAAAACAGATAGAAGATGGATTCATTAAGTATCTGGGAGCGAAAGAGGGCAGAAAACAATTCCGAGAGAAATTCGCGATGGCAATGGCAGCGACCACCGGAGGATCTTCGCCAAAGGAGAATTTCCGCACGGCAATGTATGGGAATTATCTTCGGGAGAATAATCTTCCGTATCCCAAGACCCTACAGACAACGAATTGGGCCAAGGGCGCGGGGCCGGATGACCTTGTGGCGTATCAGATGCCATCACCTGTTGGTGGGCGATATGTCAGCGGAAATGTTCAGATGCACAAGCGATTGATGGACATGGGAATCGATCCTGTCGAGAATCCGAAACGCTATAATTTCATGCGAAATTTCCTTGGCGAGAAATCAGGCGCGACGATCGATGAGCAGATGAGTGGATTGTGGGATCCCAAACTCAAACAACCTCCAGGGAGGTCTTACGGAATATATGAAGGCACAATGGCGAGCCAAGCAGCCCTCCGTGGCGTGGACCCGAGAGGCTTCCAAGATGTGGCATGGGCAGGTGCAAAGAAGATCAAGGAGGGCGACAAGTACAAGGGCAGCAAGCCGATGGTGCAGGAGGTGAATGAGTCCATTGAGCGCACTGCGAGAATAACTGGGTTGACGCCAGAGCAAGTCTTTGTGGAAGGCATGGTCAAGAGCCGCATTCCAATTTTGAGTGTTGCCGGCGCCGCCTTTATAGCAGGCGCTGTCATTGATGACACGAGCGACAACGAACGCAAGGCATACTAATGGCCCGCAGTTCATACCCCTCCGTTGCTCGTGAGCCGCCCCAGTGGCGACTCCCCAATGTGCTGGACATCACTTCAGTCCAGGACGTCGTTGCATTCCTCAGAATGCTGCTCATCGTGCTGGTGGATCAGATCGACTACATCCGGCGAGCGGCGATCGTCCTCAGGGGCGTGCTGGACGGGAAAACCAACAACGTGGGCGATATTACATTGACTGCATCTTCCACGACGACGACATTGACAGACCCCCTGATCACGGTGAACTCGTGCATCGTTTTCATGCCGACGACGGCCAACGCTGGGGCAGCGCTCCAGGACGGGGCCTTCTATGTGACGATCGCGGCCCACGGCTCTGCGACATTGACGCACACGAGTAATTCCAACGACGATAAGTCATTCACTTACGTCGTGGTAGGATAGGAATAATGCCACAGATCACACAGTCTGACATCTTCGGCGATCCTTCTTTGTGGACGCCTCTGGACCCCTATGGGGGGACGCCTCTGGGCGCATATCCGGCCACCTATGGTCTCGGGCAGACAGGGTATGGACAGCAAGGCCCCTCCCTTGGAGGGCAGCCAGCACCGTATGTCGGAGGTGCAGGTGGATATCAACCGGGACCGTATGGTGGGGGTGCAGCCGGATATCAGCCGAGACCATTCAATGCGGGAGCCCTTGTCGGAGGCGGCGGTGGAGGTCAGCCCCAGTCGTTTCAGGATAGTGGAGGAGGCGCACTGAGCACTGGCCTCGGGGCGCTGTCGGCACTATCCGCTGCGGACAGGTATCTCTTGGATGGCCAACTGGGCGAAAGTGCGCGGGAGTTTCTGGGAAACATCCCCGGAGTGTCAAACATTGCGGAACTCTTTGGTCTTGGGCCGGACGCCGTCCCACCCGTAGAAAGTATTTATGGGAATCTTCCACAAAGCCCTCTGCTCGACTACCTTGATCCGAGTCTCGTGTCATCGGTAGAGGCTCCTCCTTCTATCGCTCCGCTGACAGGCCCTGCAACCAGTATGAGACACATAGCTCCGCCGGGATCATCCTTTGTGAGTCCCGCGGAGAGGGCCTCGTTTGCTGAGTTGATGGACGCAGGTGGTGTCCCGACAGGGGCTCCATCTATTTCTTCTGGGCCCACCTTGCTGGACGCCCCCGCTCTTCCTTCTTCGACTTATGATCCAACCACGCTTATTCCTCAAGGCGGTTCGCTTGCCGGTCTGGCAACGGGTGCAGGGGCGCTAGGCGGCCTAGCAACACAGGCACCTACCGCTGTCTGGTCGGCGCTGCCATATGCAACACAAGCGCAGATGACTGCCGCTGGGCTCGGGCTAGGTGGTGGTGGGTACGGCCTTGGCACGGCGGCAGTTCCCGGCATGTTGGGGGCGGCATTGCCGGGCATAGCTATGTCCCTCCTGCCAATCATCGCAGGCATGGGACAGAGCCAAAATTCAGCAGAGGCCATGCGACAGGGCACCGCCGCCGCAGTGCGGGCTTTCCAGAACCTGAATTTCAATGAAAACAACGCTGCCCGCATCAGGGCTCTGACCGGGTTGCCGGGTCCGACCGGACAATACGGCGACCGTCGGACACTTGAGTCAGGAGCGAATATCGGCGGCATCTTCAACCAACTCGAGCAGGCAGGTGGTCGTGCGGCCCTCTCCCCATCCGCCCAGAGCCTCTACGATGACCTGCGGAACTATCAGGTAGTGTTGCAGGAAAGAAAGAATACCGCGGCACTTGAGAGGTTGGGGCTGCCGGCTGATGTGGTGAGACCGGATCCTGTTCCATTTTATTCGCCGGGGCAGGCGGGCGGGCAGCCCTCTCTCCCAGTCCCAGATTACCGACAAATTCAACCCTATGACCCCCGTCTTCTGCAACAGGTTATGCCAAGCACTCAGGGCCAGACCTATGGAAGTACGCTCGCCGGTCGGCTTCTCAGTCAGGGAATGTCTCCATCGCAGGTCGAGGAGTACGTTATGAATGTAGGGCAATAGGAGAGAGATAGATGGACCTTGAACTTCATGAGCCTCTCCCCTCACTCCTCGCTCTCGGTGAGGCGTGGGATCTGTTTGAGGGCCGTCTCGTTGACACCGAGGAGAGCCTCTACTCCCGAGAGGAGATCGAGCATTGCCTCCTTCACGATCTGATGCAGTTGTGGACCGTGACCGACGAGCTTGGGCCAGCCGCGGCTGCGGTGACACAATTCCAGATGTTAGGCGAGACAAAGGTCTGTTATGTATTGCTTCTCGCTGGTCGCGACATGGATGGCTGGCTGCATCACCTCCAAGATATTGAAGAGTGGGCGCGAGAAAACGGGGCATTCAAGATGAAACTGCATGGCCGCGCCGGCTGGGAGCGGAAGCTCGATACCTACACCAAGTCCACTGTCATCTTTACGAAAGATCTGCATCATGGATAGCTCAAGACCTTCGGGCCAAGTCGTCACCCAGCAAAACCAAGAGCCGTGGGCTGGCCGGCAACCCTTTGACCTGGATGTGATGGGTGAAGCACAAAATATCTATCGGACTGCCCGCCCTCAATTCTTTCCGCGACAGGCGGTGGTCCCGCATTCTGCGGCCACTACGGGCGCTCTGGCTGCACAGGAGCAGCGTGCTCTGGCTGGCTCGCCTCTACGCGAAGCAGGGCTGCGGCATGCTCAACAGACGCTGGCGGGAGACTATCTCCGGGCCGGCAACCCGTTCACACAAGGGTTGATCGATCGCTTCGGCTCGACGGTCGGCGCCGAGATCGATGCCCAGTTTGCCGGCCAGAAGGGTAGGTTTGGCTCCGAGGGACACATACAGGCAAAGACGCGAGGACTCGGGGACGCTCTCGCGGCTCCGCTCTTTGGGAGTTACGAGGCTGAACGGGCAAGACAATTCTCACAGGCTCAGGGGGCACCGGCATTGGCTGCGACGGATTACGATGACTTTGCTCGTCGGGCGCAGGTTGGTGCGAGAAGAGAAGAATTGGGCCAACGGCAACTACAGGATGAAATTGCACGGTTTGAATTTGGGCAGAATTTGCCCCAGCAAGCCCTCAGAGATTATGCGGGTATCATCAGCGGTCAACCGGGGTTTATATCCCAGACGAATGTCGAGCCACGGTTCACCAACCCCGCACTGGGTGCTCTGGGCGGTGGCCTTTACGGATCTCAGATAGCGAATTTGATGAATCAGGACAACTTGCTCTGGCCCGCAGCCGGTGCATTCCTCGGCGCGATGGCGTAGGAGACGGATATGGCATACGCCGATAACGTGGAACAATACCTGACGGCTCAGGGCTTCCCGCAGAACCCTAGAGCGAACCTGCTGTCGCCCAAAAACGCAGCTCTCCTTCAACTTGCATCTCAACTGCTGGTCCAAGGCGGACCACAAAAGGAGCCGACGTCATTCGGCCAAGGTCTCGGACTGGCAATGCCGAAAGCAATGGAGGCTTACCAGGGCGCACGGAGTCAGGAGCAGGCGAGGCAGTTGCAACAGATCCAGATGGCGGGTGGTCTTCAGCAGTTTAGTGCGGGGCAGGCGGCAGCGAAGGCCGCTGAGGCAGAGACACAAGCGTATACAAACTTGGCCTCGAGCCTGAGTAGAATGGGGGAAGGCCAACCCGAGATCGGTGGTATTCCGGTTTCACAATTACCTAGAGACTTGTTTGGTAAGTACATTGAGGCGCAAGCCACCGCGATGGCGAAGGACACGCGGACGACTGCCATGAAGAATGCGGACTTTGGGTGGCCGGATAATGAGGCGCAGCGGCGGAGAGCTGTCCAACAAGCCGTCCTAGACCCTAGTGGTGAAGGGAAGTACTACGCCATACAGACGGGCGCTGGGTTGTTTATGATGGACAAGACGACCGGCACGGCTGCGATGATTGGCATTACGTCCGATAACTCGCCGGTGATGATGGGACAACCTTTCCGTCCAATGTTTGGCTCAAACGGCGTGCCTCTTCCATTTAACCCAGGCCAAGTGGACGATATTATGCCGCGTCCCGGCGGCGCTCCTCAAACAAGCGGTCAGGTGCCGCATGTGACGCCTCCGGGTGCGAAACCCATCCTTCCACCAACTTTGGCCGTTGACCCAGCGGTTACAAGAGCACGAGCCCTCTCGGCGGAACAACTTGAAGCCAAGCGCATCGAGGGCTATCCCTCAATGGTTCAAAGCATGGGATTCCAAGGCGTGAAGTGGGGCGTGGTCGACGACACGATCGATAGAGCCATTTCTATGTCCAATAACTGGACGACGGGTTTGATGTCTAATTTAGCTATTATCCCCGGTACGCCTGCTCACAATCTTCAGCAGACGCTGCTGACCCTTCATTCCAACCTCGGTCTCGGTGAACTTGAATCAATGCGGAAGTCTTCTCCAACCGGCGCGAGCGGCATGGGGCAATTAGCAGAGAGGGAAATGGAACTGCTTATTGCACACTGGGGCAGTGTCAATGCATCACAAGATGGTAAGCAGCTTGTCGAAAATCTTAACAAATTGAAGCCTCTCCTCAAAGCCACCCGGAACGCTATAAACGATGGCTTCATTGCGGAATATAGGGGACTCATCGATCTCCCGGTGATGGGAGGAAAACAGATCACCTGGGCCGATGTCAGCACGACCGCTCGCGTCAACGGGTGGCCCGTTACGGCTGTCCTCCAAAAACTTAATGTGGGGTTGAGACAGTAATAATGGGAACGGATCTAGTCGCCTTAGGCATCATCCAGTCAGACACTGGTGCTGTCCCTGGTCCAAGAGTACCCGACGTACTGGGGCCTATGTCTTCCGGCGCCGCGGTTCCCGGGAGGAATCTCGTCGAAGAAGGCATCTTTCCTGCGCCGCCGCCACCAGCAGCAGAAGCCCCACCTCCATACGATGCGGGCGGGTGGGTGCGAGACATTGGTGGTTTTGTTAGGGATGCCGCTACCGGGTTTGTTAAAAGTACAGCCGACCGCCTCAGGGGTACTGCCCAAGCCGTCAGGGGCGCCGTGACAGGTGAAACGACGCCGCTTGAATATCCAGACATGCCAGAAATTACCCAAGCCCCGATCGGCTTCTGGGAATCCTTTCCTATTAACATGCAACTTGGCGTCACGACCCATCCACAGGAAAAGGCCCGCATCATCCAGCAATACTTTCGAGGACCACAGGGACAGACTGATCCTCGCTTTGGCGGCTTGAGTGAAGACAAATACGGCCATCCAATCGTAACCTGGGGAAACCAGCCCTATTACGTCAACAAACCGGGCATGACACGTCAGGATTATGGCGACGTGGTTGCACAGGGCCTCCAATATTATCCTGCGGGCCGAATATCTGGGCAGGGGCGGAATATACCTGAACGGATACTCAGGGGGGGTTCCACCTACACCGTGACGGATCTCCTACAGCAAGGCGCAGGACAGATGTTCGGCGCTTCAGAATATACCGATCCGGCGCGATCTACGATCACGGGTGGCTTCGGAGCAGCCCTTGAGGGCGCATCACCATTGGTAGCAAAAGCCTTGCGCCCAGCTATTCAGCCGCTTCGCAGGGCAGCAGGGGCAGTAGGGGATGCTGTTTATCCTCGCGCCTTCCCTCAATTTCGTCCTGAAATGACATCCAGATACCCGCTGACGCGGGGACAGAGGACGGGCGACCCAGACCAGTTATACCGAGAAGACCTGATGCGTCGGACGGGTAAATACGGCGAAGAGGCAGGCGATACGATACGCTCCTTCGATGAGGCGCAGACTGAGATGATCCGCCAGGACGCGGCGGCGCTCCAGCGGGATATGGGCACGGGCACGGGTCTCGGTGCTGGTGACGATCTGGCCGCTGGCGAGCGTCTACAGAGACGTCTCATTGACGAGGCTGATGCGCGAAAACAGGCAGCGATTGATCAAGGAAGAGCCCTTGACGATCTTGCTGGTACAACGTCCGCTTATGTACAGCCATTCAATGTTGCCCAAGGCATCGATGATATGTTGGCGATACCAGGGGAAATGCGGATCCTCAGTCACCAACTCGACCGCATGCCCCACCTCAAGGGTGCTGTAGACCGCCTTCGCAAGATGCGGAGAATAATGGCTAACCCCAGAGCCAAGAAGCAATCAATTTTTGCTATCGATGACTACCGCCAGTCGCTGGATATCGACATTGGGCAAGCCGGAAAAGGATCACCTGAGGGTGTGGCCCTGATACGCATGAAGGAAGCCCTCGACAACAACGTGTCTCGGATCATTGACGACGGTCTACTGTTTGGCGATCCAGACCTAGTTTCCGCTTTGATGCAACGGCGCGACCTCTGGTCCCACTACTACAAACTGGCGGGGGGGCAAAAGGACGATCCCGCAACGGGACTCATGCGACGAATTCTTGACGAGAACCAAGCGTCCCCGGTTGAGGTCGTGCGGTTCATCATGGGGGCGTCGAAGGTGATGTCAACAGGTCGCAGCCGAGCACTCGTGCAGAGGCTAATCAAGCAGTTTGGCAAGGACAGTGAAGAAATTCGGCTGATAAAGGACGCGATCCTGTATCGGACATTCGTCAGTGGGGGGAGGGGCAGTGACAAAGTCACGCGCACGGCCATAGTGAATCGATACACGGAGAATTTCAAGAAGGATGGCCGCTTCCTGGTTGAGTCAATATTTGAGCCGGACGAGATCGCCAAAATGTCTAAATTCGTCGATGATGTCCGCCCGACGTTGCCAGTAGAGCAGCCGGCCAACCCGTCCGGCACCAGCTACACGATCCTGGAAGCCCTCGCTGACCGCGGGCTCTTCGCTCGACTCGGGCGGATAGTCTCTAAGATTCCGATGGCGCAGGGTGTCGGTGAGCAGTTTCAACAGGGTGCGGGAAAGGCGGCAGCGGCCGACGCAATTAGCCAAATAGAGCAATCGATCGTTGCGCCGCTCATTCGCGGTAGTATCGCAGGGTCAACCCGAAGTATGACTTCCGAACCGGAGTATTAAGATGGCAAGAGCAAGCATATCCGCCTATTCGGCGACCCAGACGTCCAACACCCTGATCACGGACGACTCGACGGACATCTCGATCGCGGAGGGCTTCGCGGCCGCGAATATAAATAACGCCATTCGCACCATGATGACGCATTTGGCGGACGCTTACGCTGGAGACGCCGCCTACGACAGTGTCACAAATTCGGTATCAGCGGGAGCCACACAGACCCAGGCCGGTGCGACTGCTTTGACCACGACGATCAACAGAGTGACAACTGTGGGCACAAACGGGGACGGGGTGAAACTCCCAACGGCGGTCGGGGGCCTTCAAGTGCTTGTTATAAATGACGACTCTGCTCAGACACTGAAGGTCTGGCCGAATACCTCGGATGCCATCGATGGCGGATCAGCGAATGCGGTCGACGGCAACCAGATAGCAGCGGGCGCATCACGTTTATACATCGCCGTAGACGCCACCAATTGGTACACGGCGCTCAATGACCTCGGCACCATTCCGTTGGGTGTCACTTCAGGAGGCAGTGGAGCGGCCACATTCACGGACGGCGGGATCCTATTGGGTTCAGGCACGGGAGCCATTACGGCAACCGCCGTGTTAGCAGACGGTGAGATACTGGTGGGCAATGGCTCTGGAGACCCCGTGGCGGAGAGCGGGGCCACTGCGCGGACATCTCTGGGCCTGGGCACTGGCGACTCGCCGACATTCACGACTGTCACTGCAAGCACCTCGGTTATACCTGACGCGGCTGGCGGCGCTGATCTTGGGTCTACCTCTGCTGAATGGGGTGATGTCTATATTGCCGATGATAAAAAACTTTACCTCGGAAATGATCAGAATTTCTCCATCCAGTACGACGAAAGTGGAAATGACACTACGGCAATTGTAGCGGCAGGAGGTGTATCATTTGCACCGCATGGGACAAGTGGCGGCAACACCACGCCTATACAATTTCAGGAATTGGCTGCCAATGGCGCCCACTACATTGGGTTCAAAGCTCCAGATAGTATTTCTGCGAATGTTACATGGACTTTGCCTAACGCCGATGGTTCAGCAAATCAAGTTATCAAAACTGATGGCAGCGGCGCATTAAGTTGGACGACGGTGTCTGCTGCCGTCACGGCGCTGAACAATGCGACTGAGTCAGAACTGGTGACGGTGGGGTCGACCACCACGGAATTGGATGCGGAATCTGGCCTGACGTTTGATGGATCCACCCTGACCGTGACCGGAACGATGGGTGTCGTCACCGCGAAGGATTTGGGCTCTGGTCTGCACGTCCGTGTGTCAGATTCTGGCGCATCCTCAGTCGAGGCGAATGGAGATGACCTGGTCATCGAGACCAGTGCCAATACTGGAATGACAATTTTCTCGGGCACCTCAAACGGTGGGTACGTCAATTTCGGAGACTCGGGCGGCACCATTCAAGGTAGCGTTCACTACGACCACAACACGGATATTCTGTGGTTTAGAAGTAATAATGGATGGGCCGCTTCTTTAAATGGGACAATATTCAGCGTTGGCGCGGACGAATCATTAAATGGCAACATGACGACAGGCGTGAATATTAGTCAGGGATCAGCAGATAATGAAATTTTCGCACTGAAGTCGAGCGATGTCTCTCATGGTCGCACTAGCGAAGCTGAGACGGATAGCTATTTTATCATAAAAAAACAAGCGGCCGCCGACGGTGGAGCGTATATCAAGGCGTTTACGGATGATAATTTCGTATGCCTGAAGGTTCTTGGGTATCAGAGAGATGCTAACGGTACGTCGCCGGGCACTGGTGTAGAAGGCGCCATCAACTGGGCCGTAAAAAGACACGACGGTGCAAACTCCAATGTAAATCACGACACCAACGAAATCGTCTATTCGTGGGCTGCACAAAAAAGTGGCGGTGGACGAGCAGTGATGGTTTTAGATTCCGACGGTGGATTGTTTCTAGATGACGCTGTCGGCAGTGCGTTTGATGATTATGATGATGCGGCACTCCTGCGAACTTTTTCAACTCATAGTGCTCCTGCTGATCAAATTATTAAAACTGAATTTGATAAGTGGGTCGGGTATAATTTCAAAGATTTGCAAGCAACGAGAATCATTTCTGATCCAGACGAGGGCGACGGCGATCCAATGTGGAACATCGGTCAACACACTAAATTACTGACAGGTGCGGCAGTTCAACAAAGAGCAATGTTCGAAACTATGAAATCTGTAGCAGAAGAAATGCTGCCGGGATTTGCAAAAAAACTTAATACAAGATTAGCAGAGCAAAATTTACCTGCTCTGCCCGTTAGTGCATAGAAAAGGAAATTAAATTATGGCATTACAGGTAAATATTCCTCTACAGGGTGGTATTACTCATAACAATGGTTATGTTCGTGTGACGAATGCTCGTCTATGTAGAAAAGATAATACAGATTGGTTTCTCATGGTAGATGTATCTGTATATAAAGATGCAGATGAACGTGCAAAAGAACAACCTCTGACTATTCCTTGTCCTTCCATAGACAAGTTTAAGTATGCCTATGCTGTGGGTGATGAGAGTGATAGTAATCTTATTGCACTGGCATATACTAAACTCAAGACTGAAGATGTATTTGACGGGGCGTCAGACGTTTAATAACTATAAGGGTAAATAATAATGGCTAAAACAAAAAACACTCCCGCCTATGTAAAGAAGGCTATTGAATGGCTGGAAAAGAATGCACCGGAAGGTGAGCAGATAGCTTTCATTAATGAAGAGGAAGCTGCTCATCTGAA
>Ga0114909_1001707_pt1 | contig 11622 bp, 11 predicted proteins | sample MalvireepMed_906_FD_87290 | JGI IMG/M metagenome (GOLD analysis project Ga0114909, IMG submission 87290) | Marine viral communities from the Global Malaspina Expedition - Malaspina viral metaG DeepMed_906 | ecosystem: Environmental > Aquatic > Marine > Oceanic | place: Mediterranean Sea...
AAACCTTCACCCCGATCGGACTCTTGATGCCGGTTGCAAGCATGTCGATCCGGTTGCGGATTGGCGGGACCCAGACATTGGCGAGGCCCGGCACCCGCACGACCCGGTCGAGTTCCTCGACGAGCAGATCGGGCGTCATTCCCTCGCGCCACTCCTCGCGCGGCTTGAAACGGATCGTCGTTTCGAACATCGTCAGGGGGGCCGGATCCGTCGCCGTATCCGCACGGCCCGCCTTGCCGAACACGGTTTCCACTTCCGGGACCGACTTGATCAGGCGATCGGTGCGCTGCAGCAGCGCCGAAGCCTCGCCGGGCGAAAGCCCGGGCAATGCGCTCGGCATGTAAAGCAAATCGCCCTCATCGAGCGGGGGGAGAAACTCGCCGCCAAGCCTGGTGAAGGGAATCGCGGTGGTCAGGAAGATCACCGCCGCGATCGCCAGCGTTGCCTTGGGGCGCCGCATGACCCAATCGAGTCCCGGGCGGTAGATTTTCGTCAGCCAGCGGTTGAGAAAATTGGAATCCTCCGAAGGGATCTTCCCACGGATCAGCCATCCCATCATCACCGGTACCAGCGTTACCGAGAGAATGGCCGCGGCCGCCATGGCATAGGTCTTGGTAAAAGCGAGCGGCGCGAACAACCGACCTTCCTGCGCCTGCAGGGTGAAGACCGGCAGGAATGACAGCGTGATGATCAGCAGGCTGAAGAACAGCGCTGGTCCCACTTCCTTCGATGCATCGGCGATGATCCTCCACCGTTCCTTTACCGCGAGCACGGTATCCGGGTTTTCGTGCTCCCATCGTTCGAGATGCTTGTGGGCGTTCTCGATCATCACCACCGCGGCATCGACCATCGCCCCGATCGCGATGGCGATGCCACCCAGCGACATGATGTTGGCATTGACGCCCTGGAAGCGCATCACGATGAAGGCGGCGAGCACGCCCAGCGGCAGGGTGATGATGGCGACCAGGGCGGAGCGTGCGTGCCAGAGGAACAGCCCGCATACGAGCGCAACCACGATGAATTCCTCGATCAGCTTGTGGGTCAGATTCTCCACCGAGGCGTCGATAAGCAGCGAACGATCATAGGTCGTGACGATCTCGACGCCTTCGGGCAGGCTCGCCTGCAACTCGTCGAGTTTTTGCTCCACGGCCTGGATCGCGCTTCGCGCATCCGCTCCCTGGCGTAGAACGATGATGCCGCCGGCAACCTCACCTTCGCCATTGAGCTCGGCGATGCCACGCCGCAGTTCAGGGCCGACCTGGATCGTCGCTACGTCGCCAAGCGTGACCGGAACGCCGCCGCTCGCGGTACGTAAAGGGATTTGCCGAAAATCATCGAGGTCGCCGAGATAGCCCGAGGCGCGAACCATATATTCGGCTTCGCCCATCTCGACGATCGAGCCGCCCGCTTCCTGGTTGGCAGACTGGATGGCGCTCACGATCTCGGCGTGGGTCACTCCGAGCGAGGCCATCCGGTAAGGTTCGAGCACCACCTGGTACTGCTTGACCATACCGCCGACGCTCGCGACTTCGGCAATGCCGGGGATCGTCTTGAGCTCGTAGCGCAGGAACCAGTCCTGCAGGCTGCGTAGCCCGGCAAGGTCATGACCGCCGGTGCGATCGACCAGCGCGTATTCGTAAATCCAGCCGACCCCCGTGGCATCTGGACCCAGCGTGCTCGTCACACCATCGGGCAGGCGGTTCTGCACCTGGTTGAGATACTCGAGCACGCGCGAGCGCGCCCAGTAGAGGTCGGTTCCGTCCTCGAAGATGATATAGACATAGCTGTCGCCAAACATCGAGTAACCGCGGACGGTTTTCGCTCCGGGCACGGAGAGCATGGTCGTTGCCAGCGGATAGGTAACCTGGTCCTCGACGATCCGGGGGGCTTGCCCCGGATAGTTGGACCGGACCACAACTTGGACGTCGGAAAGATCGGGCAGCGCGTCGACCGGCGTCGTGCGCACTGCCCAGAAACCGCCTAGCGTTACCGCGATGGCCGCCAGAACGATGAACAAGCGGTTGGCGATCGAGGCATCGATTATCCGAGCAATCATTGTCCGGCCCTCCCGATGGTCTCGATCCGGGGGCCCTCATCCTCCTGGATGAAGGTGAAACGGACTCTGTCTCCCTTCTCGAGCCCGCGCATCTGCGCCGCGCTCTTCGTGCGGAAGGTCATCGTCATGGCTGGCCAGTCGAGCCGCGGGACGGGCCCGTGGCGCAGCGTCACCGAGCCATCAGCGATTTTCTCGATTGTTCCAATCGCACTGAAAGTCGTTGCTTCGTCTTCATCTGCCTGCTCGCGGCTGCCCTGTTCAATCGGGCGGACATCGAGCCCGGCCAGGCTTGCCTCGGAATCGAGCAGGAACTGACCCGATGTCACGACCTGTTCGCCGGCGGAAAGTCCGGCCAGCACTTCGGTCCTTCCACCCGCTTCGCGGCCGATCCGAACCTCGGCGGGCATGAAACCGCCCTCGTCCTGCTTCACCATTACGATGGTTCGACGTCCGGTCCTGATAACCGCTTCGGACGGTACCAGCAGCGCGCGGCGTGTGTCCGGGGTCAGCGAAACCTGCGCGAACATGCCCGGTTTGAGGCGTCCGGATGCGTTGGGCAGCTGCGCACGAACGGTGATCGTCCGGCTCGCATCCTGCGCACTCGGCAGGATGGCGATAATGCGCCCCGCGAACCGTTCGTCGGGAAACGCGGTCAGGTTCGCGCTGACAGGCTGGCCAACCCGTACATTCGCAGCCTGCGTTTCAGGCACCGCGGCTTCCAGCCAGATCGGCGAGAAGCCGGTGATCTCAGCGAGCGTCTGTCCGGCCATGACCGTCATCCCCGGACGCACGCCGAGCGATGTGATCGCCCCGCCGATCGGCGCGGTAACAGTGATCGTCGAATGCGGTCGTCCGCTGCGTCCCACCGACGAAATCAGGCCTGGAGACATGCCCAGAAGGCGCATGCGCTCGCGCATCGCCTGCGCAAGTTCTTCATCACCGCTATTCAGGACGGCCAGATATTCCTGCTGCGCTCCGCCCCATTCGGGAACCAGGATATCCGCAAGCGGCGCGCCCCGTCCAATCACGTCATCCGGCGCACGACCGTAAGTCCTTTGAACATAGCCCCCGGCGCGGGGCTGGACGATCGCGGCGTCGCGTTCATTATAAGCGAGCACGCCAGTGACGGTTATCTCGGGCTCGAGAAGACCGTACTCTGCTTCGGCGGTGCGAATGCCAAAATTCTGGACCAAGCCCGCGTCGATCTGAACGCCAGCGGTCGCCTCCTCGCCTGCACATTTGGGCACCAGTTCCATGTCCATGAACGGCGATTTGCCCGGTTCGTCGAAGTGCTGTCCGGGGACCATCGGGTCGTACCAGTAGAGGACATCCTCGCATTCTGCGCCCGACGTTCCGCTGCTCTCGGCCGTTCCTGCGCCATCTTGGCCAAGCTGCGAGAGGCCATATCCGGCGGTAACACTGATGAGGGCAACCGTGGCTGCCATCGTCCAAGACTTCTGGCGTGGTGACAATCTGTCCCACGCAGCTCCCATTGCGGCTCTCATAGATGGTGTTCCCTGTATGTCAGTCGTAGGTTGGCGGCAGCTTCGACAGTCGCTTCCTCGCGTTCGAGAATATCGATGCGAAGCAGCGCCAGCGCCTTGATGGCTTCGATCACGTCGAGCAGTTCCGCTCTGCCCGCCGCAAAGCTGGCTCGTTCGAGTTCGGCTCGGCTTTCGGCCAATGGAAGCAACTCCTCCGTCGCGCGCTGCCATTGTCGGAAGGCGCTGCGCCACGCAGCCAGATCAGCCTCGAATTGCGCCTCGAGCGCGCGCAGCTCGTCGAGCTGCGCCTCACGTGCCGCAGCCGCTTCCGACCGCGCCGCAGCAATGCGTGGCTCCTGCCTTTTCTTGCTGAACAGCGGCAAGGTGACCGTCCCCATAACCGAAAACAAATCACCATATTGGCGCTCCCTGACGCCGTAACTGACCCCGACGCTGAAATCCGGGCGCAAGTCCGACCGCGCGAGTTCGATTGCCGCGTCAGCCTGACGGACTTGAGCTGCCGCCAGAATAATCTCCGGGTTGTATTCCAGCGTAGCCCGCAGCCGCTCGGCTTGGATATCGACCGGTGGAATTTCGCCCGAAGCGACCGCATTCTCGGCGCCAATAAATCGGCCGAGACGAGCCTGCGCGGCTTCGCGCTCTGCCGCGATCCGCGTCCGCGCGTCTTCCACTTCAAGGACGGCTCGGCGGATCTCCAGACTTTCGCCAGGCCGTGCAGTACCCGCCGCAACCGAACTGCGCGCAAGGGGTACGAGGCGTTCGATCTCGTCTAGTGCTTCGCCAACGACCAGATCCGCGCGCTGGGCATAGGCAAGCGAGATCCACGCGCGTCCAGCGCCCAGTCGTGCCATGTGCCGCGCATGAGCCAGTTGGGCCGAAGCAAAATCGATATCCGCAGAAGCGATGCCCGCACGGGCACGCCGTTCGGCAAGGTTGGGAAAGTCCTGCTCGATCCCGATCTCGACCATGGTCATCATCGTGGGATCGAGAATGTCCGGCCCCGTCACCGGGAGGTTACGAATGCCGCCGCGCAATTGCGGATCGGGCAGTTCGTCAGCCGCCTCGGCGATCTCTCGCCGGGCGTCGAGCCGTAGTTCGCTGGTGCGAACCTGGGGCTGGCCGCTGACCGCAGCCTCTAGAGTTTCTTCATAGCCCACCGATTGGGCGTGACTCGCCGGCGCGATAGCCAGCAGGACCGGAAGCGCGGTCCAGCATATTCGTTTCATGACAGTAGGATTCCGCTAAAGGGCGCGGCGAGCGCGCGTTCGAGACAGTCCGCACGCATCTTTCGCGCGCGCAAAATGTCCAGCCATAGCCTGCAGAGCTATATCTGCATCAATTCCAGGTTTCTAGGCTTGCGGAGGGGGCGGTTCCGGCCCTGCGCCGGTGCCAGTCAACTCGAAGAAAGCGAGATCGGTAAACTGGCTAGCGACCGCCAGCGGTACCCTCACAACCGCGAGGTCTTGAGTCATGACAAGCGGCGGAATGCAGCCAAGGGCAACCAGGCAATCGAGCCGCAGGTCGGCGCACGGCGATCTTTCAGCCTCGTTGTCGGTGGTGTCCATGACCATGTCGTTGCAATTGCGCTCGACCATGCTCGGCTCCTGGGGAAGCGCCGACGCATGAGCTGCCGTTTGAACAAAGAGTCCAACGCCAACCAAGATAAGGCCGAGAGCGCGCAGCATCCGCATCATCCCACAATACGGAAACGAGCCGTCACCGGCAAGCGCAGGTTTGCCGCCACCGCGCGGCGCCCCATCGTTCTATCCTGGCGGACTATCGTCATAGCGTTTGCATTGGCCTTATAACAGAAGGGTCCTGCCCCGCAGGTTCATGCGGGGCAGGTGGGGGGACTGGTTGAAGCGTCAGACATATTGGAACTCAGGCTTCAGCCTGCTTCGCCTTGCGCCATCTGCTCGCGCTTCTTTTTCATCATTTCATTGCAGTTACGCATCATTTCCATCATCTCGGCGCGCATCTCCGGATCGTTCATCATGGCCATCATGCCGGACATCTCCCTCTCGCTCATATCGCCTTGCATTCCGCCCCGCATTTCTGCGCGCTGCTGCTCCTGCGTGTTTTGGGCTCTGTCGGGACGGTGATCGACCTTGGGCTGCGCGACGGCCGTCGTTGCGAGGCCAACCGTCGCGAGCGCGCCGAGTGCGGTCATCTTAAAAGTGTTCATATGATCTTTCCTTTCAAATTATTGATGCCTTTGGCTTCGCTCCGTCCTTCATGCTTCGGCGCACGAGCGAATTCGGCACGGGTTTTCAGGTTTCGGTCGACGTTCCGCTCTTGCGCATGCACATGGCGACCATTGCCAGGCAGGGCAGTACATAAAGAAACGGAAGAATGGCTGCGAAGCCCAACCACATCGAGCCAAGCGCCAGCGCGGCCAATGCCAAAACGACACCAAGGGCGAGCATCCACTTGCGCTGTCGGCCTTTACCGGCAGAACAGAGGCCTTTCGCATCGGTATTGGAGCGTGCGGAAATGGCGGTGACCGGCACCAGGGCCCGGGACGACGGAATGTTCATTTCTTTTCCTTCATCGAATCAACCAATACGAAGAAGATAGGGCTTCCCATCATTGGAAGGTCAAGGCATTTTGTGGAGATTTTCTCGGCTTTCAGCCAGCCACCTTGCATTCCCATCATTGGAAGGTTAAAGCGCCCGCATGAAACATTCACACACGATTGGCGAGGCGGCTGCAGCGAGCGGGGTTTCTGCCAAGATGATCCGACATTATGAAAAGATCGGTTTGATCGAGGCGGCGGACCGGACCGATGCCGGGTACCGCCTCTACACTCCGGCAGATATTCATACACTCCGGTTTGTGCGGCGCGCCCGCAATCTGGGCTTTTCGGTCGACGATATCTCCGAACTGCTCGATTTATGGAAAAACGACACCCGCGCGAGCAAGGACGTGCGCCGAGTGGCGGATGGCCATCTTGCCGCCCTGCGGTCGAAGGCTGCCGAAATCCATTCGATGATAGACGCGCTCGAACATCTTTTCGAGAATTGCACGAATGACGAACGTCCCGACTGTCCCATCCTCAAGGACCTCGCGGACGATGCCAATCCGGCTCGTCCCAAGGACGTTGGTCACAAGTTTGGCTTCGAGCGCGTTTGCTAGGCTTCGGACGGTGCTCAGTATCGCGCAAAGACGCTCGTGGCACCATCCGCTCTTACGCCCGTAATCGTCCACGTGCCTGTCTTGGCACCGCCCATGCCCGGCGAACCTGCAGGCATGCCGGGAAGCGTGATGCCTGAAATTCGCGGACGTTCCTCCAGCAGGCGGTCAACGCTGTCGGCCGGCACATGTCCATCGACGAAGTAGCCGCCGATGAGCATCGTATGGCATCCCTCGAGCCCGGCGGGCACACCCTGGCGTTCCTTGATTAGGGCGAGGTCGTGGGTCGCGACCATCTTCACCTCATATCCGCTGGCTTCGAGATAGTCGCCGTAGCTCTCACAGCAACCGCACTGAGGGTTCTTGAAGATCGTGGCAAACGGTCTTGCTTCCTGTGCCGCCGCTGCCGAGGGCAGCAGCGCGAGGGCCGAAAACGACATCAAGACCTTGGGTAACAAACGCATCAGTTTTTCCTTTCCTTCAGTTAACTCGAATGGTGGCCATCATTCCTGCGGCCTGGTGTTCGAGAATATGGCAATGGAACATCCAGTCGCCCGGGTTGTCCGCTACGAATGCGATCTCGACGCGCCCTTCGGGCGCCATGAGCACGGTATCCTGCCACTCGCGATATCGTGTCGGCTGTCCATTGCGCGACAAGACACGGAAACTGTGGCCATGCAGATGGATCGGGTGCCACCACGCAGTCTCATTGGTCATGTCGAGGAGAAGCGTGGTTCCTCGCGCGGCGGAAATAATCGGATCGTGAACATGGCCGCTCGCCGAAACACCGTTGACGGTCCAGCCCATCATTCCTCCGGACTTCATTCCCGAACCTCCCATCCGCTCCATCATCATGCCGGAGCCGGTTCGTTGTTCGTTCCTCGCGTCAGAGCCGCTGGCTGTTCGCCCCATCATGCCCATCATCCCGCCACCGAATATGATCCGGTGACGATCGGCCGATGCCAGTTCGGGTTCGGCGAGAGGGTTGGGCGGTAGCGGCGCGGGGTCGGGCAGGCGTCTTTCCCTGACCTCTTTGCCCTGACACTCGAATGTGGTGAGTTCGTATTCCAGTCCATCATAGAAGACATCGCGCAGTAAATGCCGGGTCCCGGCGGGATAATCGAAATCGACGATCAGATCCGCCCGCATTGCCGGCCCGAGAAGCAGGGGCGCGCTTAGACGGTGAGGCTCGACGGGCTGGCCGTCGAGCGCGACGACCATTGGATCGAGTTCACCGAAATCGAGCCCGAAGATGCGGGCATTGGCAGCGTTCACGAGCCGCAGCCTGATCCGCTCATTCGGCCTCGCAATCAGTGGTGCCGCCGGCTTTCCGTTGATAGTGATCGTGTTGCCGATCCGGCCTGCCATCATCGCGTCGTGCCGACTGCCGAACCCTCCACTTATTTGCCCCTGGTCATTGAGCCTCCAGTCGTCGAGCATCCAGACGAGGTCGCGATCGACCTGCGGCGGATCTGCCTCTTCGATAATGAGCGGTCCGTAGAGGCCGCGACCGACCTGCTCGAAGCTGCGCTGATGGGGATGGTACCAGAAAGTGCCCGCATCCTCCGGCGTAAAGGCATATCTGAACCTTTCGCCGGGCTCCACGGGGGGCTGGGTGAGGTGGGGAACGCCATCCATCGCGTTGGGAACACGAACGCCGTGCCAATGGATGGTTGTTTTTTCCTCGAGAGCGTTTTCCAGCAGGACCTCGAAGGCCTCTCCCTGCCCAAGCCTGAGAGCAGGACCCGGTACCGAGCCATTGTAACCCCACACCGGTATTTGAGAGGCTTCGCCGACGAGTGGCGCGCTGGTCGTTCCGGTTTTGAGGACGCGGCGGCCGGCGGTTGTGCTGGCACCCACCGGCGTTCTACCTCCGGCTCCCAGAACGGCGGCCAATCCGCCGCCAATGGCCAGAGCACCGGAACCGGCGAGGACCGCGCGGCGCGTCAATCGTGATTCTTTTGATTGCATAGAAAGCATCTCCGCATCGCCAGATTAAGGTTCGACCGACAATGTAGTCCTTCCCATCATGGGAAGGTCAAGGCCGCCTATTGGACATAGACCGTTAAAGGCACGGAAGACCCCGAAACTTCTCTGTATGAAGGACGCGCAGGCAGGTGCAGGACAATTGTCCTCAACCCCGAACTTCGCGCCTACCGTTCGCCGGAGTCCAGCGCCGCTTCTCTTGATATGCGGGTTCAGATTTGGCGCATGGTCATCGTCGCCGTTAGCTTCTTGGCTGCTGCGATCTCTTGGCCAGCTCTTTCCAACGACCGGGGCGTGGCAGCAGCATTGGAACCTTGCGCATATAAGCGCGATACTCGTCGCCAAATTTACGGATCATGTCGCGTTCTTCCTTGCGGGCGAGAAGATAGTAGGCGAGCACGATCACCGGGAACAGAACGGCCGAAAAGATTGTCGGCCAGTGAATGACGCCTTCTCCGAACAGAGCAAGAAACAACCCGGTATACTGCGGGTGCCGTACGAAACGATATAGTCCATCGGTGACAAGCCGTTCATCGTGACGCGCCTTATAGACCGCGCGCCATCCGTGAATGAACATTCCCACGCCGATGATCGCTAGCGAGTAGCCTATCAGCATCGAGACAAACATCCCGGTTTCGCCTAGACCCACGAGTGTCGACCACAGGTTGGCGCTGACATACTCCCGATCGATCCCGAATGATCGTATGAGAAGGTATACGGTCAAAGGGAAGCCGAACATTTCAGCATAGAGGGCGATGATGAAAGCCTGCACAAGGCCGGCGCCGGTCCATTCGCGCCATCCACGCGGGGCGAAGTACCGGTAGAAAATCCACGATACGATGACGATCATGATCGCCGCTAAACCCCAAGCCATCGGTTTTTCCCCTTCGCTTGCCTATGCCGACAGGGTTTCCTGTCTTGCGTAATGCAGCCCGCTGCCACGCAGTTCTGGCATCGCCACAGACCGGGGATATGCTGCGGCTCATTCCGCAGCTCCACACCGAACAGCCTGCGACGGTCCACTCTCCGGGGCCCGGCACCAAGGTGCCGCTTACCATCGTTGGAGGGTCAAGAGGTATTTGCATCAAGCACGAATAAAGGTCTCGATTGAGACAAACCCATCCTTGGTCGTTACAGCCTTGGGCCAAGGAAACGGACCCGGCACCAAATTGTTGAAAGTCTGGAATCTTGCGAGCCGGCCTTGACCTTCCCATGATGTCAAACATTAGGTTTGCTGGACCCGACGATTCGATGCGGCGGTCACGTCCTCCATTTGATTTGGCGGAGATGGCTTCCCATCGAACGGAACGCCAAACTTTTGGAGAGACAGATGAAAACCAGCGAAATTATGACTAGCGATCCGGCATGCTGCAAGGAAGACCAAAGTCTTCAGGACGCTGCCACACTTATGGTCGAAAATGATTGCGGGCAAATCCCGGTCGTCGACGATGAAGGTGGTCTTGTCGGCGTGATCACGGATCGCGACGTGTGTTGCAGGGCCGTCGCCGAGGGAATGTCGGCGGAGACACGCGTCGGAGACGTGATGACCCGGTCGGTTGTCAGCGTCACCCCCGACACCTCTCTGGAAGACTGTCTAGCATCCATGGAGAAAAACCAGGTTCGCCGTGTCCCGGTCATCGACGATGACGGGAAATGCTGCGGCATGGTTTCGCAAGCCGATGTCGCCCGTACCGGAAGCGATGCGAAGACGGCCGAGCTCGTGCAGGAAGTTTCCCAGTCACGCGCAGATGGGAAATCCTCCGGCTGTTGTTAGGGCGGCGACATGCAGCAGCCGCTCCTTGAAGGGAGCGGCTGCCGTCTTCATCGTACCGAAGTCGAACATCTTCCGGCTACCAAATCGAGGGCACTCCCATGGACAAGCGTATCGTTCTGATTACAGGCGCGAACGGATATATTGGGCGCGCGCTGACGCAGCGCCTCGGCAGGACATATCGCGTGATTGGTCTCGACCGGTCTCCCGTCGAGGATAATCCCGATCTCGCCGCTTCTTATTCGATAGATCTCGCCGATGACGCGTCCGTGTCTGCTGCCCTCGAAAAGGTCAGGGACGATTTCGGAGACCAGCTTGCCGCCTGCATCCACCTGGCCGCCTATTTCGATATCACCGGCGAGCCCAATCCTCTCTACGAGACGGTCAACGTCGAGGGTTCACGCCGACTGATCACGGAGCTGCAGGCCTTCGACATCGAACAGTTCATCTATGCAAGCTCCATGCTTGTTCACGAGCCCAAACCGCTGCCGGGCGTACGTATCGACGAATCCAGTCCGCTTGGACCGACCTGGCCTTACCCTCAATCGAAGGCCGATGCGGAACAGGTACTGCGCGAGAACCGTGGCGACATTCCGGTTGTGTTCCTGCGGTTTGCCGGGGTCTACGACGACAAGGGGCATTCCGCCTTTCTCGCCGAACAGATTGCCGGTGTCTATGAGCATCGCGTGTCGGCGCATCTGTATCCGGGGATGCTTTGCGCTGCGCAGTCGGCACTGCATCTTGACGATCTGACCAAGGCGGTCGAGCAGACTATCGCTCATCGCACTGACCTCGAGGGCGAGATGCCGATACTTGTCGGAGAGCCCGAAACGCTTGGATACGCCGAGATTCAAGACATCGTTCATTGCCAGATCCACGGCGAGGAATGGACGACAGTGCGCATTCCAAAAAGCGTGGCGAAACTGGGCACGTGGATCGAGGAAGAAGTCCTCGGTCATGACGGATTCGTCAAGCAATGAATGGTCGATGACGCAAACGCTCACTACATTCTCGATATTTCACGTGCCCGGAACCTGCTGGGGTGGGAGCCAGAGCACTCGCTCCGCGAAACGCTTCCGACCATCATCGACGCGTTGCAAGCCGACCCGCAGGACTGGTACGAAACGAACAAGCTGAACACGTCCCGCGTGGCCTGGCATCCAAAGAGTTCG
>Ga0114909_1001708_pt1 | contig 11622 bp, 8 predicted proteins | sample MalvireepMed_906_FD_87290 | JGI IMG/M metagenome (GOLD analysis project Ga0114909, IMG submission 87290) | Marine viral communities from the Global Malaspina Expedition - Malaspina viral metaG DeepMed_906 | ecosystem: Environmental > Aquatic > Marine > Oceanic | place: Mediterranean Sea...
CCAGCGGCCGCGCCCCTTCGGCCAGCCACAATCCGCCGACCAGCGCGACGCCGAGTGCGGTCAGGGGTGAAATGCGGGCCATGTCTGTTGGCTTATGGGAAAAGTCGCGCGCTGTCGCTATGCCCGCAAGGATGACGCCCGAGATCGCGATTTTCGCCCGCTGGCCGGAGCCGGGCAAGGCCAAGACCCGGCTGATCCCGGCGCTGGGAGCCGAAGGCGCGACGCAGCTCTATCGTACATTGCTGGAACTGACCGTGCGCGAGGCACGCGGCAGCGGCCTGCCGTTCCACCTGCGGGTGACCGGCGGCGAGCCGGCGCGTTTCCGCGAGTGGCTCGGCAGCGAACTCGACGTACGCGATCAGGGTGACGGCGATCTGGGCGAAAAGCTGACCCGCGTACCCACTCCGGGGATGATGATCGGCAGCGACTGCCCCGGTCTGACGGCCGCGTTGTTGCGCGAGGCTGGCGATGCTCTTTCGAGCCACGAGGCAGTGATCGGCCCGGCGGATGATGGCGGTTACTGGCTGCTCGGCCTGCGCGCGCCCTGCCCCGACCTGTTCGTCGACATGGCGTGGAGCACGGACGCGGTCTTCCCCGAGACCATGCGGCGGCTTGAGGCCAGGGGGATCGCCCCGCATCTGCTGCCCGAGCTGACCGATATCGACACGGGCGAGGATCTCGCCGCATGGCCGGACCTGCTGGCGTGAGCGATACAGGCGTCGCGATCGTGGTGCCGGTGCTGAACGAGGCGGGGGCTATCCCCGCGCTCGCCGCGCATCTCGCGACACTCGACCCAAAGCCTGCGCAGGTCCTCGTCGTCGACGGAGGAAGCCGCGACGACACGCTTGCTCTGGCGCGCGCAGCCGGGTGGCAGACACTCTCCGCCGAACGCGGGCGCGCGCGGCAGATCAATGCGGGCGTCGAAGCCGCCGGGGCGCCTCTGGTTTGCGTGGTCCATGCGGACAGCTTTCCGCCTGCCGACATGGTCGCGGTGATCCGCGAGACGCTGGCCGACAGCCGCATTGCGCTCGCCAGCTTCACTCCGCTGATTACCGGCGCGAAGACCCGCTGGCTGACCAGCGCGCACAATTACGTGAAGACCTGGTACGCGCCGCTGCTGTGCCGCCCGCACGAGTTCGTGCGCGGGGTGCGGCTGCTGTTCGGGGACCACGCGATGTTCTTCCGCCGCGCCGACTTCCTGACCATCGGCGGCTGCACGCCGGGCGACATGGTGATGGAGGAAGCGGACCTGTGCGTGAAATTCGCGCGGCTGGGCCGTATCCGCATGGTGCCCCGCGTGGTGCGGACATCGGACCGTCGGATCGCCGCGTGGGGTCCGCTCAAAGCCAACTGGATCTACTTCAAGGTCGGCATCCTGTGGGCCCTGGGCCTGCGCGGGCGCATGGAGCGCGACTACCCCGATATCCGGTGAGCTAGCGCGCCAGCACTCCGGCAGCGGGCAGGAAGCCTTCCTCCGTGCAGAAATCGATCAACCGGCGCAGATAGGCCTCGTCCGCCGGGCCGGATTCGATCCCGGTGAGCGCGCGAAAGCGGCTGTCGTCGAAGCGCGGGTCGCGCTGGAAATAGCTGGCATAAAGCGCCGAAACCCGCCCATGCAGCCGCCGTTCGAGCGGTGGCAGCGTACTTGCATCGAAGCGCGCGGGATCGACCAGCGTGGGCGAGCGCAGCCCTTCGACCGAGCCGATCGCGCGCGCGAAATCGGCCATCGGCAGCGGCTCGGACGGGACGAGGTGGTAGGTTCCACCGCGCGCGGCGTCCCAGTTCTCGACCATCGCGGCAATCCCGCCCGCGACATGGTCGATCGGCACGAAAGCGAGTGTTGCGTCTGCACCGGCGGGCACCAGCCGGATGCGTCCCTCCGCGATCAGCCGGAACGCCATGTAGAGCGCGTCGAACTGGCGCACCCGCCCGCTTTCGTATTCGCCCAAAGTAATCCCGGGCCGCGCGATCGCCCAGTCGAGCCCCGAAGCGCGAACCAGCCGCTCGCCCGCCGCTTTGCTCGCCTCGTAGCCATTGGCGAAACCGCTGACGGGGAGCGGATCGTCCTCGCGGATCACCCCGTCGCGCGTGCCGCAGACATAGGCCGTGCTGACATGCAGCAGCCCTTCCCCGCCCGCCTGCGCCAGCGCAATCACATTCGCCGTGCCGCGGGTGTTGGTCGCCTCGTACTCGGCGTCGGTCAGGTCGAAACGAATCGTGGCCGCACAGTGGATCACAAAGTCGTGCGCCTGCGCCAGCCGGTCGAAGGTCGCTGCGTCCAGCCCCAGCCGGTCCTGCCGGATATCGCACGGCACCGCCTCGGCAATCGCGACGGTGCTGCCGTCGTTCGCGCGCACCTCGGGGTTGCGGTGGACCAGCGCGGTCACCCGATGCCCCGCCGCGACCAGCCGCGCGCAGACTTCGCCGCCGATCAGCCCGGCGGCACCCGTTACGAGAATCCGGCTCAACAGCAGCCGCCGCGGGTCGCGACCTGGGGCGTAGCTCCGGCGAGCGGAAACAGCGTGCCGCAATCGGGATAGATGCCGTAGTGGGTGCCGAAGTCGCCGAAGAACTCGAAATGCTCGGCAAAGCGCGTGTCGGCCAGCATCTTCCAGCTGTTGCCGCACACGGGGAACATCCGCCCGCGCTCGATCCGGTGATGGTCGTCGAGCACGAAAACCCGCTCCTCGCCCGCAACCGTGCCCTTGTAGCGCACGGCCTGCCCGTAATCCTCGCACAGCGGTTCAAGCTCGGGCAGCTTGAACAGCCGCGCGGTGGCCGAATGGAAGGCGATCCCGTCCAGCTTTTCCTGAATTTGCGGATCGTTGATCCCCAGCAGGCGGCTGGTGACCAGTCGCGGGTCGAGGAACCCGGCAGCCTTGGCCGAGGCGAGAAAATCGAACCAGTACATTGCGCCAGACAGGCACTCGCCATGCAGCACGGGATCGTCGCGCAGCCCCTCGGGCACGCGGCGGTCGGAATAGACGTCGGAGAAGTACAGCTCCCCGCCGGGCTTGAGCAGGCGGTAGGCGGCGTCGAACACCGCGCGCTTGTCCGCCACCAGGTTGATCACGCAGTTGGAGACGATCACGTCGAAGCTGCCATCTTCCAGATTGAGATCGCCCAGCTTCTCGATATCGCCTTCGATGAAGCGCACGTTGCTGTTGGCATAACCGAACCGCTCGCGGTGCCAGTCCTCATGCTCGCGCGCGACCGCCAGCTGCACGGGGGTCGCGTCGACGCCGGTGACCGATCCATGTTCGCCCACCATCTGCGCCAGCAGATAGGCGTCCTGCCCGCTGCCCGAGCCCAGATCGAGCACCTTGGCCCCCTCGATCGCCTGCGGTGCGACCAGACCGCAGCCATAATAGCGCGCGCGCACATCCTCATGCACATTGCGCAGCAGCGCCATCAGCGCGGGCGGCGGCGCGTCGAGCGTGCAGCAGGCATCGGTCTTGAGATCGGCGGAGCCTTGCAGCACCTCGCCATAATAATTCTGCGAATTTTCGAGATTCATGAAACGTTTCGACCCTTGCCTGCGAATATGCCACACACAGCACGAGGTTCGGTTCTCGGGCAAGCTTGGTTTCAGGGACAGGCATGAAATTTACCCATGACGTGATCGTGATCGGCGCGGGGGCCGCCGGTCTCACCGCTGCGGGCGGCTGTGCGATGTTCGGCCTGAAGGCCGCGCTGATCGAGCGGGCCGAGATGGGCGGGGAATGCCTCAACAACGGCTGCGTGCCGTCCAAGGCGCTGATCACTGCGGCCAAACGCGCAGCCGAGGCCAATGAATACGAACGCTTCGGCATTCAGATGGCCGCGGCGAAGGTCAACTGGACCGGCGTGCACGCGCATATCCACGAAGCGATCGCACACATCGCCCCCCACGACAGCCAGGAACGGTTCGAGGAGATGGGCTGCGACGTCTATCGCGGCCACGCGCATTTTACCGGCCCGCGCACGGTCGAGGTGGACGGGGTTGCGCTCACTGCGCCCAAGATCGTCATCGCCACCGGCTCCGAGCCGATGGTGCCGCCGATCGAGGGGCTGGATAGCGTGCCCTACCTGACCAACGAGAACATCTGGGATCTCGACCAGTTGCCCCAGCACCTCGTCATCATCGGCGGCGGGGTGATCGGGATGGAGATGGCGCAGAGCTTCCGGCGGCTGGGCAGCGAAGTCACCATCATCGAACCGGGCGAGCTCATGGGCCGCGACGATCCGGGATCGGTCGCGGTTGTGGTCGAACAGATGAAGGCCGAAGGGGTGATGTTCGTGAAGGGCACAGCCGCCAAGGTGACGCCCGGTGTGCTCGCCAGCCTCTCCGTGACGCTGGAGGACGGGCAGGAGGTTGCGGGCACGCACCTGCTGATCGCCACCGGGCGCAAGGCACGCACCGAAGGCTACGGACTGGAGGAGATCGGCGTCGAACTGGGCCGCAACGGGATCAAGGTCGATGCGCGGCGGCGCACGAACCTCAAGCATATCTACGCGATCGGCGATTGCCGCGAGGGCCCGCGGCTGACGCATGTGTCTGGCTACGAAGGGTCCAATGTCGCGCTGGAAATCACGCTGGGCGTGCCGACCAAGGTCGACTGGTCCGCCCTGCCCTGGTGCACCTATACCGACCCCGAGGTCGCGCAGATCGGGATGACCGAGGCGCAGGCGCGCGAGGAGCTGGGCGACAAGGTGACCGTGGTGCGCGAAGGCTTCGACCACAACGAGCGCGCCATTGCGGAAGGGGACACGCGGGGCCACCTGAAGGTGGTGATGGTCGGCAAGAAAGTTCTCGGCGCCAGCATCGTCGGCAAGAATGCCGGCGAAATGCTGCTGCCGTTCACGCAAGCGATCACCGGCAAGGCGAGCACCTTTGCCATGGGCAGCGCGATCATCGCCTATCCGACCCGCAGCGAGATCACCAAGGCGGCAGCGTTCAGCGCGTGGGAGGGCACGGTGTTCGGCAGCGTGCCCAGGGGCTACGCCAGAACGCGCGCCTGGTTCAGGAAGACGCTGCGCTGATGGCGTCGCGTTCCAAAAGCCGCAACGCGCCGCAAGGCCCCTCGCCCTTCGCGGTCGAGGCCGATGCCCTGCCCGAAGGCAAGTTCACCGATCCCGACATCACCGCCGACGGATCGCCGCGCGCGCAGGTTCCGCTGCTGGAGCTGGAGACGCTGTGGCTGTGCACCGGCACGCTGTGCAATCTCGCCTGCGCCACCTGCTATATCGAAAGCAGCCCGACCAACGATGCGCTGATCTACCTGACCGCCGAGTACGCCGCGCGCTATTTCGACGAGATCGAGCGCGATGGATGGACCACGCGCGAGATCGGCTTCACCGGCGGCGAGCCGTTCATGAACCCGCATTTCATGGCCATGCTGGAAGACGCGCTCTCGCGCGGGTTCGACGTGCTGGTGCTGTCCAACGCGATGAAGCCGATGCGTCGGCACGAGGCCAAGCTGCTGACCCTGCGCGAGGCCTATGGCGACAAGCTGACGATCCGCGTCAGCCTCGATCATCACACCAAGCCGGTGCACGAGGGCGAGCGCGGGCCGAACAGCTGGGATGCCGCGATCGGCGGGCTCAAATGGTTGTCCGACAATGGTTTTTCCATCGCAGTCGCGGGACGGCTGTTACCCGGCGAGGGGATGGTGGAGGCGCGCGAGGGCTATGCCGCGCTGTTCGCGCGCGAGGGGTTGCGGATCGACGCTCACGATCCGGCGCGCTGCGTCCTTTTCCCGGAGATGGACGCGGACAAGGACGTCGCCGAAATCACCACCGCCTGCTGGGACATCCTGGGCAAGTCGCCTGCGGACATCATGTGCGCGACCAGCCGCATGGTCGTCCACCGCAAGGGCGACCGCGCCCCGCGCGTGGTCGCCTGCACGCTGATCCCGCATGATCGCGAGTTCGACTTCGGCGAGACGCTGGCCGATGCCAACGTCGCGGTGAAACTCAACCACCCGCACTGCGCGCGCTTCTGCGTGCTCGGCGGGGCGAGTTGTTCGGCCTGACCTAGCCCCCCGCCTTCACCTTCTGGCGATAGGCGTGCAGCAGCGGCTCGGTATAGCCGCTGGGCTGTTCGGTCCCTTCGAAGATCAGCGCGCGCGCGGCCTGGAAGGCGAGGCTTTGATCCGGATTATCGGCCATCGGGCGATAGGCCGGGTCGCCCGCATTCTGCGCATCGACCTTCTTCGCCATCGCCACCAGCACCTCGTCGACCTCTTCGGGGCTGACCACGCCATGCTCAAGCCAGTTGGCGATGTGCTGGCTGGAAATACGCAGCGTTGCGCGGTCTTCCATCAGGCCGACATCGTCGATGTTGGGCACCTTGGAACAGCCCACGCCCTGATCGACCCAGCGCACGACGTAGCCCAGGATGCCCTGCGCGTTGTTCTCCAGCTCCGCGCGGATCTCGTCTGGCGACCAGTTCTCGCCCCGGTGGAGCGGGATGGTCAGCAGGTCGGATAGCGGAGCGATTGTCTCTTTCGCCCGTTCGTCCTGCCGCGCGAAGACATCGACCATGTGGTAATGCGTCGCGTGCAGCGTCGCCGCGGTCGGCGATGGGACCCATGCGGTATTCGCGCCCGAGCGCGGGTGGCCGATCTTCTCGGCCAGCATGTCCGCCATCCGGTCGGGCATGGCCCACATGCCCTTGCCGATCTGCGCCTTGCCAGAGAGCCCGCAGGCGAGCCCGATCTGCACGTTGCGATCCTCGTAAGCGGCGATCCAGGGCGTCTCCTTCATCGCACCCTTGCGCTTCATCGCGCCCGCTCGCATCGCGGTGTGGATCTCGTCGCCGGTGCGGTCGAGGAAGCCGGTGTTGATGAACATGATCCGGTCGCGCACCGCGTGGATGCATGCCGCGAGATTGGCGGAGGTCCGCCGTTCCTCGTCCATCACGCCGACCTTGATCGTATGCCGCGCGAGGCCGAGCATATCCTCCACCGCGTCGAACAGGTCACTGGTCAGCGCGCATTCCTCGGGCCCGTGCATCTTGGGCTTCACGAGGTAGATCGAGCCTTCGCGGCTGTTGGAAAGCGTGCCGGTGCGCTTCAGGTCATGGCAGCCGATCGTCGCGGTGACGATCGCATCGAGGATACCCTCAGGCGCTTCGTTGCCATCGGGCAGGTGCACCGCAGGCGTCGTCATCAGATGGCCGACATTGCGCGCGAGCAGCAGGCTGCGCCCCGGAAGAGCGAAGGTCTCGCCGTCGAGCCCGACATATTCGCGATCGGGATTGAGCGTGCGGGTCATCTCCTCCCCGCCCTTCATGAAGGTTTCGCGCAAGTCGCCCTTCATCAGGCCGAGCCAGTTGGAATAGCCCAGCACCTTGTCCTCTGCATCCACCGCCGCGACCGAATCCTCGAAATCGCAGATGGTCGAGATTGCGGATTCCAGCACGATGTCGGCAACCCCGGCCTTGTCCCCCGCACCGACCGGGTGATCGGGATCGATCACGATCTCGACGTGCAGGCCGTTGTGGCGGATCAGCCAGTTCTTGCCATTGCGCCCGACCAGCTGAGCCGGGGCCTTCAGCTTGGGCTCGCTTCCATCCCAGTTGCTCCACAGCTGGTCTTCCAGCGGCACCGCGCGGTCGAGGAACTGGCGGCCCCAGTCGATCACCATTGCGCCGCGTTCCTCGTCGTAGCCGCCCGGCTTGGGCGTGCCCGGAATCGCGTCGGTGCCGTAAAGCGCGTCGTACAGGCTTCCCCAGCGCGCGTTCGCGGCATTGAGCAGGAAGCGCGCGTTGAGCACGGGCACCACCAGCTGCGGGCCGGCGATCTGCGCCAGTTCCGGGTCGACGTTCTGCGGATTCACGCTGAAGGCGTCCGGCTCGGGCACGAGATAGCCGAGATCGGTCAGGAAGGTGCGATAGGCGTCCGCATCGATCGGCGCGGGGTTCTCGCGGTGCCAGGCGTCGATCTTCGACTGGATCGCCTCGCGCTTCTGCAGCAAGTCGCGATTGCGGGGCACGAAACGGCTGAAAATGTCCGCTGCGCCGCTCCAGAAGGCGTCTGCGTCAATGTCGAGACCGGGAAGCACCTGCGCTTCGATGAAGTCGGCCAGTTCCTCGGCAACCTTCAGCCCGGCGAGTTCGCGCATGCCCATTCTCTTGTCCTTCCTCGTATGTCGCTTTTGCGTGTTTCCGAACCGCTTGGCGCGATCGAAGGGCATGAGTCAAATGCGTAGCAGGTCCGCGGGCACACTGCCGCTACGGCACGCTACGTCACCTGAATCTAGGCCCCGGCCAGCCCGTTGCCGATCATGGTCTTGGGCTGCACGATCCGGTCGTAATCCTCTTCGCTGATCTTGCCGCTGGCGATCGCCTCCTCGCGCAAGGTGGTGCCGTTCTTGGCGGCGGCCTCTGCGATATGCGCTGCGTCCATATAGCCGATTTCCGGCACCAGCGCGGTCACCAGCATCAGCGACTGCTCCAGATGCTGTTCGATCCGCTGCTCGTCGAGCGTGGTGCCCTCGATGGCATTCTCGCGGAAGCTCGCGCAACCATCGGCGAGGATGCGGATCGAGTGGAGCACGTTCGCCGCGATCACGGGGCGCATCGCGTTGAGCTGCAGATTGCCCCAGCTTCCCGCCATCGCATTGGCGGTGTCGTGGCCGATCACCTGCATCGCCACCATCAGCAGCGCCTCGCTCTGGGTCGGGTTGACCTTGCCCGGCATGATCGAAGAGCCCGGCTCGTTCGCGGGCAGCTTGAGCTCGCCGATCCCGCAGCGCGGGCCGCTCGCGAGCCAGCGCACGTCATTGGCGATCTTGATCAGCGCGACGGCAACGCCCCGCAGCGCGGCGGACAGCCGCACGATCGGGTCGAGCGTTCCCTGCGCGTGAAACTTGTTGGCTGCGGTGCGCACCGGCAGGCGGGTGAGATACGCGATTTCCTTCGCGACATGATCCGAAAAGCCGTCCGGCGCATTGAGCCCGGTGCCTACAGCCGTCCCGCCGAGCGAGATGGCGAGCAGTCCCTCGCGCGCATGTTCAAGATCGGCAACTGCCGCGCGCAAAGCCTCGGCCCACGCGCTCCATTCCTGCCCGACCGACAGGGGAACTGCGTCCTGCAGATGGGTGCGGCCGATCTTTACCGTGTCCATCCAGCCGCCCGCCTTCTGCTCGATCACCTCGGCCAACTGCTCGATCTCGGGGATCAATTGCGCGTCGAGCGCGCCCAGCGCGGCCAGATGGATCGCGGTCGGGAAGGTGTCGTTGGAGGATTGGCTCTTGTTGACGTCGTCGTTGGGTGCGACCGGTTTCTGGCTGCCCAGTTCCCCGCCCAGCAGCTGAATCGCGCGGTTTGCGATCACCTCGTTGACGTTCATGTTGGTCTGCGTGCCAGAGCCTGTCTGCCATACGCGCAGCGGGAACTGGTCATCGAATTCGCCCGCGATCAGCTCGTCGCAGGCGCGCGTGATCGCCTCGCACTTGTCTGCCGCAAGCAGCCCGGCGCGGCGGTTGACGATCGCCGCCGCCTTTTTGAGATAGCCATAGGCACGGCACAGCTCGACCGGCATGCGATCCTCGCCGATATCGAAATGCTGGAGCGAGCGGGCGGTCTGCGCCCCCCAATAGCGGTCGGCGGGCACGCGAACCTCGCCCATCGAGTCGAACTCGACGCGGTCGCCCTTCGCCTTGATCCCGACCGGTATCTCGCGAAGCGTTTGCCCCTTTTCGGTCATGGCGGTCCTTTCACCTTCCTGTTTCGAGAACCGTGCCCTCCACTGCTCGTTCCCGCATTCGGCGTGGCCCCTTGAGGTATCGCGCGCGCATCCGGTATGCAGTGGACCTATGGGGGCAATGCGGCGCACATGGCAGCGGATCTACTACGCGATCGCGACATTGCGCTGGAGCGTGCTGATCGCGGTGATCGTGCTGCACGCGCTGCTCAGCTATTTCGTGCTCGTCGTGACGGGCGAGACCGCGCTGATCAGCGACTTCCTGGTCTATTTCTATTACTACACCACCACCGCCACCACCGTCGGCTATGGCGACCTGAGCCCGCAGACCGCAGCGGGGCGAACGGCGGCGGCAATCATTATCCTGCCCGGCGCGATCGCGCTGTTCACCGCGGTGCTGGGCAAGGCGGTGAGCGATATCGGCAACCACTGGAGGCGAGGTTTGGACGGCAAAGCAAGCTATGCCAGCCGCCACGATCATGTCGTGATCGTCGGCTGGCAGGAACGCGCGACGAAGCGCCTGATCGAAACCCTGCTGGCGGACCGGTCCTATCACGCTCGGCCCGTGCTGCTGGCCGCAGCGGTCGACACGAACCCAATGCCCGATGCGATCGACTTCGTGTTCGCCGAGACCCTGTCCGACTTCGACAGCTACAAGCGCGCGGGCGCGAGCCGCGCGAGTACGATCCTGATCCGCGGCGCAACCGACGACGACACGCTGGCAGCGACGCTGGCAGCGCGTGCGGCGGCACCCGATGTGCATATCGTCGCTCATATGGAGAACGAGGATGCCGCGCGGCTGATCGAACACCAGATCGACAATATAGAGGTCTTCTCCTCGATCTCGATCGACATGATGGTGCGCGCGGCGCACGATCCGGGGGCCTCGCGCCTTGCAAACCTGCTGTTCTCCTCGCGCACGGAAAGCACCGCCTTCTCGCTGCGCGTGCCCGAGGAAACTCCGCCGCTCTCCTATCTGGAGGCGCTGGTCGCGCTGAAGCGGTCGCACCGGATCACGCTTATCGGCGTGAGCGAGGCTGGCGGCAAACATCTCGACCTCAACTGCGTGGGCGAGCGGGAGATCAGGGGTGGCGACACGCTGTTCTACATTGCAGACGAGCGGCGCGAGCCTTCTGCAGGGCAATGGCGCGAGCTGGCCAAGCAATTGGCCTGAGCCCGCCTCCCTCCACTCGCTCCGATAACAGAGATCGCGAATTTGCCCCGTGACATGGTGAAACGATACCGGCAGCTGCCCGTTCGCCAGATATGTCCGAAAAATACAGCAAGCTCGACCGCCTCTTCGTCGCCGGTGAATGGCGCGAAGGCACAGGCGACACCCTGAAAAACATCTGCCCGTGGGACGAAAGCGAGATCTTCTCGATGAAGACCGCGCAGGCCAGCGACGTCGACGAGGCGTGCAAGGCCGCACAGCAGGCCCAGCGCGAATGGGCTGCGCTCCCACCCTCGGCCCGCGCGGCGAAGATGCTCGCGATCGGAGACATTCTGGAGGCGCGCAAGGACGAGATCGCGGCGTGGATCGTGCGCGAAGTCGGCGGGACGCAGGTCAAGGCCGCGCTCGAACTGATGCTGGTGACGCAGGTCGCGCGGCAGGAGGCGGCGGCCCTGCCCTACATGGTCGAAGGCGCGATCCTGCCCGAGGATATCCCGGGCAAGGAAAGCCGCGCCTATCGCCAGCCGGCGGGCGTGGTCGCGCTGATCAGCCCGTGGAACTTCCCGCTCCAGCTGACCGCGCGCACGCTCTTCCCCGCGCTGGCGCTGGGCAATGGAGTCGTGCTCAAACCCGCCAGCGATTCGCCGGTCACCGGTGGGACCATCTTCGCTGCGATCTGCGAGGAGGCGGGCCTGCCCAAGGGCCTCGTCTCGGTCCTTCCCGGCAGCGGTTCCGAGGTCGGCGATGCGCTGGTGCGCCATC
>Ga0114909_1001722_pt1 | contig 11554 bp, 9 predicted proteins | sample MalvireepMed_906_FD_87290 | JGI IMG/M metagenome (GOLD analysis project Ga0114909, IMG submission 87290) | Marine viral communities from the Global Malaspina Expedition - Malaspina viral metaG DeepMed_906 | ecosystem: Environmental > Aquatic > Marine > Oceanic | place: Mediterranean Sea...
AATGATGTGCACATCGAAAAAAGGCTCTGCTGCTCGTTGAAATTCAAGCGCAAAACTTTCTATTCCACCGGGTTTCAAGTGTTGAACAACATGAACTATGACTGGTTTCATAAGCTGTCTCCTGATATTTTCTCTGTACCAATACGTGGTAGCCTTGTTATAACTGGCGTTAAAGTAATTAATTCGAGCTGATATTTGGCGCGAATAGAGGTGTCAGTAATCTCAGCAAACAAGGCTAAGCCACAGCCTAAACTGATGCCACCGATGATGCCGGCTAATAAAAAAATAGATAAAGGGAAGTTCGTTGGAGAGCTAGGTTTGTAAGGCTCGTCAATTATTTTAATTCTTTCTGGCTGTTCAAACTTCCCTAGCGCTCCGGTTATTTTTGCTTTTTCAAATCGGTACAGTAAATCACTGTATAAGCCTCGCTTAACCTTGAGGTTTCTCTCTAATTCAAGCAGTTGCCTCTCCATTTCGCCTGTTCCCGCAAGAGACGACTTTAATGCCGTTGTTTGTTTTTCTATGGAGTTAATCTCTTCTTTTATTTTTTCCACATGGCTGTCTGCAAGTTGTAATTCTTGTAATTGTGAAACTAAGAGTAAGTTTTGGTTGTTATCCACTTCGCCATCTTGCATGCTACTGGCTATCTCCCATAGACGGTTTAAGTCTACTTCGTTTATTTTGTATGATGCTTTACTTTGAATTTGTCGTTCATCTTCAAGTTGCGATAGTTTTCTCAATGATGTTTGTACTTTACTGTGTCTGTCTGTGTAGCGTGAGCGCAGTATGGCAAGCTCGCTTTTTGTTTCCACTATATTCTGTTCAATTTCACTCATGACAGGGTCAACCTGAGCGAGCCTAGTCCTGATTGTTCTTTTGGCTGCAATAGCACCTGAAAGCTCAATTTTTCGTTGTTCGAGCAACATGCTTAACTGACTAAAACGGCTACTATTAGCGTTATATAATCTGGGTAAGTGTTCAGCATTGTATTGTTTGAAATTAGCTAATTTAAACTCTGCTTTTTGTAAATCATCATTTTTTAACTTTAATTGACTGGTTAAAAATGATTCTGATGCATCTATCGCGGATAGCTCTGGTGCGAGTAGTTTTTCTAAAAATCTCTGTCTAACGGCAACTAGGATATCGACAATTTTTTCAGGAGAATCAGTTTGATAAATAAGTTTTACTAAGTCTTTCCCCACTAACTTTACTTTAAGTTCAGAGGATAGCTTTTTGACTAACTGGTCTTTCTGAAAGTCCGTTGTCTCCTCATCTATGAGTGATAAATCTTGTGCGACATTAATTAATGTATGTCGACTATGAAGCAGCGTATCAAGAGCTGTCATTCTATTTTCCAAATCAGTTGATACCGATAAGTCTTCAAGAAACGGGTTCATTTTGGCACTTTCTTGTACCAATATTGTGGTATGTGTCTGCCAATTACGTGGTGAAATAAAGCAAATAATCACCGCTATAATAGGCAAGGCAATTACTGGAAATACAATTAAATAACGATGACGCCAAATCGCCGCTAAAATAAGATGAATGTTGATAATTATTGAGGTGGTCATTTTAGGCACCAATAACTAAATTAATAGTATCAACTGAAAGTTCGGGTGAAAAATTGATCGTTATTTTTTGATTGAAACGAATAATGTATTGGCGAAGTGCTTTAGCTCGCTCCATAGAAAGATTTAATTGTTCTAGTTTATTGGCTCCTTTAGCTGGCGCTATATTGATAATCGCTTGATTTTTTCGTGTTAACAGTTGAGCAATGGTATTTTTATCACTGTAACTTAGCTCTTTATTGTCAAGACTATAAATAAAGGTATAAGTATCTTTTGTTGCTTTTTGCGTGGAGCGTAAAGCTTGGATGCTCATTAGGACTTGCTTATTAACGGCCTGATGATTTTCCCGTCTATCCTCTTCTTCTATTAGTGCAAGCGAATCGGATATTGATGTGGAAGTACAGCCAGTGCCCATGAGAGATGCAACAGAGAAAATGCAACTAAATAAAACATTTTTCATAGATTACCACCTTATTTTAACTTGCTTCCTTTAAAGGTTACAAGTTGCATGCCAATGATTAGGTTGTTGTTATTTAGTGTATTTATTGCTGTTTTTTTTGAAACTGGTTAAATGTAATCTATTTGTTGCGTTATGCTTTTCAAAATGCAAAGAAGCTAAGTTAATTTAATACTTAGCTTCTTTATTTCTCAAAACAAGGAATTATCTGGCAAGATGAGGTGATAGGTTTGCTCAAACACGCATACTTTTAAAAACTGATTTGCCAGCTATTACCTGACTCAGCAATATTCCAATATTGATTTATTGGCTGGGCACCATTTTCAATTGGCCATATTTGAGCAACCAATAGATTCTCAGCTGCACTTAGGGACAACATAAATTGCTGTTCAGCTTCAGAAAGTGTTGTTCTTAATTTACAACTAGCATAATTAATTATGATTTCATCAGCTTCACTAGAAAAATCGGTACATACATTAATGTAATAACTAATCGTTGTTGAAGGTGATGCAGGTACACTCACTTGTAATTCACTAGAAGAGCTAAGATCAAATTCTGGTGCACTAATGAGGTCGCCTGTTGTTATGATTTCTTCTATGGTTTCCACTATTGGCGGTGTTGTTTTGGGCGACTCTTGTGATGTCGACTGCTCTTCTTCACCGCCACCACAACCGAAGATAGATATTGTGCTTGTAAATATCACTAGTATTATTGAATAAGCTTTCATGTTTGAACCCCTATTTTTCGTTGAAAGTTAATAAAGTTTGCTATTAATGGCATTGCTCTGAGAAAACCAACGAGTCGCTGTATTACCATTGCTTTCAACAAAATCTTGAAAGTCTGGGTATGCTTGCAATATGTCGACCATTTCACTTGGGTGCTTCCATTCTTCTTGTGATCCAGGGTTAATTGCTAGTGCCCAAGGTAAGCCGTTACTCGTTTGATAAAGGTAATTAGCGGAAGGTTGTGTACTATCATCTGCAATACCAAACATAGTTGAATCTGCTTTTGATGTTGGCATTTTATTTTTTAGATGAATTTCCAACGGACGGCCAGGATGAAAAAACAGATCGCCGTGGTAAGTACTATTTTGGGCAAATATAAATGGGTTGTAAGGAGCTTCTGGAAACTGCTCTAGTGTAATAGGAGTGTTAAAAGGGACTGTGACACTAAAGGTCATTTGAGAGGCATTATCGCAGTTTGATTCTGTTTTATAGTATTCACACTCTTCAGTAAGCTGGATATGGCTACGCAAGTCATCAGTAATTTTAATGACGACATATTCCGTATCTTCTTCGATAGCGCTATTTTCTTGTTGAACACCATTAATCTCAAAGCGTATTAAATCAGTATTAATATTACTGGGAAGAATGTTGTCTAACTGAATGGCAAAGCCATTATGGTAGGAAGCTCCTAACGCTTTTAACTCCCCATGAAACTCTAGTTGTTTGACCTCAAAATTTTCTGTTAATAATAATGATGATTCTTGCAGTATGACGACATCATTCATATCGTAATCACCTTGCTCTGGCCACCTATCTTCAAATGCTAAATAATAAGGAGTATCTTGAATTTGACTGTTACCTAAGTTATTCACAATAACACGATAGTCTTCTACTTCACCGTCCGCAACACCACCACTTGCGACTATAGAAGGAGTGCTAGTGAATCTAGCTCTTGTCCAAGTGAAGCCATTTAAAGCGGTTAAGGGAGTATTGACTAAGAAAACTTCAGTGCTGTCAGCCATATATTTATCAGAAATGAGCTTTTCATCTTGTGAGAATGTCCCATCACGGTTCCAGTCTCCCCATATGTTCAGATAGCCAGCTCCTGTAGCTTGGACTTGGATAAGGCTGTCGGTTCCTGCAAGTAAAGGCGTTATAAAAACGATGCCATCATCTTGATCTGATTTCGGGTATACATTGGCGTTATGCTCAGCGGTTATAGTGCTGCCTAAGTAGATGTTGCTAATGCCGTGTCTAGCACCATTGCTAAACAGTGTTGTGCCATAACTGTCAGGTGCATCACCATAATCAGTCGTTGCCGCTACCGATTCATCAATAACAGGGGCAACGGCACATCGAGCCCCATCATTTTGTGAGGCGCTTGGTCCATAAGCGAAAAACGTGGCCTGTGGATTTTGTTCATCGACATTAATAATAAAAACATGACCATCATTATTGCGGCTGATGTAAAAATTGCCCTCAACATCAAAATACACGGCACCAAAAGTACCTTGCTCGCCTACATTCCCTAACGAAGTTTGGCTGCCATCACTGACATTGATTCGATAGAGTTGTCCATTTTTATCAACTGTATAGGCGTCATTATTTTCGGGGTGGAAGGCGAAATCATATATTGTTAGCGATAATGATTGGCCGTCAATAATGTTAACAACTTGAAGGTATTCGCTTGATTGTTCATCTAGCGATACTTTATATAAGCCATAACTTAAGCCTTTTTTATAAAAGTAATAACTGTTTTCGCTTAGCGAGGTATCGCCGACAAAAAAGTTTATACCGGGATTGTTTTCTAGCGGAAGTGGGGTCGCTTGGTAATCACTGCCTATACGAACTAGGGTCCCCCATTCATATCCCCAGCCATATATGTAATTGTCATGAAAATTGAAACCAATCGCATTGATCTTATCGTCAGTACCTAAGTTGTCTGACAATAACGAATAATAGCCGGTTACTAAGTTTACTCCGTAAAGTTGAGCGACCTGTTGTTGCATTAAAAATGCTTTTGAAGGGCAACTTTCAAAGGGGGCTGCATGTAAAGGCCCATGAAATATTAGCAATAAAGCAAATAAACAACGCTTAATACTTTTTAAATAGCACATATAAAACTCCTCGCTCAGTTTATTAAACATTATTGCAAAGAGTAGGCCGTTAATTTTTTAGTTATTTATCAATCTATTATGCTATGCGGAGAGGAGGTTGAGCAGAGCGTTTGCAAAATGCAAAGCAAAATTCATTTATATGCGAGTTAACTTACTTTGGCTGGAATATAAACAGAGAAGCAGCTTCCTACACCTACTTCTGAGGTCACTTCTATTTTTCCATCATGCTGTTTTACTATCTCATGACTGATAGATAAACCTAATCCAGTACCTTCACCGACAGGTTTTGAGGTAAAGAAGGGAGTGAAAATATGAGGTAATACATCAGCTGAAATACCACTGCCGGTATCTTTAACCTCTATCACTATATAGGAGTCTTGTTGGAATGTTCTAACATATATATCACCATTATCTTTGATGGATTGTCCGGCATTTATAAGTAGGTTAATAAATACTTGGTTTAATTTACTGGGGAAAGCATAAATCATAGGTAAAGAATCTAATTCAACATGCACTTTACAATTATATTTGAGTTCATTACTCACCATGTTCAGAGTTGCTGTTAATCCCTCGTTGACATCCGTTTCGCTTTTAGTCGGTTGCTCTATACGTGCAAAAGTTTTCAAGCTTTTTACGATTTCTGAAACTTTTTCTATGCCACCAATACTACTGGTTAATAGCGGTGGGATATCTTCAAAGATGAACTCTGTATCATATTCTTTCGCTAAGTTAAGTTGTTGTTCTTGTAGTTCTTTTTCTGCCAGCAACTTATTTGTAGCATTGTAATATTTTTGTAGGTCAGTTAAATACTCTTGTAATACATCGAGATTGCTTCGGACGAAACCTATCGGGTTGTTAATTTCATGGGCAACTCCTGCCGCTAGTACACCGATGCTAGCCATCTTCTCAGACTGAATAAGCTGTGACTGACTTAAAATAATTTCTTCATTCGCTTTTGATAATTTATCATAGCTTAGCTTTAATGCTTGTTCTCTGTGCTGTACTTTTTCGGTCATAGAATTAAACTTTTTAAATAATTCAGATAACTCCCTTATACGGACGTTTTCTTGTAGTAGTTTAAATTCACTGCCTTTATCTAATTCACCTGTTGCTCTAGAAAGCAGCAGTAGGGGTTCAACAAAATAGCGATAACCAAAAAAATAGGCGAGAAAAGTGGTTGAAACAAGTACCAAAATAATTAATAAGCTTAAGGTAAAGATTGCATTATAAAGCTCTTTGTTTCTGGCGCTATCATCAAAAGTAAAACGAAAAGTAACGGGAACATCAGGCCATTGTATCAGGTGTTTTTTTCCTGTGAGAATATCGCCAAACCGAGTTAATGTCGTACTTCCATCCATTATCTCGATCATTAAACCATCAAGATGTGTTTTTACTTTATCTTGCTCATCAATATCTTTGATGGGGATTAATGTTGTTAAAACTCCCTCAACCAAATTATTGTAAGATATGCTTACAGCTAAACACCAATAGTACTGATCATTAATCCGTTGTATGCCAACATAATTATTCACCTTGTTATTTAGTAACTCAGTAAGCCAAGGTTCTTCTTTATAAGTAGGTATTTCAGTTGCTAACGTTGAGTGAATTACATTACCGTCAAAATCGAGCAGGCTTTGCTGATACCGCTTGCCGAGCATGGTTAAATCGGCCATAAAGTCTTTCACTTTACCGGTATTTGCTTCTGGCTGCATTAACGCTTGTATCATTATTGGATAGTTCGCGTGTTCGGCTAATATGGTAAGACGATGGTTAATAAATAACTGATAGTTATTACTGATTGCAGAGGTTTCTCGTTTTATTAATTGCTCCTGTTCTTGTTCTGCGGAATCAACCACATAGTTAATCACCAGCACTGTAGAAATTACAGCTAAAGCAAAGCAGCTTAAAAAGACAAAACGGGCGAGAGCAAAGGATATGCTTATTTTTTTCATAAATTAGGTTATTGCTTGGTTATTATTTTATTGGCAATAAGGCGATACTGTTATTTTCTTTATAATACCCCATTGCATAATCTTGTATAGATAATGCTTCATGAGCGTTACGGTTATTTAAAGAATACTTTGAGAAAGGTTTTTTATAGTTTTTAATCAAACCTGCTACAGGGGCGTGTAAGTTTTCTAAAGCTAATTTAATTGCCTGCATATCTTTCTTTCTATTACCCGTTAAACCCGCTTGTTTAATTGCACTTATGAATATCTTGGTAAGATCATAACCGTGTATGAAGCCAGTTTGTGCTTTAATGTCATCAACAGTATTGATATCAACATAAATGCTGTTTGTTTGTGCAAAGACTTGTTGCGCTAATTGGCTTGTTGGTTGAGTTAAAAATGAAAACTTCGTTTGGATAAATTGAAGGTTAAGCTCTGCTCTTGACTTTGCATCTATCACTTGTGCAAAATCTCCGCCAGTAATGCCCCAGTGGCTTCGTATTGGCATTTTTAAGTCTTTTTCCAATGCTATCATTGCACTAGCGAATACTTTTCCTTCGTTAGCATTCCCTACGAAGAAAATTACATCAGCACCAGATGACTTTATATCACGCAATAATAATTTCGCATGATTGATACCAAGCCCCCAGTTAAACCAAGTAATACCGGAAGGAGTAATATTTTTAGCGGCAAGTGCTTTAGTCATGGTGTTTTCATTTGAGCGCCCCCAACCTGTATCCTCTAACAATAAGAAAGGTTTAGTGAAATTTTCCTTTAATGCCTGTTCGCTAATGAATTTACCTGCATTACTATCATCAATAGACAGCCTGAATATCCAATTATTAACTGTTTTTGGTCGAGTAATGGGGCCGGCTGCAGCCCAAGGGTCTAACATAAGAATTTTGTTTTCATTTATATAGTCTTTATTAGCCAACAGAGGAGGCGAGTGCAAACCTGAAAAAATCGCTAATGCTTCTTCGTCTGCTAAGAACTGTTCTAAGTTACGTTTGCTACGTCGTGAGTTACCTCGATGATTTTTTGTTTCGAGATCAAAGTGAAAATTTTCAATAATATACTTTTCTTCGGCTAAAGCGACATTGATGCCTTGCTGTATAGAAATACTCGCTGCTTTTGTACCAGTGAAGTCAGCATCTAAATATATTTTATAATTGTTTTCTCCATAGGCGGAATTGGCAGAGAATAAGGTAATGGCTAGTACGGTTAGTGTTATTTTTATTGATTGCTTGTAATCCATATTCGCAAACTCCATTTTTATTAAAGTACTTAGAATAAAGTTAGTACAATAGTTATATGATAATAATAGTGATTTATCTATTTATTATAGTAAAAATAATCATATACCTACGAAAAACTATTAACTTAACGCAATATAATGATACTACCACTGGCTTGAGTAATTGGTGTTGTTGGTGTTTTTAAGTACAATAGAGTACTTTTAAAAACTCCCATTTAGAATACTTATGAATACTAGCCAAAACTACTCATTGAAAACGAGTAATAGTTTTAATGTTAACTCTATTTCCCCCAAAATTTATTTCCCTAGTTCATTAGTAGAGCTGCAGCAACTTGTTAACATTGCTAATTCACCCTTTTATATTTTGGGAGAGGGTAGCAATACACTATTTGTTGAACAGCAAGCACCCGTCATTATTAAACCTAATTTTCAGGGTATTACAGTAAAAGAAACTGCAGAAAGCTTTATTGTCACTGTTGGTGCAAGTGAAAACTGGCACCAGTTAGTATGCTTTTGCATGGAACGCGGTATTAATGGTTTAGAAAACTTAGCTTTGATTCCCGGCAGTGTTGGAGCTGCCCCAGTGCAAAACATAGGCGCTTACGGAGTAGAGTTTGCAGATTATTGTCAGCAGGTTGAATATTTCGATCTTGCCAGCGCGACTTTACAAAGCTTAACTGCAGAGCAATGTCTATTTTCTTACCGAAATAGTATTTTTAAGCAATCTCTACACAATCAAGCAATTATTACACAAGTGACACTTTCTTTTTCCAAGAGCTGGCATGCAAATCTCAGCTATGGTGGTTTAGATAGTTTAGCAAAAACTTCCACAGCTAAAGAAGTTATGCAGCAAGTGATCAAATTACGTCAAGCCAAGTTACCTGATCCGCAGCTACTTCCTAATGCAGGTAGCTTTTTTAAAAACCCCGTGATCAGTCAAATAGAGTTTAATCGTCTGATAGAAGATTATCCTACCTTGCCGCATTATCCACAGAGTAGCGGTCAAGTGAAGCTTGCTGCAGGTTGGTTAATAGAGCAAGCAGGATTAAAAGGTTTTCTTTATAAAGATGTTGGTGTTCATGAACACCAAGCACTTGTTTTGGTCAATTATGACAGTGGTCAAGGAGACGAAATTGTTGGTTTAGCCAAGTTTGTTCAACGACAAGTTCAAGAAAAGTTTGCAATAGAAATCATACCAGAGGTTAGAATGATTGCCTCTCAAGGTGAAATATCATTTGCATCGCTAACCGATACTTTGAAATTAGGCGTAGAAAATCATGACTAAAATGATCAAAGAACATTTAATTCGTGCACTGGCTGGGGGGAACTTTGTCTCTGGGCAGCACCTTGGTGAAACGCTCAATGTTAGTCGCACTGCAATTGCTAAGCATGTAAAAACCTTAATGAGCATGGGGTTAGATATTTACAGTGTCACAGGCAAGGGCTATAAATTATCAACTCCTTTATACCTTTTAAATAAAGAAGACATATTGCAACAACTAGCGCAGGGTAATAATAGCGTGGTTGAAGTGCATAGCATTATTGATTCAACAAACGATTATCTTATGCGTCGTTTACCCAACCAGTTAAGCCAAGGGCAAGTTTGTCTAGCTGAATACCAAAGCGCGGGTAGAGGTCGCCGGGGTAGACAGTGGATATCGCTTTTTGGTTCACAAATATATCTGTCCATGTATTGGTATTTAGAGCAAGGCTTATCGGCAGCTATGGGCTTAAGCCTAGTGACTGCACTTGCGGTAAGTGATGCCATTAAATTACATTGTGGTGTACAAGTGCAATTAAAATGGCCAAACGATATTTATTTGGATGGGGTTAAACTAGCAGGTATTTTGATTGATTTAGAAGGACAAGCATTGGAGCCCAGTCATAGTGTTATAGGGATTGGCCTCAACTTAAATATGCCGGAGAAATCGGCTCTTGAAATTGATCAACGTTGGACTGACCTACAGTCGCATAGCGACAATACCGTTGATCGAAACTTATTAAGCGCTCAGCTTATTGATTGTTTAGGCCGTCGTTTGGCACAACACAGTGAGCATGGCCTCAGCGCAATGTTAGATGAGTGGCATAATTTTGATATTTATTTGAATAAGCGAGTCAAGCTGCTCACTGGAGATCGGGTGACTCAAGGGATTTGCCGAGGCATTAATAATCAGGGAGCCTTGTTATTAGAAGTTAATGGCCAAGTAAAACCAATATATGGTGGTGAAGTCAGTTTAAGAGGTGATGAGTGACCATATTAATTGATATAGGTAATAGCAGAACGAAGCACTGTCGACTGAATAAGGAAGGCAGTAACTTGTTTACACAAGTGACCACGATAAATAATGAGTACTTTAATGAACATTTTTTTGATAAACACTTTAGCAATGCTCATAAAGTAATTGTTGCGAATGTAGCTAGTACCCAATTAACAACGAAACTAGAGCAGTGGTGTTCCAATCATGAATTAACTTTTATAGAGGTTAAAAGTGAACAACAAAAAGCTGCTGTTATTTCTGCCTATGAAAAACCTCAGCAGTTAGGCGTCGACCGTTGGTTGACACTGTTAGCTGCTGCTCAGCTATACCCAAATAAAAATGTATTGATCATCGATGCAGGTACTGCGACAACAGTTGATTTACTGGCAGCGTCAGGTCAGCATCTTGGCGGATGGATTTTAGCCGGAGTTTCTACGCTATTTAGTAGTATTTTAAAAGAAACGACTAATGTAGAAGCAAAGCCTGCTGATGAAGCGAGTTTAGTCTTTGGTAGTAATACGACGACAAATGTTAACAATGCTTGTTGGGCGGCAACAGTAGGCTTAATTAACGAAGCTATTCGTCAAGCAGAGATTAAACTGGGGTCACTTGATGAAGTTATTATAACTGGCGGTAATAGCGTGACTTTACAAAACTTAGTTTCATCCCCTATGACCCGAGTAGAGGATCTCGTATTTTACGGTCTTAATAGTTATAACTAGATTTTATAGGTTCCGTATAGGCATATGTGCTGTTTTTTTAATAGCTTTGCCTGAAAAAACATCAAACAGTCAATATTCAGTAAAAAAACATGGTTTTTTTTTTAATTTGCTATTGCAAGGGGCAAAACATTACTCTAGAATTCGCACCACTTAATGTAGTGCCGACTTAGCTCAGTTGGTAGAGCAACTGACTTGTAATCAGTAGGTCGCCAGTTCGATTCCGGCAGTCGGCACCATTAATACTTATAAACGCTATGCATTTATAAGGTACCTTATTTAAGGTATAGGCTTAAGTGGAGGGGTTCCCGAGTGGCCAAAGGGATCAGACTGTAAATCTGACGGCTCCGCCTTCGGTGGTTCGAATCCTGCCCCCTCCACCACTTTCTCTATGAGGTGGCCAGAGAATTAGGATTGCGGACATCGTATAATGGCTATTACCTCAGCCTTCCAAGCTGATGATGCGGGTTCGATTCCCGCTGCCCGCTCCAAATCAGTGCTGATAT
>Ga0114909_1001732_pt1 | contig 11474 bp, 7 predicted proteins | sample MalvireepMed_906_FD_87290 | JGI IMG/M metagenome (GOLD analysis project Ga0114909, IMG submission 87290) | Marine viral communities from the Global Malaspina Expedition - Malaspina viral metaG DeepMed_906 | ecosystem: Environmental > Aquatic > Marine > Oceanic | place: Mediterranean Sea...
GACGCTGGCGCGGCTCGATCTATCCGCGGAGCCGCGAGACATCATCAATTCCTTGAGTTCACTCGTCCAATCGGCGATTCCGATCCAATCATCTCAACCAAGTCCGGAAACCTCCTTTGCTCACACGTGAAATCCGTAGCCAGATCGACAAGCTGCGTGACCATTTCTGGTCCGGCGGTGTCTCCAATCCGCTGACCGCGGTGGAGCAGCTCACCTATCTGATGTTCGCCAAGCGGCTGGACGACATCCAGAAGCTGGAGGAAAGCAAGGCGGTCGGTCTCAAGTCTCAAGGTTACGAAGCGCGCGTTATCTTTCCGGAAGGGAAAGATGGGCTGGAAACCCCTGGCTTCCCCGATGGCGGCTGCCCTTACGACCTGATGCGCTGGTCGCGGTTCAAGAACGAGCCTCCCGCGCGGATGTACGAAATCGTCGCCGATCACCTGATGCCGTTCATGCGCACCATCGGCGGGCAGGAATCGGTGATGGCGAAGCATATGAGCGGCGCGCGGCTGGCCTTCACCAAGCCGGCGCTGCTCGACAAGCTCGTCCAGGGCCTCGACGAAATCCCGATGGATGATCGCGATACCAAGGGCGACGTCTTCGAGTATCTGCTCGCCAAGATCGCGACCTCGGGCGAGAACGGACAGTTCCGCACGCCGCGCCATATCATCGACCTGATGGTCCGTCTGATGGCGCCCAAACCCACCGACACCATCTGCGATCCGGCGGCGGGCACGGCGGGCTTCCTGATGATGGCGAGCGAATATATTCGCGAGACCCATCCCGATTTCTGGAAGGACGACGCGCTGCGCAAGCATTTCGAGACCGAGGCCTTCACCGGCTACGATTTCGACGAGACCATGCTGCGCATCGGCGCGATGAACATGATGTTGCACGGGATCGAGGCACCGCGCATCTCCTATCGCGACAGCTTGGCTGAAGGTGGTGGCGAGGATGTGGGCCACTACAGCCTGATCCTCGCCAACCCGCCTTTCGCCGGCAGCCTGGACAATGAAAGCTGCTCCAAGGATCTGCTCAAGGTCGTCAAGACCAAGAAGACCGAGCTACTGTTCCTCGCCCTGTTCCTGCGCCTGCTCAGCACCGGCGGGCGCGCGGCGGTGATCGTACCCGACGGCGTGCTGTTCGGCAGCCAGAAGGCGCACAAGGAAATCCGCCGCACGCTGGTGGAGGATCACAAACTCGACGCGGTAATCTCGCTCCCCTCGGGCGTTTTCCGGCCCTATGCCGGTGTGTCCACCGCGATCCTGATCTTCACCAAGACCGGGCGCGGCGGCACCGACCATGTCTGGTATTACGATATGGCCGCGGACGGCATCAGCCTTGACGACAAGCGCAACCCTTTGCTGGACGAGACGCTGCTCGGACCGGTGCCCGAACGCGCGCTTAGCGAGGAGGAGCACGGGAAGAACAACCTGCCTGACGTGCTCGCTCGGTTCGCCGAGCGCGACGCCAGCGAGCGCGAGCGGGAGCGGACCGAACAGAGCTTCTGCGTGCCCAAGGCTGACATTGTCGAGGCCGGCTACGACCTCTCGCTCAATCGCTACAAGGAGGTGGTGCACGAGGAGGTCGAACACGATCCGCCCCAGGAGATCATCCGCCAGTTGCGCGAGCTTGAGGACGAGATCGTTAAGGGGCTGGACGCGCTCGAGGAGATGTTGGGGTGAGTTACCCGACGGCTGCGATCGGAGAAATTGCTCGCTTCGTGGGTGGCGGTACCCCGAGTAAGGCAAACGCGGAATTTTATACCGGTGACATCCCTTGGGTCAGTCCGAAGGACATGAAAGTCTGGCGAATCGACCGTTCGGAAGACCTGATCACTCAGGCAGCGGTCGACGGCAGCGCTGCCAAGATGCTTCCGGCCGAAACCGTCCTTCTGGTCGTTCGCTCGGGGATACTCAAACATACTTTGCCGGTTGCGATTGCTGCTCGTCCTTTGACGATCAACCAAGACTTGAAGGGCCTAATTCCAACTGATCATGTCGACGCCAATTATCTAGCCAGGATAATCAAGGCGGCCGAGCCAACTGTGCTTGGATGGGTAAGGGCTACCACAGCGGACAACTTTCCAGTTAAAAAGTTGAAAGAGATGTCCATCCCGCTCCCACCGCTACCCGAGCAGCAGCGGATTGCGGCGATCCTGGATCAGGCGGACGCGCTGCGCCGCCTGCGCCGCCAATCGCTCTCACGCCTGTCGGACCTCGGGCAGGCAATCTTCTATGAGATGTTTGGCGATGTGCGTGCCAATGAACAAAACTGGCCTGACGATATGGTACTCAGCGATATGAGTGAAATCATCTCAGGAATTACTAAAGGTCGCCAAACAAAAGGTCAGCAGACCCGTGCTGTTTCGTACATGACCGTTGCGACGGTACAGGATGGGTTCCTCAATCTCGAAAACGTCAAAACTATCGAGGCTACCGATAAGGAAATCGAACGATACCGGCTGCAAAAGGATGATATTTTGCTTACAGAAGGCGGTGATCCCGACAAGTTAGGACGCGGAGCCCTGTGGCGCGGCGAGCTCGACGAATGCATCCATCAGAACCATGTGTTCCGCGTACGTATTAAAAGCGAGCGTCTAGAACCGATTTTTGCTAGTTGGTTGATCGCAAGCCAGCGAGGAAAGTCATATTTCTTGCGTTCAGCAAAGCAGACAACCGGAATCGCCTCGATAAACAGTACGCAGCTGAAAGCGTTTCCTATGCTTCTCCCGCCCTCTAGCTTGCAAAAGAAGTTTGCCGCTAGGTTAGATGAACTGACGGCCCGCCAGAGCCTAGCAACGGATGCTCTCCGCGCAACCGAAGACCTTTTCGCCTCCCTCCAACAGCGCGCCTTTCGCGGAGAGCTTTGATGCGCGGGCGTTTTCTTGACGCTTGGCAGCCGGCGAGGGCCAAGATTTGGAAGCGCCTGTCGGAAAGTCCACAGGCCCCGCGCGACCTCTTCTGCGAACTCTATCGCGAGCTGGTCCCCGCAATCGAAGGCCATAACGAACACGAAGATGTCGAGCTCTTCAGCAATCCGTCTCTGGCTCGACAGCGTTTCATGCGGTTGTCGAAGGCAAGGCTGAAAGGAGAGCGCGAAGTCCGCGATTTCTTCGTGCGAGCGCGCAGTGCTCTCGCCGACATCGATGATGCACTGGCCGAGCGCTATGCCCAGTTGTTGAGTTCCTTCTGTACGGAATGGAATCTGCGATACGAGGTGCGGGAGCCTTTCCAGATCGTGGTGACCCTGCCCGGGGTTTTCGCCGAGCTGAGCAAGCAACTGCGCGCGACCTGCCATGCCGACAATGACTTGAAGGCAAGGCTGGACGAGTTCGAGGAGAGCTTCGCCGATCTATCCGAAAATCGGAACGCAAATCGCATCAAGACCTGTGTTCAACGGCAGATGAATCTGGTGGAGGCCGTCGCGGGAAAGACCTTGGGTCAGCAGGGCCAGAATTTGGGGACAGCCTGCGGGGCCTTGCAGAGCTGGCCTCATGTGGCGCTTCGTGAAAGCGCTAGAAAAGTTTACGGCTTCGCCTCGGACTACCCGGGCATTCGCCACGCCGGGAACCAGGATGCTGCACTACGCGACATTGATATGCGCGACCTCATCTCGGTCGCCACACTGTTGCTCGGGTATACGCCGTACATAACCGATGCGATCGATGCCGAAGACGTCTTCCATGGGTTAGCGGCGTGAGTGAGGGCAACCGCAAGACCCTGTCCGTAAAGGGCGGAGCGCGGCGCAGACCGGCGGAGCCAGCACCCGGCAGCTCGCAATTCGCTTTCCTCGCCCCGTTCCCCTTCATCCAAGACCACGTCGCCACGGCAGAGCGGCAGGCGCTGTCCGATCCGCGTGGGAGCGCGGTCCATGCGCGTCTTGCCGTCGAGGCGTTGATGCGCTGGCTGTTCGACAACGATGCCGAGCTGCGCTGGCCCTATCAGGATCATCTCGCCGCGCTGATCGCCGAGCCGAGCTTCGTCCGCCTTGCGGGCACGATGATTCGCACCAAGATCGACCTGATCCGCAAGATCGGTAACCGCGCCGCTCATCCGGGCCGTTTCGCCGACAGTCAGGCGGTGAGCGCGGTGCGCGAGCTGTTCCATGTCGGCATCTGGTTCGCCACCCGCTATTCCGAAGATCCGCCGCCTGCCGATCTCTCTTTCGCTGCCGATCGCTTGCCACGCGGGAAAGAGGCACCGCAGACTGGCGCCGAGGATGCCCAGCGACTGGAGAAGCAGGCCGACGAAGCGCGCGAGGCGCTGGAGGCCGAGCGTAAGGCGCGCATGGCCGATGCGGAGAGCCGCGCGGCACTCGAAGCCGAACTGGCGAAGGTACAGGCAGAGATCACCGCGCTGCGCAAGGCCAATGAGGGCCGCGACGCCGGGCACGATTACGACGAGGCGACGACCCGCGACGAATTCATCGACGCACTGCTGCGCGAGGCCGGCTGGTCGCTGGCCGAAGAGCGCGACATCGAGTTCCCCGTCCACGGCATGCCCAACGACCGCAGCTTCGATGGCAAGGGAAAGGGCTTCGTCGACTATGTGCTGTGGGGCGACGATGGCAAGCCGCTGGCGCTCGTCGAGGCCAAGCGTGCTCGCAAGGATCCGCGGGAGGGCAAGCAGCAGGCCAAGCTCTATGCCGATTGCCTGGAGGAGCGGTACGGACAGCGGCCGGTCATCTTCTACACCAATGGCTACGACCACTGGATATGGGACGATAAGCATTATCCGCCGCGCCCCGTCTCCGGCTTCCGTACCAAGGACGAGCTGGAGCTGCTGATCCAGCGGCGCGACACCCGTGCCCCCTTCGCCACCGTGCCCACCAACCGCGCGATCGCCGGCGGGGCTGGCCGCACCTATCAGGAAAGGGCGATCCGCGCCGTCTGCCACCGCTTCGAGGATGGTGACCATGGCGGCGAGAACCAGCGGACCGCGCTGCTGGTCATGGCCACCGGATCGGGCAAGACGCGCGTCGCCATTGCACTTTCCGACGTTTTGATGCGTGCCAATTACGCCAAGCGCGTGCTGTTCCTGGCCGATCGCACAGCGCTGGTGCGTCAGGCGGCTAAGAATTTTCGCATGCATCTAAAGGACAGCGCGACTGTCAACCTTGTGCAGGAGCCGGGCGGTGACGGACGCGTGTTCGTATCGACCTATCCCACGATGATGAACCTGATCGAGCGCGCACGTCAGGAAGGTCGCGGTCGCTTCGGCCCCGGCTATTTCGATCTTGTCATCATCGACGAGGCGCACCGCTCGGTTTACCGGAAATACAAGGCGATCTTCGATTGGTTCGACGCGCCGCTGCTCGGCCTGACAGCCACGCCGAAGGACGAAATCGACAAGAACACGTACGGCCTGTTCGAGCTGGAGGATGGCGTACCCACCGACGCTTACGACCTGGCGGACGCGGTGCGCGATGGATTCCTCGTGCCGCCCAAAGCGGTCGATGTGCCGCTCAAATTCCCGCGCGAGGGCATCCAGTATGACGATTTGAGCGACGAGGAAAAGGAGGCCTGGGACGAGGCCGAATGGGGCGAAGACGGCCCGCCCGATGGCGTCGATGCGGCCGACGTAAACGATTGGCTGTTCAACAAAAACACAATCGACCAAATGCTGAGGCAGCTGATGGAGGATGGGCTGAAGGTGGCCGGAGACGACCGGCTCGGCAAGACCATCGTCTTCGCCAAGAACCACCGGCATGCCGAATATATCGTCGAGCGGTTCGACGCCAATTTCCCTGCGCTGAAGGGGCATTTCTGCCAGCTGATCGACAACCGGGTACGCTACGCCCATTCGCTGATCGACAAGTTCGAGGAGCCGGAGAGCGATCCGCACATCGCCGTGTCGGTCGACATGCTCGATACCGCCAGCGACATCCCCGACGTTCTCAACCTCGTATTCTTCAAGATCGTCCGGTCGAAATCGAAGTTCTGGCAGATGATCGGCCGCGGGACGCGATTGCGTGAAGGCATCTTCGTAGACGCCGACAGCAAGCGGACCGATAAGGAGTTCTTCTACGTCTTCGATTACCTGGGCAACCTCGACTATTTCAACGCGCAGATGGAGCGCACCGAGGGGAAGGCGACTGCGCCGCTAGGTGAGCGGCTGTTTGCTGCCCGGGTCGATTTACTGGGCCTTATGCAGCCTTCTGCCGAGGATACGACAACGGTACGGTCGCCTTCACACGGGTATCGCGGCGAAGAGCCAGGGCTGTACGAAGCCACACGTGCGCAGTTGAAGCGTGAAGTGGACGGAATGGCGCCAGACAATTTCATCGTCAGGGCACAGCGCCGCCATGTTGAGAAGTTTCAGAATGAGAAGGCCTGGGAGCATCTGTCAGAAGAGGATCGGCACGAACTGACCGAGTTCATCGCAGGATTGCCGACCTCGGAGATCGATCCCGACACGGATGCGAAGCGGTTCGACCTGCTCTCCCTGCGTATTCAATTGGCAATGTTGCGGCGGGAGCCGTTCGAGAAGTTCCGGAAGACATTCGTCCAGCAGGTCCATTTGCTCGAAGCCAAGGCGGCGGTTCCGGATGTGGCGCGCGAGCTGGAGCTTATCCTCGAAGTTCAGACGCGCGAGTGGTGGATGGATGCGACGCCGCAAATGGTCGAGGTCGCACGCCGCCGACTTCGTGGGTTGATGAGCCTGATCGATCCGGGAGAGCAGGTCATCGTCAGTACCGATCTTGCCGATCAGATGGGTGAGAAGCGCGAAGTCGAATTGACCGATCTCGGCGGTGCATCGTCACTTGCGCAATTCCGGCGCAAGGCTCGCGCATTTGTGGAGGCGCATGCGGATCATCTGACCCTCGTGCGGCTACGCCAGGGTAGGCCGCTCACGGATGTCGATCTCGAAGAGTTGCAGAAGCTGTTCGTGTCGGCCGGTCTGACTAGCGAGGACGATTTCACGCGCGTTCGCGCCCTGCCAGACCTGCCGAATTTCATAAGGTCGCTCGTCGGGCTGGATAGAAAGGCAGCGAGAGAGGCGTTCAACGCTGCGTTGGCTGACACGACGCTGTCAGCCCAGCAGATCAGCTTTGTCGAACTTATTGTCGATCAGCTCACGGCCACGGGCAGCATGGACCCCGCTTTACTTTATGCGCCGCCGTTTACCGATACCGCGCCGAATGGTGTGAGCGACCTGTTTCCAGCAGACTCGGTCGCGAAGATCGTATCCACGATCGAGGGATTCGAACCGCGTTCCGAGGCTGGGTAATAGGCCATCCTTAATCGAGGCCGTCTCAGCCCCTTGTGTACACGGCGTATACACAGGCCCATTTCCCACTATCCGCACCGAAACCTAAAACCGCAAAAACCACCGTTTTCCGCGGGTTTTAATGGTCGGGGAGACAGGATTCGAACCTGCGACCCTCTGCTCCCAAAGCAGATGCGCTACCAGGCTGCGCTACTCCCCGACACGGGATATCTGACGGCGGCCGCTTCCGGTGGGCCCGGCAGGACTCGAACCCGCGACCTAGCCGTTATGAGCGGCCAGCTCTAACCAACTGAGCTACAGGCCCCCGGATCGCGATGCCATCGCAAGGCCGGGCGCTAGCCGCGATTGCGCGAGCCTGCAAGCGGGCAGTGGCCCTCAATCGTGGTCGGCGGCTGCCCAGATATCGGCAACCGTGCTCGGCGCGACCTTGTGCGCGGCCATGTGCGCGTAAACCCCGCTCAGCCAGCCGTACAGCCGGTCCACATCCGCATCGCTATGGGTATAGGGCGTATTGCCGGGCGCGAGGGAGGGACTGTGGAACGACAGGACCAGCACCGGCAGCCCCGCATCAAGCGCGGCATCGACTGCTTTCTTTGCAGCGCCCAGCGGCGTACCCTCTGGCGTCAACCGCACCCGTTCGAGCAGGCCGGTGCGCGATGCGATTCCGGCACCTCGGGGCAGCCGGGTGAGCTTTGGGAACAGCGTCGCGCCAGAGCGCCTCAGCGCGCCGCGATAGACGCTGGTGACCGGCAGTTCGAGCAGCTCGGGCTCGCGAGAGACCCAGTAGGGGTGGTTGGGGAAATCCTCGTAATTGGGACCGTCCTGCTCCGAATAGTCGAACAGCGCGCGCACCGATGTGTCCACGCGAATGCCCGTGTCGTGCAGGATCGCCTTGGTCGAAGGGCCCAGACCATAGCGGCCCGCGCGGTAGGAGATCGGCGCGGTGCCGAAGCCTTCCTCGATTGCATCGCGCAGGCGCGTGAACTTCTCGCGTTCCAACTCAGCCGGAAGATTGCCCGCGAAGCTGTTGAAAGTATTCACTTCTTCATCGAAGGGCGGATTGACCCAGGGGTGCAGCTGCACGCCGACCTCGGCCTTCCCGCGACGCACCGCATCGCCGATGATCTCGCGCGCGCGGGCCGATTGCACGATCGGCCAGTCGACAAGATAGAGCGGCGAGACGCCCAGTTCTTCACAGAAGGACTGGAACCGGGGGATCTGCTCGACATGGTCGAGATCGTGCTGGTCGCGGGTGAAAGGCTTGTCCCAGTCGAAGCCTTCTTCGGTATCGACGGTCAGCAGCGAAACGGGCGCGAAGCCGGGCGCGAATTGCGCCGCCTGGTCCGCCGTCGGCAATCTCAGCATAGGTTTTGGCCCCCGTCAGGTCGGGCGCCACGCCCGCAGTTCAAACCGCGTGTTCGGGCACTCCGCCACGTTGATTAGCGGCGGGTTCGCTTGCGGTCAAAGCGGGCAGCGTGAGTATCAACTGCCGGTTCTCGCGCCGTAGGCTGCCGCCGATCGCAAGCGCTTCGGCCCGCGCGAGGCGCAGCGCGAAGCCGGGGCCGAACGGCCCGGCGCTGATCGCGACCGACAGCGGCTTGCCGCGTGCGGCGAAGATATCGTCACTGCCGTTTAGTGAGGCGGGCAGGTCGGCAATGAGTTGCGCCGTCCCCGCGTGGGTTTCCAGCGTCAGCGCGAGCTTCTCGCTCGGCGCGGCAGCCGAGCCGAGCGTGGCGAGGATGCGCCAGCTGAGCAGCTCCGCGTCCGCGCGGGCCAGATCGACCTTGCACACCCCGCCCAGCGTGGCGACGAAGCTCGCACTGCGGGGCTGCAGCATCGGGATCAGTTGCGCGACATGCTGGCGGAAGATCGCGGCAATATCCGCATCGCCGCCGGCCGGGCGCAATTGGCCGCTCTCCAGACGGCTGAGGCGTTCCAGATCATCGAACCCCGCGAGCATGCGCGCACTGTCGCCCGCAATTCCTGCTGCAAGCGCGCGATAATCGTGCGGGACGGGGCCGACCACCTGCTGCTGGATGACCTCGGCAAAGCCCTGGATCGCGTTCACCGGCGTGCGCAGCTCGTGCAGCAGCTGGCGCAGGCGATCGCTGTGGTTGCCAGGCTCCTCCGCCTCCAGCGCGCGGCGCATCCCGCCTGCAAAGCCGAGGAAGCGCCCGTCCGGGCTGGAAAAGCGCGGCTGTGCATCGAGAATCCAGTCGCCCGCGATCGCCGGACCACCTTCGAGCTTTACCTGTACGGCGCGCAGCGGCTGCTGGAGCGCGATCGCTTCGGCGAATTCCTCGGGCAGGATCGAGGGGAGCGACAGATACATCACGCGCGAGGCGGCGAAGCTGTCCGCCCAGTCGATCGTCCCGGTGGTGTCGGTCGCAAAGCCGAAGCCGGTCAGCTCCTCCTGCCGGATGCTCGCCTCGGTGAAGGGCAGGGTGGGGGCGGTGCGGTCGGGCTCTGCCGGGGCGACAGCGCGGCGATCTTCGTCGTTGCTCGCTCCGCCCCCGGCGTTCTTCTCTTCCTTGGCGCGCTGGAACGCTTCGATCCGGTGGCGCAGCGCGGCAATTTCGCCCTGTGCGTCGGGTTGTGCTTGGGGTTGCGGCTGAGGTTGGGGCTCCGGCGCGGGCTCGCGATCCGAAGCGGAAGGCGATTCGGTGCGGGCGGCGGCCTGCGCGCCGGCGATACCCGCCGCGAGCGCGCCGATCGCCGCAGCCATTTCGCTACCGCCGGCGGTGGCGGGCGCATGTACGGGCTCGGCCTCGGTGGTCTCGTCGACCTCGGTGAATTCGCCATCGACGATGTCGTCGTCCTCCGGTTCGGGCTCCGGTTCTTCAGCCACCGGCGCTTCGTCAGTCGGCGCGTCTTCCACCAGCGGCTCTTCTGCGTCCGGCAGCGGCAGCGCGCGGTCGCGCACGCCGAGCCTTTCGAGCAGATCCTCAACCTTTCCGGGCAGATCGCGGCGCAGGCGCATAAACCCGCGCGCGCGCACCGGTAGCTCGGGAATCAGTTCGAGCCACTGCTCTTCCGTGAGTCGTGCGGTGGACAAGGTGGCGCAGGCGACGTCGGGTTCGCCTTCCGCGAAATGCGCGACCAGCTCCGGATCGTTCAGCCGTCGGCCCTGTTCGCGAATGATCTCGGCCCGCTCGCGCACCGAGATGGTTTCGGCGAGTGATTCGAGCCGCAGGCGCGCAGCCGCAAGCAGGCTCGGATCGCGCCCTTCGCGGGGACGACCGAGCAGGTCCAGCAACTGGCGATATTGCGTGCGCGCACCCGCGCTCGCGCTCGCTTTCTGGCGCAGGACAGTGGCTAGGCGATCGTCGAACTGCATGATCGGGAAAAGACGCGGGCTCCGGCGACAAACGAAAGGGTCCGCCGGCCCGGGCGGCGCGACGTGTATGGTGCATAACCCTTTAACACGCAGCAGGAATGCCAGTCAGTCCCCACGTTGCAAAGCGGGACATTCGCTGTCATGAACAATAATGTTAGTCGCTCGAATTATTAACAAAGGTGATCCTTTCAGGATTGGTTCGGATGGCGACAGGGATGATGGATTGTTGCGGAAGGGGGGCCTGTGGCCAATCTTGATGAGATCGATCGGCAGCTGCTGCAGGAATTGCAGGCTGAAGGGCGGATTACGAATGTCGAACTGGCGCGCCGTGTCGGGCTGACGGCACCACCATGCTTGCGCCGCGTGCGCGCGCTGGAGGACATGGGCGTGATCCGCGGCTATCACGCCGATCTGGAACCCTCGAAGCTGGGTTTTGCGATCGTGGTCTTCGCAATGGTCAGCCTGAAGAGCCAGGCCGAGGATTCGCTGCGCGAGTTCGAGGCCGCGATGCAGGATCTGCCCGAGGTGCGCGAGGTCCACATGCTCAACGGCGAGATCGATTTCGTTCTCAAGATCGTGAGCCGGGATTTGCAGAGCTTCCAGGAATTCCTGACCAGCAAGCTGACCCCTGCGCCCAACGTGGCGAGTGTAAAGACCTCTCTGACGATCCGGACCAGCAAATATACCCCGGGCGTTCCGCTCAAGTAAGCGGGGCGAGAATGACTTCGTCCGATCAGCTTTCGGGCCATTGCCTGTGCGGCGAGGTGGCCATCGTGTTGGCGCAGCCCTCGCGCGAGGTGGAAATCTGCCAGTGCGATATGTGTCGCCGCTGGGGCGGGGCATTCTATGCCGCGCAGAGAGGTTCCGAGGCGACGGTAACGGGCGAGGATTTCGTCACCGAATAC
>Ga0114909_1001739_pt1 | contig 11447 bp, 10 predicted proteins | sample MalvireepMed_906_FD_87290 | JGI IMG/M metagenome (GOLD analysis project Ga0114909, IMG submission 87290) | Marine viral communities from the Global Malaspina Expedition - Malaspina viral metaG DeepMed_906 | ecosystem: Environmental > Aquatic > Marine > Oceanic | place: Mediterranean Sea...
CTCCAGCGCGTCGACCAGCACCGCACCGTGGTACGATCCGTTGGGCCGGGTGAGCGAGGCGAACTTGTCGCCTTGCGCCTTCCAGTCGAACTTGCCGCTGTCGACGATCACGCCGCCCACCGCATTGCCGTGCCCGTTGAGGAACTTCGTGGTCGAGTGCGTGACGATGTCCGCACCGAAATCGAACGGCCTGCACAGAGCGGGGGTCGCCATGGTGTTGTCCACGATCAGCGGCACGCCGCCCGCGTGGGCGATGTCGGCAATCGCGGAAATATCGCTGACCACGCCGCCCGGATTGGCGAGGCTTTCGATGAAGACGCAGCGCGTCTTGTCGTCCATCGCGGCGCGGATGTTCTCGGGGTCGTCGGCATCGACGAAGCGCGTTTCCCAGCCGAACTTGAGGAACGCCTCGCCCATCTGGTTGAGCGATCCGCCATACAGCTTCCTCGCCGCGACGATGTTGCACCCCGGCTCCATCAGCGTGTGGAACGCGATCAGCTGCGCGGCATGGCCCGAGGCGACGCCCAGCGCGCCCACGCCGCCTTCCAGCGCCGCGACCTTCTTCTCCAGCGCGTCGTTGGTGGGGTTCATGATCCGCGAATAGATGTTCCCGAATTCGGAGAGCGAGAACAGGTTGGCCGCGTGATCCGGGCTGTCGAACACATAGCTCGCCGTCTGGTAGATCGGCGTGATCCGTGCGTTCGTGGTCGGATCGGGCTCGCACCCGGCGTGGACGGCAAGGGTTTCGGGGTGGAGATCGGTCATCGAGAGAGTTCCGTTTGGTCGGTGTGGGTAGGTGCTGAGGGGAGCGCTATTGTGAGGTTTGGCGGGTCGAGTGGGGGCGAGTTGGTCTCAACGATCGCACGCAGCACTTGCAGATTTCGAAATCCGACGAGCGAACCAAATGCAGAATGGAAGTCCGATTATGGCCGCAACGGCACCGTGAAAAATGAGCTCGAACCAGAAGCGTGCATGGCTATCCCAAGAGATGATGTTCAAGTCGTAGAGGTACGGCCAAAGCAGCCCGTACGCGAGCGTGATCAGAAGATTTACAGCGATGAAGAACGCCAATCCGAGAGCGATGAGCCTGTTCATTCAGCAACCTCCTCTACTTCGTCACCCCCGCGCAGGCGGGGGTCCCGCTTCCCTTGCAAATGCAATGAAGGAGAAGCGGGACCCCGGATCAAGTCCGGGGTGACGAGGGAGGCGAAGATCACTCCGCCGCCTCGTCCAGCTCGTCATCGGGCGGGGGCATGTTGTGGCCGAGGAGGCGCAGCATATCCGCCGCGCATTCGACCACGTTGGAGCCGGGGCCGTAGATGCCCTGTACGCCTGCATCGCGCAGGAACTGGTAGTCGCTCTGCGGGATCACGCCGCCGGCGGTCACCTTGATGTCGGCGCGGCCTGCGTCCTTGAGCAGCCGGATCAGTTCGGGGATCAGCGTCTTGTGGCCCGCCGCCAGCGAAGACGCGCCGATCGCGTCGACGCCCTCGGCCAGCGCCATTTCAAGCGTTTCCTGCGGGGTCTGGAACAGCGGGCCTGAGACGACATCGAAGCCCATGTCGGCGAAGGCAGAGGCGATCACGTTGGCGCCGCGGTCGTGGCCGTCCTGGCCCATCTTGGCGATCATGATCTTAGGCTTGCGGCCCAGCCGCTGCTCCACCGCGTCGACGCCCTGCACGACCTGCTGGTAGCGGCTATCCGCAGCATAGGCCTTGGCATAGACGCCCTTCACCGGGGTCGGCTTCGTGTCGTAGCGGCCGAAGACATCTTCCATCGCGCTGGAAATCTCGCCCAGCGTCGCGTCGTGCCGCGCCGCCTCCACCGCGAGCGCGAGCAGGTTGCCTTCCTTCTGACCCGCGCCGCGCGCCAGCGCATCGAGCGCGGCCTGACAGGCCATCTCGTCGCGCTGCGAACGGACCTTCTCGAGCCGCGCGATCTGCGACTGGCGGACCTTGTGGTTGTCGATATCGAGCGTCTCGATCTCGTCTTCCTTGTCGCGCCGGTACTTGTTCACGCCGACGATCACCGTCTCGCCGCGGTCGACATTGGTCTGCTTCTCGGCAGCCGCCTGCTCGATCCGCCGCTTGGGCTCGCCCGTGGCGACGAAGGCGGTCATGCCGCCCGCCGCATCGACCTCGTCGATGATTTTCTTCGCTTCCTCGACCAGCTTGGCAGTCAGCGCCTCGACATAATACGAGCCGCCCAGCGGATCGGCGACATTGGTGATGCCGGTCTCTTCCTCCAGCACCAGCTGCGTGTTGCGCGCGATGCGGGCGGAGAAGTCGGTCGGCAGCGCGATCGCTTCGTCGAGCGCATTGGTGTGGAGCGACTGCGTGCCGCCGAGCACCGCCGCCATCGCCTCGATCGTGGTGCGTATCACGTTGTTGTAGGGGTCCTGCTCCTGCAGGGACACGCCAGACGTCTGGCAGTGCGTGCGCAGCATCTTGGACTTGGGGTCCTTCGCGCCCAGCCCTTCCATCACGTCGTGCCACAGATGGCGCGCGGCGCGCATCTTGGCGATCTCCATGAAGAAGTTCATCCCGATGCCCCAGAAGAACGACAGGCGCGGGGCGAAGGCGTCGATATCGAGGCCGGTATCCATCGCGCGCTGGGCGTATTCTTTGCCGTCCGCAATGGTGAACGCGAGCTCCTGAACCGCCGTCGCGCCTGCTTCGTGCATGTGATAGCCCGAAATCGAGATGCTGTTGAAGCGCGGCATATGGTCGGAGGTGTAGGCGATGATGTCGCTCACGATCCGCATGCTCGGCTCGGGCGGGTAGATGTAGGTGTTGCGGACCATGAACTCCTTGAGGATGTCGTTCTGGATGGTCCCGGAAAGCTTGTCCTGCGACACGCCCGACCGCTCCGCCGCGACGATGTAGAACGCCAGCACGGGGATCACCGCGCCGTTCATCGTCATCGACACGCTCATCGTGTCGAGCGGGATCTGGTCGAACAGGATCTGCATATCCGCCACGGTGTCGATCGCGACCCCCGCCTTGCCGACATCGCCGACCACGCGCGGGTGATCGGAATCGTAGCCCCGGTGGGTGGCGAGGTCGAAGGCGACGCTCAGCCCCTTCTGCCCGGCGGCGAGGTTGCGGCGGTAGAAGGCGTTGGATTCCTCGGCGGTGGAGAAGCCCGCATACTGGCGGATGGTCCACGGGCGGCCGGTATACATGCTGGCATAGGGCCCGCGCGTGAACGGCTCGAAACCGGGCAGGCCGGGGTCGATGTCTGCCGTGTCTTCCGCCGTGTAGAGCGGCTTCACGTCGAAGCCCTCCAGCGTGTGCCAGGTCAGGTCGCGGCCTTTGACTTCCTTGTCGGCCTTGGCCTGCCAGTCAGCGTAGGTTGCCGCGGGGGTCGGGGTCTTGTCGGTCATAATTCCACTCAGGCTTGTGCACTTGGTCGGGCGGACACACGCTGGTGCCAGTCACGCAGGTTTTCGCAATCCTGCGGCATTCCACAACCTATGAAATCTGCGAAATCGGCGGTGGTCAGCAGCAGTATGTCGGCCACGCTGTAACCATCCGTGGCGAGGAAGTCCCGCCCTGCGAGCGACTGGTCGAAGAAACGGAACGCGTCGGCGACGCGGGGCCGGTTGGCCTCGCCCCACGCCTCGTTCCGGCCGGGCAGCGCGGCGGTGAAGCGATGCGTGTGGACCCACACCGCGCCCACTGCGGTCATCAGGATCATCTCGACCCGGCGGCTCCACATCTCGACCTGCGCGCTTTCCAGCGGGGTCGTGCCGAACAGCGGCGGTTCGGGATGCAGCCCTTCGAGATAGCGCATGATCGCGACGCTTTCGGCGCTCACCGTGCCATCGTCGAGCTCGAGGATCGGCGTCTGCCCGCGCGGATTCTTGGCGAGAAAATCGGGCTCCTTCTGCTCGCGCTGCGGGATCGAGACCTGCTTGGAGGGTAGCTCGATGCCCTTCTCCGTCGCAAAAATGCGCACGCGGCGCGGGTTGGGCGCGGGCATGGCGCTGTCGTAGAAAAGCATCGCGATTTCCTCTCTCTCATCCCTCTCCCCGTACCGGGGAGAGGATAGCATAGCGCTTGGAGAGGGGCGCAAAACCCTCGCTGCGTAGAACTCCCCTCTCCCAACCCTCTCCCCACATGGGGAGAGGGCTATCGGGTCAGTTCGACCAGTGCGCGCCCTCCTTGGGCGTCTCCATGATCTCGGTCAGCTGGCCCATCATGTCCTTGGGGTGGAGGAAGAAGATCGGCGTGCCGTGCGCACCGATGCGCGTGGGGCCGAGGATGCGCTTGCCCTTCCCCTCGAACCACTCGCGCGCCGCCTCGATGTCTTCGACCTCGTAGCAGACATGGTGCTGGCCACCGGCGGGGTTCTTGACGAGGAAGCCGTTGATCGGGCTCGCCTCGTCGAACGGCTCGATCAGCTCGATCTGCGTGCCCTTGCCGACTTCGCCTGTACTGTCGGGCGTATCGACGAAGCAGACCCTCACGCCCTGTTCGGGCAGGTCGAACGGCTCGTTGATCCGCACCGCGCCCATCGTGTCGCGGTAATAGCGAACAGAGTCCGCAATCGAAGGCGTCGCGACGCCGATATGATTGAGACGGCCGAGTTTCATTTCTTTTCCTTAGAAGGCAATTGAAATCTTCGAAGACGAAGGTCGTGAGCCACGTGTGGATAATAACCGCGAAATAATCGCACGATTAGATAAAGAATAAATATAGAACAACCTATAAAAGAAAAGCCAACGAAATCAATAGTTTTGAAAAAATTAGTATAAATCAAGCCTAAGTAAAAAAGAAATAGAGGAGATGATAAAAATATAAAAAATAGGGTTAGCGCAAGGAAAATAGAAACTTTCGGTGAAAAAGGAATCTTATAGCTATTGTATTTATCCAGCCTCATAAATTCATCCGATATACCAGAAATTGCCCCGCGTAATACAAATGATTCCTTCTTTAAGTAGCTATGTCTGGAATTATCGAATTTAGAATATAGTGTCACTTCCAAATAATCGTACTCATTAAGCATCTCAAATTCAAGGAGAAGACCCCTTTCCGAAAGCTTTCCAGATGGAGCAACCCTTCCATGACTCGATCTAAGATTATTAAAATCGATGATTTGCCCGTCTTCAAGTAAGATTTCGATAGGCTCAACGCTCGATACATCGGCCCTTCCAATAGGAACCTCGGATGGGTTCCAAATTTTCAACTCAGCTCTTATAAGATGGGATACTTCCATACCGCTGTAAGATGCTCTGATTTTACTATTATTTTCATTGTCGGACAAGTAAAAAACATAATCCGCATCTATATAATACGCGAGAGACTTGAGGCTCTTAAGCGATTTCCCAACCCTATAAGAAATAAATGCGCCAGCCAACAGCGACAGAAAAGTAAGCAGAAGGGTGGAAAAAGCTTGTGTCACAACGGAATATTATCGTGCTTCTTCCACGGATTCGTCAACTCTTTCCCGCGCAGTTTCCGCAGCCCCAGCGCGATCCGCCGCCGCGTCGAGTGCGGGTAGATGACCTCGTCGATATAGCCGCGTGAGGCGGCGACGAAGGGGTTGGCGAAGCGGTCTTCGTATTCCTTCGTCTTCTCGGCGATCTTTTCGGGGTCGTCGCGGTCCTGGCGGAAGATGATCTCCACCGCGCCCTTCGCGCCCATCACCGCGATCTCGGCGGTGGGCCAGGCGTAGTTGAGGTCGCCGCGCAGGTGCTTGGACGCCATCACGTCGTACGCGCCGCCATAGGCCTTGCGGGTGATGACGGTGATCTTGGGCACGGTCGCCTCGGCATAGGCGAACAGCAGCTTGGCACCGTGCTTGATGATGCCGCCCAGTTCCTGGCTGGTGCCGGGGAGGAAGCCGGGCACGTCGACGAAGGTTACGATCGGAATGTCGAACGCGTCGCAGAAGCGCACGAAGCGCGCGGCTTTCTTCGACGAGTTGATGTCGAGCACGCCCGCCAGCACCATCGGCTGGTTGGCGACCACGCCCACGGTGCGGCCCTCGACCCGACCGAAGCCGCAGATGATGTTCGCCGCATGCTTGGGCTGGACCTCGAAGAAATCGCCATCGTCGAGCGTTTTCGAGATCACCTCGTGCATGTCGTAGGGCTGGTTGGCATTGTCGGGGATCAGCGTGTCGAGGCTGTCCTCGCGCCGGTCCCACGGGTCGCTCGTCGGCATTTCGGGCACCGGCTCGCGGTTCGACAGCGGGAGGAAGTCGAAGAAGCGGCGCGTCGCCATCAGCGTTTCGATATCGTTCTCGAACGCGTCGTCCGCCACGGATGTCTTGGTGGTGTGCGTCACCGCCCCGCCCAGCTCTTCCTGCGTGACGACTTCGTTGGTGACGGTCTTCACCACCTCGGGCCCGGTGACGAACATGTAGGAGCTGTCCTTCACCATGAAGATGAAGTCGGTCATCGCGGGGGAATAGACCGCACCGCCCGCGCACGGCCCCATGATGACGCTGATCTGCGGGATGACGCCGCTGGCGAGCACGTTGCGCTGGAACACCTCGGCATAGCCGCCGAGAGAGGCGACGCCTTCCTGAATGCGCGCGCCGCCCGAATCGTTCAGGCCGATCACCGGCGCGCCGACCTTCATCGCGGTGTCCATCACCTTGCAGATCTTCTCCGCATGGCGTTTCGACAGCGAACCGCCGAAGACGGTGAAATCCTGGCTGAAGACATAGACCAGTCGGCCGTTGATCGTGCCCGATCCGGTGACGACGCCGTCGCCCATGATCTGCTGGTCTTCCATGCCGAAATCGGTGCAGTCGTGGACCACGTAGGTGTCGAGCTCTTCGAAGCTCCCCTCGTCCAGCAGCACGTCGAGCCGCTCGCGCGCGGTCAGCTTGCCCTTGGCATGCTGCGCATCGATCCGCTTCTGACCGCCACCCATGCGGGCGGCTTCGCGGCGCTTTTCCATTTCGGCAATATTGGCTGACATACGCGCGTGCGCTCCTGTGTTCCGCTTTACCCAAGCGGTTAGGCATGGAGGTAACGCAGCGTCAAGCTGGGCGGCCCCGCAAGGCCGCTTCCCTGTCGAAACAGACAGTTCGGAGAAGGGGGCGTCAGCCGCGCGGCCGGCGCGAGATCAATGTCCCTCATCTTCGTCTCCGCGATACTCGAAAAGATCACCCGGCTGGCAATCGAGCTCACGACAGATCGCATCGAGTGTTCGGTAACGCACCCCGCTCACCTTCCCCGTTTTCAAGAGGGAGAGATTGGTGGCAGAGATGCCAACGCGCTCGGCGAGATCCTTCAAGCTGATCTTCCGCCTTGCCATCATCACATCAAGATTGGTGATGATGGCCATCAAACCACGCTTTCGCTGTCGTCGCGGAAGTTCTTGCCAGAACGGAATGCGCCTGCAGTGATGAATGCGATCAGCGCGAGCAACAACGTGATGAGAGGTGGCGAATATTTTAACTCGATATTCTGAACCCCCGTGACGCTCAAGCTCAGGGAAGATCGGACAACCTTGCCATCCATCGGCGGAATACTATCCAGTATCGTCCATTGCACCAGCGCAGCGCGGATTACCGACACAGCCGCAATCGTCAGAAGCAACCAGGCGATCCCGCGCAACGCCGCGACATTGGCATCGGAGAATACTTCGGACTTTGCGGTACGCGCCAAGAACCCGCGCAAACGCCAAAGAGCAACAGCGCCGAGGAGGATGTTGAGCAAGAACAGAGCGTATTGAATGCCATTGACGAGAGGCTGACCCAATACCCGGACATCGCCGTCTCGCGCATCCCACCACGCACTCGGATCGCCCAAGACGTACGCGGTAAAATGATCGTTAGAGGCGGGCCAGCTCAGCATATCGAACTTACCCTCGGCGATCGCCCCGCCCATGCGGACCAGTATGCCGACAAACGCCAACGCGAAGACGGCAATCAGCAGGTCAACCAGTCGACGTGTCCATATCGCTCTCATGCGTCATCTCCCCTCGCTTGACGAGCGAATGATGACGCAAGGAACTTCGTATCGCAATATATATTTTACGTTTTACGTAAAATATATTGCTCAGCGCATCAGGACCAGTTCTTCGGCCATGGTCGGGTGAATCGCGACGGTCGCGTCGAAGTCCGCCTTGGTCAGCCCGGCCTTCACCGCGATCGCGGCGGCCTGCATCATTTCGGGCGCTTCGGGCGCGATCATGTGGATGCCGACGATCCTGCCGGAATCGCCGTCGCAGACCATTTTCATAAGGCTGCGCTCGTTGCGGCCCGCCAGCACGTTCTTCATCGGGCGGAAGTCCGACAGGTAGACCTTCACGCTGCCCAGCTGGTTCTTCGCCTCGCCCTCGGTCATCCCGACAGCGGCGATCGGCGGGTGGCTGAACACCGCGCTGGGGACGCAGGAATGGTCGACCGCGACGGGCTCTCCACCGCCGAACACGGTATCGGCGAAGGCCTGCCCCTCGCGGATCGCGACGGGGGTCAACTGCACGCGGTCGGTCACGTCGCCCACGGCATAGATGTGGTCGACATTGGTCTTGCTGAACCGGTCGACCTTGATCTCGCCGCCCTCGCCCAGCTCGACGCCCGCGTTTTCCAGCCCCAGACCTTCGGTGTTGGGAATGCGACCGACGGCGAACATCACCAGGTCGGCCTTCTCCTCGTCGCAATCGGATAGTTTCACGAAATAGCCGCCGTCGTCGCACGGCTTGATATATTCGAAGTGCGTGTTGAAGCGGAACTTGATCCCCTTCATCGTGCTGATCTGCAGCAGCCGGTCGCGCACCGCCTCGTCATAGCTGCGCAGCAGGCGGTCGCCCCGATTGACGATGTGAACATCGCAGCCGAACTCATTGAAAATGCCCGCGAACTCGTTGGCGATATAGCCGCCGCCTGCGATGATGATCTTCTTGGGCAGTTCGTCGAGATGGAACGCCTCGTTGGACGAGATCGCGTGTTCCGCGCCCTCGCATTCGGGCATCCGGGGCCTCGCACCGGTGGCGATCAGGATGTGCTTTGCGGTGACCTTCCGCCCGCTCGCCAGAGTGATCTCGTGCGGGCCGGTGATTTCGGCGCGTTCCTTGAAGATCTCCACGTCATGGCTTTCAAGCGTGTTGGTATACGCCCCCTCGATCCGGGTGACGTCCTCCAGCACGTTGTCGCGCAAGGTTTTCCAGTCGAATTTGCGCTCGCCGATATCCCAGCCGAAGCGCTGGCAGTCTTCCAGATCCTCAGCAAAATGCGCTCCGTAGACGAGCATCTTCTTGGGCACGCAGCCCCGGATCACACAGGTGCCGCCGACCCGATGCTCTTCGGCCACCGCGACCTTTGCGCCATGCGCCGCGCTGACCCGCGATGCGCGGACCCCACCAGAGCCTGCGCCGATGGTGAAGAGGTCGTAGTCGTATTGGGTGTCGGGCATGTGCGCTCCTGCTTGCAAGAGCGCGGGATATGGCCCTGCGGACGGCGATTGCCAACCGGCAGCGTCCTGCGTTTGCCTAGCGCGGGTATCGAACCGGCGGTTCTTCCAGCGCGAGCTTGCGCGCGGTGGAGGCGGTCTGTGCCGCAAACAGGCCGATCAGCAGCACGCCCACTGCGCCCACGAACATGTCGAAACCCGTGAACACGCCGATCAGCGGAGTCGGCCCCAGGACGATCATGGCAAGCGTCAGCGCGATCAGGATCAGCCGAAGCTCGGTCGGCCCGGCCTTGAGGTAGGATAGGCGCAGTTCGCCCATAACCCTGACCGAAAGGAATGCGTGGATCGACATCAGCAGATACCCCGCCAGTGCCACCAGCGCGACTTCCAGCTGGACATAGCCCGACGCACCCAGCCCCAGCACGACCAGCGTGGTCGCCAGCCCGTCGCAACTATGGTCGAGAAAATAACCGTAACGTGGCCGCTCGATCCGGCGAAAGCGCGCCAGACTCCCGTCGAGCGAGTCGCCGAACCAGTGGACCACGTATCCGGCGATGGACAGCCACAGCCAGCCATCGCCAAGATTGCTGGCGGCATAGCCGGCAAAGATCGCCAGCGCGCCGACCATCCCGGTGAAGGTCAGCATGTCGGGCGTGACCCACCGGGGCATGCGGGCGCACAGGCGGTTGAGCACCCACCGCTCGCCGCGCGCGAGCATGTTTTGCTGCACGCGCTCGATCGGCTGCGCGTCGGCGGGAAGTCCGTTATTCTCTGAGTTCATCCCGGACGCCTATCAGTCAGCCGCGCGGCGCGTGCAAGCTAAGCAGTCTAGCCTTGGCCGCCCGAGCGTGCTCCGCCCGAACGGTTGTTGCGGCGGCGCTGGCCGCCACGGTTCTCGCCACCCGGACCGCCACGGCCCTGGCCGGCGCCCTGCGGCTTGCCCTTGCGTGCGGGATGCTTGGCCTTGGGCTTGCGCGCACTGTCGCCGATCGGACGGGGCGTCACGCGCTGGCCGCGCTGCTGCTTGGGCGCAGGCTTGGTCGGGCCGACGCCTTCCACCACCGCGCGGAAATTATCCGGCAGCGGCAGACGCTCGAACTCGGCATCCGTCGTCTTGCGGATATCCTTGAGATACTGGCGCTCGTCCTCGGCGCAGAACGCGATGGCGATGCCATCGGCACCCGCACGTGCGGTCCGCCCGATCCGGTGCACATATTGCTCGGGCACGTTGGGCAGTTCGTAGTTGATGACGTGGCTGACGCCCGGGATGTCGATCCCGCGCGCGGCGACATCGGTCGCCACCAGCACCGGGGTCTTGGCCCGCTTGAACTCGTCGAGCGCGCGTTCGCGCTGCGGCTGGCTCTTGTTCCCGTGGATCGCGTTGGCGGGGATTCCGACCTGCGCCAGCTTCTTCACCACACGGTCGCAGCCGTGCTTGGTCCGCGCGAAGACGAGGACACGCTCCAACTTGCCGGGGATTTCATGGCGGCCCGACAGGATCAGTTCGAGCAGGCTCTGCTTCTCGTCCTGCTGGACCATGAACAGGAACTGCTCGATCCGCTCCGCAGTGGTGCTTTCGGGCGTGACCGAAACCTGCGCCGGGTTGCGGCAATACTGGCTGACCAGATCCTTGATCGCCTTGGGCATCGTGGCACTGAAGAACAGCGTCTGGCGATCCTTCGGCGTCAGTTCGTTGATCTTGCGCAGCGCGTGGATGAAGCCGAGGTCCAGCATCTGGTCCGCTTCGTCGAGCACCAGGATCTCGACCTTGTCGAGGGTGAAGGCGCGCTGGTCGATCAGGTCGAGCAGGCGGCCCGGCGTCGCGACGAGGATGTCGGTCCCGCGGTGCAGCTTGTTGCGGTCCTTGTTGACCGAGGTGCCGCCGACGATCGACTGCACCTTGAGGCCCGCAAGCGCGCCGTAATCCTTGGCGCTCTGGGCGATCTGGCCGGCCAGCTCGCGCGTCGGCGCAAGCACCAGCATGCGGCAGGACTTGAACGGGGTCTGGTTTTCGGCCTCGCGCAGGCGGTCGATGCTGGGCAGCATGAACGCGGCGGTCTTGCCGGTGCCGGTC
>Ga0114909_1001741_pt1 | contig 11442 bp, 10 predicted proteins | sample MalvireepMed_906_FD_87290 | JGI IMG/M metagenome (GOLD analysis project Ga0114909, IMG submission 87290) | Marine viral communities from the Global Malaspina Expedition - Malaspina viral metaG DeepMed_906 | ecosystem: Environmental > Aquatic > Marine > Oceanic | place: Mediterranean Sea...
CGCAAAGGTCGCACCGATCAGACCTTGAAGGCTTCCACCAGACGCTGAAGCGACGCTGTCAGTTGCGACATTTCTCTGGAAGAACCCAGGGTTTCTTCAGCATTGGCGGCGGTTTTCTGGCCCAGCTCGCCAATCTGCTCAACGTTCGAGTTCACGTTTTTCGCGACGGCAGACTGCTCTTCGGCGGCCTGGGCGATCTGGTGACTCATATCCACGATCACGGAGATGCCCTTGGCGATTCTATCCAGGGCCTCTGTCACCTCTCCGGACTTCTGCACCGTTGCCTCGGTCACGTCCCGGCTGTTGGTCATGGCCGACACCGCGTCTTTGACGCCGCTCTGGAGCCGGGAAATCATGCCTTCGATTTCTTCCGTCGATTTGTGCGTGCGCTGTGACAGCGAGCGAACCTCATCGGCAACCACCGCGAAACCACGCCCCTGCTCCCCGGCCCGGGCCGCCTCGATCGCGGCGTTCAGGGCGAGCAGGTTGGTCTGCTCGGCGATGGCCTTGATCTCGACCAGCACCTGACTGATGTTGTCACTGTCCTTGCTGACCCGGTTGATCACTTCCACCGCGCCTGAGATTTCACCCGCCAGCTTGTTGATGGTTTCAACCGTGTCGGCCACCACGCCCCGGCCGGTTTCTGTGTCCTGTTCGGCATTGCTCGCGCTGTCCGCAACCCGGTGCGCGCTTTCGGTGACTTCATGAACCGCCTCAACCATCTGGTTCATGGCTTCATTGATCTGGCCGCTTTCTTCCATCTGACGCGCAACCGCTTCGCTATTGGCCGCAGCGGTGTCATTGACCCGGGTGGCCTGCTGGTCTACGTCCGCCGTCGTCCGGCTGACAGAGCGGATCAGCTCGGCAATCCGGTCGGTCATGTTATTGAATTCCGTCGTCAACTCGCCCAGCTCATCGCGGTTGCGCAAACTGATGTGCGTGGTCATGTCGCCGGCGGCAACGTTCCGTGCGGCTTCGCTGAAGCGGTTGATGGCGGTACGTACGGACATGAAGAAGCCGATGTAGAGATAGACAACCACAAGCAGCACGGCGATCAGGGCAACCACAATCAGGCGACGCTGGTTGATCTCACTCTCGAGCCGTGCGCGCAGGTTCGAGTCGACCACGCTGAAGGCAGCCGTCTTGACGTCGTCGTAGTGGGCCAACTGCCCGGACATCAGATCGTCGTATTCGGTCCAGGGCATTTCCAGACGCATGGGCGTTATCACGTTCAGATCCAGATGATCCCGAACCACCATCAAACTCTCGTCAACCCGTTGAATGGCGTTGCCTGCCTGATTGGCGAGGGCCGGCGATGCTTCAGAAGCAAGAGCCAAAGCCGGTGAAAGCAAGGAGGTGCGATTGGTCAACTGGTCATAGATTTCGTTCAGGGTTTCGCTCAGGGCGTAACCTACCTGCCCCTCGACCAGTGCGAAGATTCCGTAGGATTTTGCCCGACCGATCACGGTGCGTGCAGCCGGGAGAGAGTCCTGGACCAGGCCCAGAATCAACTGGTTTTCTCTTGAGGCCCCCTGCCCCAAACCAGAGATTTCAATGGTGGCCGAAAGCAGCGCCTGTGCCTTCTGGACGAATTCCTGATAATACTTGAACTGAGGATCGAAGCTGCCCTGGTAATTGTCATCGGCCCGCAATGCTTCCCACTCCTGGCGAAGGCCTTCAACCTGATCGGCCCAGGAGCCAGTCGTATCAAACGAGCGCTCTTCTGCGGTCAGAGCCGCCAGCAGGCTGTCAATCTCAGTGGCCGCTTCTTCGGAAACTGCGGTAATGGCACTCTCATCCTTGATGATCGCCGGTGAGCGATAGTCTCGATAATCCATCGCCGCATCCACCAGCCGATCCACTTGCTGGAGTTGCTCCAGCCCCTCGACACCCCGGGTCATGGTCTGAACCGAGCGATTCAGCTCGGAAATGGCAAGCCAGGACAGCCCGCCAATTGGTAAAAGGAACAGAATGCTGATGAGACTGAACTTGTAGACCATCGGCAGCCGGTTCATCAGGGCAATGGCAGGATTAATGAGTTGCTTCACAGGGACCCTCGTGCTGGCAAATAACCACTGAACGTTAATTCTTTTCTTCTATTGTCGCCTAAAGTCTTAAAAACTTAAGCTTTATTTGTTGTTAAACTGCAATGTTTTATAAAATCCGGGCTAAACGACGCCGGAAATAACCAGCAGGGCGAGTATGCATATCCATACCAGCATGCTTCTGTTCAGCAGATCCCTTACCGCTCGCAGACTCCTTCCCCCAAACGCTGTCCACTCATCCGGGTGAATCCGGGAAAACCTCGCTGGATCCAGTGCATACCCGGTTAACGACCCGTTGGCCGAAATCATGAGTACCTCGCCCGCTTTTTTGGAGATTCCGGTCAGAGTCTGGCGAGTTTCACGCAGCCAGCCGGCCAGATCTCCGGCAATTCCGAACGTTAACGACAAAAGCCTGGCAGGAATCCAGCCGGCAAGGTCGGACATTTTTGCAAACCTGGGCCTGGCCGGCGCCTGCGGCCATTGCTCGGCGAGCGCTACCAGCCCACGCGCCAGGACCGCGAGACCGATACCGCCAACCACATACCAGAAAGCCACCAGAAAAAAGCGCTGGAACACCGAAACCATCAGTGCCTTGGACAGGGAGAGGTGCATGGCCTCGGGAGACACTGCGGCTCCCCGTTCATCGGCCGGAAGAAGGTCTTTCACATGATGCCAGGCCGACTGCATGTCTCCCCGATGCCACGCCTCCGCATAGGCCCGCAGTACCTGTCGCCAGCCCGGCGTTCCCATAAGGACGACCAGCACCAGGAACTCCAGCGGGTAAGCCGCCATTCTCCAGCCAGAAGACACCAGCAGGTATTCCGCAAGCCCCAGTATCAGGGCCGGCAACAGGACCAGTGCCAGCCCGGTTGCTATCCCCGATTCATGGCCCGCCCTGACCCGGCTGCCGTAGCGGAACCAACGGCGCCAGACCTCATCGCCAGACAGCATGTCCAGGGAATCCAGACGCCTACGTACCATGTAGGCCAGAAGAAACACAACAAATACCATTCAGACGTTCCTCCCCGATCCTCGGACTATTTCCAGGGCTGACCGGAAATACCGCCAGTCAAAAGCCGGGCCGGGATCGCTCTTCCTGCCGGGCGCAATGTCGCAGTGCCCGGTAATCCGATTGGCCGTGATATCCGGCCAGGCCGTCATAATCAGGTCCGCCACTTTCGCCAGCATGCGATATTGCTCGGTGGTGGAGGGAGTGTCGTCGGTCCCCTCCAGTTCACTCCCGATGGAAAAATCATTGCATTGCCCCTGCCCTTCAAAACACGATCGGCCGGCATGCCAGGCCCGATCAAGCAGGCTGACAAACTGCACCAGCGCGCCATCGCGGCGAATCAGCAGGTGCGCAGACACCTGGACGCCCTCGATAGTCTTGAAGTAGGGGTGCGCAGAATGGTCGAGTTGGTTGCAGAAGAAGTCTTCTATTTCGCGGCCACCAAACTGGCCCGGAGGCAGGCTGATATTGTGGACGACCAGAAGAGAGATGCCCGCTCCATCCGGACGAGGCCCGAAATTCGGCGAAGGGGTCCAGCGGGCGAAGGAAATCTGCCCGGTTTCGCGAAGCGAATTTCCATCGGTACCGGAGGCGGAAGGGCGTTCGGAAAAAACGTCTGAATCGGGCAAAGTAATTCCAAAAGTTTCAGAGCATTACAGCCTCTGATTGAATCACAAAGTTGCCACGGTTGCTACGAATCAGTCCTTGCGGCTGCTGCGCAGGTTGTCGATGATCGACTCCAGTGCCCGGTCGAAGATCAGACCATCATCCAGCATGCTGATTTTCCCGAATTCCATGTCGGCGGCCAGTTCCTGACGCAGATACTCTGCCACCTTCGCGCCACTGCGATTCACAAAGATATATTTGCCAGTGGCCTTGATAAAGGCCGCAAGCTTACAGCGCACCCGGGTTTCGTCGCGGGTAAGTTCAATCCAGGAACCCACACGCAGGCTTTCGGCCTTTGACAGCCACTCTGGAGATACTGAAGCAGTCTGCGTTTCAGCGTCCGCCTGGGAGGCAGCCTCGCTGACCACAGAAACAGGCACTTCAGGCTCGGCCGGCGAGGGCGTTGCTTTGACAGCGTCTTCGGCCGCCGGCTCAGGGGGCTCGACGGGCTGCTCAGCAGCGGGCTCCGGAACGAGCAGATCCTCTGGTTCCGAAGGTGATTCCGGCCTGGACGGAGCCGTCACCAATCGCTGGAAAACATCCACATGGGCAAGTTCAAGGTCGCGAATCGCCGCATCGGTGGCAAACGGGTCCCAGGAAATATCCTGCAGTGCCTTGCGAAGGTCGTCCACAATGGCCGGTATTGCCCTCAGCAGATCTGACCTGGTGGTATCAGTGACCGGGCGCGGATCCACACTCCAGACCAACTGCTCGGTCAGGTTCCGGGCGTGCTGCCACCGGTCGCTTTCCTCGCCCTCCCGGAGGACAACCCATTGCAGGTACCGGGTCCAGGCTTCGCTCAGGAGGCCGGCAACCGGTTCGGGCACGTCCCGCTGCTCTGTCAGCTCCTTAACCAAGCCTTCCGCCGCCTGGGACGCCCGCTCCTGTCGAGCCCGCCCTTCTTCAGCGTCCCGAAGACGTTGCTCGACGCGCTCACGGCGCCGGCGATCGAGATCCATGAAGTGGCTGAAATCTTTGAGCAACTCCTCGAACAGGGAGACGTTGGTAGTGAACTCTGTCAGAACCCGATCTACCACCGATTCGATTTTGTCCCGAAGCGGGTCTCTTTGCCCGGCCTTCTTCTCGGTCCAGCCAATGGCCGAGAGTGCCAGCTCGTTAAGCAGTTTTCGAACCGGGTGACCGCCCCGGTTGAAAAAGTTCTTGTCACTAAGCGCCACTTTCAGCACCGGAATCTGCAGGCGCCCGATCAATGCTTTCATCACCGGATGCAGTTGGCGATCTTCCAGAATAAAGTCGAACAGCATGGAAACCAGATTGATCACGTCACTGTCGACCTGCCCAACGCTCAGGCTGTTGCCATCGCCGGAACGCAGGATGGGTTGAAGCTGCTCGTTCAGAGGTACAACGGTACCTTCACCCCATTGCCTGCTGCTCGACTGCGCTTCAGTCAAACGGGCCATAAGCCTGTCGGTATCAATGTAGCTTTCGCCGACCGAGGATCCGCCAGTGACAGCATTGGACTCACCGCGATGCAACAGCGCGCTGAGCTCCGAGAAAGTGGCCTGTGATTGAGACATACCCTGACTCTCGCTGGCAGAATCCGCCTGACCGCTGGCACTGGTCGGCACTGAACTCTCTCCTGACCCACGTTGACCGGAGCGGGAGGGCACCTTGCCGGTGGGCGGTCGTTTCATGTCAGGCATTACGCCTTCACTGATCAAGGTGCGATTGGCTTCTTTGTAGAAATCACCGAGGGTATCGGCAAGCAGGCGATCAAACAGCTTCAGAACCACCAGCTTGGCCCGGATATCAATGTCGAGGTCGGCACAGGCCTCGGCAACACCACCACAGATGATTTCCGGGCTCAGCGGCATTTGTGCGTCTTTCAGCTCGATACCCGGCACCAGATGCCCCACCCGGACGGTAAGCAGACGGATCTGTTCGGTATAACGGTTCCGGAGTTTATTTATGAGATTATCGACTGCCACCTGCTGCTCAAGCTGGGAATGGTCAACGAGGCTGAGAGAGTCCTCGTCAACTTCATCCAGGGACCTGGCACTTTGCTGGGGCTGGAACCTGCCGATTTCATTGAAAGCCTGGCTGACATACTGGAGGATCGAGACCACCATGGCCTTGCGACGAAGCCTGAGCTCCCGCATGGCATCAAAGTAGGCGGTCTGGTCGAGGTTGGAGCCGGCTCTGTCGGCGAGTTCAAACAGGGCATCATCGGCACGATCGAAAAAACTGGCAAGAACGGACTTGAGGGACTGACCCGATGCGTCACGCAGGCGCACAAGGGACGCAGGCAAAGAAAACCGGGCGGGCGGTTTCTGGCCTGAAAAGCTGACAACCTTGTTATCGTGCACCATCTCGCTGCTCCGCCTTGTATTACACAATTACCTGTTTATTTCTCCACTTCACATGATACGAGCTGCCCACGTCAGGTTGTGTCAGAATTTGTCACCTTTTGTGTAGACCTGACGTGCGTCACAGTTTAGCAGTCCTGCCCCAAGAGTTTGGCGATTCACCAGCGGCGCTTTAGAATTGGCAGCCTGAAACGCCGACAACCCACTGCACCGGACTTTTTGCCCTATGATTGCCCCTGAACTCCTCCGCCAGGCCAGAATTGAAAATGTTGCCCAAAGTCTGCGGGAGGACATCGGCGATGGCGACATCACGGCCAGACTGATACCCGCCGACAAACAGGCAACAGGGCGGGTAATTACGCGGGAAACCGCCACCATCGCGGGCAGGGAGTGGGTGGACGAGGTTTTCCGACAGGTGGATCCGGCCGTTGAGCTCAACTGGCAGGTGGCCGATGGCGAGACCGTGTCGCCGGATCAGGTGTTGTTTACCATGCAGGGTTCGGCACGCAGCCTGCTGAGCTCCGAACGCGCGGCTCTGAACTGGCTCCAGTCCCTGTCTGGCGTTGCGACGGCCTGCGCAGGCTATGCCGCCCGGGTCGCACACACCGGTGTTCGACTGCTGGATACCCGTAAAACCCTGCCCGGCCTGCGCCTGGCCCAGAAATACGCTGTAACCTGTGGCGGCTGCTTCAATCACCGGATCGGGCTGTGGGATGCCTTCCTGATCAAGGAAAATCACATTGCCGCCTGCGGCTCCATTGCCCTGGCCATTGAAGCCGCCCACCGGATTGCACCGGGCAAACCGGTGGAGGTGGAAACCGAGAACCTTGACGAGCTGGAACAGGCCCTTCGAGCAGGTGCAGACATCATCATGCTGGATGAGTTCTCACTTGAAGACATGCGGACCGCGGTCGCTACCACGGGTGGCAAAGCAAAGCTGGAAGCATCCGGGGGAATCAATGCCGACACCCTGGTGCCGATCGCCGAAACCGGCGTGGACTTCATCTCGATTGGCGCGCTGACCAAGGATTTGAAGGCTGTCGACCTGTCAATGAGACTGGACTGATCACTCCCCGCTAAGCAGGCGGTCGATCACCTCCAGCTCCCGAACCAGCCTGCTACCGGACTCCGGTCGCCCCCGGAAATGCTCTTCGGCCATCGGCGCTATGCCGGAGGCCGAGGGCAACGGGTGGTCATTTTCGATAATGATCTTCATTCTTTCCACAAAAACAAATTGCAGCCACTGGGTAAATTCCAGCGTATCGATGCAAAAGGGCTGCGCACTCTGGAACGCCTCGTCCGGTGGCGGCTCTGACTCCCAGAGCCCCAGCTGCCGCAACTCCATCTCAATGTTCAGAAGGCAGTCCGCAACCTGCCCGACCGGGTTACCGGATTCGGTCATATCAGTCTCGCTTCAATCGTTAAGCTGCTCAAGCTCCACGGTTTCGCCATGCAGAACCCGGAACAGGTCCTCGTACTGGCGCGTCAGCGGGTGCTTGGGTGCCATGTGAATCAGGGGCTGTCGGCTCTGGTGGGACTCTTTCATCTTCACGGAACTCGAGAGACGCACAGGCAGAACCGGCAAGCCCTCCTCGGTAAGCTCCCTGACCAGCTGCTTGGGCAGGCTGGCCCGCGGCTGGAACTGGTTGGCAACAATCCCTTCGACAACAAGATCCTCGTTGTGATCTTCCTGCAGATCACGAATCTCGTTGAGGATGTTGTACAGCGCCTGACGGGAAAAATCGTCACAATCGAAGGGTATCAGGCAGCGCTGGGCTGCAATCAGGGCAGACCGGGTATAGAAATTGAGCGCCGGCGCGGTATCGATGTAGATCGCATCGAAGGATTCACCCAGTTTTTTCAGGGCTTCCCTCAGCTTGTATATCTTGTGCTTGGCCTCCAGCTTGCGCTCGAGAAAATCCAGCTCCGGGCTGGAGGGCATCACAAACAGGTTCTTGAACGGTGAGGCATGGACAAATTCGTCCGGACGGCGATTGAACACGGTAAAGGCCACCGTCTGCTCCAGCATATCCGCAACGGTGTCCTTGAGCTCGCTGGCAGGCTTGCCCAGCAGATAATGGGTGGAGTTTCCCTGGGGATCAAGATCCACCACCAGGGTGCGTTTTCCACGAGCGGCGCTGATAGCTGCGAGATTGCACGTGATACTGGACTTGCCGACACCGCCTTTCTGGTTGAATACCACCCGTCTCATTTTGCCTCTCCCTTGATGAATCCGTTATCGATTTCTGCCCTGCGATGAACCCATTCCAACTCACCACCCCATCACTGTCTTTACAAACGGGATAGTAAGCCGTCGCTGTGCCTGAAGTGAATTTTCATCCAGTATATCCAGAATCCCCAGCAAATCACCGAGCCTTCGGGGCGCCCGGCGCATTATATAGCTGGCCACATCATCCGCCATCACCAGGCCACGTTTCTCGGCACGGGCCCTGAGAATGGTCAGGCGATCCTCATCCCGGTAAATACCCAACTGGATGATCAGCCCGTGACTGAATCTGGAGACCAGATCCGGCAACTCAAAGGGCAAACTGGCCGGCAAATCGGCCAGACTCACCAGCAAGAGGCCGCCTCGATCGAGAATCCGGTTATAGAGATGAAAAATGGCCTCTTCCCACACCCGCTGGCCTGCGATACGGTCGACATCGTCAAGACAGACGATCTCATGGGTCTCAAGCCCCGACAAGGCATCGGGACCAAAAGGCTCTAGCTCTGCGATGCTGATACACACCGCTGCCCTGCCCTGCTTTTCGCCCAGGTGGCACACTGCCTGTAGAAGATGGCTCTTGCCGGTATCGGCATCACCGCACAGAACAACGACAGGCATATCATCAGGTTGCTGACAGACGCTTTCAAGACGCTGGGCTGCGCTCGTGTTCCGGTCGCCATGGAAATTGTCGAATCGGGCGTCGTCACGCAGCTTGACCCCGAGCACCAACTGGGATGCGGTCATGGCCGGGTAGCCCTCCAGGCCCGCAAGCCCCACACCAGCAGGTAATGCCCCCCGCTGAACACGGTGGAAACAGCCACCAGGATAATGCCGGCATCCACCACCCAGGGCTGCATCGGCAGGTCCGCCAGAAGCACGATGATGGCCAGGGCTACAAGAATCTGGATAAACGTATTGATCTTGCCGGGAATGCTGGGCTCCATATCGTATCGACCAACCTTGTAGTGGTAGGCCAGAGCGCCGACCACAATCAGCAGATCACGCCCCAACACCAGCAGAAACAGCCACACGGGCAGAACGGCGGTGAGAGTAAGCATCAGGTACGCGGTGATCAACAAGGCCTTGTCGGCGAGAGGATCTGCAATTGCACCAAGCCTGGAACGCCAATTGAAATGGCGGGCAAGGAAACCGTCAACCGCGTCTGTGCCGGCGGCCAGAAAGAATATCAGCAACGCTCGGCGATAATCTCCGATAAGTAACGCTCCCGCGAAGGGAGCGATCAGAAGAATGCGCAGGAACGTCAGGGCATTGGGAATCCAGCGCCAGCGGTGCAAATTCAAAAGACTCCCTCCGGTTACACCTTATTCGCCGCCATCGCTCCCGATGACAGAAGACGGTTGCCAACGATAATACAGAACCTGGTACAGGGATTCGAACGCCTCCCTGGCATCTTCCTCATCGACGGGCACCGGCTGATAGGTAAACAGGGCAGTCTCTTCAGACGCCTCCGCAGAGGTTTGCTGATCCGGGCCAGCCGGCTGCGATACCTCGCTCTCGGGCGCCTCTTGCGGGTTCGGCCCAGACGACGCCACCTGGTCCTCTGCTGTACGGGCGGTAACCGGAGGTTCTGCCGGAACGTCGGCCTCCATTGGAACGAAGCGCGGATCCAGGGCGATGTACTCCCGCAGCTGGTCCAGCTCGCCGGAGAAAGCCACCCGCAGGGTCAGTTGCTCGTCCCGTACCCGATGGGCACCAACGCTAACCACGGGGGTCAGTCCTTCCAGCACCTTATTGGCGCCGGCATAGTCTTCAAGCGACGTAACGCCACGCAGCACAATGTCCACCTGGGGCGAATCGCCCACTTCCGACGCAGCAACCGCGTATCGGCTGGCGTATAACTCCGCCCAGCGGTTTATCGTCGCCTCCGCCAGCGCTTCCGGGGTATCGGCGGTTACCGACTCTTCCCCGGCATTCATGGCCATACCATCGAAGACCCAGCCGGCACGCCATTGCCCGCCAGCACGGCTGACCCGCACCAAAGCGAGCACATCATGGTCCAGATTCCCGGACGCAGACTTCACCCGACCAATAAACTGCCCCCAGATATCCGAGAGCAATTCGCGGTCAGAGCTGAAATCTGACGGGGGCAGCGCCACGGGCAAGCCACGCTTTCTGGCCGCCTCATCGAACGCAGCCCTCCAGGCTCCGGCGTCTTCCTGACCAGAGCCGGCCCCGGGCCGTGTTACGAGTGTTCTCGAGCCACGATCCTCGGCAGCAATCCAGGCCAGCGTGAGCGGTCTGTTGGCACCCCACACCGGCGCATCAATTGCAGCCAGCGCGCGATTCACGCCAACCGCTCCGAAGGACATGCTCAGAACACTCTGGCCGGACTCGCCACGGGCAACCTGATAGGAAAGCAGTAACGACTCGGCATCGGACAGCAGGGCTTCAACGCCCTCCATCGCCAGTACGTCTCGGGTACCGGAAACCCTTACCAGTACCTGGCTCAGCCCGTCTGCATAGCCCTGGGCGAGTTGACCCGGCGAGGACCCTTCCACTGGCACCTTTACCGAATAGAGACCGGAAACCGTCACCGCAGTCGCCTGGGCGGAAAACCCAGCCAGCAGAATGGTGAACATCGCAACTACCCACGCCCCGGATACAGACCTGTGTGCCGGCTTTTGCCCTGATACTGACATGAAACACCCTGCAATTCGCATGAATGGCGCATAGGATACACCATGCCCCAAGGTGTGAGTAGCGGCCCCGGATTTCGGAAAAGCAATATACATTTGGAGCGCCACACCGCACCTGTTAAAATCCGCCGCCTGACCCACTGGCCAACGGTTAAGTACACCATGAGCGAACAGAAGCCCTCCCTGACCTACCGCGATGCTGGCGTAGATATTGATGCCGGCAATGAACTCGTCAGCCGAATCAAGGACACCGCCGCGCGCACCCGCCGCCCCGAGGTTCTTGGCGGTCTCGGCGGCTTCGGCGCCATGGTCTCCATCCCCGCCGGATATAACGAACCGGTTCTGGTTTCCGGCACCGACGGAGTGGGCACAAAGCTCAGACTGGCCATGCAACTGGACAAGCACGACAGCATCGGCATCGATCTGGTCGCCATGTGCGTGAACGATCTGGTTGTCGGCGGCGCTGAACCGCTTTTCTTCCTCGACTACTACGCGACCGGCAAGCTGAACG
>Ga0114909_1001742_pt1 | contig 11416 bp, 9 predicted proteins | sample MalvireepMed_906_FD_87290 | JGI IMG/M metagenome (GOLD analysis project Ga0114909, IMG submission 87290) | Marine viral communities from the Global Malaspina Expedition - Malaspina viral metaG DeepMed_906 | ecosystem: Environmental > Aquatic > Marine > Oceanic | place: Mediterranean Sea...
AACAGTAAAAATAACTTGGGCGTTATACACCTCTCATTATTTATTAAGAGCATAATTTTAGTCGATAAAATACAAATGGTTTTATTTATAAACATAAATTGTTTTTCATACTAAATTCTCTAAGTTTATATTTAAGAATTGAATATATTGATATTCTTAAAATTATGGATTATTACAAAGGGTAAACATGGATTTGACCGCCTCTCAAAAGCGTAGCTCGGTATGGGAGATTAATTACCGAGATCGCGTTATCTTAGCCAACAGCTTAGTCCAAAAAATACTAGCTGATGAAGTTGAAAAACAGCAGCTAAAATCAAACATTTCAGAAATACCTAAACAATTGAAATGTAGTTTTTGTAATACACCAGTACACTTTTCTGAACCCGTCCATAGGCAGCTTTACTTTAAGCATAGATCTGCGGGCAAGGATGAAGACGTTCGAGGTTTGCATTCTACCTGCCCATTTCATACCGGTGATGATAGACATCCACTGTTAGCTCAAATATACAGTGGAGAAGGACGTTGGCATTTTGAAACGAAACATTTTGTAGCAAGCATTTTAGAAAATGATCCGTTGTGTAAGAGTGATAGTGTTGAGGTAGAGAAATACATTATTAACCATGACGAGAATACAAAACGTCGCCCCGATGTATATTTTGAAGATATACAAAATAAAAAATGGGCAGTAGAGTTAACCAATCATTGGATGAACCCAACAGTAGCTGTAGAACGAGCTAAATTTTTTCGGAATAATAATATAAACGTGATTTGGCTATTATCTCCTAAATGCTATCTCAGTCAGGATGCGATGTTCAGGTTCACTTTATTTGGTTTATCAGGAAAACCTAATGCTGATGACGGCATGAGCTCTCATTTCAATGGTTATGCGATGGATGATGATGCAATACTTCTTTCTAAGAGAGAGAAAAAATTAAGCATAAAAGCGCTCATGCCATCGTTTGATTTAAATAAAACTGAAAATAAAATTGATTTTAATATTGAAGAGGAAGTTATTCACTTCTCAAGTCTAACTCAAGACAACGAAAGCAATGTTCCATATTTAGTACATAAAGGTGAAGATTATCGACAAGCCAAAGAGCAGTTAGCGGCTCATCAGGCATATGAACTGGAACAAAAAAAACAATTTGAACGTGCAGAGGAAAAAAGAAAACAACGTGAAAAAAATGCTTTAATTAAGGCCAATGAGGAAAAGCGTCGCCAGGAAAGAGAGCAACGAAAACGCACCAAAGAAGAGAGGGCTAAGGAATTAGCTAATGCAAAAATAGGGTATGAAAAATTTTGCAATGAACTTGTAACGCATATTAAAAGTTTACTAGAAAATAATTTTGACGATTTACCAATACTAAATGCAATTGCAAAGTCTGAGGATATGAACTTGTACCTTAATGATAAGGTCGAAAGAATTCAAAACCTTAATGCAAAATATGGCTTCCATAATGCTAAAGTATTGCAATCATTATCATCATTAAGAGCTCATGCTGATCACCTAATGAGTCATTACAGAGCAATCATGTCCAGTGATCAACAAGCCATTATAAATAAACAGTTAAGCCATATTAACTACCTTTCACAACCTTTTGATTATCGCTATAAATATAAACCGATATTATCTCTAGCGTTAGAAATGCTGGATAGAGTACCTAGTGGCCTTCATGAGGATTTTTATCAAGAATATAGGAATGAAATCAGTCATCAAATCAGAGAATTTTCTTTGTCTGTATCACAAGAAGTAGAGAGCATAATAAAAGAAAGTTTGAAGTTGGCACCAATTCAAAACCATATAATGAAGGTTATCGGCGCGCATAATATGTTGAAAAAAACAAGCTTTGCTATCAGAAGTCAATTACATGTTAATAACATAGAACAACTAAAGTACCTTTACGAACGACTTTCCTATAGTAGTTTTAGCTAGTCAGGCCCCAAATTTCAAATGACTAAAAGTAACAACAACTTTTGTTGTCGGTTTTCGTTATTGAGCTTGCGTGGCGCGGTAGTAATATTTATCTCAAACGAGCCACCTGAACAGGGCTGTAGCCCTTCCTCAGTAGGTCCACTTCTGTCATGTCTGCTTCAAATTCTTTACCGGCACCAACAACAGTATATTTACTGCTTTTAGCAGTTGTAATTATGTCATCATTGATAGCTTCAATAGCAGATGTACACACGTAATCACCACAGTCAAAGCGATTGCTATTGTCTTCCAGTACAAATCCCCACAATAGCTGACCTACGAGTTGGTTTGTTGTGTCATCAATAACTTTTATAACGTACCAATCTCGCATAATTGTGTGTTGCATTTTATAACCTGTCTTGCTCTATACGCATTGAGCTAAATGAGTGTTTCGGCGTTTTGCTGAAATAATTATTATTCGTGCTGAATCTGTGTGTTTTTACATCTAATTGTCTCTTGAGCGAACTAAATAGTATTACCATTAGGTATAACCTACGGATTGAAATTATTAATATTGAATACGACACAGAGTTTTAAATACCAAAAATTTACTCTTATGGCGACTTAATGCCATTCAGGTTTTAACGATGAGCTAGAAGTATATTTTTGTTAAGTGTCTCTAGAGTACATTGCAAGGCCCATGGAAAGCTTTTTTGACACCCGATCACCATGCCAATAGAGTGTAACTGAGTTACAAGGGTGGTGCTTCCATCGAAATGCTGGCTTCCTTTTCGCCCGTTAGGGCGGCAGAAATCAAAATATAAGTGTTCTGCACGAATGCTCATTGCTTCAGGAGTTACCAAAAATAAGTAGCTTAGGCGTAGGGAATTGAAGTTACCACCTTTATCATCGCAGACTCATAATATCTTTGACTGCGGATGATCTTTGATTGCCGATCATCAAATGGCTGTGATTATATTTCGCCCACTTAACGGGAACTTTTTGCACAAAGCGGTCTTTTACAAAATTCGAATTCAAGATAACCTCGGAATTCCCTGATTTTATCAACTACTAATCACCACCATATCTATGCTTTTCAAGTGCCACTTGTTCATCAACTCTTTTTATCTCAGCTTCAATTGAGTCTTTTAAGTACTCACTATATTGATATGCAAACTTAACAACGTTAACGTGATCATCTTTTAGCCAAGGTTTTATATCTTCTAGTTTATTTTTAAGCGCATTTGCATAGCCATACTCTCCGCTTGTTACTCCTGTGCTAAGTATAGCTTGACTTATATTTTGAGTATTAGCTTCATTACACTCTATTTCTTTTAAAAGACGCCTTATCAAAGGTAAAATAGACACGTGTCCTTCATAAGACTTAACCATTGCTAGAATCAATTTCAGTTCATTTTCATCCATTGGATTTAAGTTTTCTAATACCACATCAATTAAACGAGGTTCAAATGGTGAAAAGCACTTTTTAAATAGGCTAGCAACACCATATTGGTGGATACCATAGTTATACTCGTAATTATCTTTTATTAATAAAAGGAGCTTTTCAGGGTGCTCAGCTAAAACCTTATTGATCGAGTACAAACTAAAAGGAATATCTTCATACTTATCTTCTTGTTCCCTATCAGGGTGTTTTTTATACTCTATTCGTTTTTCAAAAAAGTAAAATATATCTTCTACATTGTTCAGTGATATATGCTCTAAAACACCTTCTACCCTATGATCAACATCATTAACAAAAACTAGATTATCTACCATTAACTTTAAGTTAACGGTGGAAAGAACTTCAATAAACGATTGCCCTTTTCGCGTAAACCAAACGTGGTTAATCCATGCTGTGTTAGATTTTTGGTTTAAATAAGTAAATATTTTACCAAACAGTAAATTAATTGAATCAGAAGAAAAATCTTCACGTCGGTCATCCAAGACTCGAAGAAATGAGCTTAAGCTTTGCGTATCTTCTATTGATATGGAAGCAGTTACAAACTTATCCATTAGATCAAAGCTTAATTCTTTAAAGCTCAAAAATGCAACCGAAAGCTCCCATAAATACTTCCCTTCTTCTATCCATACTTCAATAGATTTTACAAACTCACTCTGTTGAGGCGAAGCCCAAACACCTCTAAATATAGCTACAGCACACTTACTCAAACCTGTCGTTTGCTCCAAACGTAAGAGTAGCTCTTTTGGAAAGTGATTAGAAATTACATCTACAAATTTAAACAGCTCTGGAAATGTTGCTAAATCCCTAGAATCAGTCTCCAAATAAAGTTCGATCCGATTTATCCACTCTTCTATGTTATCTTTTGAGACGCTATTAATATGAGTTTTTACTCTTTCTTCACGAAGTTTTCTTTGATTACCATAATCAGATCTTAAATTGCGCTCTGCTTCCCAGCTACCAAAGATCCCCTCGAAACCAACCAGATCTCGATATATCTGATATTCGTCGTGAGTATTGAGGATAGTTTCCAATGATAAAGCAGCATCTCTCACTGCTTGGCTAGGTGCATGGTAATAATTCCAATATGCATCGTGCTCTAATTTTTGAACCAGCTCTAAAGGCTCATTAGTTATTATTGATGACCAAAATTGCAGTACATCAACAGAGTTCTTCTGGACAATTAATTTTGCTTCTTCCGAAACTTCAGCTCTTGACCAGATACGGCAAGCGTTATTCATCACATTTAGAAGTTCTTTCTTATATTCAATATTACCAGTGTGTTCATACATATTTATCAAACAATACACCGTATCATTGCGCAGTTGTTCAATTTGCTCTGTCGCTGGAATCGCCATAGACTCAATAGAAACTGTACGATAATTCCAATTATGCCTTTCAATATCAGTTGATAAAAACTGGCTAAATATACTTTTCACAATTGAAAAGTGTTCAAATTTTTCATCTTCTGAAAATTGTTTGATAACGTCTAAAAGCTTCAATTGCGGCCCGAACCCAATTTGCTCTACTGCATGCAAATTAAATTCAGACAGCTCTTTAAATACTTTTTCGACTTCACCTCTGGTTGACTCATCATCCCTCCAAAATTGGAAGAGAATTGGTGTTAACTGGTCTTGCTCTATATATCTAAGTCGACCTAATAAGCTAATGACTTTTGAAAATATTTTTTCTTTCGTGTGATATTTCTTAAAATAACTGTCACCTAAAATCAGCTCCCCACCTTTGTGGAGTCTTTGCCAACAACAAACTAGATCTCTTATCGAATCGTCGGCAACGTGACTTATAAATTTTTCTAGTATTTCAAAAGCCGAAGATATCAAGTCATATGAAGTCGAATTTACTAATATCTCATGAATTTCATTATAAATACCCGAAAGGTATACTTTAGCTTTTTGGTCATCTTGAGGCTTAGCTGCAAAATAATCTATCGCTTTCAACTTCAAGTTATCCATTCTCATTCTCCATTAGATATTCCATAATGTCATCTTCCAACTGCTCTGCTGCCTCAATTGAATAATTCTCTTTTACAGGTAGCAGAAAGTGGTCTGTTGCCTTAAGCAACTTACGCTGGACTAGATAATCTATTCTATTCGAAACTTCATTCAAGTCGTTTCCTTTATGAACATTTAAATACCTGAAGCATTCTTCTTTTTCTACAGTATCAAAAAAACCAACAAAGCCTAAAATTTGCTCATCAAGTGGGATTACCTCTTCATTGGCCTGAATGAGTGCTTGCCTCAACATTCCATTAACCCTGTTAGGAACACCTATTGTTGGTACGGCAAACTCAACTGCCTCGGTTTTTCTCTCATCAGCGTTGCTAATTTTGACTAAAAGCTCTTGGAGCTTGTTCAGTAAATCTGAATGATCATGGCCTTCAACTGAGTATGAGATTAAGTTAATACCAAATTCCTGTTTGTAATGAGTAATTTTACGTTCACAGTTTTTCATGAATGCCCAAAACTCAATATTGCAGGATTGGGTAACATGAATTAAATAATCTCTTACATGATTAAAATCAGGATCTTCTAGACCAGCACCAATAAACACAAAAGTTTTTGTTTGAATTAAGTTTTTTAAACATTCCATATCAATACTAAGCCCATGCTTTTCAGCATTGTATTGCTTGAAATCTAAAACTATTTTTTCTGGGTTTGTGATACAGCCGTGGTATTTGTAAATATAACTTTTAAGCTTATTCCTCATGATGTTATTTAATAGCTCACCATCCCCTTTATGAACGACTTGCAGTTGACGTCCTGATTCTTCATACGTTTTCTCAAGTAAGACATCGTAGTTTGGGCTGATTATTGATGAGGTAGGTAGCTGAGATATTAATTTATGTATTTCTTGTGGAGCTGCTTTGCGAAAAATATTACATCTTTCATCATCATTGAAAAAGTCAGCTAAGGATTTTCCTAATCTACTTAGCTCATTTGTTAAAGCACTAGCGGCATTTATAAGATCATCTTCTTCCAAAAATGCTTCCGCTGCTTGAACGTTGCAGCCAAACTCACGGGTATAATCTTGCAGCCATGAGACTAACTCCCACCACGATGGAAGTCCCGCAGGGACAGAAACACCTGAACCAATAAACAGAACTGTATCTTGGTTAAATTCATCGGCTAAATTATCCAGTAAGCTCATTTACATCCTTTTCTTATGGTGCATGTTTGTCATTTCAATAACTTAGCACCATTTAGTAGCGCAATATTGTAACTTTACACTAAATTAGTTATCAAGCTTCAATTAGATTCTCATTTCAGTATATTTAGATTAATAATCAAAAAACTGTTGATATTAATGGCCGCAATATTATCGGAAAAAATGTCATTAGTGAAACAAGCTCAAACCTCTACTATGCAGTATCACAGGCGCTACTGCTCTTTCGCAATGCATCATATGTGAATATACCTAGAGCAAACCATATAAAGCTGAACGATATAAGTTTACTGATTTCTAATGCTTCATCGTATACATTCACTGCTAGAAAGAACATCAAAGTTGGTCCTATATACTGCATGAATCCGAGTGCAGATAAGCGCAAACGCCTTGCTGCGGCTGTGAAACATAGTAATGGTGCAACAGTCACAGCTCCGGCAGCGATTAGTAGCGCATTATAGTTTAATTCATTGGTTAGCATATTACTGGCAGGACTAGCAAATAGAGCCCAATAGATTAGGGCGAACGGTAATAGCATTACGGTTTCAATCAACAGGCCTGGTAAAGAGTCTACAGCCACTTGTTTGCGTAAAAGGCCATAGATGCCAAAACTAGATGCCAATGCCAATGCTATCAAAGGTAATTCACCGAAAGAAATTACCTGCACCAATACACCGGTAAGTGCTAGAAGCACCGCCAGTTTTTGTAATTTTTTGAGTCTCTCACCAAGGAATACTCTACCTAGAAATACGTTAAGCACTGGGTTTATGTAGTAGCCAAGGCTAGCATCAAGTAGATGATCATTATTCACCGCCCATATAAATAACGTCCAGTTGGCCCCAATTAATAAACTCGACATTAATAAAACCAACATTACCTGTTTATTTTTTAAAGCGTATCGCACTTTTGGCCACTGTTTGAGTAGACTTACAAACATCAACAATATAAGACCAGACCAAATAATCCGGTGCATTAATATCTCCATCGCAGGCACTTCGGCGAGCTGTTTGAAATATAATGGAGCTATACCCCACATTAAGTAGGCAGCCAGAGCGTAAAAAATTCCGTGAGTGATTTGATTGTTGTTCATAAATAACCGAAAAAATGTAAAGGATAAATATTATAAAATGTCAGTAATTAGTCTTTTATACTAAGGAAAGTAGTGTTCCTTTACAAAGTTCGATCTTTTTGTAAAGTATGAAACACGGAAGACTCTCATGGCTGATAGGAGTACCTTGGGGTGAACCCACCCACCCAACAAATATTTAAAGTTTTTCTTGCGTATAAACGGAAAAAACCTAAGGTTGATAAGTTTAATCGTTTAGCAGCAGCCGTAAAGCACAATAAAGGCGCTGTTGTTACTACACCTGCCATAATCAAAGTGAAATTTAAACTGCTAGTATTTAATATTAAATTACTTGTCGGGCTTTCAACAAAAAACAACCAATAAGCAAGCGCAATAGGTAGCATTAATAAGGACTCAACCAATAAGCCAACAAACGAGTCGACCTGCATTTTTTTTCTTAATAAACCATAAATCGCAAAAGTACCTGCTAAGGCTAAGGAAATAAGTGGCAATGAACCTAGAGTGATTAATTGGACTAAGACGCCAATGGTTGCTAAAGCAACTGCGATAAGTTGATTTCTTCGTAAGCGCTCTTGAAAAAAAAGCATACCTAAAATTACATTGAATAAAGGGTTAATATAATAACCTAAGCTAGCATCTAGTAAGTGATCGTTATTCACTGCCCAAATAAATAAGAACCAGTTAACAGCTAAAAAGCTAGCAGAAATCAATAGTTTCAATAGGGTTTTGGGTTGTTGGCAAATACTGATGAATAAAGATGACTTTCGCATTACTACGACCATAAGCAGTAAAAACAAAGTTGACCATATAATGCGATGCATTAGAATTTCACCAGCACTAATTTCAGTTAATAATTTGAAATAGATTGGTGCAAAGCCCCAGAGCAAATAGGCGAAGACCGCATTGATAAAACCGCTGCGGTTATGGTTGGGCTTGACTATGCTGGGAGTTTTTTTCATGTGATTTTAGAATAATTGGAGGGATAAAATATAGTCCCCTATATTAGCATAATCGAGTAGAATCATGCTGCAAGGAGCTATTTATTCTAAATAAGATCCAAGACAAAATGTAAAGCAGCCTGTAAAGTTTGCTATTTAGTAGAGCTTTGCTCTAATGCTGCTTTTACTACAGGGTGTACGAATTGGCTAACGTCGCCATGGTGCAAAGCGACTTCTTTTACCAATGTTGATGAAATAAATGAGTTTTCTTCAGCAGGGGTTAAAAAGACACTTTCCAACTCTGGTGATAATCTGCGGTTCATATTGGCTAATTGAAACTCATATTCAAAATCTGATACAGCACGCAAACCACGAATAAGCACTTTAGCTTGGTGTTCTTTAGCAAAATCAACTAATAAGCCGCTAAACCCCACAACAGTGACATTGGGAAGAGCTTGAGTCACTTGCTCAAGCATTGCAACTCGTTGTGCTAAATCAAAACGAGGCTGTTTACTTGGGTTAAAAGCGACGCCAATAATTACTTCGCTAAATAATTTACTTGCACGAATAATTAAATCACTGTGACCATTGGTTACCGGATCAAATGTACCAGGGTAGATTGCTTTTATTGTCATTTTTATCGACTTTAGTCATGAATGGGGCGCTTATTATGCTAACTATTGTAATGGGCTTAATAGCTAGGTGACAAGTTTTTATCTGTTTATCGGCAGTTAATTCAGTGAAAAATCACTAAAAATGAATAATGATTCATGAATAAATCATAAAAACCTTAAAGTATTTACTCAAAAAGCTTTAAATCTACTGAATGTTGATAGTATTATTGCTGTAGTTTTAATCTAATATAAGAAGAAGTTATTGCATGAAAACTCGCGATAAAATAATTCAAGCTAGTATTGTCTTATTTAATGAGCAAGGAGAGCGAAATGTTACTACTAACCATATTGCTGCACACTTAGCTATTAGCCCTGGTAATCTGTATTATCATTTCCGTAATAAAGAAGATATTATTTTATCTATCTATGAAGAGTATGCTCGGAGTTTGTTATTAGAGACACTTCCTCAGGTTTCTACGGAAGTAAAACCACTAGACTCGCTTATTCTCTACATGGACTCAGTATTTCAAACGACAATGAAGTTTCGTTTCTTCTATAGTAATTTACCTGTTCTACTGGATAAAAATCCTAGTTTGCGTGAAAAATATGTTGAGGTTCAACAATCTATTTCTGAGCGTGTTAGCCAGTTATTAGTTTCCTTAAGAAGCGCTGATATTATCAATTTTTCTGATGAGGAACTAGCTGATATTGTCAGTATTTTACGCCTTATCAATACTTTCTGGGTAAGCTTTCATCAAACACAAACCATTGATAACGAGGTGAATGATTCAGTCTTCTATCAAGGTGTATTGAAAATTCTAGTTATCTTACGTCCCTATACTAATGAGAAAGCTTTAAATGATCTTAAGTTGGCGCGTGATACGTATCAGCAACGATATCAAGAAGCTGCGGAAGTGCTTTAAAATGTAAGGTAGGTTTTGTTTATGCTGTAAGCTCGAATTGATAGTTATCGGGCTTTTCATAAGCTTGGCTAATGTTAAGGTAAAAACTCTCGATACGTTGTGATCTAAGTTTTACTTCATTAGATTGAACCGTTGTTTCTGGCTTCGCATCAATGTTATTGGGAGCCTTATGATTACTATGACCTGATACTATTTCTTCTTGTGCTGATAGCGTTTGATTGATAAAAGTATCAAAGTCATTAGTGCTTTCTTGTTGTTCTTGGTTAAATGTTGCCTTAGTGACTGTTGTACTGTTTGATGAGCGAGTGACTTCGCTTGAGGCATCATTTTGTTGCGCTAATATTTCAGATTGTGCTTGTAAAATGATACGGGAAGCACTGGCTGCTACACGAGTATCTTGTGTTGAAGGGTGTGCAGGCGCAAGCGCAGCGGCATGTACTTTCTGCATTTTTGTTATCGTTGCCTGAGGATCGCCTGGCACACTCGATAAATCGACAGAAACTTCACCACCAACTGCATATTTCTTCCCATCAGGGCCTATTTCAAAAGAGTAAGAAGGAGCGCCGGTGGCTGAACCTCCTATACTGGCATGGGCTAGTTCATGTTGACGAACTTCTTGGTCTCTACTTTGTAACTGGCTTATTATTTTTTGTTCAGCCAAATCAGCTGCTTGTTCTTGTCTTTTGCTAGCATCGTTATCTGTTGCTGGTTCTTGCGGGTTACCTTGTTGATTAGCCTCTGGATTTGATCCCTGTCCTGTACCACTTTCGCCTTTTTGCTCGCCAATAGTCGCACTAGCGTGTTCAGCACTTTTTCGTAAATTAGCAAAATCAACTTGTTCATTAGTCTGAGCAGGTGTTCTCGCACGCTCTTTATCTGAAGCCACGCCTTTTTCAGCTGCCGATTGATTAGCGGCGCCAACGTGCGTAATTATTTCGCGTTGATGATTGTCACGACGCAGTCCCTCCGTAGGCGGGTTGACTACGGTTGGTACTGAAAGGCTAGGGGCGTGTGGTGTTATATTCATAGGTAAATTATTAAGTTATTTACTCATTATCGATATTTATATCAGACCTTTACATCTAACAATGTGCCAAGGCTATCATCAGCACTTCTAATCACCTCAGCAGAAGCTTTTGCTTGAAACTCTGCGACTTTTAAATTTACAATTGATTGGTTTAAATCGGGCACCTCATTGCTACTGGATGCTTGATTATTTATTTCAGTACTAACTTCGGTATTCGTTGCTTCAGCGTTTGCCTGCTCGGCATCGTTTTCTGTATTAAAGGTAGTATTAGCA
>Ga0114909_1001747_pt1 | contig 11407 bp, 13 predicted proteins | sample MalvireepMed_906_FD_87290 | JGI IMG/M metagenome (GOLD analysis project Ga0114909, IMG submission 87290) | Marine viral communities from the Global Malaspina Expedition - Malaspina viral metaG DeepMed_906 | ecosystem: Environmental > Aquatic > Marine > Oceanic | place: Mediterranean Sea...
GCACGCTGGCGCGCGCGACATGCAGCCGCGCCGCCGCCTCGCTGCCGCCGGGAAGGATGAAGCTGGTCAGCGGTTCGAGGTTTTCGTTGGCCGTATCGATCGCGCGCTCGATCCAGTCGACCTGCCCGCCCACGATCCGCAGGACCATTTCGCCCGGTTCGAACCCTTCGCCGTCGAGCGCACCCTTGGGCGTGGCGAGGTCCGCGCCCAGATCGAACAGGTCGTTCTGAACCCGGCGAAGATCCGCGACCCCATCATGCCCGGCGTCCAGCGCGCAGATCGCGAGGCCGAGCGCGCTGTTTGCCTCGTCCACCGCGCCGATCGCTTCGATCCGGGCGGCGTGCTTGGGGCTGCGCGAGCCATCGACGAGGCCCGTCGTGCCGTCGTCGCCGGTGCGGGTGTAAATCTTGTTGAGCTTGACCATCGAGGCCGGATGGCCGCCTTACTGCGAGACTGCAAGCAGGATGGCGACCACCAGGATTGCCAGACCCTGATACTTGATCCGGTCGAACATCGCCTTGTTCTGCATCAGCTGCATCTCGCTCACCGTCTCGCCGGTGTTGTTTTCCAGATCGATCTTGGTGGTCTTCAGGAACGCGACGACGCCGCGGATCAGCGACACGACGACCATGATCGCAAGGAAGATGATGGCGATGACGAGAAGTGTTTGCATATCCTATATATGGGGCTTTCCCAGCGAAATTCCAATCGGCCATTCCCCCCGCCTCAGCCGCGCTGCCCACGCGGGCCCATCCTCGTCCGCTTCGCGATGGTCCGCAAGGGCGGGTGAGCCACGGCGCTTGGCGAGTTTGCGCCCCTCTTGGTCGAGCAGCAGCGGGTGATGATGCCAGCGCGGCACCGGCAGGCCGAGCAGTGCCTGCAGCACGCGGTGGACCGGAGTCGCGTGGAACAGGTCGAGCCCGCGGGTGACCAGCGTGACGCCATCCACCGCGTCGTCCATCGTTACCGCGAGGTGGTAGCTCGCGGGCAGATCCTTGCGGCGCAGCACCGGATCGCCCAGCCCGGCCGGATCGAGTGTCTGTTCGCCCGCGATCTCGTCATGCCAGCAGAGCGGGCCGGTGATCGCCAGTGCCTTGCTCAGGTCCATGCGCAGCGCGGCGGGGGCATCGGTCGGCACGTCCCGGTGCCTGCAGGTGCCGGGATAGATCGGCCCCTCCGGCCCCGCCTCGCTCGCCGCAGCCGCGATTTCGGCGCGGGTGCAGGTGCACGGATAGAGCACGCCGAGCGAATCGAGCTTGTCCAGCGCCTCCTCGTAGCGCGCCAGCCGCGTGCCCTGTGCAGGAACTTCGTGCCACTCCAGACCCAGCCAGGCGAGATCCTTGCGGAACTCCTCTGCCAGTTCGGGGCGGCTGCGCGGTCCGTCGATATCCTCGATCCTCAGCAGGAAGCGTCCGCCCTCCGCGCGCGCCAGATCGTGCGCGACGATGGCCGAATAGGCATGGCCCCAGTGCAGGGGGCCGTTGGGGCTTGGGGCGAAGCGGGTCACGGTCATGGCTTGACGTCTTTAGCGGGCATCGCGGCCAAGTCGTCAAAAAGGACTGTGGAAACCGTCTTTGTAACAGGCTTGACGCTTTTGCGAGCAAATGGTCCTTTCATCGCATCAGGGAGGACACAAGCAAGTGTTCAAAGCCGATCTGATCGACCGCGCGGCCACGTTCCGCAGCGTAGATGAAGACCCGACGAGGAATTTGTCGGCGTGCCCGACTCTTGTTCTCAACGCGGACTACACCCCGCTGTCCTATTACCCGCTGTCGATCTGGCCGTGGCAGACCGCGATCAAGGCGATCTTCCTTGAGCGGGTCGATGTGGTCGCCAGCTACGACCGGCAGGTGCATTCGCCCTCGCTCGATATGAAGCTGCCCAGCGTCATCGCGCTCAGGCAATATGTGAAGCCGTCTGAATTCCCCGCCTTCACCCGCTTCAACCTGTTCCTGCGCGACCGCTTCATCTGCCAGTATTGCGGCAGCCCCAGTCACCTGACCTTCGACCACGTCGTCCCGCGCCGCCTGGGCGGGAAGACCACGTGGGAGAACATCTCCACCGCCTGCGCGCCGTGCAACATGAAGAAGGGCGGACGCACGCCGAGGCAGGCGGGCATGAAGCTGATGGTCGAGCCCATCAGGCCTACCAACTGGCAGCTGCAGCAACACGGCAAGAGCTTCCCGCCCAACTACCTCCACGAAACCTGGCGCGACTGGCTCTACTGGGACATCGAGCTGGAGGAGTGAGAGGACCGCTGCGTCCGCTTCCAATCCGCCGATTCTTGCGGGTGGCAACCGATCCCATTACCCTTCCTCCCAACAGGAGGTAATCGTGACACAGCACCCCATCCTTGTTGCTACCGATTTCAAACCCCGTTCGGACCGCGCCGTGGATCGCGCCGTCCAGCTTGCCCGGGAAACCGGACGCGAACTGGTGGTCGTCCACGCGGTCGAAGACCCGGACGTCATCCGGGTCGGGCCTTCGCTCGAGGAACGGGTGACCTCGGTCATGCCGGAGAATGTGGGCGATTATCGCTGCCTGTTTCCCGAGGGATCGGCGCCCGCCGCCATCGCGCAGGCGGTGGAGGACGAGGATCCCTTCTGCCTCGTCATCGGCGTCGCGCGCTACAATTCGGTGGGCGACTTCTTGCTCGGCACAGCGGTCGATATGCTGCTGCGCCGCTCGCCCTATCCGGTGCTGGTCGCCAAGGAACGGCCGCGCGCAGCTTACGAGCATATCGTCATCGGGACCGACCTGTCCGACGCCTCGAAACGCGGCGTGGAGGCGGTCGTCCGCATGTTCCCGCAGGCGCAGCTGCACCTCGTCCACGCATTCCACGTCCCCTATGAGGCGTGGCAGAACGCCGAATATGTGCGCAATGAACTGGCAGCCGCGGCGCAGGAACAGTGCGACGGCTTCACCGAGCAGCTGGATATTTCGCAGGCATGTCGTGAGCAAATGACCATGGAGCAGGTCGAAGGATTGCCGCTCACCGCCATCAACAAGACGATCCGCAAGTACGACGCGCATCTGTGCGCGCTGACCTCGCATGGATATGGCGGTTTGCGTCAGGCGCTGATCGGTAGCACGGTCAGCGATCTGCTGAAGACCCTCACCGTCGATACGCTGGTCATCCATCCGGAGCATGAGAGCGCGGCCTGACGGAAATCTGCCCCGCCCGGCTGGTGCCGCCGGGCGGGGATAGAGTGGCCTCGCCCTACAAGCGCACCATCCGCATCCCGCGCTCGCCGTAGCGATCGCCCTGCGCAGCGCCGGGAGGGACCGCTGCCGACAGTTCCGCCAGGTCGGCGTCCGACAGTTCGAGATCGGCGGCGGCCACCGAGTCGCTCATCGTGGCGATGCGCTTCACGCCGGGGATCGGCACGATGTGGTCGCCCTGCGCGATCAGCCAGGCGAGCGCGACCTGAGCCACGCTGGCCCCGTTGCGATCGGCGATGGTGCGGATCGTATCGACGATCGCGAGATTGGCGTCGAAGTTCTCCTCCGACCAGCGCGGGTCCTGCCGCCGCCAGTCGTTCTCGCCCAGATCGTCGCGGCTGCGGAAATTGCCGGTCAGGAACCCGCGGCCGAGCGGGCTGTAGGGCACGAAGCCGATGCCCAGTTCCTCGCAGGCGGGCAGGATGCCGTCCTCGACGCCGCGCTCCCACAGCGAATATTCGCTCTGCAGCGCGGTGATCGGATGGGTCGCATGCGCGCGGCGCAACGTCTGCTCGCCCGCTTCGGACAGGGCGAGGTGGCGGATTTTCCCTTCCGCCTTGAGGTCCGCCATCGTGCCCACGACATCCTCGATCGGCACGCTCGGGTCGACGCGGTGCTGGTAGAACAGGTCGATCGTGTCGATCCCCAGCCTCTTGAGCGATGCCTCGCACGCGCGGCGGATATTGGCCGGGCTGCTGTCCGCACCGGTGATCTGGTCGCCTTCGAAGCGGAAGCCGAACTTGGTCGCAATGACGAGGTTGTCGCGCTTGCCGCGAATCGCGCGGCCGACCAGTTCCTCGTTCTGGAACGGCCCGTAGATTTCGGCGGTGTCGAAGAAGGTGACGCCCAGGTCGATCGCGCGGTGGATCGTCTCGATCGCGTCGTCCGCGTTCGCCTCGCCGTAGACGATGTTGCCGCCCGCAACCATCGGCATGCAGCCGATCCCGATGGCGGATACTTCGAGGCCCTGGCCCAGCGTGCGGTACTTCATCGGTCTTTTCCTCAGGTAACGGCGGCTCTGGTCGCAAATTCGTCGCGCTGCCACTCGCCGCTTTCCAGCACTTGCGCGAGATGACGCGCGGCTTCCGCAATATCCTCGAACCGCAGGTACGCCGGAGCGAAGCCCAGCCGCAGGATATCGGGATCGCGAAAATCGCCGATCACGCCGCGCGCGATCAGCGCTTGGCTCAGCGCGTAGGCGTTTTCGTGGCGGAAGCTCAGCTGGCTACCGCGTTGCGCAGGGTCGCGCGGGCTGACCAGATCGAGATCGAGGCCGGCCACGCATTCGCGGAAGAACTCACTCAGCGCGCGCGATTTGGGGACCAGCGCCTCCATTCCGATCTCTGCGATCAGCTCCACGCCCGACTCCAGTGCCGCCATCGCCAGTACCGGCGGCGTGCCCGCGAGCAGGCGTTTGACGCCTTCGCCCGGCTCATACTCATCGGAAAAGGCGAAGGGCTGCGCGTGGCCGAACCAGCCGGTCAACGGCTGCGAGAAATCGCCGTGGTGCCGCTCGGCCACGTAGGCGTAAGCGGGCGCGCCGGGGCCGCCGTTGAGGTACTTGTAGCCGCATCCCACCGCGAGGTCGGCATTCGCGCCGTTCAGATCCACCGGCACCGCGCCGCCCGAGTGCGACAGGTCCCACAGCACGATCGCGCCGACATCGTGCGCGGCCTTGGTCAGCCGCTCCATGTCGAACATTTCGCCGGTCTTGTAGTGGACATGCGTCAGCAGCAGCAGCGCGACGCTCTCGTCCAGCGCCTCGATCATCTTGTCGCGCTCGGCCAACCGCTGTTCGACCTGCGGCTGGCCCTGGATCATGTATAGGTCTGTCGGGAAATTGCCCGGCTCGCTCAGCACCACCTTGCGGCCTGGGTTCAGCGAGAGCGCCGCGCCGATCAGCTTGGCGAGGTTCACCGAGACCGAATCGCACGCGATCACTTCGTGCGCCTGCGCGCCTACCAGGGGCGCGATCTTGGCGCCCACGCGCTGCGGCATCGCGATCCAGTCACCGCCACCGCCGGGCAGCTCGTTCCAGCTGCGGATCAGACCCTCGCCCCACTCGGCATCGATCACTTTGTGCAGGCGTTCGCGGCTTGCCTTGGGCAAAGGGCCGAGCGAATTGCCGTCTAGGTAGATCACCCCCTCGGGCAGATCGAACCGATCGCGGAAATGCGCGATGGTATCGGCGGCATCGAGTGCACGCGCACGCTCAAGCATCGGGCAGCTCCCGCAGCACCGCGCGGCACAGCCCGGCATCGCCACCACCGATCTTCAGCGGGAGCGCGATTAGTTCGTACAGGCCCGCAGGCACATCATCGAGCACCAGCCCTTCGAGGATGCGCATGTCGTACTTCAGCACCGCGAGATGCGCGTCCATCGTCTTGCTCTCCTGCGGGTCGACCGATGGCGCGTCGGTCCCAATCAGGACCACGCCCTGCGCCGCGAGCCATTCGATCGCCTCGGCCCCGATCGGCAGCCAGTCGCTGCGCCATCGCCCATGCGGAAAAGCGTCCCAGGTGCGGAACAGCACGCGGTCGGCATATTCAAGATCGGGCAGGTCGCCGATATCGATCTCCCCTTCGACGCCGCGCGCGTCGACCACGATGCAGGTGCCCAGATACGGATCGAGGCTCATGTGTGCGGCATCCGCGCCATCGGCGGCATAGTGCAGCGGCGCGTCGGCATGGGTGCCCGAATGCGTGCTCATGGTCATCCGGCCGACATTGACCGGCGAGCCTTCGTCCATCCGCCACGTCCGCTCGAACGCGAACTCGGTATCGCCGGGCCAAACGGGCAGGCCGGGCTGGAGCGTCTGGCTGATGTCCCAGATCTTCACAGAACTGTCCTCACGGACAGCAGCTCGGGGAAGAACACCTCCTTCAGCACGCCTTCGAGATAGCCGACGCCCGAGGTGCCGCCGGTGCCCTTCTTGAAACCGATGATCCGCTCGACCGTCTTCAAGTGCCCGAAGCGCCAGCGCTGGAAATGGTATTCCAGATCGACCAGCTTTTCGGCCAGTTCGTACAGGTCCCAGTGGTCGTGCGGGTTCTGGTAGATCGTCACCCATGCCGCCTCGACCGCATCGGATTTCTCCCACCGCTCTTCGCGGTCGCGGTTCAGCACATCTGCGGGAATGTCGAAGCCGCGCTTGGCGAGCAGGCGCACGGTCTCTTCGTAGAGGCTGGGCTTGGCCAGTTCCGCGCGCAGCTTCGCAGCCACTTCGGGCACCGCCTCGTGCATGGTCACCATGTTGGGTTTGCGCCCGCCGAGGATGAATTCCATCAGCCGGTACTGCGCGGACTGGAAGCCGCTGGAGGTGCCCAGATGCGGGCGGACCAGCGAATAGTCGTGCGGGGTCATCGTGCTCAGCACGTTCCAGCTCTGGATCAGCTGCTCCTGCGCGCGCGCCACGCGGGCGAGCATCTTGAACGCGGGGCGCAAGCGGTCCTCCCGAATCGCCTCGCGCGCGGCCTCCAGCTCGTGCAGGCACAGCTTGAGCCACAGCTCGCTCGCCTGATGGACGATGATGAACAGCAGCTCGTCCTGCGCATCCGAACGCGGATGCTGCGCCGCGAGGATGCGGTCGAGATCGAGATAGGAGGCGTAGGTGACGCCGTCATTGTCGGTCGTGTCTGGCATTCACCCGCCCTAGCGGCTTGCACGCGCGGCGCAAAACCCGCTCAACGATCGACCACCGTTACGTGCGGGTGATGCTTGGACAGGTAGTTCTTCACGATCTTGAGATTGCGCGAGTTGGAACGGAAGGCGAAGTCGGCCACGTCGCCCACCAGCGGGACGAAGCCGATCACCCCGTCGACCGCGACATTCCCGATCATCCGCGACATGTGCCACTTGGGCATGCCGAGATTGCGGGCCTCCCACACGATGTAGGCGCCCATGGCGACACCGAAAATGTCGCCCACCACCGGGATCAGGCCGACGATCGCGTCCATCCCGACATCGTAGTTGATCCCCGGGATGGTCATGCTGCGTTCGGTCAGCTGTTCCATCATCTGGATCCGCCGATAGACCGATGCAGGGTCTTTTCCGGCAGGCATCTCGATGCCCATCAGGTTGATCGTCTGCGTCTCACCCATTGGAAATGTCCCCGTTCTACCAGGCCTCTACCCCTGCCAACGCATAAATGGGGTGTCTGGACCACGAGTTCTCGGAAAAACCTTCCAGACCGCTGCGGACCAGCGACCAGCGGACCGGCGCGCCCAGCGGAATATACACCTCGCGCGCGATCAGCGCACCCTCGGCCTCGGCCAGCAGCGTCGCGGAGCCCTCGCCCGGCTCGGGCCGCAGCGACTGCGTCACCAGCTCGTCCGCTTCGGGCGAGCAGGGGCCGCGCAGCAGCTCGCAATTGAACTGGTTGAGGAACCAGCGCGCGCTGGGATAGCGCGCCACCCGGTCGATCATAACCAGATCCGCCCCTTGCGGAAACTGGACCCGGCGAAGCTCCACCCCGATCGTCGCCAGGTCGAGCGAGAGCGCGCGCACCAGCACATCGCTGCCCGGCCCCTCGGGCACCCACAGGCGGACCCGCGGTGCCTGCCCGGTGCGGCGCTGCCAGTCGACCACCTGCTGGCGCGCGCGATCGCGCCGCTGGTCGATCGACAGCGATGCCCAGCGTTCTCCGGGCGAAACAGGATTGCCCGGCAGGCCGACGGGCACGACTCGGGTCGAGGGCTGCCATCCACCCAGACTGAACCCCTCGGCCAGTGCCGCGCGGTCGATCGCCATGGACAGCGCCTCGCGATTCTCGACATCCGCGAAGAAGCCCTGTTCGTTGCTCACCAGCATCCCGAACAGGCCCAGCGCGGGGTCCAGCCGGATGGTCCCGCGCGACAGCGGGCCGGTATCGGCCAGCGGGAGGGTGAAGACCGTCCCGTCGAGCAGCGCCGCCGCCTTCCCCTGGCTGAATGCCTCGTTGGCCTGCACCCCGGGCAGCGCCCGCAGGCGGACGGTCTTGCCCAGTTCGTCAGGCTCGCGCTCGGGCAGACCGATCGATTCGGGCGGGGTCGGACGCAGGATCGCCAGATCGCCCTCGCGTTCCAGCCGCATCGGCGCGATCGACTCGCCGTCATGCATGATCGCCAGTTCGGGCTGGGCGAGCAGTTGCAGGAATTCGGGCATCGGCCCGGTCAGGCGAATCTCGATCACCCGCGCGGTCATCGCGCGCACATCGTCGATCTTTCGCAGGTCGAGGCCGAGCGAAGTGCCGCGCAGCTGGCGGATCGTCGCCAGCAGGCTGGCGCGAGCGTCCTCTGCGGTCAGTGGCTCGCCATCGGACCAGGTCAGCTGGCGCAGCCGGAAGATGTAGCTGCGCCCATCCTCGGTCACGATCCAGCTTTCGCCCAGCGCGGGCACGACCTCGCCCTCCGCATTGAGCGCGACGATTCCCGACGCGGTCGCATCGCGGACCAGCTGTGCCCCGGGCGAGAGGCGCAGGCCGTCTTCGAAAATCGAATCGGGGGCACCGATGACCACCACCGGCAGGCCGTCTTCTTCCCCCGTATCGCCGCATGATCCGAGCGCGACCGCCAGCAGCGCGGCGGCAAGCCACCGCAACCCAGGTGGGGGACGCCCGGCGGGGGCGAAACGATTGGGGATGAACTGGCTCGGCACGGCAACCGGCCCTTAGCAGGCCGACGCGCCGGGGTCAGCGCGGTTTCGTGCTAGATCTTGCGGATCGAACGCGGCGAGGCCTGTTGGGCCGACGGCGGCGCGATCGAGGAAGGCCGGGTATAGCGCGGCGTGCTGTCGCCCGCGGGTGCCGGAGCCTCGCGAACCTTCTTCGAATCGATTTCGTTGTCGAACACGATGCCGAAGCGGTTGTCCTGCGTCCACGCGACCGAGCCGGTGACGCGGCCCACATTGCGCAGGTCCACGGCCAGACGCATGCCCCGTTCGACGTACAGATCGGCCTCGGCCATCATCCCGCCGTCGGAAAGGTTGCGCACCTTCACGCGAGTCGACTGGCCTCCGTCGGCCAGGGTCAGTTCCGCCGTCAGGAACAGGCTGTCGCGCTTCACAGATCTGGTATCGATGGCGTTCATTCGGTCGTCTCGGTCTGTCCGGGTCGCAGTGAGGGGCCTGTGACGGCCCTTTGCTGCATCTAGCGCGAGACAGGCTAAGAAAGTTTAAACACCGCTTTACCGCAATTCCCCGCGGCCCGTGGGCGGGATCAGTCGTTGCGGGAGATTTTCTCGCGCCGCTCGTGCGCTTCCTGCGCCTCGACCGTCATGGTCGCGACCGGGCGCGCGATCAGGCGCTGCAGGCCGATCGGATCGCCGGTGACTTCGCAATAGCCGTATTCACCCGCGTCGATCCGGCGTAGCGCGGCGTCGATCTTGGCGATCAACTTGCGCTGGCGGTCACGGGTACGCAGCTCGATTCCCCAATCGGTCTCACTCGACGCGCGATCGGTCAGGTCGGGTTCGCGCAGCGGCGCATCGGCAAGGTTCTGCAAGGTGCCGCCCGCTTCGGTGTGCAGCGAATGCTTCCATTCGATCAGCAGCTTGCGAAAGAACTGCTGCTGCCGCTCGTTCATGTATTCTTCGTCGTCGGAGGGCGTATAGTCGTCCGGCAAGGCCTTGTTCGCCTTGGCCAGAATTTCGCTTTCGCTGAGCGCTTCTGCGGCCATCACGTCCTCTATCTCTTCCGGTCCCACCCGTGACCGGCTCCTCTCATTGCCGTCAAGGCAAGCAGCGGAGCCTATGGCGGCGGCTCTTAGCAGGCATGCGATGCCGAACAAGCGCTTATCCCCGAAAGTGAAACTAAGTGTCGCTCCGCGAATGAATGCGCGCCGAACCGAACCTGCGCATCCGTCGCGGCTGTACCTTGCGCAACCGGCAGAAAGAGGCGCGGCCATTAACGGCCTGTTTACCATGACCAGCAAGAAGTGAACGGGCGGGCTGCAACCCGTCTAGAAGGGGATAATGAGGACAGGGGAATTACCATGCGACTGACCAGTGTAGAAATCGAGACGGCCACACCGGCCACCGACCAGATTGCCGACCTGACGATCGCGCGGCTGATCGCCGCTGCCGCCGATGGCGATGGGCAGGCGTGCTACGAACTGGGCGTCATCTGGTCGACCGGGGGCCACGGGCTCGACTGCGACCTGATCGAAGCGCACCAGTGGTTCAACCTCGCCGCCGCAAGGGGCCATCAGGAAGCGGCCTGGTGCCGGGCTGACATTTCCGACGAGATGACCGCCCGCGAAATCGCCGAAGCACAGCGCTGCGCGCGCCAGTGGATGATCGAACAGCGCAAGAGCGCGTGACAACTACCCTTTCCTGAAGGGCGTGCGCTCTTCGAGGAAGTTCTGTTCCGCCGCGATGCCCTGCCGCTCGCGCTCGAGGAACTCCGCCACCGCGGCGCGCAGGCCCGGATCGGCGATGTAGTGCGCCGAGCGCGTCTGCACCGGAGCATATCCGCGCGCGAGCTTGTGCCCGCCCTGCGCCCCTGCCTCCACACGCGACAGCCCGCGCGCGATCGCCGCGTCGATCGCCTGATAATAGCACAGCTCGAAATGCAGGAACGGGATGTCGACCAGGCACCCCCAGTAGCGCCCGAATAGCGTGGTCCCGCCGATCACGTTCATCGCGCCCGCAACCGGCTGTCCGTCCAGATACGCGAAGATGAGCAGGATCTGCTCACCCATCCGCTCGCCCAGCATGGTAAAGGCCTCGCGCGTCAGATAGGGCGTGCCCCATTTGCGCATTCCGGTATCCTGATAGAATTCCCAGAACGCGTCCCACACATCCTCGGTCAGGTCGGCGCCGGTGAGGTGGCGAATCTCGACCTGCTCCTGTGCCTTCGCGCGCTCCTTGCGCAGGTTCTTGCGCTTGCGACTCGCGAGCGTGTCCAGAAACGCATCGAAATCCGCGAACCCGTCGTTTTCCCAGTGGAACTGGAGGTCGCTGCGAATCAGCCACCCGGCACGCTCGAACAGCGGGACCTGATCGGGTGAGAGGAAGGTCGCATGCGCGCCCGACAGGGAATGTTCGTGGCACACCTGCTCGGCCGCGTTCAGCAGCGGCGCGGCGAACGCCTCGTCTTCGAACAGCAGGCGCGGGCCCGTGGCCGGGGTGAAGGGCGCGGCGATCTGGAGCTTGGGATAATAGCGCCCGCCCGCCCTCTCGTAAGCGTCGGCCCAGCCCTGGTCGAACAC
>Ga0114909_1001748_pt1 | contig 11405 bp, 14 predicted proteins | sample MalvireepMed_906_FD_87290 | JGI IMG/M metagenome (GOLD analysis project Ga0114909, IMG submission 87290) | Marine viral communities from the Global Malaspina Expedition - Malaspina viral metaG DeepMed_906 | ecosystem: Environmental > Aquatic > Marine > Oceanic | place: Mediterranean Sea...
GAGTTTCTTCATCGATTCCTTCCCGAGTTAAATGGAGTGGTTGGTTTAGTTCGATGGACATCAACCCAAGTGCTGACCTTCTGATAGATTCTTCAAGCGCGATGTAACCAATGGTTTGCTTCTGTTCAGTAATAAGCCAGTGGGCTATTTCTCGGCATACCGCAGACTTCCCGATGCCGGTGCCAGCACAGATGGTTGTTATCTCACCCTTGCGGATACCACGGATCACTCGATTTAGACCTTCCCAGGGATACGGCACTACGTTGCCCGGATCGTCCTCCTCGGACACAAGCGGCCACAGATCCCTACCGTCGACTATCTCATCTGGACGCCACTCCTTTGCACCCCACATGCAGTCGATAGCCTCGGCTCCCTTGCCAGCCATCACCATCTCCGATGGATCGTTGAGTGGCAATGTGGCGATCTTGGCCTTACCCGGGGACAGTAATGCCGCACAGGCCCTTGCAGCGTCCATACCGGGCTCATCCTGATCAAACATGAATACGACCGAATCAAATTTCTCAAGCCACTCTAAATTTTGGCAAACATCCCGGCGAGCAGCAGCGGCACCGTTGGGGACAGAAACGACCGGCCATTTCAAGCCATTAAGCTGACTCATGGTCAAACAGTCGAGTTCCCCCTCGGTCACGACGATCATAGTGCCGCCGTCACGCCAGAGGTGCATCCCGTAAAGGCCGGGGTTTTTTTCTCCCAGCCAGGCAAACGACTTGTCCGGGAATCGCACTTTCTGCGCCACAGGTTTACCCGCCGGGTCGCAATAGTTTGCTACATGAACTAACGCACCATCGAATGGATGTCCGATCCGGTGGAAGCGCACGACGTAATACTTCCACTTTCGGCAGGTGGCTTCCTTGAGGCGCCGCTTCCCGAGTTCCTTGGGCTTACCCCCGGTAATTAACGGACTACTCTTTTGGTTTTTTTGAGGCATAGCAGAAGTCGAGAGGGGGGGAAAGGGATTAAAGGTTCGGTTGCAGGAGAAACAATGCGCGTGACCGTCGTCGTATACCGACAGTGCGTCCCTGGAGCCGCAGTCCGGGTCAGGACACGGCTCATGCCGTAGGAAGTTGGATGGCACGCGCTTCCGTCCTACTTTTCACCATCGGCCCGTAGGCCGGTGTTCGGGACTACCTGCACCACCCGATCGTCCCACAGCTCGATCATGTCCTCATCTTTATTGGCGACGATCTGGAGGGACGGTAGATTACACCGAAGGCGTAGCCAGCGGTGGATTAGACGGCGTTGTATAGCTGGCTGCACTGAGTTCGGGGAGCCGACTCGTGCTGTGAGCACCTTTACGGTTATGCCCTCGTCCAGCCAATCGTGTACCCGCCGCACCATGCGGTCGATAGGTTCACCTATGTGATCATAGCCTCGCCACCCCTCCGATCGCGCCAATGTGCCATCCAAATCCACCCCGATCCAGCGGTTAGCGTGCTGCCGTCGGGACTCAATCGCGTGTTTGCGCTGCTTCGTGAGCGGGTGCTCCTGCTGCATCAAGTATTGTTCCGGTACTATTTTTGTCGTTGCAGCCATGCGTCTGGAATCAATCGGTGACACCACTTGATGTCGTGCTTGGTGCACCACTCACCGTAGGTGGTCCGTGATTTTTTGGAGATTTTTACCTCGGAATTCTGAAAAACGATTCGGATGTCCATCTCTGGATACTGCACTTTGATCGCAATATGTTTGGCTCGATCTCGCGGTGAGAAAACACCCTTCGCTTCCAGTATAATACCACTCTCAAGAATGAAGTCGGGTAGATAAGTATGCTCAAGCTTATAGGGTATGGTCTTGTCCCGGGGCTCGAACTCGTGGGCGACCCTCCGAAGTTGGAGGGCCACCCTGGATTCCCATCGTGAACGATACTTACCCGTTCGAATTCCTCGAGAAGGCTTGGCAAGAGACCTCCGGCTGCCGGAGTTTCGTCTCGCGTCAGAAATCGCCATCGGACTTACCCCCGGCAAAAATCAAATCGTCGGTCTCGGTCTCTGTCTCGCTTTCAAACCCATCACCAGAGTCGTCCGTTTCACCTTCATCAGCACTCCCTTCGGGTTCCTCGTATTCATAACCCTCTTCGGCGTCGAACCCAAAAGCTCCGGCATCCGGACCCTGCCACTCCTCAAGCTTAATCACCTGCACGGCCCGCAACCGTAACGACAAGCCCGCACCCACTAACCCCGTATAGAAGCCGGAGGTCTCTGTACAGACTTTGATTAGGGAACCGCCCGAGATCCGAACTTTAGTTGGATCGATGATGGAACCACGCGCGTCGAAGCACACTGGCCGCTGTTCAAACTCTGCGGTCTCAGTTTTCACGTGGGCTTTAAGCTTGAAGTTGAACTGGATGTTTCCCGTAAGCTCACCCTCGTCGTTCTCCTCGGCACTCCACGGTTTGTCCGCGAGCTTGAGCTTCTTCCTCTTATGGGTCTGGCACTGCGCTTTGTAATTTGCCTCGTAAATCTTCTCAAGTTTATCGAGAAACGGTTTGGCTTCCTCCTCGGGAATCAGCAGTTTGACAGTGTAAACACCGGCGGCGTCAAACTGTGTGTCAGGTACGTCCAATCTCGGCCAGAGGGCCACACCGACTGGCGAAACTATTCTATTTTTCTGTCGTTTGTTGTCGTTGTCCATCTTTACTTCGGTTTATGTTGGTTGATGTTGGTTTACTCAAATAGTTATAAATCAGTCCGTTATTAAGAAGTGTTTGAAGAGTCTCTTTGTGCCAGTCGCTGGAGTGCTCAACAATCCCGTGGTCGAACAGGTATTGCCAGGCCTCAATAATATTCGATTCGTTCCACTCGTCGGCGTCTGAATTTACGATGTCCACCGCTAGATCGGCATCAAGTTCTACGTTTTTATATTTCATGGATTACTTTAGGGGTGGAGTGGGCCGGAATCGAACCGACATCTCTTCTTGTTATTTCGCCGACAAAACGAGTAAAAATCGGCGGTGCCCAAGAAGCGCATATTCCAAGTCGAAGTTCGCGCGAACCACGGCTCTCTCATGCTGCCACTCCATAAAAAGGCTAATTAACCCAACAGGTGTTGCCGTCGTCCTCCCGCTCGGGAGAATGGGCAAGATCGTTCTCGGCCACTTGAATTCCAAGGAACTCCCGACGGTTGGTCACCTCCGCGAAGTACTGGCCCGCCCCCATGTAGTAGAGAAGGGTCACATTCGTTCCGCTTTTGGTACGAGTCGGATAGTTCATTTTGTCCGGGTTGCGGCTGACATCATATTTTCCGTCGTGTCCCTCCGCGCTGCTTGCTGCCGCTGTTACCATCGTTTTGTCCCCCTGGTTTGGTGTGAATAAAACCCCAATCATACATTTTTTGCCGAGGTTGTCAACTGGTCATGAAAAAAAGAAGTCGCTTTCAAGGATGCTTCGGGCATCAAGGGTGCCATAGCTCGGAATGTCTGGCAGTAAAGTGTTGATCGGCAACTGCTTCTCGATCTCGGTCTTAAATCGGGCCAACAAATCCACCGTGAAAATATCGGTAAAAACACGTCGTGCGCTGGCCATTAACACATCGACATCGGGTGCCAGCGCGCCATAGCTATCATGGATCATCGCAAACTGATGGACTCCAGCAAAGACAGCTGTACATATGGTTTTGTGAAGAGCCGCCGCATCCAGTGAGTGGACAAAATTGGGGCTGATACCGTTCACCTGTCGGGTTCGATTCATGATGGTTGGTGACCACTCTCTGAGTTTGACCTTCTGGATTCGATCACCAAGAGCCGTCTTCACAGTTCGATGCGTCCACGATTTGTAATTTTGGGAAACCGGGAATCCGGTCGGCGTGGTCCACTTGACGGGCAGCCCAGATTTCGTGGTGATCTTTGCAACTTCCTGAAGCCACCTCATGGCCTCCCTGGGTCGCCCCACCACCACATGGATTGCATCCCACACCCGGCGGGCCAGAAACGTCCCCAACGACCTTACTTTTGTAGCATCATCTTGCTCAAATAATTCGTCCATGGATCTGGCTCGAAGTTCGTCTTTGAACCACTCCTCTATGTATCCCATGCAACTATAATAAGTACCGCCGTAGGGAAGTACCATAACTGGCCTTTTGACAGCCTTCCGGTTCACCCCGAAGTCGAGCCAGAACTGAGCCATGGATTTCCCGCCATCATCATCGGTGAAACCCGTGGTGGCTTCCTCCTTAAGTTTAGTCATGACAACATCGGCAACATCCTGATACACATCAGAGGGTGTTGGACCTCCCGAACAGTTAGTAGCACGACCGCACACTTCATCGCGCATCAGAAGGGATAGAATCTGCAATCCGTTGTTGGAGGCATCCAGACAAACAGGTAGACTGGTTTGAAACCCATACCCCTCCCGTTGAAAGTCAGCCCACTCAAAGCACCAGGTCAAGAACTGCCAGGGGCTGTCAGCTTGGGACCACCATGATGAGGTGTTGATTGGATCTTTAGCTGCTTTCGATATATCACTCTCGTTGTCTTGTACCCACTTAACCCGCTCCTCAAAGGTTACCTTGTCATAGCCCCACAGGTTTGCCCCGTAGACTGCCAACCAGTCAGCTTCTGATTTGCGCCTGATGGGTTTCGCGTCGGAAAACTTCAGCAGTGCCCGAGAGAAGTCCGGTCCCTGAGGCTGAAGAAAGTAAGGTACACAATAGGTTCGCCCCCGAAAGTCCAACTGGTAGGGGAAGTAAAACTTCTTTTCATCACGAAATCTATCGGCTAACCAGAAGGTTTTCAGAACATGAATCCGTTGACTGCTGATCGACACATTGAGGTCGTAGACCCTGGACGCCTTACGCCGCCAATCTCTTCGGACATCGTAGTCAGTTTTTATATTGTCTGGTGTGGGTGGAAGCGGCAGGTTATCCTTGGGCGGTAGGCCCGCGAATTCATGTCCAATATCCCAAAAGTACTTCATAACATCCAGAGTCCTACCCTCGACCTTCCACCCGGTTCTCTGAAGCGTGTTCACCGCCTGATAAACCTCGGGCATGGCTTCGGGATCGAACGTAACATCGGTGATGTGTATGTCCCGCTTGACCAAACCAAACGCCTGGAAGTCTTCTGGATCATACCCCCCACCATATGGTGTCACCCACTCGATCGGTGGTTCAACCGTTGGAAGCCAAAAGGGGTCCATCATTTCGGCCCAGAGGTGGAAGTTGGCAATCCAGCTTAAAGCGTCCGGGACTGCCATGAGATGGTTTGTGGCTTTCTTCCCCCCGGTGTTGTGCAGGTAGATGGTTGAAACCAGGCCAGTGACTTTTTGAAAGATATCAATAAGCACCATCCCAATTTTAACCTTGTCGGCTTGGGCCCACCGGTGAAAGGAGGCAGCTCCTGAGTGGTATCCACCCGCCAGCTTCTCCGTTCGGTTCATACTCAGGATTATAACCGTTCGCTTCCTGGCATAGGATGACGACTGATCAACCTGGGCCCGTAGTTTTCTCCACAGTTTTGGCTCGTTGAGTTTGAGGAACTGAAAGCGGACTTCATCTTCAACGAGGTTTCCTATCTTATTACAGATAGCGGCGTAGGGCTTCTTGATGGAGATCCCATCCATGATACCCTTTGAGGCGATGAATCCCAACAACTCCGGGTCAACCTGTACAATGAACCTGTGGGCACTGTGTGAAACCCCAGGCTTACCCCGGTTCTCTGCGGTTTTGATCCAATCTTTGATGCCTTCTACATAGGGTAATAGGATGTGGCTCATCAATTGACGTCCGTGGGATGCCGAGGTCTCAATTTCCCGATCTACAGCATCGTTCACTCGCTTCCAGTAACGGTGACGCCCCTTGGAGAGCATTTCTGCATTCAGCTCGTCCTGTTTATTGTTGTTCTTCGCCATAGGCAGGTCTGGAGAGTGCAGCTATTGCTTCATTCATTTCTGCCACGGTTACTCTACCCAACGTAGCCGAAGTAGATTTAGTCTGATTCGTGGCATCCCGAACCTGCTGGTATGCCCACACGCCCGCCCGTGGTTCCGCCCCAGCATTCACAAAGACCGGGATCAAAAACCTGTGGTAAGCCTGTTCTGCGGGTTTATTGTCCAGGAACGAATCCATTCTGGCTAATTCGTTGTCCGTTAGCACCAGGATCTTACCGCTTACAACGGTTTTGAGCAGGTTAGTCTCACGGAGAGATATCAGGCCGTTGAGGTATCTTACCCGATGGAATCCCTGGATCTCACCCAGCTCGCCATAGGCATCGATGCTTTCTGGTTTCTGTCCGTAGGCAAATACCTGGTGGAATTCGTCGGAGTGGTCGGTCTTTCGAACTAGAATTATCGCGCTCATAAAACAAGGGGTACTACGGAAACTACGGAAACTACGGAAACTACGGTGTACCTGTGGTGTACCTGTACAAACAACTACACCGGTAATATTAATGAGGTTTAAAACCACAGGTTTAACCACGGTGTAACTACAGGTTTAACTACAGGTACACCTGTTGGAAACTTGTGTCAAGCCTTAATTGTTTAAGGGTGATGTCGTCCATCTTCTCTCTAAGGGGAGTCCCCATTGGAAACCAAGGGGTGGTGGTGGTTCACAGAGCTGCGCTTACACGTATGCCCACGCTTACACGTATGCCCGTAGGTGTGCCCGTAGGTGTGCCCGCTAGAATCCCGTGGTGAATCCCGAGAGAATCCGTGGTGAAATCCCGTGGTGAAATCCCGTGGGAATCCTAATCCGTGGATGGTTTGCTTGGTTCCATTGGGCGAATTACTTTTTCGATATATTCGATTTCATCATCACTCAGACCATATTTTTCGTAGAGCATAGCATCAGTCCACTCGCGATCCCATTTCTGCATGGGAACCCATTTATACATCGGACGTAATGCGTCCTGTGTAATTTTTCGTAAAGATACAAGATGTCTAAAAAACTTTGTGCAGTAATAAGATTGAATGCTTTTCGCTTCTTTTTCTGTGTCTGCCCAGAAGGCGAGAAATGACTGAGTAACTATAGAGGGGGACTTTGCTATCCAAGGTTTCCCGAGGACTGAATCTGGTATCTTTTGCCCACCATCGGAACCAGCTTTGGGTACTATTACCTTCCATTTATCAATTAGATGGGTATTTTTGCTAATTTGATCACGTGCCATGTAACCAATATCACGTTTACCCTTCTTGACATAGTAAAGCGCCACATTTCCCGTGCACTTCTTATTTTGAAATTCGTCGAAATTAGTTGCGATGCCAAATGGAGTATCGGCTGTTAGCATGTCGGTTATAGATGGTTCTTTGGCACCCATCACTTTGCGTAGTATTTGTGCTGATCTTGGGTCTCTGACGAACACATCAAATTCATCAAGTTGCCGATTTGCGGAAGACTCCTCCTTTCCTCGTATCACTGTCACATCGCAGTGGGCATTGTTCTCTTTCGACCAAAGAAAATAACATATACCTCCTTTGACCTCTACATTTGGGAAAACCTCTTTTGATACAGGGTAGTCAACTAGCTTAACTAGGTTCTGAGAACTCAACATCTGCCCTCGGAATTCTCCTAGTCCCCGGCCCCCAGCTAGCCACCTTGATGGAATAACCATCGAAAGAAACTTAGGTTCCAGCTTTTGAGCCTGTTCAACAAAAAGCTGATAGATTGAAGAGTCACTTGTCCCGCCAGCACCACCTTTCATTTGGTAAGGAGGGTTTCCAATAATTACATCAAACTGCATAAGGTCAGCAAAAAGAGAGTCTTCTGCACTGAACATCGATGACAGTGTTAAGGTATCCAAACGGAAGTCCCGTCTCTGAAATTTGCCCTTACCCAAGTAGCCCCATTCTGCAAATGTGATATTTGCACCTTCACTTTTTTTGACGGTAATTGCATCCCCGTGGATAAGATTCTCGGTGAGAACAAAAAAGGCTGCTTTGTAAAACTCGTTTTTTTCATCAATCCCTAGAAATTCGGTGAAGATTTCCAACAAATTATTACGACATTCAACAATATTATCAGACAATAGTTCGATGCCGTAAATACACATTAATCCGAGTAATGCGAAATGCTGTTTCTCAAAATCCGACTTGCCATATTTTTGCTCTACTATTACCAGTTTTCGCTGTAAAATCTTAACCAGAAAATTACCACTGCCGCAGGCTGGTTCCAGAATACGGGAGTCAATCCGTTCTGTCTCGTCCTTTACAAGGTCGAGCATCGCCTCAACAAGCCATGATGGCGTAAATACCTCACCGTGATCAGCAACTCGCTGTTTTGAGACGACTAGTTTTTCTTGTTCAGCTTTCATTGCTCAAGATTGGGGGAAGGCAAGGTGGCTGTAACGGGCGTGATCGGGCAGGTAGAAGCCGCAAGTGGATATGGCGATCTCGTGAAGCGGCTTTTCTCGGCGAGTGCCCTTCAGTTGATCGACTCGTACCACCCAACACCTAAAAAAAGCCCACCCCGCAAAGGGCGTGGCAGGTGGTGGTGAGGCCTGAGAAGTTCCATTGGGATTACGGTAACCCATAAAAAGTGTCGATGTCGATTCGAATTTTTGAAAGTGTGTGTGCAGAAATGAAAGGGAGCACATTAACCAAAGACGAAACAACCGAAGGAGATAAAATGTACTATTACAGTGATCCAGCGCGGGAAACCGATCCATACGCCTTACCCGATTGCGAAGTATTTCATGTGACTAAATTAGAGTGTGCCTACAATCGAGCCAATCTCGACCATGGTGACGAATATACAATCGTTGATCCGGGATGGTACTGGTGGCCATGCTTTCCCGGATATCTTCCGGATGGTGATGCCTTTGGTCCGTTCGAAAGTGAAAAAAAAGCGGTTGAAGATTGCACATATTAATCGAGGGAGGAATCGAACGAAATTATGGAAACAAAACCTTACAAAGTAATGATCCTTATCGAGCGCACCGACGTAGGTGGAGAAGGTCCACCATCGTTTAATGGTCAAGATATGTATGGTGCTGCGGTAATCGCTGGGTGTTATGCACAAGCTAAGACACTTCCCGAAGCAATTACGATTTCGCAAAAGTTGTTCCACTGTGTGCAAGATTCACCATCAATAAATTAGGAGTTGAAACGATGGAAAAAAATACAACTGAACGATTCGATCTGGAGACAGTGGATAGTCGAGGATATTTGGTGAACTACGATGTCGAGGTACTCTTCGTGGACGCCAAGGAATGTGACGAATGCTGTCCCCAGGAAGGCTGGTATTGGATAGAATTTACCAAAGACGCTTCTTCCAAGCACGATCACTGTTATTCACTGTGCTTTACTTCCAAGGGAGAAGCTGTTGAGGACATGGAAGCTGAGTTTTTCGGTATGCCCTCTTCATCAACCAGATTGGGAGAAACGTAAAATCAACAAGGAGAGACAAAGGATATGGGCAAAAAAAAGCTAACCAAGAACCAGCGGTTAATCCTGCGCGACATGGCGGGATACCTCCGCTATCGGATCGCAGCGAACGAGGGCTTCTGGGAAACGATTGGGGTGTTGAGGCGTGATATTGAGACGATCGATTTGGAGACTAATCCTAAATTCGCCAAGATTTTACGCGAGTGGAATGTTACTCTAAAGACGTTCAACTTTGGAGAAGGCTGGGAGGACTAACATCAGGGATGCATCCCGATTCCCCAAGAGGCTCCACGGTTAAACCTGTGGGGCCTTTTGCATTCCTAGGGCGGCTACCCCCTTCTTGGACAATCAAAACGCCTCCTAGGGCTTTCCCTCCCATGCTCACGGGCCTTTCGTGCTTACGTCTACACGTATGCTGCTATCACGTATGCCAAAAAGCTGCGCTATCACGTATGCCACCACCTGCCACGCGGACCTCAGGCCTCACCACCAGTACACAAAAAAAGGGACACCCAATCGTTTGACTGGATGTCCCTTTTTTGGGATTGCCTAGCGCGACCTCAGAACATGCTCGTAATATTTACGGCAGGAGTGATCCAAATTGCAGTCGCAAATCCAAGCCCAAAACCGAGCACGAGAAACGTAACCAGCGTGAGCAGTACGGGTAATGCGTTTCGGATGTTTGAATCGGTCATGGGTTTTGCGGGTAGCCATTCTGGACGGTCAAACGGTCGAGAAGAAGCTTGCGGCATTGGACAAGGTTTGAATTTTTTAATGGTCATACCTCCCTCCTTGTCCCGTCGCGGTAGTATGCTTTTGGGCCAAGTGACAGATCGGACGCCTTGTTCTCGAGCCTCAAAAATGGATACCACCACTTTCTGACCCCGAAGGTCGGTTGTGTGGACCACCAACGGGCACACCGATCAGCGCCGTCTTTCTTTATCAAACTGGCACGAAAGGCGCCGCTTTGGAGGTAGCGCAGAAGGTCGGCGGAAGTTGCCTTGCCTTTAGCCTTCCCAGAATGCCTGGCGGCCGCGCGCATGATGGGACTCTTTAGAATCTTTGCGATCTCCGGAACATCCCATCCTTTCTTTCTCAGAAGGTGTGCGCAGGCTTTCCAGCTTTGGAGGGAATAATGTTGGGAACCTTTCACGCCTTGCGTGATTTCTGCGACCTTCTCGGCTTCGTTTTTCAGGAATTGATTGGGACGTCGTCGGGTTTTCCACAGGAGTTCTTGGGCGGCTGTTAGCGCCTCGTAGTAGGCGGATTTATAGCCTTTGTGCTGGTTGTCGTTGAACGCGAATTTCCCCAGCTCCTTGGTTGTCCCAAGATGGTTCGTGGACTCTACCAAGAAGTACCCTGGCCGCTGATATTTCCAACTTTTTGGGCGAGGTGTGGCTTGCTCGCTGATTTCAATTCGTTTTTTGATTTTTGGCATGATGCTGTTCTCTTTCGTTTGGTTGTTGTTGTTTCGTTTGTGGGTTAGAAATACTTTCTAGAGTTCGTCCCTCCAATTGGTCCCTAACATGGAGCACATCCACAATGTTCTTGCCCACCATTCCAGATCGTCCCCAAGCCGCTCGAAAAGCCCCAAGGCGTCCCTTAGAGCGTGGACACGGTGCTTTTCGATGATCTCCATCACTGCGGAGATCCTGTCATTAGGGGCCGGCCAATTCACCTTGACCGATTGTTCGTTTATTTCGAGCCAAGCGTGTTCAGGTGCCGCACCCCGGATGAAGGAGCAATAGGTCGACAAGGTATCCTGAAGCACGCGCAACACACTGCCTTTTTCTGGTGGCTCGTATAGTGACCCATTGTTGTCGTATTCTTCAAGGGTGGCTAGGACTAGTTCTTTTAACTCGTTATTGTTCATTGCTTTGTCTCCTTGGTTGTTTGGTTGTTTCCGCCGGTTATCGGCGGTCAAGTCCCGTCAAAATGACAGTAGGTGGACATGCGTCAACACTTTTCTTCAACTATTTTCAGGGTGCCGTTGCCCAGGGTGCCGTTGCCCAGGGTGCCGTTGCCCAGGGTGCCGTTGCCCTCGTGCGCGTCGCGTGTTCTATAGTCAGC
>Ga0114909_1001749_pt1 | contig 11399 bp, 8 predicted proteins | sample MalvireepMed_906_FD_87290 | JGI IMG/M metagenome (GOLD analysis project Ga0114909, IMG submission 87290) | Marine viral communities from the Global Malaspina Expedition - Malaspina viral metaG DeepMed_906 | ecosystem: Environmental > Aquatic > Marine > Oceanic | place: Mediterranean Sea...
ATGATAAATCAAGCTGTAACCGGGGCTGTGGCTCAAGCAGCACAACAGGATATTTCTGAAACTGGTGGAGCAGGAATCCAACAAGTTATGCAACAAATGAAAGGAGTACAGTAAATGACAACCGATCCTCAGGCTTTAAACTTAACAGCGTCTACTACTACGTATAATGGAAAGAAAGTCGTAGTTAGTAATCAAAGTGCAGTACTTTCTTTATCTGCCAATGCATTAGTTACAGCTGCGGTTTCTTCGCAGTTAGTTCCTATTACTTTAGCTGGAGTTAATATCTCTGATGCTTATACTAATGGAGCTGCTGCGGTTGCTGCTACTACTACACTTACATTTGATGATGATATTGAAACCACAAGTTTGTCAACTGACCCCTATGTACAATTTACTGATGCTGGAGGACAGACAAGGACTTACTTTGGAGTGAGTACACTTGGAGTCTCCGGCTCAGCTACCTTTACATTTGATAAGGCTGCTGTTCTGGATTCTACTATTACACTTATTTCCTATATGGACGGTGTAACTACTACGGTAATCTTCAAGGCTGCTGCTAGGGGGACAACGAATGGTTCCAAATCAGGTGAGTATACTTTGTTTGCCATAGACGATGCCACTTCAACTGGTGAGCCTGCCTCTGCTATCGATTCTGCCGCAAACTTAGTGGCTGCTATTAATTCAGCTAATGGTTTGCCGGACCTAGAAGCTTATGCTAATCGGGTATCAGATACTGACGAAACAACGGCCAATGGTAAGGTTTATTTAAAGGGACGGGATGCTGATGACGGTACTAATACGGCAATTACACTTTCAGTAGCTACTGCTGCTACAGGTACTGTAACTATTACAGACTTCACCAAACTAAATACTGGAGATAAGATAAACCTGATTGCTACAGACACCACTAACTATGATTTTGTTAATGGCGATCAAAGTTCGGTGGCGGGAACGTGGGAATCCACAAGCTCCAACGCTGTCACAGCTACTAATTTGATGAACGTCATTAATACTTCATCGGGTCCATCGGGAACAAGGTTCACTGCTTCTGCTGCGGTATCAGAAGTACAAGCGGTAGGAACAGTAACTATTACAGCCTTTACCGAACTCAATGCGGGTGATAAGGTAAACCTAATTGCTACTGATGGCACTAACTACGATTTTGTTAATGGTGATCAAAGTTCAGTCGCCGGTACATGGGAATCCACAACATCTAATGATGCCACAGCTACTAATTTAATGAATGTTATCAACACCTCATCAGGTCCAGCTGGAACTAGATTTACTGCTACGGTAGATGGGGCTGTGGTAACTGTTACTCAGGCTACGTCTGGTGCAGATGGTAATACTACAGTTACTCTAACAGACAGCGGAACTGCTGGCATGACCAAGGCAAATTTCACTGGTGGCGTAGACACAGGGGTAGTAACTATTACTCAGGCCACGGTTGGTGCAGCTGGTAATACCACAATTACTCTAACAGACCCGCTTGATGGGATGTCAAAAACAGATTTCACTGGTGGTGGTGCCTTTACAGATTCTACCAGTGTTAATCCTCCCGCCGCTTTTACGGGTGGTGTTGATGAGACTGTAGATATTACTAAGAACAAGTGGTCTCGTAAAGGTAGTGCAGAGAATGCTGCTGAATCCCTGAAGGATGCTATTAACGAGACAAGTTCAGGCCATGGTTATACTGATGGCTTGACAGCAACTCGGAGTGGGGCTGTCCTAACGATTACCCAAGATGTTGCAGGAGCTACGGGAAATACTGCTGTTTCTTATAATAACGAGTTTCAAGAGGTCTGTTCTGTTCTTCCGCAAGATTTTAAAGGCGGCGCTGTAGCGAATAGACCTAAGCTTGGGATTCAATACTCTACTAATGGTACTGATTGGACTTCTGCGGTTGAGATAGCTTCTGATGTAGCTGCAAATGTAACAGGAATTAAATTATTTACTTTACCCGAGGCGGTGACTTCTTATCCAGCATACAGGCTAATATTTAATTCTGATTTAGCAACAGCTGGGACCACTGGCAGACTTACCTTTGTCGGGGCCTATTGAGGTGTCTTCTCCTAATGGGTGGAACGAATACAAGGTACATATTGTTCACGAATTAGAAAGAACTAATAAGGAACTTACTTTCATAGATCGTAGACTTGCAAAAATAGAAAAGAAGCTGACAATACTAGATACGAAAATATATGTCGCTTCTTTCTTCTTCAGTGTTGTATTTGCAGGGGTATTTAATTTGATTTTAAGGAAGTTTTAAAATGGGAATAGAAACTCCTTTGCGTAAGCTAGAAATTATTGGTAATACTACAACTAGTATTTTAAAAGCTAATCACTCTAATCTTATTTCAAAAGGTTCGAGAGAGTATGTCCTTTCTATTAGAGCAGAGCTACTCAATGTTCGAAGCTTTAAGATTCCTGAGGATTGGGACACAGACTGGAATATAAGACTTGGTCCTATTTGGACTCCAGCAGAGTTAGGTTCTACTAATCTTGTGTGCTGGCTGAGTCCAGAATACTACCATCCTCTAAGTACTGATGATGGTATAATTGCTCAAGCTGAAGACCGATCTGGCAATGGAGTTACTTGGGAAAATACCAATTCTGATGATTCTTGCCCTGAGTTTACTTCGGCGTTAAATGAATTTAAAGGTATGGGGTTTAATGGATCTCAGTATATATATTCTTTGGATGAGTCTGGAGACGGTGAGTTAGATCCCGGTACAGGAGACTTTTCTATAACTATGATAGCAGAGTTTGGTGGAATTAGTACTGCTGAGAAATATGTATTAGCTTCCGATGTTAGTAGAGGTTTTGCTTTAAGTGTTAAAGAAGTTTCTGGAACTGATAAATATAAAGTTTACTTTGATGGTTCGGCTACAGAAGCTGCGTTTTCGGTTGATCATACAGTTCCAATAATACTAACTGTAGGCAGGTCTGGAGGTGATCAGTTTCTTAAGTTTGCTAATATTTCTATAAACGATACAGCAATTACTGGAACTGAAAATATGGATATTGATAATACTCAGCAATTCTTTATCGGCGGAAGAGAAGGTGTGGCCGATAGATCAGGACAGAATACATTTACTGGAAATATCTATGAAATTATGTTTTACAATGGTACTTTAAGTACTGATGATATTAAAAACTTGGAAGGGTATCTAGCACATAAATATGCTCAGACATCCTTCCTATATTCAGAACATCCTTATAAAACTAACCCACCAAGAGCAGGAGTCCCTGCATAAGGAGAGTATTATGGCAAAGAAAAAGGAAAAGAAAAGTAAAACCAAGAGAGCCCCTGCTCGGAAGTTTACTCCCATGGGAGCTAGTAAGGTTAAAGGAAGAAAGAGTATAAGAAGTGCTCGTGTACCCACTGCAAAAACTGTGTCATTTACGGCTGCCGGTGGTGGCGGCGGACGTTAACAATAAGGAGTATATGATTTATGTCTAACGAACAAGTTGAACAATCCTCTGACGGGACTCAGCTTAATATAGAACCTACCCAGCCCCAAAGTGCTTCGGCTACTTTCCCGACTGGTAAGGTAGAAGATGCTCAGTATGAAGCAGAACAAAGAGCTTTTAAAACATATGTTGATAATACTGGACAACCTATTCCTGAGAATTTTAAGGATGCTGAGGGTTGGTTCTCTAGTCTTAAGGAAGCTCAGGCTAATTACACAAGAGGCCAACAAGAAATTGCTTCGCTAAGAGAGCAGTATGCTAATCAAGAAGACTCTACTCCTGTAGAGCCCGAGACACCAGCTGTGCCAGAAGAGCCCGCGATTACTTCAGATTCTCCTCAACTACGTATTCAAGAACAAGTTAAGGAAGAATCTTCGGCTATTGAGGCTTCTAATATTGGAGTAAACCAAGAAACATATGAGGCTTGGGCTATGGAAATGGCAGCTACGGGTAGTATTTCAAACGAAACTAGAACTGAGATTCGAAGTAAAACAGGTTTCTCAGATAAGATGATTGATGATTATGTGTCTGGTCAGAAGGCTAGGCTACGAGAAAACTTTTCTAAAGCTTCCAATGTTGTTGGGGGACAGGAAAAGTTACAACATATATTCGACTGGGCTGGTAAGAATCTTAGCTCAGAAGATCAACAAATGATAAACATAGGACTTGCGTCCCCATCATACGAGGTGACCCTAAGAGGATTATCGTCTATGTATGACCAAGCTGTTACTTCTGCAAAGGCCTCAGAGCCAGCTAAGAATCAGAATCTCGCCACTGTTCCGGCAAGTGAGACTGGTATTCGGCCTTATGGATCTAAGTCAGAATTCAATCAAGAACGCAACAATCCTAAGTTTACTAGAGAAGGTCAGTTTAGAAGGATGGTTGAAGATAGAATGTCTATAACCGACTGGAATAACTTACCTCAATTCTAGGGCAGGACGGACCCTAAGACAGTTATCTAAATTGATCACGCCCCTCTTTGGATAAAGAGACAAGGTAATATCAGACTTGAGTAACAGTCGCCAAGTAAAAGACTCCAAAAGGAACAATCTAAAGCTAGGTTTAAATCCGATTTAACTAATAGTTTTAAATTTCTTTAAGGAGAAATATTATGAGTGCAGCAAGTAGTTTAGCTGTTGGACATCTTCCATATCGGGATAGTCTCACAGCCGCAACAAGTGGCGCTAATGCCGCTAATACAGGTAAGCTTTGGCTACCTATCTGGGCGGGAGAAATCATCCACGCCTATGATGAATATAATATGTTTGAACCCCTCGTCAACTCACGTACTATCGCAAGTGGTACGACAATTGAGTTCCCAATCACGGGTACCGTTGACCTGAATCCCTCATGGGATGCTGGTGAAGAGTTGGTTGGTGGTGCAGACTCAACCGCAACTACGTTCCAAGTTCGTCTCGATAAGCGACCAATGGCCGCTCACTTCGAGATTGATAACGTGGACCTTATGTTGACTCAGTGGGAATTCCGTAGTGAACTTGCTCGTCAAGCTGCTATGACTTTATCCAACACGAGAGATAAGCAGCTCTATTCTTATCTTTGCCGTGCTGCGGTTACAAGTCAGACTACGTTAGATGCTTCCCATGTACGAGGTAACATGAATCTCGATACCGCTTTGTATGGCGAAACTGCGACAAGTACTCGTAAGCTTCGTGAGTGGGGCGCTACGGGTGCAGACGCTGATGATCGTTCAACGGGTGCTTTGTCAGCTCTTGAAGCTGTTGAGAAGTACATTGTATTCTTACAAGAGAATAACATACCCTATGATCAGCTGTATATGGCTATTAGCCCGCAGTGCTTCATGGATATCCGTTCTCTTGGCGTGGCTCGTGTGGCTGCGGATATGGATACGGGAGGCCGTCAGGCTTACTTTGGTGGTAATACCGATGGTGGCAATGCTACTGGTCTTGGTGACCATTATACCAACGGTTATCGTCAGATCCATGACTCACTTGAGTACATGGGCTGTACGATTGTTAAGACGAACCATGGTTCGGATCAGCTTCGTAATACCGATGGTGGTAATACGCTTGGTGAAGACAAGTATAATCTTGACTTCGCTGCTGACCTTGCAGGTTCAGATACGACTGGGCTTATTAACGGCGTTCGTGCTGTTATGTGGACCCCAGAAGCTATCGCTGGTATTCGTTTGCAAGGCTTGAAGGTTGATACGATTGATGATGTCCGTCGTAATACAACTTTCTCGGTCGCTTCGATGATGAGTGGCACGGGCGTTCTGCGTCCCGAGTGTGCTGCGATTATTCATACTCGTCTCGGTCATTCAGGCAGTGACTATGATACACGCGCTGAAATGAATACCCAGATGAAGGTTGATGCTGACGGTTACGTCGATTCTACTGGAACTGGTGTCTGATTGTAACTAGCGTAGTCTAACTGCGTTGTATGAACCCCTCTCCTAGGCCTTGACGGGTCTAGGAGAGGCTTTACTTTAAACATAGGAGGTTACCATGGGTGTTATATCAAAGCTCGATGCAATTAATCATATGCTTCTGATGGCGGGAGAATCCATGGTAACTGATCTTGAGAACTTAGGTGGTGTGGACACGGGGGTCTGTGAGGGTGTGCTAGAACGCACCCTTGTAGACTTCCAGTCAAGGGGTTTGGCTAATAATAAATATCATAAGAAGTTTAAGCTTGATGCTATCGGAGAGATTAGCCTAGGTTCTGATAATATATCTGCTGAACTTATATCGGATCACTCTAATAGTGATGGCTTTAGGATCATTGGTGTGTCTCGTGTAGTTAATGAGGGAGATACAACTGCCAAGCTCTTTAACGTAACAGACCAGACCTATTCTAACTGGGCTGCTAGTACCGAATACTGGGTAGAACTTGTTGTCAAAGTTCCATGGCAAGCTATGGATACTCCTGTACAACGAGCTATTATGGCTACTGCTGCTAGACAATACCAGATTATAATGCAGGGTGATGTTGAGGCTGATAAGTACTTGAATGAGCTTGAGATTATATATACTACCCGAGGTAAGTGTGCAGATGTAGATGATAAACGAAGGACTATCTTTAGTTCTGGGACTGAGAAGCTTCGTAGTATACACCATCGTAGCAGTACTACTGATACTTCAAGGTTTAGATACTGGAGGACTTCGAATGGCTAAGACTACTGGTAGACAAGCCACTAGGGCTTCTAGGGCCCAGTCATATTTCCCAGTAAAGATACCCGTTTACTCCTTAAGTGGAGGAGTCGGTAGACAAATCCCTAGTAAGAGACTTCCTACTGAGGTAGATGAGCTTATTAATTTCCAATGTACAACGGAATCTTCCCTTACAAAGAGGAACGGTGCTGAGGTTGTGGGGAATCTTATTGTAGGAATCTCTGATTTACAGGATGACGGTACTGATATCGAATTCGATCTAAATAATTGGTTCGTTTCTTCGGTGCCGGAGAAATTCTTTATTTATTGGCAAACAGTAGATACCGAAATTAGCCGTCTCTATACTATCTGGGAAGGTGATCCTTGGCTTGGGTCTGAGAATCATCATAAGATAAAGGTTTTTGAAATAACCCTCAGTGGGAATATTACAGAATTACCTTATAATAATTTAGATGAAGATTCTGTTAACTATTTAATGTATAAAATACCCGGAACTGGTAAAACTCTCCAACAAAGGCTGAAGGCTGTGACGATAGGTTCTTCGGTTCTTATTTTGAATACCGATGTTCATGCTGGGTTTACTAGTAGATTGGATGGAACTGATGACTGGCATGATGATGACGGCGATACAAATGGAAATGGAGCACTAAAGTATTTCGACGGGACTGTACCCACGACTGTCCAAGAAGAAGATATAGCAGGTGCAGACATTCAGTACTTAACTAGTGTAGCTGTTGATCATAAACATAATGCTGAGGTTTGGGTAGAAAGTCAAGACTATACTTATGGTCAGCAGGTTATCGATTCTAACGATCCTGTATATGATCCAAATGAAGATTCTGATGTCTACCCTTACTTAGAATTTAGAGGACGTATATGGGATGAAGTACGAACTCAAAGAGGAGGCGAGCTTCGGTTTGATTTTACTAGTGCTGTAATAGATTATGTTTTTCCTGCCGAAGGGTCTTCATCCCCACCTGACCCTACTAATAATGAACTAGGTAATATGATTTCTTTGGTGGGTATTCATCCTGAGGAGGGTGATGCATCCGAAGATGTGGGCAAAACAATTTCTTATACTTACTGTTTTACACAGGATCATGGTGACAGCGGTGATTCTATAACAACGCTTCATGAGGCTTATGACGTTAGGGGAATGCTGGTTGCCGTTAAAAAAGATCTTAGCAGTGAGCCAAGATTAGCTAATGGTTGGGCAGATGCAGCAGCATTAGCAGCAGCAATTAATGTTCGTCATTATGCTACTGTTGGAAACGATAGTATTTTTGCATTACACGCCACCGCTAATCAGGTTTCTATAGAAGATACTAGTGAATATCCGGGCCGTGTTATTATTCAACAGATATATGGTGAGTATGGAGAACAAACAAATACATCTGTCTGGGTAAATGATTATACCGATACTGAAGAAGATGATGATCCTATAACCTACAACCTCAACTTACATACCAAGTCTTCTATAGACAATACCTTCAGTGGAGGACGAGACCCTAGTATACACGATATCTTTGCTCCTACGTGGGATGGTGCGGATGGTGGTGCTCCTGATTATTGGTTAGATATTGCTGGTGGAGATATTGAACGTAATCAAATACGACTCCGATACGGTATTTGGGAAGTTAAAACATATCTTCCAGCAGAAGAGATTCCGGGTCCGACAAATAAACTATTATCAGAGTCTGAAGAAAATCCAAGAGGATCAATCTTACCCCCTCATTTAGATTTAAAGAGGTGGAAAAGAGTGGAAATCGAAGAAGGAGACACAGAGCTTGTAGACGTTGCTGGTAACGCGTGTAATGTTCATGTATCTAGTTATATTCCAGTAGAAGAGTATGTTTATCCAGTAAGCTTATCAGCTTATCTTGGTCAATCTGTAACTAGGTTCTCCGATCTTCGTTTCCCTCCTGATGCAACGGATTTGATAGCTCATAATGGTATTGGTAAGGATCCGTGGGCTGGTGGTGGTGAACCAAATGAAAATGCTTTAACTGTATTATATCCTGATGATGACCCAGCCGGTCATCCCGGTCGTGGCAAGATATACTACCTTTCACAGGCTTATCTTAATAATACACCGGGCTGGTACCGTGTTATTAAAAAGGACATACCTCCTTATCTAAAGAAGATTCGAACACCGGGCAAGAGAACTGTACTAGACAAAAGACGAATGCCCCAGATGCTCTATGTAGATAATGAAGGTGACTATAATCTAAGACCAATAGACTGGGACCCAAGAGAAAGTGGTGATGAGGATTCAAACCGTGGACCGGGTATCTTCTTTGATCCGTCTACTGAAAAACCAAAAGAATCCAAGATTAATTCAATGGCTTTCTATAGAGACCGCTTATTCTTGGCTAATGATGATACTATTATAGCCAGTAGATCAGGAAACTGGGATAACTTCTTTTTAGCAGACCCAGATAATATTACTGATACAGATCCACTTGACCTTATGGTGTCTTCTAATAACTATACCCCTATTACACAGCTTGTACCCTTTAGAGATACGCTGTTTGTAGGAACAAGCGGTAATACCCAGTATGAGCTTCAAGGATCGAACAACATTATCTCTCCAGCCACAGCTGAGTTTGCTCCGACAGCTTTCTATCCTATGCTTCCTGATATTTCACCTCTGTTGCTAAATAATAGCCTGTTCTTCTACAGTAAAGAGAAGCTTTATGTTTACATAGGACAAAGAACGGTAGCAGCAGAACAGGCCTTCGAATTATCGAAGCATATTCCCCAGTATTTACCAAAAGAAATTAGGGATACGACAACTTCTAGCCATGCTTCCAGTATCTTTGCATTAGATAATGAGTTCACTGATACTACGATTTATGTTTATAGAAACCAAATTGCCGGTGAAAAAGTTATTCAGAATGCTTTTTATAAATATAGGATTGGACAATCCTTAGAGATCCAACCTTATCTTGACTTAGGTATAGATGGTCAAACCAGCGCTGGAATTGATCGTATAAGAAAAGGTGATGAGAAACTTATGTTTTTACAATGTTGGGATAAATATTTATATCTAATATCACTTCATTCCCTGCATATTGAGCATCAAAATACAGCAGAAGCTCCTATTGAGAGGTGTCTTTCTCTTCGTAGAGTATCTTTAGATGAAGAACCTATAAATATTCCAAGACTTGATAATCTCAGAACAATATATAACTATCCCTTACCAGTACACGATCCTGATACAAATAGAACTACAATTAGAGTTCCGTGGTCCGCTGCTAAAGCAGATACTATTGTAACAGAAGAAGGTACATATAATGATGTAATAGATGAAGGTGGAGATATAATACGACTTAAGTATGAGGGTCAAGAAGTTCTAGAAAAAGGTAATAGTGGGGAAGGAGATATTAATGCAATATATGATTTTTATTCCATAGCAGGAGATCAGGTTTCTTCTGGATACTATCAACTTTTTAGATACATAGGCAATACTTTTGTTAGTACTACAACCCTTTCTCCGGTCTATTTACGAGACGAGATGAATAACCTAGTTCCGGGAACTTTGAACTTACGTTACGGAACAATCCAAACCTATAACTCTCGGGCCTTCGATGTTGAAGTTTCGGTAAACAACAGAGCTCAGACTACCTATAACTTTGATCATGAGATATCAGATGATCGTTGGGTTGATGATTATATTGGAAAGACTACTCTTTCTGGAGATATATCTGAACATCAAGTTAGGTTCCCCATCTTAGGATTTACTGAAGACGTTAAGATTACTATTATCAGTTCTAATCCACATCCATTAAACGTAGCCAGCTTACAGTTTTCCGGTAAGTTTAAGGGCATAACAAGATTCCATAACTCATAGGAGATAGATATGTCTATTAACAACCACGCAAGAAAAACTCTATTGGTTACCTTTACTGATATACCCGCAGGAGGTACCGCGATTTTATCGTCCGCACAGCTAGGAGATCTGTTTGGTTCTAACGATGAGTCGGGCGGTTATCATAATCTAACAACCGAGAAAAAAGAGGATATCGTTGTTGTTCGTAGGTTTACAGGAAACTTTGTAGATAGTAACTATGGACCAACTGTTAACGAAGCGTGGAATGCTTGGACATATCCCTATGATAAAGTTGATGGAATAAGTCCTGCTTCTAGTGGAAGTAAGATGTATATTTTAAGCGAGGTCTCAGGCGGAATAGAACTAGAATTTCCAGAACAGGATTTATATTTTGTTACGGATAAGGGTGATACTGTTAAACTACCTCCTATATCTCCAACTGATGTTTTCTATGTTATTCGTAAGACAAAGAGTAATAATAAGATCGTCACCTTTGAGCCTTCGGCTAGGATTACTGCAAATAATTTGAACACAGCTCTTGACCAGAACTTTTTCTTGGGACAAGAAGCGGAGATGTGGTTCCAAAATTACCACAAGCTTTCTCCAGCTCTTGGAAAGCCTAATGGAATATGTCCATTAGATGCGGCGGGTTTAATCCCTACGGAATATATAGCAGGTAAGCATCTCAGTAGAGGTGATGAAGCTGGTGCTAAATGGGATGCTTTAAATCATAGTATAAAAAACTTACCCCAGCCGACCGCTGATGACTATGCAGCTAATAAACAATACGTAGATGCACAGGCTCAATACGGAGGTGTATTAACCCCTCAGCAAGTAGAGTTTGCAATTACAGCAGCTGGGACTCACACTGCTGGCACAGATAAGACCTACACTCCGGGACCGACTTGGGCTCAAACTGATGAGGACTTCTTTATTGTTTC
>Ga0114909_1001753_pt1 | contig 11384 bp, 15 predicted proteins | sample MalvireepMed_906_FD_87290 | JGI IMG/M metagenome (GOLD analysis project Ga0114909, IMG submission 87290) | Marine viral communities from the Global Malaspina Expedition - Malaspina viral metaG DeepMed_906 | ecosystem: Environmental > Aquatic > Marine > Oceanic | place: Mediterranean Sea...
GGATTCTATCATGCTCCGAATCAAAAATAATACTGCTAATCCTAATATCCACCAGACCTGACCTCCGATATAGTTTTGTATTTCCTGTTCCACATTATTTCCAAGCGTCCATTTTCCATTGCTGTTCAAGATACAAAGCCTGTCGCATGAACCAGCACCCGCCGTAATGACGAGTCCAGTTGCATAACTTTTCCATGAGTTTAATTATTAACTTCACTATACCAATCACCATCAACATCGTTCAATATCGCTAAAATCTGTGAATGATTATAAGTGGTCATTCCGTCAAATACAGAAGGTGTATCTCCATCCCATTTTAAAATTGCCTTTGTGCCATCCAATGTTTTCCGTAAAGTTTCTTTTGAAGTCTGAATAGCATTGCTAACAAATGTATTACCGATAATATCATCCCCATCCATAATATCTCCTGCATTGATAGCAGTCATTGTCATTATTACCCACTTTCTGTTATCGTGGCTCATGGTGTATCCTTTACAATATCTTCTGAAGCCATGTTTGTCATTAGACCTGGATTGCCATTTACTGGTTTTATAGACAAAGCTGATAAACTCCAATTCGTAGCACTATTCTCTCTTACACCAAATCTATAATCTGTCCTTGTTGCATCTACAGTAAAGTAATGTGTTTGCAATCCATTTTCAACTCCAGTAATTATAAATTTTTGCAGAGAGCCAAGGTCTGAATTGACAGCAATCAACACTTTGTTGGGTACAGCTCCACTATTGAGAGTGAAATCAAAAACTAATTTATATACAATTCCTGTAGTTAAACTGAATGTATCTGTAGAGGCTATCCCCCATCCAGAAGTATTATCTGCTTCTGTTACAGAATTTCCACTTGTTGTTAATGTTTCATAAGGGTCACTACCATTATTATTCCAATCTAAAGATGATGCTAAATCACTCCCCAAAGTCGGATTCACTTGGTCTGCAATAAGATTGAAAGAATCCAAAGTCCCATCGCCCATTCTCCACCAGCCTTGAAGATTCGCTGAATTGGAATCAGCAAGTAAATCAGTTGGAACTCTGTTATTATAGATATTGGATATAGAACCAGCGGAAAGTGCTGTGTTCCATATAGCGACTTCATCTATGTTTCCATTCCAAAATCTATGTTTAGAACTTGCACTAAGGTCATTATTTCTTGCCCCTATTAAAACAGGAGTTGCAGTATCTCTCATTGTAGCAAACCCACTTCCACTTGCGTGGTCAGAATCATCAGTTTGGATTCCATTTATATATATTTTAAGACCTGACGAAGTTGTAGACCCATCCCAAGTACACCCAATATGATACCATTGACCTATCGCAAATTCATCTCCTGTTGTCTGTCTTCCTAAATACGCATCATTATCTATATCATAAATATGAAACATTATGTCATCATTAGACAACTGTATTTGAAATTCAGAATTACTATCCCAATCAACATCAGTACTTTTTGAACATACAACTTGGTCAATACTTACACTATTTGGCTTAACCCAAGCAGATATTGTTAAAGCACTTAATCCACTTAAATTAGCCGTATCTCCAACAGATACATAAGCACTCGTGCCATCGAACTCAAGTGAATAGGCATTGGTTAAACCAGACAGCACCCCACCACGAGCAAGATTATTACCAAGTCCGAGCATATTAGCCTAAGTAACCTACTGCTCTTCCAGTTTCAAGTTCTACCGCTGTCCACCTTCCATATATAGTTACACCTTTGGGAAAAGTATCCTGCTCTACATCATTTCCAAGACCACTTGCTTCTCCCATATATAAAGATGTGTCTTCTGGTGTTAATGTATCAAATGTGGAATCTTCTAAAAATGTAATTGCTACAATTATACTTGAAGTAGCAGCGGTATCTGTGTCAAGATACTCACAACCAGCTTGTCCAAGTCCAATATTTTCAGTTTCACCTGTTTTTGAATATTTTAAAATCATTTTTTTCTCCTTTTAAATTTTTAGTGGTCAGGGGCAGAGCAATCCACCCCTGACCTTATCTTTATATGACGTTATTACCTCGTCAATTTCGGACTATCGGTAACTGATATAAACAGTTGCACCACCGTCTGCATGAGCAGATGATGTTAATGTAAGGTCATTATCCCCTACATTAAATACAGCTTCATCCTCGTCTAAAGTTGTAGCTCTTGCCACACCCTTATCCGTTGCCATTGACATTGTGCTTGTTAAAGCAGTTGAGCCGTTTTTTACCTGAAGGGTCTTGGATGTAACATTTTCACCATTACCAACTACTAAATACGCATCAATAACCGTGAATTTGAATGGAGTATTGATCGTTACGGTTTCACCACTTCCAAGAAGCGTAAAATCGCAAATAATCATTCCATCCTGTGCCGCACATTCTGTTATTGTTCCGTTTCCGCTGTGAGTCGCTGTTAGTGAAAACGCACCACCTGATTTTCTCCAATTCGCTATGCTTGTTTTAGCCATTATTCATTCCTCCTTTTAATCTCTTGTTGAAAAAATTAATGAAGATTGATTAATTGCAGATAAGGCATCGGAATCGTGAGCAGCAGATTGGTTCTTATAGAACGCATCGCCTGATACCTCGCCTCCGTCTCCTTCAGCATAGTACTCATTACGATTGTATCCATTGATCAATGCTCCGCCTATCTCTATGGTATTAGCATGGTCGTCAATCTCATCAGTGAAATGAAGGTCTTGAGCTACACCCTTACCTACTGCACTGTTTCCGAATACAATGGCGTTATACACCCTTGCAGTCCCGGAAGCCAGTGTTACAGCCGTTGGGTCAAGCCTTGCAGATGTGGTTGAGCCGAAGAAATATCCCGCCTCATCCCATTCACGAATACCAACAATGTCCTCGTAAATAGCAAAACCTGCAAAATAACCTACTGCACCGGAGATTTCCGGTTCGTCCAGCATCTTTCCTGTATAAGCAGCCTGTGCAGCCGACTTATAGTTGGTTTCCTGCATTAACGCCGAAGCCTGTGCCGGATGTACCAATAAACACCAGAACGGATAACCGCTCTTTGTGGTCATGGTAGGAATTCGTAATTCCATGCACTTAACCCGCAAGTCCATAAGAATTGCAGCCGTCATACCGGTATCGCAGGTTGCGTCTGCTGCTGCTGTCATACCGATTGCTCCATCAAGATTCCCATTGGTTTTTAAGGTCTTTGCTGTTCCAACCGTAGTTAAAACACCGCCGTCATTTATGTACCAATTTGGGTGGTATCGCCTGGCAAGACCTAAACCGTCATCCGTTGTCCCTGAACTTAAATTCGGAGAAACACCCTCGTAGAAGGTTTGGAATATTGTCTGGTTTTCCCACTTACTGAACCACCGTGAAAGTTGAGGTTTCGCTGCCTCGTACAGTTTAAAGATTTTCTGACGCTGTTCTGACATCTGACCTGATCGTTTCATCACGGCTTTTCTATACTGATTTACATAAGAACGTAACCAATCCAGAGATTGATCTTCCCCCGTTCCTTTTAAAACAGTATCACCGTAAACCGGAGATCCTGTCAATTCTCTCAAGAAAGGTATGAGCATATTATCTCTACCCTCCTGAACAAAATCATTCAGAACCTCAATAGGTTTCCCGGAAGGCGTATAAACCTTATTACCGTTGTCGTCTGTTGAGATGTCCACATTGCCGGAAAATCTTGCGAAAAACGTATTAAACCACGTTTCTTTGCGAAGTTGAGCGTTTAGAATCTCAACATTCGCAATCCAAGATTGTGAAGTTTCCATTTGTGAAGTTTCCTTTTAATGTGTCCCGATCTACGGGACATGAATTAACTCATTACTGATTTACCCGGGAATATAACTGTTTCAATTCCTCCGGCGACATTGTGTCCAATGTCTTTCTAAGCTCATGGCGTGGCAGATCATTTATCCTGATAAGTTTGGCGTTTTTACCGCTGCCCTTTACATCCACTTTTGTCATTTGCTTACCTTCGGCTTTTACAATATCTTCCCGAGCCTTTTTTTCTCCGTTCATTGTGTAGAATTTCACCATCTTATCAACACCAAATTTATCAATCATAGCCTTTTGATAAGCCTGTTCGGTATATTTGCCGTCTTCAAGATAGTTTTCCGCAATGCCGGAAACGTCAGAAAAATCATCATCAGACATATCAATACCGGAATTCGTAAATCTCTCCTTTTGAGACGCTTTGAATTCCTGATTCTCTTTCGAGTTGAACCTGTCCTTGATCTGTTCATCTTGACGCTTTTGAAGCCAGTCCACTTCCAGTTGAGTTACTATCTCCTGCTGATTACCATAGTCATCAGGGTCTAATACCGGGTCAATCCGCCGTAGCTTTTCTCTCTCCGATTTTAAACCAACCTGTAACTCTGTAACCGTTAAAGATTGTCTCAACTGTTCAGGAGTCATTTCAGCATTCTCAGTCTGCTTCCGCAGTTTGCCAAGCTCACCTCCCTGCTCACTGATCTTTCGACTTGCCTCTTTGTGCATCTGGATTACATCACTTACCGACTTACCTTTGTACGCCGGATCAATGTCATCTGATACACCCTTTTCAGTAACTTCCGCTTGTCCTTCACCAGTTTTGCCTTCCGGCTCTGTTTCCGGTTCTTCCGTTTCCTGTTTTAAATAAATCTCTCCATCCTGCTCAACAATCAAACTGTCTTTTTCCTCAACAGTCTCTTTTGCCTCTGTTTCAGTCTGGTCTATAACTTTTTCTTCTACATCCATTTTATACCTCTCTTTTTAAGCGTTAGCCCTTTCTTTGTTTAATTTCGCCCCTTCCAGTCTTAATTTTTCCTCATCATTTATCATTCCCCTCTCTATCTTAGCATTCTCCAATAACTGCTTGGTCTCATCCAACTGCCGTGTCTGATCCCCCATCTCCGACTGTTGCTGTATTGTGTTATCAATATATTCTATCATTTTATCTACTCCCTTTATAGGAGCTATCTCAATTAATGTTTTTACATCTACAAATTGAGGGTTCACCTGGGATATAATGTTAATCAAAGCCAACATCTTCTCAAAATTCTCCTCTTTCGCCGTAACATTGTCATCCCCTTCATCCAACTCTACAAATACCGACGCATTATTCACGTTGTTTAATATCTGCCCGTTCCATGCAAGGTTTAAATACTCATCCCTGAACATTCCACCCTCTCCCTTAACCTTGATCACCCTGTCATATTCCGAATACACATAAGCAAAATTATCTACAAAATCCTTTGCTATTGTTTTTCTCAGATTGCTCAAATTTTTATAATAAGGGTTGATAGCCGCTGCTGCCCGTTCTACCTTCTTCTGAAACAGCACACCGGACTCTCCGCTTCTTCCCGATTCCCCTTTCATTGCCTCGTTTACCAATGATATTCGTTGAGCATATTGAACTGAATTCTCCGTGTTCAGCATAATATCAGGGGGAATCTGACCCGGAGGCATAGTATGAGGTTTGTTTATAGGGTCTTTAAGAGGATAAACCTGGTTAGGCATATTCCCTCTTTGCTGTAATTGCTTGATTACATCTTTTTCCTGCCTTGAAATAAATATCCCACCGGATAATATTTGGGTTACATAGTCCCTCACCTGTGATTTTCCCTTATTCACATCATCCTGAACATCCATCAGCAAATCAACCAATGATGTAGTCTCGTTTACCTGTGTGCTAAGACCATAACTGAACATAGGAAATATATCAAAATTTGCCACCTTCCCTCCGGCTTCCTCATCCATGATAATCACATTATTAAAATAAGGAACTAACGTGGTTACATGAATTCCCCCTTTCTCAAATTCTCTTATCTTTTGAACCGACTCATTCTCTGTCTTTAACTTCCTGAATTCCCCTGCCGTAATATTAAAATACTCCGTTCCGTCAAATACAGTTACCATCTTCTTAAATACCCTTTCCTGCATTTCCAAAATCTTATAACGGTCATTTTCCCTGTCATAGTCATTCAAAGACCCTTTGGAATAATCACTATCCTTAAACCTCCTGAAAAACATCGCTAACTGATTCCACCATCCTGACTTCTTCTCTGATTCCGCCAGATCCCCCAACTTAGCAAAAGCCTTACCATACTTTTCCTCTATGACATCTAAAGACTCCCATCCCTCTTTTATAATCCAACGGCAATGGGTTAATGTATAGTCGTTTGTCTTGGTCTCAGAGTCCACATATACCCGCATTCCATTAGCAATCTTATACACAAAATCCAAATACCCGTCGTCATTTACTTCAAAATTTCTCTCTATCCAACCACCTGTTTTGAATATTAACGCATCCAGAAAAACACCCTGTAATTTTTCTTCAAAATCCTGCTCGTCATTTATAGCGTTCCAGCGTCCCTGTATGGTATCTACTAAGTCCACACTCTCTATTGTCCTGGGAATAAATTTTGGTCTTTTCCTCGATAACTGCTCATTTCCCATCAGCGTAGATAAAATTGGCATGATAATATTATACTTTAATGTTGGCTTTGAATGTTTCTTCGCCTTACTTAAATCCGTCTTGTCCCAACTGTCATTATTAACATACCGCATTGCTTTTTCACTGTCTGCCCGACTGTCAGCAAAAGCCTCAACCGAATGTCTGTACGCTTTTAATATCTTGTCCGCCTTACCTGAAACGCCTCCTGTGTGATTACCGGAATACCCGGAAACCTCATTCCCCTCGTCAGCAGCAGTCCATGCTTTGGATTTATACCAGGATGATGATGTAGCCATTTCTATCCCTTATTCCTGCTTCCTTTTTCCTCTCATTGTGCCATCCAGCTTCCTGAATAATCAGAAGTATAAGCTAAATTGGAAATTTTCTCTCTCCACCCCTTAGCAGATGGGGCAATTTTTGTACTCCCTGCTAATAATTTCATAGCACCGTAACGTAGTCCGTCGTAAGCATGATCCTCACCATCCGTGTCCACATCCTCCGGGTCATTCGGCTTAGAGGGTAACGCCGGAATAGTCTCAATACAATAAGTACAGTTAGACGTAAACCGTATTCTCGGAGTTGAATTCTTAAACGTAGCAAGTCCATCATAAACCACCTTCGCCCCTGCCTTACGGTCATTATTTCCCATCGTTAAAAAAATCCCGCCGTCAGAGTAAAACATTTTCGGTGAATACAGCACCCCCTCCTTTTCTGAATGCTTCGTGTTAAACGCCGGATCAGCAATGTCCATCTCAAAATCATCCGAAACTAAATTATAATTATCCCTGCTATACTCCGTTACAAATTTCACCTGCTCACTTGCTGCCATTCCCGTCCTGACAATCTCGTCAAATACAATTATATCCCCCTCTGAATCAGCCACAGCAAATAAACAAACAAAAGGATTTTTCGTCCCATAATCATAAAATCGATAAAAACTATGGGTATTTAAAGAAAAATCACTTTCATATTTAAACTTATTCTTGTCAATAACATGAACACCCTCATCCCATTGATCAAAATACATCCCCTGAAATACATCCCATCTTCCTTCCAGCCACATCGCCCTTAACGTAGGATTCAAATTCTTTAATTTCTTTACATATTTTTTATCATTGTCCAGCAATGCAGGATTATCAAACACCGTAGCAGGAATATATTGATAACTCACACCTTCCCCATCATAATACGTTTCAGCAGTTTTAAAAGGCTGATACGAAATATTAAATTCCTCATTAAAAATCATTTCACCATCAGGAACAGGTTTGCATCTATCTACAAATTTCTTCTTTAACCATATATGACCAATGTTCCCAGGATTGGAAGTAAGACATATTTGAGGCTTTAATTCAGGATTGGAACTCCTGACACAAGTAGATAACTCGTCAATCCAGCTTTCCCTGAATTGATTGGCTTCATCTATTCCCAAAAAATGGTAATTTCCACCAATATAATTATCCAATGCCTTTCTATCCTGACAATGAACTAAATACACCTTTGCACCCGATGGAAATACAAAACAATGATTCCTTTCCTGCCACCTTGCTCCATAAGATTTATACAACTTCATGCATTCAGGCTTTAAATTCCTCTCTAATTGAGGAAAAGTACGACGCACCAATAAAGCGACGTAGTCAGGGTAATCAATGGTAATCCTGTCATAATGAACCGAAACACCCTCCCCAGCCTGCCTTACCCTGCGATATTCCTTTTCAGATATTTCATCATTGTTATATACATATCTCCACTGTACCGGAGTCAATGCAGCCTTCCATGCTAAACTAAAAGATTTACTGCCTCCCCTTGCACCACCGAAAAATATCCAATCAGCAGTTGATTGCAAAAACTCCGTTTGTTTTCCCTTGTGGGCTGTGAATATCATTTAAAACTATATCAATTTGATATAATTTATTAGGTTTTTATAGCATTGTGCAATAAATATTTAGGTTTTTTATACTTTGAACAATAATATATTAGGTTTTATGTCATTTATACAATAATAATTAAGGTTTATTACCCGTTTTACTTAAATATTTTAAGTTTGGGTAAATTAGCAATAAAAAGATTAGTTTGATGTTTATTAATATGGTTACATTCGTTCGGGGTAGTGTGTTTATTACATTATATATATAATAGCAATAATAAAAATAGAATATTTGTTATATTGGGATTTTAAGGGATTTTGGGAAATTAGTGGGAATTGGGGTTTTGGGGAATCAATCAAAAGTGTTCAGATCATCTATGCTATATTACTTTGATATGGAAGATGACCGTGTACCGGGAATGCAGTGTAGCCAGGGTAGGGTGTAATGGTGTAATGGGTTTACATTTTTTCCGTTTTTTCCGTTTGGTGTAAGAGCGGGATAATACATATATGGACGGGGGTGTCCCCCTGTTTTGGGTGGGTGCGTCTCCATTATTTTTTTTTACGCCGGCGATCCTCTGCCGGTTTTGCTCCTGATCCTGTGAAATTTTGGTGTTTTCTCCTCATTGCTATATTAATAAAATCCTATGTGTTGATATTGTTAGACTTATATAATTAATGTAATACAATAGTAATTATGTTACGTCAGATAATAACGGTAATTTGAGAAGATTAACCAGGTTTATTTTTTAAATATGATAATGATTTTCCGACGTGAAATTTTCCTAAATATGACGAGATAAAAACGAAACAAAAATTATATCAATTTGATATAATTAAAATTTGTGTTACATTTCTTCTTGACTTCCGAAAATCAATGTAGTAATATTACACCGATGTTTTTATTAACAACTAAACGAAAAGGAAAATAAACAAATGACATACTTTACAGATTGCACCACACCTCAAGACATAAAAAATCAATTTAGGAAGCTGGCTTTCCTTCATCATCCCGACCGGGGCGGATCAACTGCAATAATGCAGGTTATTAATGATCAATATCATGCAGCATTAAAACACTGTTCCGGGAATGTATATAATAGTAATAACGGAAAAGAGTGGAAGTACTATTATAACGCAACAAGGGAGACCGTTATAATGGAAATGATCGAAAAGGCAATAATCTTAGACGGAACAACCTTAGAGCTTATCGGCTCTTGGTTATGGATCACCGGAGACACGAAACAACATAAAACCACATTAAAAGAACTTGGTTTTAAGTTTTCAGGAAAAAAACTGTCATGGTACTGGCACAACCCAAAAGACAACTGGAGAAAAAAATCTAAAAAGGAATTCCAACTAAATGACATTCGCACGATGTTCGGAGCTCAAACCTTACACCGTAAACAAGATGAAAAAGATGACCGGCAACAGATCCCAGTTTTCAGGGCGTAATATAATAAGGTACACTTGGAGCAAGCCGGGGATCGTTTCCCCGGTGTACCTCTTTTTTTAACTAAACGAAAAGGAAAACAGAAAATGAGCAAAAATAAAATCTGGATATTTAAAGGCTGGTATATTTTCAGAACAAAAGAATTTAAATATAAAGTTTATTCATGTATGGAATTTACTGACCAATATCTAAAAGGAATATTTAATGATGTAGAAAAAGCATATTATTTTATTGAAAAAACAAAGGAAATAAAATAATGGAATGTTACGGCGGAAGGATCTAATTAAATTTTAATCAACAAATAACGAAAAGGAAAATAAACAAATGACACAAACACAAATGAATAAAATATCGGATGCAGATTTTTTGACTGCATACAGGGAACGTTTCGCATTGCCGAAAGGAAATTATATGAGATCAAAAGATGATGTTATATTACACCTCAACGGCGTTTTCAATAACATAAGAGAACGTGAGCAATTTATAGCGATCTATTTAAACGGACGGAATCAAGCTATAAAAAGCGAAGTCCTCTTTACAGGGTCATTAACTACGTCCGCTGTCTATCCTCGGGAAGTGGCTATTAAATGCTTAGAAAACAATGCCGCCGCTGTGGTATTTGCCCACAATCACCCAAGCGGAAACACGAACCCAAGTCAAGATGATTTAACGATAACTAAGAAACTAAAAGAAGCACTTAGAACCCTGGATATTTATGTACATGATCACTTAATAATAACTGGTGAAAGCTGTTATAGTTTTTCTGATCATGGACTAATCTAATGATGAACGGCGTAGAAATAGCAATACTTACTATTCTATGCGGCTATATAGCCCGGATATTGGGAAAGCTGCATATAATAGAGCATGAGCGGGATCAGTGGCGTCAAACAGCCTTAAACATTAATCAACAAAAAAACGAAAGGACAAGATCATGAGAACAATAACGCATTACAAAAGTGAAACCCTACATATTGAAACGGATTTAGGGATTGTAAACATAGAACCCGGTTTATTTGACAGACACGGACGAAAAGTTACATCTATTGAAGTAATCCCGGATAGATACGCAGGGGAACAAAAAGTAAAAAGGTGCGGACAAAGCAACACAAGATTAATTCAACTAAAACAGAAAGGATAATACCATGAAATTAAACCCTATTTATAAAGAAATGTTATCAGACCTTGAATGCGATGAAAACGGAGATCCGACGCCGGAGATTATTATCCTGGCGGAGGATTTTGGATTTAATGATCTTTATATTGATGAAACAGAAAAAACAGGAGAAGGTTATGCAGAGTGTTCAGAATGTGGATCACACTATAAAAATTGGAGAGTTAATCGCATTCCAATTTGTAAAGATTGTGAAAGTTATTTAATGAAAAAATATGAAGATGATCCATATTATAGAGGTTAAAAAACTGCAATGAAACAATACTTAAAATATCTCAGAAAAGCCTTATTAAATCATGATAATTTAAAGTTTATGATCAGTTTTGTAGATAGTTTATTAATTGAACATAAAAAAGGAAATTTGACAAAAAAGAATCTTGAATATAATTTAAGATTATCCAATGAGAACACATTTGAATATAATTGTGTTTTAAGGGATTTATTAATCATAACAAACGAAAAGGAGTAATAA
>Ga0114909_1001767_pt1 | contig 11336 bp, 11 predicted proteins | sample MalvireepMed_906_FD_87290 | JGI IMG/M metagenome (GOLD analysis project Ga0114909, IMG submission 87290) | Marine viral communities from the Global Malaspina Expedition - Malaspina viral metaG DeepMed_906 | ecosystem: Environmental > Aquatic > Marine > Oceanic | place: Mediterranean Sea...
CTCGAGGGCTGCGACCTGTGGGTGACTCTGGAGCCCTGCGCGATGTGCGCAGGCGCCATAGCCCACGCGCGAATCGGGCGGCTGTATTACGGGGCTGCCGATCCCAAGGGCGGCGCGGTGGCGCACGGCGCGCGCGTGTTCGACCACCCGCAATGCCACCATAGGCCCGAAGTCTATTCGGGCATGGGGGAGGAAGAGGGGGCGAAGATGCTGCGGGGCTTCTTCAACGAGCGCCGGGGCTAGAGCCCCCGCCAGATCTTCGCCGGAGCATCATCCGCTGCCCCGCGCGCCGAGCGTTTGCACGCAGCAGGCATCCAGTCGCGGCCATAGCAAAGCCGCAGTTCCTCCAGCCAGCCACGCTCGTTGAGGATCACCGCGATCATCTCGGGCCGCCAGTTGGTGTTGGCCTGCATCCAGGCCTCGCGAATATCGCCTGCGGTCAGCCCCTCCTTGCGCGAGAGGCGATCGAGATCGGGCCAGTCGAGGCTGCGGTGGAGGATGCGGGTGATGCGGAAATAGCGGTCGGGCCGGTCCGCCATGCAGCTGCCATGCTTGGCCCATTGCCGCATCGCGAGGCTGGTGGAGGGTTGCACGCACATCTGCCGGGCGAGCTGCGCGCCTGTGGGGCGGACGTTCCGCGCGGCGCACCATTGCGGCCAGCTGCGGGCACCTTGCGGCCACAGACCATGCACGATCAGCCCGAAGCTGCCTTTGCGGCCCGAGCATTGCTGCGCATGGCGTGGCGATTCCTTGCGGTTACGGCAGAACTCGGGGCTCCAGCTGAGCGAGAGGACGTAGCCGGTAACCGGCATCGCGCGGGTCGGCCCCTCGCGCGCGACACCCGGCACCGCGACGCTGCGCGGCGGTGTGCACTGATAGCTCTGCGCGCTGGCGGTGCCTGCCAGAGCGGCGCCCAGCGCCAGCGCCAGCGCGATTCGCCGCATGGCTCAGGCGTCGGGGGGAGGCGGTGCGTCGTCCGTCGGCGTGCCGTTGAGCCAGCGGATCGCATCGCCGCGGAACAGCATGACCACGGCAGCCGCCTGCGCAAGCAGGCCGACCAGACCGTAAATGCGGGACAGCACCAGCGGCCCGCCGAAATAGTCGCCCACCCCGATCAGCGAGAACAGGAAGAAGGCGACGATCACCCACTTGGCGATCACCACCCGGCGCTGTGACACCAGATACCACATCAGCAGGCCGATCAGCGCGCCGACGGCATAGCCGATCCAGATCACGCTCGGCGGAACGGCAACGCCGGTCTGTGCGGCCTGCGCCGCGAGCTGCGCCTTGAGTGCCGGATAGCTCGTGATGAAGGCCAGCAGGCCGATGAACATCGCCCCCAGGTAGAAATAGTCGAACAGTTTGATGGATTGCGGCTTCACCGATGTGCTCCCCTGGTGTCCCGATGGATCGACGGTGCCGTATGGCGCGGGTCTCCGCAAGCCGCGGGTCACGCCAAGGTGGTGAAATCCAGCCCGATATCCGCTGCGGGCGCGCTTTGGGTGAGTCGCCCGACCGATACGTAATCGACCCCGGTCGCCGCCTTGGCGCGGATCGTATCGAGGTTGATCCCGCCCGATGCCTCGGTCGGGACGCGGCCGGCAACCAGCGCGACCGCTTCGCGCAGGGTATCGGGTTCCATATTGTCGAGCAGCAGGCGCGTTGCGCCCGCATCCAGTGCGGGGCCGATCTGGTCGATCCGGTCGACCTCGCAGATGATGTCGGCGACGCCCGCGTCGCGCGCGCGGCGCACCGCCTCGCCGACCGATCCGGCCACCGCGACGTGATTGTCCTTGATCATCGCGGCATCCCACAGGCCCATGCGGTGGTTTGCCCCGCCGCCCATCCGCACCGCGTATTTTTCGAGCATGCGCAGCCCGGGCAGGGTTTTGCGCGTGTCGAGCAATGTGCAGTCCGGATTGTCCATCGCCTGCACGTAGCTGCGCACCAGTGTGGCGATGCCCGAGAGGTGCTGCACCGTATTGAGCGCGGCGCGCTCCGCGGTCAGCAGGGCGCGGGCATTGCCCTCGATCCGCATCAGGTCGGTGCCAGGCGCGACCTGCGCGCCGTCCTCGATCAGCTGCTCGATCGCGCAGTCGGGGTCGAGCGCGCGGAAGAACGCCGCTGCGATCGGCAGTCCCGCCACGCTGATCGGATCGCGGCTGTCCATCACCCCGGTGAACTTTGCATCCGCCGGGATGACTGCTTCGGAGGTCACGTCGCGCCCGCCGCCGGGCAGGCCTTCGCCCAGATCCTCGGCCAGCGTTGCGCGCACGAAGGCATCGAGGTCGAAGCCGGGAAGGATGAAATCGCTCATTGGCAAATCTTCGTCATTGCGAGCGGTCCGGGACCGCGCGGCAATCCATGGCACCATGGATTGCTTCGTCGCTCCGCTCCTCGCAATGACGACCTAAGCGGTCAATGCACGAAGCGCGCGACCACGTCGCGGTAGGAGCGCGAGACCTTAACCTCTGCGCCCGAGCTCAGCACAAGGAAGCACTCGCCATTGGTGTGCGGCTTCACCTGGCGCACCTGGTCGAGATTGACGATGGTCGAGCGGTGGACCCGCTGGAACTTGCGCGGGTCGAGCCGGCGTTCCAGATCCTTCATCGTCTCGCGCAGGATCAGCGAATTATCGCCGGTATAGATGCACATGTAATCGCCCGCCGCCTCGATATGTTCGATCGATTCGACCTCGACACGGAAGATCTTGCCCCGGTCCTTGACGTTGAGCAGCTTTTCGAACCGGTCCGATCCGTCGGCCGCGCCTTCCTGCAATTCCTCGGCGGCTTCGGGGGCCACTTCGGCGAGCACGTTCATCAGCTTTTCCGCCTCGTCCGCGCCGCGCTTCTCGGTCATCCGCTGGCGGACGCGTTCGATCACGTCGGCCAGCTTGTCCTCATCGACCGGCTTCATCAGGTAATGCAGCGCATTGGCCTGGAACGCGCGGATCGCGTGTTCCTGAAATGCGGTGACGAACACGAACAGCGGCGGTTCGATATCCATCACGCCCTGCACCACGCCGAAGCCATCGAAACCGGGCATCTGGATGTCGAGGAAGACGAGGTCGGGGCGCAGCGTCTTGATCTTGCGGATCGCCTCGCGCCCGTTCGAACAGGTGTCGATGATCTCGACATCCTCAAACTTCTCGAGCCGCAGTTGCAGACCCTGAATGGCCAGCTTCTCGTCGTCCACGATGATCGTCTTGATGGTCATTTTCTCACTATCCAATCGGGCTGGGGCCCATGGCGCGGGGGTACGCCGGTGAATCAACGGCCGGTCCAGCATCCTGTTTCCCGTGCCGCCGCTCGGTCGACCATCCATCCCGCGCCTCTCCGAGAAGCGAGGGGTGTGTGGTCAGTTCGGGCGGCGGTGCGAGCGCTGCGGCAATGTCTTCGCCTTCACGCTCGAACGGGATTTCGATAATCACCGTGAAGCCGCCCTGAACCGGGGAGCGAATTTCGAACAGATGGTTCTCGCCATACGCCTGGGCAAGCCGGTTGCGAATATTGGCGAGGCCGACCCCGGTCGAATCCGGGCTGTCGCTGCGTGGGAGCGCGGTGCCGGTCGCATCCAGCGGGGTCTTGAGCCCGGGCCCGGTGTCCGACACCACCAGCCGCAGGCGCGAGCCGGACAATTGCGCGGTGAGCGAGATCTTCGCGCCCTCCTCCAGCGGGGAGACCGCATATTTGATCGCGTTTTCGACCAGCGGCTGCAGCAGCAGCGAGGGCAGGCACGCCTCGGCCGCTTCGTCCGCGATGTCGAATTCGGTCTGCAACCGCTCTTCGAACCGCATCCGCTCGATATCGAGGTAAAGCTTCAGCGTCTCCACCTCCTGCGCCACGGTCACCGTGCCGCCCGGCTGCGAGACCAGGGTGTGGCGCAGGAAGCGCGACAGGCGGGTGAGCATCGCATTGGCGGGCTCGGTCTGTTTGAGCAGCACCAGCGTGGAGATCGAGTTGAGCGTGTTGAACAGGAAATGCGGGTTGAGCTGATAGCGCAGCATTGCCAGCTGCGCGCTGGTCGCCTGCGCCTCCAGCCGTTCAAGCCGGTCGGCCTGCTCCTCCAGCTGGAGGAAATAGTTGATCGCATAATAGAGCCCGGTCCACGCACCCAGCAGCGGGCCCTCCACCGCAAGGTAGAGGAAGAACAGCTGGGTCAGCGTGGTTTCGCGATCGAAATAGTACAGCCCGGCCACCCATGCCTCGATCAGGACCAGCACGCTCAGCGCGGTGGCGAGGGCGAGTGTGGTCAACCCCCAGGTGACCAGCGGCTGCCGGCCCATCAGGTTGCGATAGATCACCGAAAGCAGCAGGCTGAGCGAAAAGCCCGTCACGGTTGCAGGGAACACGATCGCCAGCAGGCCGAGGCCCTGCCCGTTGACGAGGCCTTGCACACAGCGCAGCAGCATCGCGCCGCCCCAGCCCGCGAATTGCAGGTTCCAGAAGGCGCGATTCTTGTTCGCGAAGAACGGGGCGGGGCGGTAGGGCAGCACGGCCATGGCCCCCATTTAGCGCAACCGGCCGCATTCTCACAAACTTTTGCGCAAGCCGCGGTGATCGGTTAGTTTCTCACGCCAAGGAGAGGACCAATGCAACCAGCAGACACGCTGCATTCGGCCGCAGAGCGCGCCAAATTCCGCGAGATGAAGGAAGGCACCGCCCAGGACTGGGCGATCATCAGCGGCGAATACATGGCCTTCGCCAAGGGCCTGCCCGACCGCGTGCTCGACCATCTCAAGCTGCTCGACGGCGATTTCGGCGGGTTTCCGGTGTGCCGCCTGGAGCATTCGCTGCAAACCGCCACCCGCGCCCATCGCGACGGGCGGGACGAGCGCTACGTGGTGATGGCACTGCTACACGATATCGGCGACACGCTGGGCAGCTACAACCACCCCGAAGTCGCTGCCTCGATCATCAAGCCCTTCGTCAGCGAGGAGGTGCACTGGATCTGCCAGAACCACGGCGCCTTCCAGGGCTATTACTATTTCCACTTCCTCGGCATGGACCAGAACGCGCGCGAGCAGTTCCGCGATCATCCGCACTACGAAGCGTGCAAAGAATTCTGCGAGAAATACGACCAGGCCGCGTTCGACCCGGATTACGAGAGCGAGCCGCTGGAGTTCTTCGAGCCGATGGTCCGCCGGGTGATGGCGCGGCCTCTGTCGTCGCCCTACGCCAAGGCGCTCGATAGCGAAGAGGCCGCTGCCTAGCGCCCGGCGATATCCTTGCCCGGCAGCTCTTCGCGCCGGAAACCGGTCGCCCAGTCGGCCCCGTCGCCTTGCGCCAGCTGCGCCTCGATCAGCGGGATTTCGGCGAGGATGAACTCGGCCCGTTCGTCCCACCCGTCATGGCTGCGGGCGCGGAAGATCCAGCCGCCGTGGCGCGGGCCCCAGCGTTCGAAGAAATGCGCGCCTGCGACCGGATCGAAGCCTGCATTGGCAAGCAGCCATGGCATCAGCCGGTCGGCCTCGCGCTCGGTCAGGCGCACGGTGCTCTGCTTGCGCCCGCCATTGGCGTCGAACCATTCGCGATGGCGCAGGATATTGTGCGCGAACTCGTGCCCCAGCACCGCGGCGAGCAGCGGATCGGGATAGTCTATCCCTGCAAATTCGGGGCCGATTACAATGCGATGCCCGTCGGCCACGGCGCGGCCGCCTTCGCCGATCTCGAACCGGCTGCGGCAGGCGGGTTCGCCGGTGATGGTCAGCGTGACCGGCCCGTCCGCGCGCCGAACGGTGATCGGCAGGGTGCCGGTCTGCGCGAGCAGGCTTTCGGTCTTCGCGCGGATCGTCTCAATCCGCTCCCACGATTTGGACTTCTCGGTCGGGATATCGGCAATCACCAGGTCGCCCACAGCGAGCACGGTATCGTCCACTTGCAGCCCGGCGCGCGCGGCGGGACCATCCGGCACCAGCGCCTGCACTCCGATATCGCCGGTCAGGCCGAGCAGACCGCGCAGGGCCTCGCCCTCGCCATAGGCGCCCATGTCGTGCAGCAGCAGCCCGGCGGTGTGGGTCCTGTCCGCGCAGAACCGCGCATTGCCGGTGACGAGGCGGTAGCCGAGCTGCAGGACGCGCTCGTCCTGCCGGCGCAGTTCGGCGATCTCCGGGGGCAGGATTGCGCGCGGCGCGTCGATCGCAGCCGGAGGAGCCTCTGGCGTCTGCGCCTGCACGGGCAGCGCGCCAAGCCCCGCCGCGAGCGACAGGGTGATCGACGCCGCGATGGAAACTGGGCGGATCATGGCGTTTCGGCGCTATCCTCGATCGCTTGGGCCAGGCGCTCGGTGCCCTGCGCGCCCTGCAAAATCCGGTTGCCGGTGATCCAAGCGGGCGTGCCGGTAAAGCCGAGATCCTGCGCCAGCGCGGCAGTGCGCATCAGTTCCATCGTCACATCCTGCCCCTGCGCATCCCTGCGCGCACGCTCCATGTCGAGGCCGATCGCCTTGCCGACCTGGTCGACCGTCTGGCTGTCGGCCACCTCCTTCTTGTAGAGCGCATCGTGGAACGCGGCGTACTTGCCCTGCTTGGCAGCGGCGAGCGCCATCCGCGCGGCGACGTCGCTGCCTTCGAAGATCGGCCATTCCTTGATCACCACGCGCAGTTCGGGATCGCGCGCGATCAGTTCTTGCACGTGCTGCAGGCTCATCCGGCAATAGCCGCAATTATAGTCCGAGAACTCGAACAGGGTGCGGCTGCCCTTCGGATTGCCGAGGACCGCGCCGGGGAACGGCTCGCGCCATTCGTCGCCCGCCTGTGCCAGCCGCCGTTCGGTTTCGCGCGTCTGCAGTTCCTCCGCCATGCGCGGGAGGATTTCGGGATTGTCGAGCAGGTAGGCCTCTGTCCGCCGGTCGCCGAGGCCGGTCGCTGCGAACAGCCACGCGCCGAGAAAGCCGCCGAGGAGTGCGAGTGCGAGCACCCCGACCAGGCGCAGGATTTCGTTCTTCATGGGAAAGGGCCTCTAGCTGTCTTCGCGCGCGGCTTCGAGTGCGGCCTGCGCCTGCATCCGCACATCCTGCGCGCGCAGCCAGTCTGCCGAGCCTTCGGGCAGGGCGGATTCGGCGAGCTGGGCGCTGCGCAGCGCCTCGATATACTGGCGCTGCATCACTTGCTGTTCCGCGCTGGCGAGATGCGCGCGCGGCATGTCGCCCTTCGCGGCGTAGACCATGCCCAGCTGATACCACGCGAAGGGATTGCGGCGGTCCTTGGCAACCGCGGCGCGCAGCACGCTTTCCGCCTCGTCGTAGTGGCTGCGATCCTCGGTCGCGATCAGCGCATGGCCGAACAGCGATGCGATCAGCGGTTCGTTCTGCGTCAGCTCGGTCGCGCGGCGCAGCGCGGGCAGCGCCTCGTCGGGCCGTCCGGATTCGAGCAGCACCTGGCCGCGCAGTTCGAGGAAATAGGGGTTGTCGGGATCGCTGGCGATCAGCGCGTCGGTTTCGGCGAGCGCCTGATCGATCCGTGCATCCTTGTGATAGGCATAGGCACGGGCGTAGCGCGCGGGGATATCGGTTCGCGTCACCGGATAGGCTTTGAGCGTACGGGCGGGTTCGGCGAGATAACCGTAAAGCTTGGCACGCACGCGTTCGAAGCGGGCCTGCAGCTGCGGATCGGGCGGCGTGTTCCACGCAGGGTCTTTCTCGTACACTTCGCGCAGGCGTGCGATACGATCGCCCGAGAGCGGGTGGGTGCGGTTGAACCCTGCCTCTTCGCTCTGGCTGCGGCTGTAGCGGTATTCCTGGTTGAGCAGCTTGCCGAAGAATTCGAGCGAGCCCTTGCCCGTAATCCCGGCGTCGGAAAGGAACTGCGCCCCCGCGGCATCGGCAGAGGATTCCTGCGTGCGATTGAAGGCCAGGTACTTGCCCATCGCCGCACGCTGGCCTGCCATGATTGCGCCCATCGCCGCATCGCCGCCGCCCGCTGCCGCCATCGCTACCCCGATCAGCAGCGAGAGGATGGAGATGGTCTGCGCCGCACTCGCCCCGTCGGTGTTGATCACGTGGCCGCCGGTGATGTGGCCGAGCTCGTGCGCGATCACCCCCTGAACCTCGTTGGCGCTGTCCGCCGCGTTGATCAGGCCGGAGTGGAGATAGACCACCTGCCCGCCTGCAACGAAGGCGTTGATCGACGGGTCGTTGACCAGCACCACGTCGACATTGCCGGGCCGCAGCCCCGCCGCCTCGACCAGCGGATCGGCCAGATCGCGCAGCAGCGCCTCGGTCTCCGCATCGCGCAGGATGCTCTGCGCCATCGCGGGCTGGGCGGTCAGCGAGAAAGCGATCAGCAGCGCGACGAATCGGGCCACAACGCGCCGCAGCGCAAGGGCGGGCATCGTGATGCGGGGGAGGTGCGCCATCATGCCGGCATGCTAGCCCCCGGCGGGCTGAATGTCTCCTGAAGCTTGCGCTGCGGGAGGAGCCGGGTCGCGGACTTCGCGAGCAGGCGGGCTGTCGGCATCGCGGGTCGCCGCCATCTCGCGTGCGCGGCGCTCCGAACGGACGCGTTCGCGTGCGGCATCGCGGATCTGCTCGCGCAGGAAGCGGGAGACCTCGTCCTTCACCCGCCGGTCGTGATCGAACGGCTTGGCGAGGCCCATGACCAGCGTAATGTGGCCGATGTCCTCCAGCACCACGCGCCGGACGGGCGCGCCCTTCGCGGCGAGCGCATCGTAGAGCTTGCGCACATTGTCGGGGCTCACCTGCTCGTCGTCCGCACCGGTGATCAGCAGCATGGGCGGTGCGTCTTTGCGGGCGAAGCGGATCGGCTGGGTCGCGGCGAGCGGCTTTGCTTCGCCGAACGCGTTTTTCATCCCCTCTCCCTCCAGCGGCAGGAAGTCGTACGGCCCGGCCAGCCCGATCACGCCGTCGATCGTGTCGTCGGGCAGGCCCAGGCGGCGGGTCCAGCGCCGGTCCAGCCCCAGCATCACCGCGTTATAGGCCCCGGCGGAATGGCCCATCAGATAGATCTGGTCGGGATCGCCGCGATATTTGGCTATGTTCTGCGCGGTCCATTTCACCGCCGCCGCGCTGTCCGCGAGCATCGCCGGATAGCGCCCTTCGGGGACGAGCCGGTAACCGGCATTGACCACCACGAAGCCTCGTGGGGCGAAGTTGCGGCCGATGAAGCCGTAAGCCTGCGGGCTGCCATTCGCCCAGCTGCCGCCGTGGAAGAACACCAGCACGGGCAACGCAGCATCGCTGCGCGCCGCCTCGCTGCGGGTAATGGTGAGAACCTGATCCTCGTGCCGCCCGTAGGTGATCGGCCCGCGCACCTCGACATCGTTGCGGAAGGTGAAGGCAAGGTCCGCCTTGTCGAGCAGGTGGTGGCGCAGATCGGGCCAGATCCCGTGGTACAGGTTGTATGCGAGGATCGTCAGCGCGAGGACGAAGATCATCTGGACCAGGCAGCAGCCGCCCGGTTCCTTAGGCTTCTTCTCCATTTCGCGGACCCACCGTTTCCACGATGCGCGATGTTTCCCCATGCGGTGCCACCCCTGCTGCTCTCAGGAAATCCCGACCGATGGCATAGCTGTTCCCCAGCCACAGGGGCACCCCAAAGCTCTCGATGACCCGTTTCGCGTCAAGTTCCTTTTCCGACAGCGCCTTTTCGGTAGTGCGGATGAACACCGCCGCGATCCGATCGGGCTCGCGCGCGACCGCTTCGGCGAAGGCGGGCAGGTCGCCCTGGGTGTCGTCGCCGATGAAGGCGAAGCGCAGGTGCGAGAAATGCGCGAGGATCTCGCCAATCGCCTGATGCTTGTGCGCGCCGTGGCTCTTCTTGCCGATGGTCGCGCGGTTGAAGCCCCAGTTGCGCAGGAACAGTGCGCCGAGCGGCAATTCGCGCGAGCGCTGGAACGCGACGAGGTAGGAAAACAGGTTCCACGGCGAGGACGAGATGTAGAAGAACGGCCGGTGCGTTGTGGGAATGACGGCACCGGTCGGCGGCTCGGACTCGCTCACCGTCAGCCCGCCGCCGATCGCGCCGTAGAAGGAGTCTGCGCCTTCCACCAGAATCCGCTCGTGCGGCATCTGCGCGAAGATCCGCTTCCAGTTGCGCACGACATTGTGCCACCCGCCGGTGATCCCGGTTTCGATGATCGTGTCGTCGATGTCTGAGATCACGCCGATCTGCGCGTCTGCTCCCGGCACCAGCACATGGCCGGTGACGCTCTGGTGCCCGTCGCGGTTGTCCCATCCCAGCCGGACGACCTCCCAGGCGGTCTGCGCGGGATAGGGCCAGTCGCCTTCCAGATCGATCTCGAAGCGGAAATAGCCGTCGTCGTCGGAGCTGGTCGTGTAGCTGAAATCCTCCCCGTCGGAACGGGTCAGGCACAAGGTCACGCCGACATTGCGCACTTCCGAGGCGAAGAACTGCGACATCATCACGCGAAACGTGCGCCAGCGCCCGGCCTGTTCGAACTCGGGCGGGCGCGAGCGCTGGGTCCGCCCCACGAGCACCAGCCGCTCGCGGTTGCGATACCCGAAGAAGGGTTGCACGCGGACCGGTCGGCGAGTGAAAATCCCCATCCCAGGCGCGCTAGCGGGCTTGGTGCGCGCAGTGAACCCCTCAATGCCGCAAGATGCGGCACAAACGGGGGTTATCGCGTGGCGTGGGCCAGATGTTTCGCCGCGCGGGCAAGCAGACGCTCGTCATCGGCGACTTCGCCGAGGAAGGCGATCGCCCCGTCGGCATCGCGGCGGATCACGCAGACCGAGAACTCCGCGCCCTCGACCGGAATCGCGTCGATCGGCTGGGCGGTCAGAGTGGCCAGTTTGCGGCGCACGCGTGCCTTTGCGCCGCCGGTGGCGGGCTTGCCCGCGGCTTCGCGGCGGAAGGCCCGCTCGCGCGCAACCACGCCTTTCAGGCCGCCGTCCGCCGCGTCGAGGAAAGCGGCGAGGGCGCCATGGGCGATCCCCTCGCGCTGCGCGAAGGCGAGCACGGCGGCATATTCGGCGATGCGCGACTTGTCGTAGTCCGCCCCGAAGACGAGCTTGACCACCGGGGTCATCGGCGCGCGCGGCGCAGCCTCGATTGCATGCTCGTGCAGCAGCGCGGCAAAGGCGTCGGGCTCCGCCTGCGCGGCGAGGGCGACATCATGCGCACGCGACACCGCAGCGTAGAGCGCCACGCGGCTGCGTGCATCGGCCTGCCCGGCGGCTTCGACCAGCGCGCGTGCCTCGGCGAGGCAGGCGTGGAGGCCGGTCGCGTTTGCGGACCACCGTGATTCATCGTTTCCGGTCGCGACCGGGGTCGGGGGCCCGCTCACGCCGCCGATGGCGGGCGGGCCCGGAAACGCAGAATCCCGGGGGCCCGCCAACCCGACCGGCCTCCACCCCAG
>Ga0114909_1001785_pt1 | contig 11257 bp, 5 predicted proteins | sample MalvireepMed_906_FD_87290 | JGI IMG/M metagenome (GOLD analysis project Ga0114909, IMG submission 87290) | Marine viral communities from the Global Malaspina Expedition - Malaspina viral metaG DeepMed_906 | ecosystem: Environmental > Aquatic > Marine > Oceanic | place: Mediterranean Sea...
CTATGCTGCCTGCCGTACTGCTGACTGGGTTATCGACTGCCTGTACAATGCCTCGTAGTCATATGTGGGTAATTCCCCTCCACCTGACAGATGGTCGAAGAGATTTTGGTTAATCTTTTTGCTTCCCTGATAGCTGTAATCTGCGTGCATCATAGCCATGACCCACTCATTAGAAGCATTATTGACGAACTCCCTTCTCATCTGCCACAGTATCCCTTTCTTAGCTTCAGCCTTTGCAAGTGCCTTTGCCATTGTCTTTGCCGGATCCTGCTTTGCAGCGGCATCCCTTTCATACTTCGACAGGTTGATAAACTGACTCACCGTTTCCTCGTCTACCCCTGTAAGACCTGTTATATACTGGAGCACCATAGGATGGGTTTTCAGGTCATAGTAGTTTCCTGTCTGACCTTGGATGTTTACCTTGTACTGGCCTGCATACCTGCCTGCATAAAGCATATTCCTTACCGGCTGTGGATACTGGTCCTCTATGACCCGTATGTTATCCAGTAATTCATTTGCCTGTTCAGGAGTCAGGCTTGACCAGAACATTGACAGCTCTTCATCAAGTGCATCCCAGTCAAGGTTTCCACTGCCTGTCTTTGTTGCCTTGTCAAACACCTCGTAGTACCTGTTTATTATGTCTTCTCTGGTACCTGCTTCAGGTTCTGGCATTTCCTTATCCCTGTTATAGAGATCCTCGTGAACTCCGCCTACAGTCCTCTGCTTCTCCTTGTCCCAATGGCCGAAGAGCTTCTCTATCCGCTCTTCCCGGAGATCATCAAGACCAATCATATCGAGTTCAGGAGATCCTTTCCGTGCAAGTTTCGGACTCCACTTCGCACTCTGCATAGGAGCCGTCAGGAACTGATCGGATATCTGTGTGACACCCTTTATGAAATCTTCCTCGATTTTATCAGCCTTCTCGTACAGCGGACCTTTCCTTCCCCTGTACTCTTCACCGTGCCGTTCTTTCACGATAAGGTCTATGCGTGCCTTGACCCTCATATTCTGGTTTTCGTAGTCAGCGTATCCAAGCTCCCTTGCCACTTCCTCGGCTTGCTGTGTCCTTCCGAGAGGATATGCCCTAAGTCCGAAGAACTCTCCCACTCCTCGTGTTGCCTTCTCTGATAATGTGCCTCCTTCCAGCATGACTGACTGTATCCATATAGGCATGATATCAGGAAGCACGATTTCCTTTCCTGTCTGGGCTAGATTGGTTACGAGGTCATCATCAAGGTTATCGAAGAACCCAGTGGGTTCCCCTATGTAATTATGTCCTGTGAGCATATCCACAGCGTCAGAAACCAAAGGTGATGCTTGGCCACGGAGGAAGTTTGTAAAGGGGTTGTGCCCCGCTTCATCACTGAACGGATTCATCGATGAAAAATCTGTAATTCCCTTTGCTGCGAACCGTACCAGTGACCGCACCTTTGTACCGGGACCTACATTTGTCCCGTTGATTTCCCATGTAAAGAACCGTGGCGATGTAGGGTTGACTTTATCCGTAAGAAAATCTATCAGCCCATCCTGTGAAATGTTTTCTGACTTCTGCATATACTCAGCTATGGAAAAAGCCAGGTTAATTGACATAAGGGCAACTACTGCTTGTCCCATAGTCCTTCTTGTATATCGTGCCCGTAACCCTCGATCTTTTATATTCACAGTATCCCACATCAATGCGGCTATTGCCCGTGTGTACCGTGGTGCCAGGAGCATGGCACTTTCCAGTGCACGGTGCTTGGGTTTTACACCAAGGCTTGCACTGCTTGCCAATCCCCGGAGGTTATTGATATAGGAATCAAGGTCACGAAGCCTAGTAGCTCTTTCTACTGAACCCCTTCTTGTTCCTTTTATAACAGATTGCTCCATAGCTTTTGCCATTCCCAGACCAGCCGAATCCATAGCTGCGTTAAATCCCCTGACAAACGGAGACAGTGCTGTTCCCACAGGCTTGAATACGCCCCAGTTCAGCAACCCTCCCCTCGATGCAGCTTCTACCAGTTCTGTACCCCCTGGTCGTGATGCCAGGATAAGGTTCGGATGATCCCTGATCACCCTCCTGCTATTAAATGTTAGGTTTGCATGATATTTGGGATCAAACATACCGTTCACAAATCCTCGTACTGCCTGTCCCCATACCCGTGGGTTTTGTCCTGCTAGGAATAGGAGCTGTATCATAAACGGGCTTGCGTCACCGTTCAGCACCATGAACCTTCCCACTGCGTTGAACTTATTCACCGCTGTAAGGGCACCTGAAATATTCGGATCCAGTGCATCGGACACTTTCTTGGCGAGTACCTTGTGCTCATCCCCTACAAAGACAGCCTGTTTGCTGAGTTGTGGGAAATTATGGATCTTTGAATATGATCCACCAATAGCCTTCTTCCCTTTCTTGGGTATTTTTACCAAGTTATCTGAATTCTTTACAAGCCAGTTTGCGACTCTTGTCCTAGCAGCATGGTTGTACGCAGCAGTCACGTTAGCACTGAGTGCCTCGTCTGCATTCATGGGTCTGAACCCGTCACGAGATGCCTCTCGCTGGCTTCCATATATCCGTTCCTTAAAGGCACTTGGCTTTGCTGCTACCTTCTTCTTGCCTGCTACAATCTCTGCTATCTCTTCCAGTTCGCCATCAACATTGAACTTTCCTGCCAACTGCCTTCTTCCGAAATATGTACCACCATCAACAAAATTAAGCCTTTTGAAATCTATTTCGTTACGGTCAAGAAACCTCCCTTTGGCATTTGTTATCTTAAATGCTTCGTTGATCCAGTTTCTCCTTTTCAGAGACAAACCCTGGATGATTCTCCCGTTCTGATCCCTCACTGATCCCTTAAATAGTGATTTTATTGGAACTTTCTTCCCTCGTAGCGGCACCATATAATTTTTCTTGTTAATGTTCTGTATAACGTCATAAAGGTATTGACCCCTAAGAGGATCCGTTTCACTCATTCCCATCAGCCTTCCCATCTCATCCGTCTTACCGAAAAGCTGGTCGTGGTTTCCAATTCGTGTGAGCCTTGACATAACCAATCCTGACTTCCTCTGGCCTTCTTCCATCATATTGCCGAGTATAACCAGACCTCTTTCCTCTACAGACTTCGCTGTAGCGGATGGGTTGATGCGGCTTACGATGTTTCTCATTACTGCCGTATTGGCTATTTTCCTTCCAAAGTCTCCCCTAAACAATGTTTGTGCCAACAGCCCTTCATTTGTAAGATCAGGCATAACCTGTTTGTAAAATGATTTTCTAGGCTCTTGCTCCCATCTAGCCAGTGCTTCTGCCTCTGGAGGAGGAGGGGGCTTCTTGCCCTTTCCACCTGCTTCTACTACCTCTTTTGCTGCTTTTGCTATTGGAATCGCTTCCCCAGTGACTGTAGGCGTTATAGGACTAATTGGTTCTTCTGTTGCTTCTTTTACTACTTTCTCCATATCAAACAATGCAGGTTGTCCATCAACTTGTTGGGCTGCTGTTACTGTTGGTACACCCGTTGCCGGTTGTGGTGTTGCTTGCTGAATCGTTTCCATCCACCTATGATCAATCAACATATTGGCACTATGGGCTTTGGATGGTATATCCCTTAATGGGTGCTCATTCTCATCCATCCACCGATTCAGTTCAACCTTGCTATCTTTATCCATAAAAGACGAAGGTTTCTTTTTTGTTACTGGTATTCCTGCTTTTATCAGACCCGTATCTATAAAAGCATTTGGAGCTATTTGTCCAAAGGGTATCGTGTTTATCAGTGCGTCTTTATCCTGCAAGCTGAGATCGTTCCACACATCGTCAAGCAATCCCCTGTCTCCACGACTTTGAATACCTGTTCCACCGATTTCGGCATTAGGATATGCATTTTTTATCCAATCCCTAATGGACATCGGTCCAGCATCTGTTTGCACAGTCCATTTCTTGCCTACTTGCGTAAGCCCTGTTACAGCCATTGGTACTGCTGCTGTTGGTACCGCTGTTCCTGTTGGAACTGCTGCACCTGTAGGTATATCTGTTTTAACAGGAGGAGGAATTACTTTCTTTGGTGCTACGGTTTTCTGTGTCTTGAGAATAGTATTCGTTATATCATCAACAACATCATATACATCAAGATCTCTGGGAATTTGGTACCGTTGCAACCCTGTTGTTTCTTCTAATTGAAGAAGAACTTTATCTGCCTTTTCCGGTTGTGATAGTTTAGCCCATCCACTTCCGAAGTTTTGCTCTGCTGTTCTTGAAGCTCCTTCAATATCGGAATACAGTGAATTCAGTTGTCTTACTTGAGGGTACTTGGTTTTCAATTGTGCAAGCGGATCACCTGCTGCACCAGCCATAGGTGTGAATTTACGGAGCTGTCGACCACCAAGTCTTTCTGGTAATCCTCTTCCTACCGGAGTTTGAGCTGCTCTCCCAAGTGCTGCCGCCCCCGGTCTGCTGAACGCTGCTGCTCTTACCCCTGCCTTGACAGGACGTAGTGCCTGACGGGTAGCATACTCTTCAGCCCTCCACGGTACCCGAAGCGTCTGTCCTGCTCCCCTGACTGCTGTTTCTACTCCACGCTGTACAGCAGGCCGTGCCACCCTGGGTGCAACCCGTGCGACAGTGGAAGCAAGTTTCGGTGCGGCTTTCAGTAATCCAAGTCCTGCGAGTGCAGGTCCACCTGTGGGAATAAATGCACCAAGTGCTTCTGCTCCGCCCCAGAAGTATTTACCTGCTTCAAGCTCATCCTGGTATGCCTTGATCGCTGCATCCCAGTCACCTGCTTTCTGCAATTCCCTGAATGCCCTGAATGCTTCGGGGGTTTGTCCTACGTCAGGAACCCAGTCACGGACTCCCGGTATAAGGTTGAGAGGAGCCATGACCCCTGATGCTGCTGTACCTACGCCAAGACCAGCCAGCCGGGTGACCCTGTCAATATAACGGAGCCAATCCATGACACTTCCACCACCTGCTGTTACAGGTGCTGCTACGGGTGCCCTTACTGTAGGTTGTACTGGTCGTGTGGTCATTAGTGTGTGTTACCTAGTTACACTCCCCAAGGTACTCCAGTGTTTCCAACTGGACCCATTGGTTCCCATACGGCACTCCTGTAAGCGGAATGAGGAAGAGTTAGTTGTCTGTACCATTCATCAAAGCCTAGCCCCCTGAATCTATTTGGGACAGGGGCAGCTAGTACTCCACGTTGAAGATTCTCAAACCGTCCATACGGCCAAGGCTCTGCGGCTAGAGATGGAGCGAAAGGAACTGGAAGTCCGCCTGCGTTTATAGAGAACCTAGGAGGTTGCGGTCTTCTAGGTCCAAGAGGATCTTCAGAAACAAACTCACGCCAAGACAGAGATGGTTCTGGTGTTGGGTAAGGCAGTGTCTGTCTTCTAGGAGGTGCCATACCTATTGGGTAAGGCAGTTGCCGTCTTCTAGGAGGTGCGACCTCGTACTGTGTTACCGGATCCAAGTCACGGACTCCCGGATCTTCTACCATTCTACCTATATCGAATCCTGCTGCTATATCCATTTGGTTTGGCAACGGTGCTTCATGTGCTGGGACAGTAGCTCGTGCTGCCGCCATCCTTGCAGCCTGTACGTGGTCAGGTACGGTATTTTGCACCGCAGGTCTAGGAGCTACTGTTGCTGCTCTTGATGGTAGCCTTGATGCTCCTGCTGCCTGTGCATAATCAGGAACAAAGTCCTGAAATGTTCTTCGGCTAGGAGTGGGTCTTATTGCAATCCTTCCTGTTCCTCTTCGGGTTCCACCATACGTTGGTCCTTCAGCCAGTTGTGCTGCTACAGCCCAGTCCGGCATAGTTTGTGTTCGCATTGTCATAATAATCCCCCTAGTAGTTGAATAAGAACCTTGTTCTTGGATTTGATGCCATTCCTGTTACGTTCCGTGCAGACTGTGGTAATGACGTATACCGCTCTGACCAAGGGTTAGTTTCAAGGAAGTCCATGAAACTGGTAGGAGCTTCCCCTGCCCTCATTTGCTGTCCTGCCTGTCCGTAGTAATCCTTCATAATATCATCATACGATTCCATGAAGTACCGCTGTCTTCTAGGGCTTCCTGCCCCGAACTGCCTTCCTGCCATAGAACTGTAATACTGTGCAGGCTCATATCGTCCGAGAGCCGTTTGCCAGAAGTTACCGTTTTGTGTGTCTCCGTTTGGCGTTGCCATAATAGAACTCCTTATTCTGTCTGACTCAGGTACCAGTCAAGGAACGTATTCCTGGCTGCACCTCGGTTCAGTCTTTTCTGATACATATCACCCAACGTACCCTGTATAGCCTGCGATAGTCCACCGGTGTACATTGCCCCTGTAGGGCTTTGCTGTGCCAGCCTGTTGGCGATGAGCATCTGGTTCTCAAGACCACTTGGGGCATTTACCCCGAACTGGGATGTGAACCATGCCCTCCGTGCCATTTCAGGTGCTGTGGCTCCCTGTTCTATATACTGTCCGGGATCCATAGCAGCCCCTGCCGATGCCGCTTCTTGTGCGAGTTGTCTCATCTGCTGCATGGAGCCAGACCACTGGGGGCTGAATGATGCAGGTCCATATGGCTGTCCGCCTGTCCCTGTAATGAACTGGCCAAACGTAGGTCTGTCACCCTGTGCTGTCTTGGCAAGTGACGGAGCTGACAACATATACTGTGCACCAAGCTGTCCTCCTATGTCTCCCATAGGGGCACGCCTAGACCAGAACGGCTGTACCTCTGACTTAAACCTTGCCCAGTCCTGTGCAGGAGTAAACCCGGACTCTCTTGATCTAAAGCCCGGTGACCTAGGTTCTGCCATATAATTGAAATTCATTGTCATAACATACTCCTAGTCAAAAGGATCGTATCCAGCATCAAACATAGCCCAAGGGTTTTTCCGTATTTGTGGTTCTTCCCTTGGATCAAATTGCAATCCTGATCTATCGAATGCCGAATACGGGTCATACATATTAGGATCATATGCAACCTGTGGTCTTAGCGGTGCTACCACAGGTTGAGTAAAGTGCTCAACTCTTCCTGGCTGGTAGTGCTGGTACGTATGGTCTGGGGGCTGAGTAGGTGCTGGCATGACAGTTGTAGTTGGTACTGGAATAACATCACCTGCTGCCTGTTTTTGCCATGCTAATTTGTCAGCAAGCACTTTCTCTCTTTCTTCCGGTGTTAAGTCTCTTCCATATTGAACACCTGATGTATCAGGCATCTGCTCAAACTCATCAATTTCATCTTCTACTATTTGTTTGTATGTATCTGCGGTAATAGGAGTTTTTGGATCTTCCGCAACCCTCGTTTGAGTCGCACCGGCTCCACGACCACCGAAGATGTCTGTCATCTTCCTGAAAATCTCAGTCTCTGTTGATCCTGTGTTCCTGTAGTACCCCATAAGGCTTCTGATGCCCTGCTGTATCTGTCCTGAGTAGTATCCCTGTCCTCCACCAGTTACCGCCATCGTGATCAGCGTCAACCTGTTGTCATCGTCATCATCTCCACCGAACAGTCCCTTGATCCATGCGTGATCAGCCCGATCCTGGTCTGACCATTTATCGCTTGTTGGAAGGCCATATTGTACAGGATCACTTTCCCATGTCAGTATTTCGTTCACTCTTCTCAGTCGTTCCTGGAACCTAGCTCCTGACCTGAAAGCGAAAGGATCAGCCATATACGCATTCAGGAAGCCTTCATAGTTCCCTTCAAGATTGTTTATTGCAGTGCTGCCAGCCTCTTCCACATTGGCGAACTTCGTCATATCGAACACGCCATCGTTGGCATTGACGATGGTTTGCACATCATCCCATGCCTGTAGCCCAAGATGCAGGAAGAAAAGCGTTGTTGTTTGTCCAAACAGTGACTCCAGTTGTGACTGTACGTCAGTGTTTCCTGCTCCCGGTATAGAGTAGATCTTCTCGTAGAACTTCTTAACGAGGTTCTCACTGTACCGTATGTCATCTACCCCTGTGGACGCTGCTACTTCAAAGTTTTTAGCCTTCTCAATGACACCTTCTGCGTTTTTTTCCACTTCCTCTTTCGTGGCTTGTGTATCGTCTTTTTGTACTATATCATCTCCTGTCAGAGGATCTTTATCTGGTATTCCCCCTCCTGACTGCATTATCCATTGTCGTTCAGCTTCTTCAGGGGTATCACCTGATTCTATTCTATGTTCTATAAATTTCTGTTTATTAGGATCTACTTTCTTTTCCGGTGCTGGAACCTTTACTACTTCGGGTGCAACTAAAGGTCGATACCCAGAAGGACCATATCCAGCCTCACCTGGTCCGTCTCCAGCTACGGGTTGCTCACGGACATACGATTCTACAACATTACCTTTCTCATCTATAGTAAGCGTAGTCATGCCTCCGGCTAGAATTCTCCACTGGTCTTCAAACTCATCATATGTCAAGGCATTCATATTAACCCTGTTTTCAGCCTGATACTGTGTATACGCTTGTTGCATATTATAGAGATCTTCTTCATAATCAGGAGAGTGCCGATATTGTGGATTTCGATTCATAAAATCCGTAAGTTCTCTTTGAGGGTCGGTACCTACTGTTATATCTTCCGCTCTTGCCGTCCCTACATCATCTGGTGTCATCTTAGGCATATGAATGCCACCAGGCGTAGAAGGAGGAATCAAACCCGGATCTATTCGGGATCCTTCTCCTCTCTGGGATTCTAGAGCCATTGTATCTGCTACAGGATCGAATCGAAATGGGATAGTCTCTTGTCCCTCTTGTAAAGGCACTATTGGGAATTCATCTGGAATCTCTCCATAATCTGTTATCGGCAATTCATCTTGAGGAGGAATTAAGCCTAGGTCTATAGGTATGTCTTCCTCATCAAATTGAAGGGGTATGGTTTCTACGCCTTCTGGTAATTCTACTATTGGGAATTCATCTAACACTTCCCCATAATCTGTTGTTATCCCCATCTCCCTGTTTATTGCATCAACCAGTTCCCGTTCTGCTACAGACTCACCTGATCCCGTTATACGCTCGATACTTTCTATGGGATCGATACCCACTTCGTTCATTGCATCGAACTCATCAGGGGTCATGGTACCGCCCTGTAAATCATCAGTCATGTTATTCATTGTTCCGAGCATCTGTCCGAATGCTTCATCCGGTGCTCCTGCCCGCTGTGCACCTGATAATCCAACCTGGTCACCAAGTCCCCTGAAGAGATCACCGAGATCATCTAGCCTTCCTTCGTCTTCCGCACGCTGCATTCCTGCATCCATGAGGTCATCGAGTTCGAGTCCTGCACGGTCAAGGAACTGTTCCGCATCACCGAAATGTGTTTCGATGTCGTTCATGTCCAGTCCGTCTTCGATACCTGGGTATGCAAGTGCTATTGTCTGTACGTCTTCTTCTGACAGTCCACTGCCCCACGGGGTCATCATGCCGTCTATCTCGAAGTCTCCGCCTCTCTTTGTTCGGATGTGGAGCTGGTATGCGGCTTTCTCTACCGCATCGGGATCCATACTGAGCAGGTCATCAATGGACATACCTCCGAGAAGGTCACCATACTCGCCCATGAGCTGTGCGTTCATCTCATTTTCGGTAGCTTCCTCTATGCTTGCACCTGCCATAATTTGTTCAAGGACATCGGGTGATGCACCTGTGTAGGCATAGCTGAAAGCCCTCGGAAGGTTCTTTGATAGTTCTTCAGAATATTGCATTGCCATTTAGAGTAGTCCTCCTTGTGCTCCCGGTCTTGGCATACCCGGAGGTACGAGTGGTCCTGCCTGTGGTGTTGGTGCTGGGGGCGGTACGCCCATCATAGCTTCAGGCATTACTTCCGGGGGTAATCCTATCGGTCCACCAGAGGGCGGTCCCATCGGGGGTCCCATCGGGGGAACGCCTCCCCCTCCGGGAGAGAGGAGCTGATCCGGAGGGGGTCCTGGAGGAGCCATAGGGGGGGCTGCCTGCTGTTCAGCAGCCTGTCGTTTCTGCATAAGGATATTCATCAGTTCACCGAGATAGAACTGTGCAAGGTCTTCACGACCCTGCCGTTCCGCTGATCTGAGTAATGTCCAGAGTGCTGCTTCCGGGAGCATCCGTTCCGCCATCTGTTCGTTGATGGCATCTTCCATCTGGTCTGCATCCTGAAGTGCAAGGATACGATCCCTGATTGCCCTGTCTGAGAGCAGTGGTGTCGGTCCTTCCCGTGCAATCTGAGCCATTGAGTATCTGGTCATGTCATCCTGTGGGAGTTGTCCAACAAGGGTAACCACCGGTGTTCCTGTGTCTTTCAGCATATCGGGTGAGATTTCCTGTGTGAAGTACATCCTGTTCCTGTCCATGCCTGAGAGTTCCATTGACTTATATGACCCTGATGCGTACTGGTCTGAGATCAGGTTGAAGATCATCTGGTATGCTTTCTCCACGGATCTGAGGTACTTATTGACGGTTGTCTCCACGCCTTGTCTGAGTGTGTTGATTGCGAACCCTGAAAGCTGGAAGGGGAGTTCACCGTACACGGAGTATGGGAGGGATCCCCGTTGCATCTCGCCGGAAACAATGCTCATAAATGCACCTGTTTCCTTTGCCATCTCCAACAGGCCCAGGGGTTCCACGTTCTCATTCTGAGCCAGAGATATCTCGGAACCTTCGAGGTACGGATCTTCGTCAAGGGATTTCATTCCGTCCCTTGACCTTACGATAAGTCCCTGCCGTCTCGATCTGGCTGTCAGTTCCAGCATCGTACTCATCATAAGATTATGTTTCGGGTACAGGTCACGGGTTGCCCTGAAGACGGATTCGCCTACATCGGCAATGGTGTCCTGCATTGTGGATTGGGAGAGTGCTACCACGTAGGGGTTTGACCCTATCGGTCCGAGGAAAGCAGGGACATGGTCAGCCCCGTGCCTCTGTTGTTTCTTCACAACCTGTGTAAGGGGATTGTTTTTCGAGCCGTTATAGACAAGGATGGTGTTCATCTCCTTGTCGTAGAAGTCATAGACTTCGATACCGTCAATGGTATGTGATGTTTCCCAGTCGATCTTGACGTTGTACTGGGAAAAAATCTGATCCTTGGTCTTGGGCATCTTGTAGCATACCCATTCCAATCCTTCGGGTCCTGTACCCCAGTAGGTATGAAGCGGATCCCACGGTGTGATATCCACGTAGGTTGTACCGTCCGGGCGTTTTGCGAGGAGTGCCCTGCCTGCGTACCATCCTCTTACGGCAGAGTACCATGCAAGCTGGTCACGGAGTTCGGGGAGCATAAGTTTGCAGAGCCGTTCATTGGCTGCTTTTTCGATACCGATCAGGAAGCGTTCCTTGA
>Ga0114909_1001786_pt1 | contig 11255 bp, 9 predicted proteins | sample MalvireepMed_906_FD_87290 | JGI IMG/M metagenome (GOLD analysis project Ga0114909, IMG submission 87290) | Marine viral communities from the Global Malaspina Expedition - Malaspina viral metaG DeepMed_906 | ecosystem: Environmental > Aquatic > Marine > Oceanic | place: Mediterranean Sea...
TCAAGCTCACGGCTGCGCGGCGCGATCAACTCGTGCTGGCCGGACATTGCGTGGTCACGGATGTTGCGGCCCACCATGCCGTTGCCACCTGTCAGCACTATCTTCATCGGAGCCTGTCTCCCTGCCGCCGGCAAGCCTTCACTTTCCGTCTCGCGTCGCCTCGGCGAGGTCGGCTTCCGCCATCTCGGCGACGAGATCGGCAAACGAGGTCTGCGGGGTCCAGCCAAGCTTCTGCTTGGCCTTCGACGCGTCACCCAGCAGGGTCTCGACTTCGGTCGGGCGGAAGTAGCGCGGGTCGACCTTGACGATAACCTTGCCGGACGGATCGCGACCGACTTCGTCAACACCTTCGCCTTCGAAAGTGATGGTCATGCCCAGCGCATCAGCCGCTGCGAGCACAAAGTCGCGAACCGAATACTGCACACCGGTGGCGATGACGAAATCGTCGGGTGTATCCTGCTGCAGCATCAGCCACTGCATCTCGACATAGTCGCGAGCGTGACCCCAATCGCGCAGTGCATCAAGATTGCCCAATCGTAGATCTTCCTGCATGCCAAGCTTGATACGTGCCAGCGCGCGGGTGATCTTGCGGGTGACAAAGGTCTCGCCGCGCAACGGGCTTTCGTGATTGAACAGAATGCCATTGCAGGCATAAAGCCCGTAGGCCTCGCGGTAATTGATGGTGATCCAGTAGGCGTAGAGCTTGGCCACGGCATAGGGCGAGCGCGGATAAAACGGCGTCCGCTCGGTCTGCGGGGTTTCCTGAACCAGGCCGTAAAGCTCCGAGGTCGAGGCCTGATAGAACTTGCTCTTGTCTTTCAGCCCGAGAATACGGATGGCTTCGAGCAGCCGCAGGGTGCCGAGCGCATCGGAATTGGCGGTGTATTCCGGCTCTTCGAAGCTCACCGCGACATGGCTCTGAGCAGCCAGATTGTAGACTTCGTCGGGTTTGGTCTGCTGCAGGATATGGGTCAGTGACGAGGAATCGGTCATGTCGCCGTGATGCAGCACGAACTGGCCCGACCGCCCGTATTCGCCGTCGAACAGATGGTCGATACGGGCCGTGTTGAACAGCGATGTCCGCCGCTTTATGCCGTGAACCTCATAGCCCTTCTTGAGCAGAAATTCCGACAGATAAGCGCCATCCTGTCCGGTCACGCCGGTGATGAGAGCGGTCTTGGGTGATGAGGATTGAGTCATGGCTTCGGCTTTTTCCTTTGGGCGGCGGCATCTTGCACCATACGGGCGGCTGCGCGTTCATGATCGGCGTAGAGAGACGCCTTTTCCTTGTTCTTGGCGATAAATTCAAGCCGTGACTGATAGTCCGCCGCCGAAACCGAGGCGATTGCGGCCTGGATATCTTCGAACGACGTGCAGACAATCATCCCGCGCGGATCAAATATCTCGCCTATATCCGGCGCGCCCCAGTAGATGGGGACTGTTTCGCACAGCAGGCAATCCACCAGTTTTTCGGTGAAATAGCTGGTTTCCCTGACATTCTCGATGATGACCGAATAGCGGAACGGCGCCAGACCATCCGACTTGCGCTCGAACGGAGCATATCCGCGACCGAGAATTTCCGCGTCGATGGAACCGGACTTGATCCAGTCCACCGTGCGGTGGCGCAGTTTGTGGCCTTCGAGATAGTCTTTTGTTGATGCAATCAGCGAGAGCATGCGGGTTTTGGACATGTCGGCTGTACGCCAGTCGGGCACCCAGGTTGACCCGAACAGGAAGCGGATGCCGTTGGGGATCGTGCCAAGCAGCGACGGATTGCAAGTCAGGACAGCAAAGAAACGCCACCACGCCAGGCGCAGCCACACCATGTTGCGGCCATGAATAGCCTTTGGCTCGACCACCATCACAGATATCCGGGCGCGAACGCCGGGGCGCGGCATGTAGATCAGCCGCGATGACACATAGGCGAGGAGGTGATCGGTTTCTTCCATATCGGAAATGCAGCCATGGCTGAGCCGTTCCGGGCGTCCAAGAGGCCATACGAGATCATCCAGCGATCGCTGCGCAAGCCGTCTGGTCACCCGCGTGTTGTAAGGCAACAAGGCGACTGCCGGGGCGTTGTCATGAGGATGGTTTTTCGTCATGATTTGATTCTGCGAACATTCTGAATGTGGACAAGACCCCACGAAACAATCGTGTGAGGGTCTTGTGCTGTTTTTGGTGTCATTTCAAGAGCTGTTGAGGCCAATTCCGAAATCTGTACCGATCCCGGCTTCGCGCTTTCGGGCCGCCTTGCCGGTACTGTTTACCGTTTTGGCTCAGTGGTGTTGACGGGGGCCTCGTCGCTTGGCGTCTCGAAGTCGCGAACCATGGCGTCGTAAGAGGGATGCACGGTTCCCATCATCCGGTCCCAGATGGAAAAGAAATTGCCGTAATTGTACCGGAACGTCGAGTGATGCAGATCATGGAATGTCGCGCAGATCATCGGTGACGGCCAGCGCGAAGTCGGCGAGGCAAAATACTCAAAGCCCGAGTGGCCGATCATGCCGGAAACCTGGTCGAATACCCGCTGTGCCGCCAGCGCCAGCGCCGGTATCGGCAGCACGAACCAGACGATGAGATAGTATCCGTGCTCGATCAGGGTATCGACCGCGGTGGAGGAATCATTGCTCCACACCGTGGGCGCCACCGACTTGTGGTGCGGCGCGTGCCAGCGATAAACCATTTTCAGGTGCAGCAAGCGGTGGCCCCAGTAGAACCAGGCATCGTACAGCACCAAGGAAACCCCGAACATCAACGCCACCGACCACCAGGATGTTTCCAGCGGCGCAATCGTCCAGCCGCGCAACTGGGCAAAATAGCCGAATGAAAGCATGGCAGCCGAGACCGCCAGCGCCGACAAGGAGGATCGGATCTCCACCCACATGCGCGTGTCGCCATTGCGATTCTTCTGGATACGACGATCCGGATAACGCCGGTTGAGCAGGGTCATGGCTATCCCGGTGGCGAAGTATATCACCACCGTCGCACCATAAACCACAGAAAAATACAGCAAATATTGCAAAACAAGGTGCATCAACGAAGACAACATGTCGTTCATTCTCCTGGTCTCCACGTATCGAGGCCATCTCACCACAGTCCGGATCCAAGTACCCCGAGTAATCTCATATAGTTCAGCCGGGACGCAAGATTTAACCTCTGTCAAATGCGCGCTGCCTGCTCCTGAATCCGCAACGCAACACGGCAACATGCGGGACGTTCCTTGCGCGATGTCTGAACGCGCGTCAAAGCTCAATGGTGTTGCGACAGCTGCTGAATGCTGAAATACGTGGATATGCAGACACTCTTCGTGTCATCACTCGAGACGTGCCAAATCGATGGTGAAGCTGAGCCTTCACCCGCATCCCCGGGAAGATGTCGTCGATATGCATATAATCATCACCGGCGGGTCGAGCGGCATCGGCGCCGCCATCGCCGAAATCGAAACGCAGCGCGATGCGAAAGTTTCGATTGTCGCCAGGCGTGAAGAGCCGCTCAGAAGCCTTCGCGCGCAGATCCTCGCGCGGGATGCGTCCGCACAGATCAACACCTGTGCTGCCGACGTTACAGATGCGGCCGCGCTGGCGAGCGCCATTGAAACCTGTGAGAAAGCCTTTGGCCCGTGTGACCGGCTGATCGCTGCGGCCGGCATTGTCGAACCTGGCGAGCTTATCTCGCAGGACCTGGAGACATTCCGCTCGCAGGTCGAAACCAACCTGTTCGGAACGGTCAATGCGGTCCGTGCCGTCTATTCCGGGATGGTTCAGCGCCAATCGGGACAGATCGTCATCATATCGTCTGGAGCCGGACTGATCGGAATTCATGGCTATACGGCCTATTGTGCATCCAAGCATGCGCTGGCGGGGTTCGCCGAAGCTCTGCGCCAGGAAGCAAAACCGAATGGAATCACCGTTTCCATCTGTTTTCCACCGGACACCGAAACGCAGCAACTGGCAGCGGAACTTCCGCTCCGGTCACCGGCGGCTGCGGCCGTCATCGGGGATGCAAAAGCTTGGCCGGCTGCACAGCTGGCACGTATAATCGTCACAGGCGCCGATCGCGGCCGGTTCGAGATTTACCCGGGGCTGAAGATGGCGCTTCTGGGCCGGTTTGGAGCGCTCGCCGCCCCTGTGCTGCGCTGGTATTTTGACTGGAAAATCGCGAGTGTCCGCGGCAACCAGGACGATTGAAAGTTTTGCCTTTTTCGGAGCCGTAAACTATCCTGCCGGCATTCACCTGCCTCGCTTCACACGACGCGACCATTGCATGAGACAGCAATAGCGGCTGGAGACTTTCGTTGAAACCACTCGACGTGATCAAGGCGCCGATCTGGCTGGCGGAACTGGCCAGCAGCGCCAAATCGTTCAAATCCAATCCGCTGATCGGAAGCCCCTGGCTCAATGAGCGCGGATTGCACATCACGCGCCTGCGGAAGGCCGAGAGCATGGCTGACAGCAGACGGCGACGATTGACCCACCTGGTCGACAGCGAGGATGCCGGGAGTTTTGCCCGCGACGGCTATGTGGTGCGCCGCAACGCCCTGCCGGCCGAGATCTTCGCGCGGCTGCGCGACCAGGTGCAGAACCATGAATTTCCGGCACAGGAAATGCTGCAGGGCAATGCCGTCACCCGTTTCATCCCGATCACCCGCGCCATGATGGGCACATATGCCGAGCTTGGCGCATTCATGCGCGGACGGCTGCTCCAGGGACTGCTTCGCTATGTCGCCGCCGCCAACGCGGAGCCGATAAGCTTCATCCACACGGTCTTTGCCGAGCCCCACCGGGGGCCACGCGATCCGCAGACCCTGTTTCATTCCGACACCTTCCATTCCACCGCCAAGGCCTGGTATTTCCTTACCGATGTGGCCGAAGACGGCGGGCCGTTGACTTATGTGCCGGGTTCGCACCGCATGACGCCTGCGCGCCTCGCCTGGGAGCGGGAGCAAAGCCTCAGCGCGCGCAGCGATGCCAACAGTCACCACGCGCACGGCTCGTTTCGTGCCTCAGAGGAGCAGCTACGCGATCTCGGCTATGCTGCGCCCGTCCGTATAGCCGTGCCCGCCAATACGCTGGTTGTGGCCGATACGCACGGGTTTCACGCAAGGGCGGCGAGTGAAAAACCGACCGTGCGCCTCAGCCTCTAAGGCTCGCTGCGCCGCAATCCGTTTGTGCCCTGGACCGGCCTCGACCCTTTCAGCCTGCCCGGATTGTGCAGCGTGTCAGGTCGATGCTCGGCTTCAAGGCGTTTTCAAGCGCGACCATAACTCTTGCCGGTATCGAGATGATTCAAATGATGCGTAAGCGACAAGTCAGATAGTCCCACAACCCCAGCCGATCGCTTGCTGACCAATTCCACGCTCTGGCTGATGCCTTCTGACCGCATGTCCGAAACGGCTCTTTCTCCGCCATATCAAAAGTTTGCAACAGAGCCATACCAGACATTGCGAATCGCAACCATCCCTCGAACGGAATCGAGCGGCAGATGTCAATGGTCATTCAAGATTCTCCACTACATCTTAACGCACGTTAATGACCAGCTGGAGCTAGAGTGTTAAATTTACGTTAATGAAACGTATCCCCTTGTATATATGGGGATATAATTGCTCTTAACTAGGGGGGTCGGATATGATCAAAATATTGTCAGCCACACTCAGCGTAATGATACTGATTCCTGTAGTCAGCTCAGCTGCAGCAACAACAACTTATAAACATCCTACTATATCAATGAAGCCAGGCAATCGAGCTGGACTTCAAAATGTCTTCGCATGGGATGAAAAGTGTAGAACAGTACCCGTAGATATAAAAGCATATAGACCTAAACTTGGCCTTGTGTATCTATACAAGGACCGCTTTAAAATCCCCGGCAACCAGAGTCGTGAATGTTCTGGACGCGTTGTCGATGGATACAAAATTGTCTTCAAGGCGGACAAAAACGCTAAGGGCACAACCTTGGTAGAATACCAGATACGGTCCAAGAACGTTGATAGACTGTTCAAGTTCCGCCGGACCCTGCGAATTAAATAAGTCAAAATATATCTCTGAGAACGGAGCCTCCGGCTATCGATTGGTTTTCGTGAACGGACAATCGTGACCAGAATCAAAGAGCTTACAGCGCATGGCAATACATCGGTTGCCATCACGTGCACCGTTGTGCGCTGCAAGAAGGCGACTAGTACTACGCTAGCACTACGAATGAACCATGAACTGTTGATCAACTGTAAGGAGAACTGAGATGCGTATTAAAACGGCTGCAATCACCTTCACTGCCGTGCTCATCGGAGCAAGCGTTGCCAGCGCTCAGACACTGTCTGTCGGTGGAGGAATTGGCGGGGGCCTGGCTTTTGTTTCGGCTGGTGCTGGCACGGCCATCGCTGACACCACTAATCTGGCAACCGGAACAGCAGCGGCTTCGACTGTTGGTGTCCCGGCCTCTGCCGCTACAGCGACGTCCAACAATACTTCCACTGCCGGCACTGCAGGCACCGCCGTCGCGGTGGGTGTGGGTGGCTCGCTCGGCGCCGGACTTGGCGTCGCCAACGGTGTCGGCTCAGTGGCCGGCGCAGGCGGCATTTCTGGCGCAGGCAGTGCGTCATCTGGTAACGCCGCCGGCACAGCGCAAGGCAATTCCACCGGCGTCGGTGGCGCGGCGAATTCGGCCAGTGGTGGCACCTCGGTCGGTGGCGGCTCAGGCGGCGGCACAGCCTCTGCAGCAGCTGGCCCTGGCGGGACCGCTGCTTCGGCTGCCGGTGGAGCTGGCGGCGGCTTTGGCGCAACCAACTGATTGCACCTTATCGACTCCGGTCGCCATTTGGCGACCGGAACGTCGTCAATCTGTTTCAATGCCCAACCTGATGGTTATGCGTGGATATGGAGCTTATCATGAATCATCCCTTCTCACCCTCCCTATGCAAAAGATCAGGCATAGGCTCGCGATCACTGTCTTCCGTAGCGGTTGCCGTGGCGGCATTGCTGTTTTCACCAACTTTGGGTCTGGTGCACGCGCAATCGACTGTGGTGACCGATAGTGCGACATCGTCATCCGCTGATCCAGAATCTTCCTCGGCCTCCGTGCAGATTCTAGCCCAAGCTGTCCAGACGTCAGCAGGCGGTGTTCTTTTCGACCCTGTGGGGGTGAACCCAACATTCGTCAAGGCCGACACCCCTGCGGCGGCATCGACCGGGACGAACACAACGGCCGCAGAGTCGATTGAGGTCAGACTTAGGGCGACTGCCGCAAACGGTGAGAGCCAATTCGTGGCCTCGCAAAATTGCGGCGGCAGTATAAACCTATTTTGCAGCTTCCAGAAGGCCTTGGCGAACCAGTTCACCAAGGCATCGCTCGGCACTCCTGATAAATCGGCCGCGAGTAATTCGGCCGTGAAAGGTATTCCCGGAAGCCATATTGGTCTTTCCGGGTCAGTGGCGCTCAGCGGAACAGTCACTGCGGGCGGCAGGACGGTCAGTGTTGATCGGAGCGTCTCCGTCAATCGGAATGTTGGCGTGGCTGCCACTACAGCGCCCGGAACTTCTTCTGGCTTCGGTTTTGGCAATGCAATGAGTTCCGCCAGTTCGGTGGGTTCAGGAACTGCCGGAGCCAGTAGCCAAGGTTATGGCAACAGCCTCTCGGAAACCGCCACCTCTATGGCTGACGCCGTTTCGGGTGCTGCCAATGACAGCTTAGGCGGTGGTGTCGGTATTGGTGCAGCTTCCGGCGCGAGCGCCAGTGTCGACTGAACCTGCGTCGATTTTAGTTATTCAAGACCCACCCGGTTTCGGCAACGATCGGGTGGGCGCAAATTGTAAAGACTACGTGGATTGGAGCCGCAATTGTGGTTCGAATTAGAAAAATTTTCTACCGCAAATCCATCACAATAGCCCCAACCGATAACCATCCGCTGTGAAAATTGAGATCGACAGAACAAGGCGAATAGTGATAATATTATAGTGCTAATTTTAAATATGCTTAATGGCTTAAAAATTTATTCTTATCGTGTTCGAATAGCATAAAGCGAAGTGTCCATGGTGTGGAGTCGGGTAATTGGCACTTTCAGTTGAGTTTTCCCTTTGGGGATCAAACAAAAGCCTTGCCGGTCGTTCCTGGCCGCTTTTTGGTGACCACGAGTCGGTTGAGTTTCTGTTGGAAGTCAGCAGCCGGTTGCACCAGTATGCTCCGGGCTCGGTGATTACGTTTGAAGGCCAAAACAATGCGTGCGTGATATGCGTGCTAGGGGGATGGATTTCCCTGTCAAAGACCCTTGAGAACGGTCAAACGCAAATCATCGATTTCGTGCTTCCCGGTGATATCACTTTCGCAGCCACCGCAGATGGGCTGACCTCGCAGTGTACTATCATCGCACAAACCTCTGCGCGGCTGGCCATATTCAGTTTTGCCGATTGGGAGAAAATGGAAAAGGATATCGAGGGCCTGACCAAACTGGTGAGGTCGTTGGAATCTGCTGCTCATGCAAGGCTTTCCGAACGCTATTTGCGCATGGGAAAGGGCGATGCACGGATGAGGATCGCTTATGCGCTGCTGGAGTTCTTCGTACGGCTGACGTCTCAGAGTGTGACAGGTCCTGTCCATTTCCATATTCCTTTAAGGCAGCAGCAGCTTGGTGATTTTACCGGCGTCTCATCAGTACATGTATGCCGTACCCTCAAGGGCTTTTGCCGCCTCGGGATACTTGCGGTGCAAAACCATATGGACATCACGATCAAGAACCCCGTTGCATTGGCCGAAATCGCTCAGGTCAGCATCCAAGACCTGAGGCTCTCGATTACGCCGCTTAACCGGCAATGAAATATCCGAGGACCGACTGCCTAAGAGCGTCGCCTTCAAACGGGTCCGGGTAGAACAGCAAGTCCATGGTCGGCTCCGCGGGTGGGCGATACTGCCCTGGTCACCGGAAACAATGGTCGAGGTGTCAGCCCTGTATGAGGGCAAGACCATTGCCACCGTCAGCTGCAACGCTTTTCACCCGATGCTTGCGTCCAATGGCCTGCTTCCAACTCACCGCGGCTCTGCCCTCGACCTTTCCAACCACCCGGACGGCACCTATATCCTCCACTTCGCTGCAGATGGAGAACGGGTGTCGAGTCAGAGTATTGTAAAGACTCCATTTTCCCCTTTCGATTTGAGGGATTCGGGTTGTGAGCGGCGAGGCACCTGTTTCGTCATTCCCAATCCTCGCGGCGACGTGCAAGATCGCGAGGAAGCCCGCAGTATTCTGCTGCTCGCGGCTGCCGCCACAGAGGCCGGTGGCAATCCCACGACGATCGTGATCGCGGATACGGAAGCCGCGAAAGCCCTGGAGCTGCGCGCCGCAGTCACAGACCTGATCGGATCGGTTGCAACGGAGGCGCTGGCGCAGGCGGAATTCGTCGCTCTGCCTCCTCCGCCGCTGGGTTCCACCGTTTCCGGAGCGCAAACCGCTGCCTACTGCCTTGATATCTGGATGCGCGCAAATGAATTTGACCGCCTCGTTGTGCCCAGCCGAAATGGTGTAGCCGCCTACTGCGTTTCGTCGAGGCGCCAGGGGACAGGCGTCGTGGCCAACACCATCACCATAGTGGTTGACACATTTGCGATCGCCGACGCGCTTGCATGCGATACTCTGCTGGATCGGCCCGAACTGCTGTTCGCCGAGGCGCTCGAACGGGAAGCGTTGAATGGTGCCGACGAACTGATCGCACCCAGTACTGTGGCCGCAAATCGCTGCAACGAGATCGTTCGCGGCATCTCGAACAGGGTTCGGGTTGCTGCACAGAGTGTGGGCGAAGCTCATGACGGCGCGCGGTTCGTCGCCGATCCTGACGTCAACTGGCTCTTCTTTGCCGGTCCACTCAACACACCGGCCGGCCTGGTGTTCGTATGTGATGCACTGGACCGGCTTGCCAGAAAGATTCAAGCGGACGGCAAGACCATCGGCGTTGCGTTTGCCGGACCGGAGGACTGGATCCGTGGCAAGCGCGGCGGTGATTATGTGCGGATGCGGGCCGCAAAATGGCCGTTCCGAATTCGCATATTTCGTGACCTCAACTTCGACAGCCTGCGCAGAATTGCAGCCGGTTACGGCGAGCGCGATGCCATCGCACTGACCCCGCCTGCGCTGACCGGAACCCCCTGGGATGCACTATGTGATGCGGTCGCCCTGCAGCGGCTTGCTCTGGAGGGGATCCGTCCCGATAACAGCAGTGATTATGCTGACGTGATTTTCCAGGCCCTGGACAATGGATCTGCGGCGCAAAGGCAACCGGCAGGAAACGCGCTTGGCGCACCTGCATCAGCACCCGGATCAAACCGGTTTCCAGGCGGAGAGGCCCTGGCCAGGCCTTTGGTGAGTGTCTGTGTCAGCCACTTCAATCGTCCCACAGTGCTGCGCCAGATGCTGGCGTCGGTCATGGCCTGTGGCTACCCCAACCTCGAGATTGTGGTTGTTGACGATGGCAGTCATCTGCCGGGCGTGGCCTCGGAGCTGCAGAAGGTGGTTGATGAAACCGCGCCGGGACTCTCGCGCATTGTCAAACAGCGCAACAGCTATATCGGCGCGGTGCGCAACACCGCCGCGCGGAGCGCACGCGGCGACCTGCTGATCTTCATGGATGACGACAATCTCGCTCATCCCGACATGATAGAAACCTTTGTCGACGCCCATCAAAAAACCGGTGCCGGAATCGTGACATCCCGGTTCGGCCTGTTCAACTCGACCGACGTGATTGACCCGTCCAGCGACATTCCCGACGGGATCGTCGTTCCGCTGATGCCTGACAGAGGTGCCGGTATTCTCTCCAACTGCTTTGGCGACGCCAATATTTTGGTCACACGTCAGGCCTTCGAATCCATCGGGGGATTTACGGAGGACTACGGCCCCGGCCACGAGGATTGGGAGTTTTTGGCAAAGGCAGCAATGGGTGACATTCATCAGGAGCTGCTGACGAAACCGGTATTCTGGTATCGCGTTTCGGAAAGCGGCATGCGGCTCAATCGCGAAACGGAAGCCGCCGATCTGCAGAGAAACATCCGCGCCTATCGTGACCACCTTCCGACAGAGATCTATCGCCTTCTGCAACTCGCCCAGGGCATGGTCAATGGCCGGGACAGCAGGTCTAAGCCGCATCACCTCGTGCCGCGCGCTCCCTCGAACACCGTCAGGTAACAGGCCTTTGGCCGGGTGGCGGTCTTCATGCGCACCAGGAACCGCGGCTCGAATGCCCTAATCCTCGGATTCGGTTCGGCTGCCCTGCTTGGCCAGGAAA
>Ga0114909_1001795_pt1 | contig 11208 bp, 5 predicted proteins | sample MalvireepMed_906_FD_87290 | JGI IMG/M metagenome (GOLD analysis project Ga0114909, IMG submission 87290) | Marine viral communities from the Global Malaspina Expedition - Malaspina viral metaG DeepMed_906 | ecosystem: Environmental > Aquatic > Marine > Oceanic | place: Mediterranean Sea...
CGCGGACTCTGGCAGGGCCGAACCGCGCATTTTCTCGTCAACCAGTCGACTGCGCCGCAAGCTGCGAAGCTGCGCATTCGTGGTGCCGCGAACGAGCGGCTGACGCTGTTCGATCCGCTCGGCGGGAAGATATGGTCGGTTGTCGCGGACGCGAACGGGGTCGTGCCGATCAGGCTCGGTCGGCTGGAATCGCTGTTCGTCCTCCGCGGTATCGCGCCTGTGGCCGACGCATCGCGTTGCGTCGCGAGTGAGCAGGGCTGGACCGCCCGCAAGCTCCCGCAGTGGCAGGTGAGGGTGGGCGAAGCGTCGATGCAGGTTGCAGGGCCGCTGGAAGATCTGCGCAAGAGCAAGGCCTTCGCCGCGACGGCTGGGGCGGTCCGCTATCGCACGACCATCGCGCTTCCTGCCGAGGCGGTTGGCCGATGCGCCATGCTCGACCTCACGAGGATCGAAGGTTCCGCGAAGGTGAGCGTCAACGGCGAGCCTGTCTCGCGTTCGCTCCTGCCGCCATTCCGCGTCGACCTGACCGGGAAACTGCGGCGCGGCTCCAACACGATCGACATCGCTCTGACCCCGCCGCTGCGCAACGCGATGGCCGCAAAGCAGGAAGCGGACGGGCTGGTGGATGACGCCGCCGTGCTCTCCGTTCCGGCCGGGATCATCGGCGAACCGCGCCTGCTGCTTGGCCAGCCTGACCGTCCAGCAAGACCTTCGAATAACTGAGAATGCGCAGGACCGAACAGCCCTGCCTGAAAACAAGAATATCGGCCGCAAAGGCCGGAACTGGGAGAGAGACGTGAGCAAATCAGCATTCTATATCTCGTCGGCGATGATCGCGCTGATGGCACAGCCCGCCTTCGCGCAGACCGAACCGCTCGACGACGAGGGCGAGGTCACGACCGAGATCGTGGTCACCGGCACCTCTATCAGGGGCGTTGCGCCCGTGGGCACCAATGTGCTGACCGTGGACGAGCAAAGCATCGTCGCCAGCGGCGCAACCGACACGAACCAGGTACTCGCGTCCGTCCCGCAGGTCTCTTCCGCCTTCAACACCGTGCCCAGCGTTCCTTCGCTGGGTGCGGCGATCACCTCCGTCACGCCCGCGCTGCGCAAGATCGGCGGCAGCAGTTCCGGCGGAACCACGCTCGTTCTGCTGAACGGCCATCGCGGTCCGGGTGTCGGCGTACTCGGCACGCCGTTCGACCCCGGCACCATCCCGGTCGCCGCGATCCAACGGGTGGAGGTCGTGCTCGACGGCGGGTCTTCGGTCTATGGCTCGGATGCCGTGGGCGGCGTCATCAACTTCATCACCCGCCGCGATTTCGATGGGGTGGAGCTTTCCGGCGGCTACGGCTTCGCCGACGATTACCAGCAATATGATGCCAATCTGATCGCGGGCAAAAGCTGGGACGGCGGATCGGCCTATATCGCCTACTCGCATTCGTGGAAGGATGCGCTGTTCGGGCGCGATCGCGACTATGTGCAGCAAATCAGCGCGAATACAGGCAGCTGCGCACCGGGCACCGTCTCGATCGATCGCGGCGGCGTAGTGACGACCTATGCCTTGCCCGACCGCACGCCAGGCACGATTTCTCAATGCGACAACACCGACAACGCGGCCTTCCTGCCCGAAGAGACGCTGCACTCGGTGCTGGGCAATATCGATGTCGATCTGAGCTCCAGCCTCTCGTTCGGCCTCGAGGTGCTCTATTCCAAGCGGACCACGCGCCAGACCTACGACCTCAATGGCGCGGGCGGGTCGGCCAACTTCGCCCAGACGGGCATCATTACCGCAGCGAACCCCTACTATCAGCCGATCGCGCCCGATCCGTTCTTCCAGACGGTGAGTTTCTCCTACGCGGGCGTGTTCAACGACAAGGGGCAGGTCGATCTGGACCTGTTCAACATCGCGCCCACCTTCACCCTCGATTTGGGGGCCGGCTTCGAAGCCCGCGCGCTGCTGAGCTACGGCGAGACGCGGACCGAGTCGAACTCGCCATCGATCAACGCCGTCGCGCAGGAAGCAGCGCTGGCGGGCACGACCCTCGACACCGCGCTCAATCCCTACAACCCCGGGGCGAGCGATCCCGACGTGCTCGCAGGAATCTACCAGAATTTCTACGGACTGGCGGACCGCCGCCAGGCCATTGGTCGGCTGATCGTCGACGGGCCACTGTTTGCCCTGCCCGGGGGCGATGTCCGCGTCGCCGCAGGCCTCGAAGGCATGCAGCAGCACATGGATGCGCGCTTCGGCAATGTCCCCGTCGGGGCCGAGAATACCGCGCCGAGCGCCGTGGGCGAACGCGACGTCGTCTCGGTCTTCGGCGAGTTCGTCGCGCCGCTGTTCGGCGACGGGAATGCGACTGCAGGGCTGCGCGAGCTGACCCTCTCGGCCTCGGTTCGGCACGACGACTACAGCGATTTCGGCAGCACCACCAATCCGAAGATCGGCTTCGCCTACAGCCCGTTCGACGGGCTCAAGTTCCGCGGAAGCTACGGCACGTCGTTCAACGCGCCCAGCCTTGGCGATACCACCGGCGCACCCGATTCCCGGGCGCAGATCATCCAGTTCAGCCCCTTCCGCGATCCCGCCGACCCGGAATTTCCGAACCTGCTGAGGCCGACGGTGATCCTCGCCGGCGGCAATCCCGATCTCGGGCCGCAGGAGGCGGAAACCTGGTCGCTGGGTGCCGAGCTCGAGCTTGGCGGGCTGCGCGCATCGGCGACCTATTACAACATCGACTTCAGGGATCAGATCGCGATCGTCCCATTCACCACGCCGGCTATCTTCACGGACCTGTATTCCTCGTTCCTCATCCGCAATCCGACCCTGCAGCAGTTGACCGATGCGGTCGGCGACCTCCCTCTCGACGGGGCATCCTCGCTCGCCGCGCTCTATGCGGGCGCCTTTGGCGGCCCCTATGTGGTGTTCGATGCGCGCCGTCAGAACCTGGGGCAGGTGAAGGTCGACGGGATCGATTTCGCAGCGAACTTCGAACAATCGCTGGGCGATGTCCGGCTCGATCTGGGAGTAACCGGAACCTACCTGCTGAATCGCAAGGTCGCCGCCCTTAGCGGCCAGCCGCTGGTGGATGCAGTGGATCAGGAAAGCCGCCTGAACCTGCTCGCTTATGTCGGGCTGGGCACCGGGCCGGTGCAGGGCCGGGTCGAGGTGAACCATAATAGCGGGTACACGCTTGCCCTGCCGCTCACCGCCGGTGGCGTGACGCAGACCGAGGTCGACAGCTTCACCACGGTGGACCTGTTCGCCGCCTACACGCTCGGCTCGTTCGCGGGTGGGCGCGATGCCCGGCTGACGCTCAACATCGACAATATCTTCGACGCCGAACCACCCTTCTACAACTCCGATCCTGGCTACATCAACGGCGCCACCCGTGGGCGGCTGATCCAGGTCGGCTTGAGCATCGGCTTCTGAAATTGGTGAGGCCCCATGCAAGGCAGACCGTCATGAAAATAGGAAATCACAAGGGCAAGCTTGCGATCGCAGGCCTTGCCGCCCTCTTTCTGGTGGCCTGCGTCGCTCCTCTGCCCGGTTTCGAGCGGATCGATCCACCGGAATATTCCAGTGCCATTCCCCTGCAGCCCGAGGCGGGCACGGGGGGAGGGGAGCAATGGTATCGCACCAAGGACAGCATCGTTGTCCGCAATGTCCGGCAGCCTGAGTTGATCGCTTTCCTGCCGGACCCCGGGAAGGCGACAGGCGCGGCGGTGATCGTCCTGCCCGGGGGGGCGTTCCAGATTTTGTCCATGTCGGCAGAAGGGACCGACGTCGCCCAGCTGCTCGCGGATCGCGGCATCGCGGCGTTCGTGCTCAAGTACCGGCTCAACGAAACGCCCGCCAATGATCTGCTGTTCGGGGCGAAGATCGCAGGAATGTTGTCGAAGCTCGCCGATGGAGCTCCGATCGAGGTGAGCGAGCCGAAGGCTACGGCGGATGCGCTGGCGGCGCTCCGGCTGCTCGATGCGGAGGCGGACAAGTGGTCGCTCGACCGCGACCGGATTGGAATGATCGGCTTTTCCGCAGGTGCGATGACCGTGCTTAACGTGGTGGAGGAGGATACGCCTTTGGTCCCGGACTTCGCTGGGTACATTTATGGCCCGATGGATGCCGACCTGACCGCCGACAATCTCCCGCCGATGCTTGCGGCCATCGCGCGCGACGATGAGCTCATCCATGATCGATCCTTTTCGTTCGTCGATCGCTGGCGCGAGCGTGGCGGGGAGGCCGAACTGCACGTTTATCAGGATGGCGGCCACGGGTTCGGGCTGGGCAGGCAAGGCACCGATAGCGTGCGCTTCAGGGAAGACCTGCTGGACTGGCTTGAACGACAGATTTCAGCGGGCGATGTTGGCCGGTAGAAAGCGCATGAAGTCGAAGCCGCGAAGACGAACAGTGATGTTGGAGTGGCAACCTCGCTGATCGAAGCCACCCGAATGGATGGCTACCCGATCGATGCGTGATGTGCATGATGCCCATTTCACGCGAAGGTCATATCGGGAAAAGTGAAGACATGGGCGAGATGGTCCTTGAGGACGTGCGGATCGTTGAGCCGGACAAGGGAAGCGTTTCCGAACCCGTCGATATCAGGATCGTCGGAGACAAAATCGCCGAAATTGGCACCGGTCTGGACGCCGGGGCCGCCGAGAAGGTGGACTGTGGCGGGCGTTTTCTGCTGCCGGGGCTGATCGATTGCCACGTCCACCCCTTCCTAGCCGATGCCAATCTGGCGCGGCTTGGCGAGATACCGCCGACCTTGATGAGTGCGCGGGCGGTCCGCATCCTCGAAGCGATGCTGCAACGCGGCTTTACCACCGTACGCGATGCCGCCGGAGCCGACTGGGGGATCAAGCGCGCGGTCGAGGACGGGCTGATCGCCGGGCCCCGGCTGTTCATCGCGGGAAGGGCGCTCAGCCAGACCGGCGGCCACGGCGACTTTCGCGCGCGGACCGACGACCGCGATGTCTGCCACTGCCAGCACGCCCTGGCCTTCACCTCGCGCATTGCCGACGGGATCGACGATGTACGCCGGGCCGTGCGCGAAGAGCTGCGCCGGGGGGCGGACCAGATCAAGATCATGGTCTCGGGCGGGGTTTCCTCGCCGCACGATCCGCTCGACAAGAACCAGTACAGCCCTTCGGAAATCGCGGTCATCGTGGAGGAGGCGCAGCGGCGCGGCACCTATGTCATGGCCCATGCCTACAGTGCCGATGCCATCCGGGTGGCGCTCGAATGCGGGGTGCGCTCGATCGAGCATGGCAATATGATCGACGAGGAAACCGCCGCTCTGGCCGCGCGCAAGGGGGCCTATCTCGTCCCCACGCTGACCACCTACGAAGTGCTGAGCGACACCGCCGAGGCGAGCGGCTGGAGCCCGCAGATGCTGGAGAAGCTGGCGCGGGTGCGCGAGGCGGGGCTCAATTCGATCAGGATCTGCCGCGCGGCCGGGGTGAAGATCGGCTTCGGCACCGATCTGCTCGGCGACAGCTTCGATCACCAGTCGCGCGAGTTCGCGATCCGCGCACAGGCCGAAAGCCCCGCGCAGATCCTCGATTCCGCGACCCGTGTGAACGCCGAGATCCTGCAACAGTCGGGCAACTTGGGGGTGATAGACGAAGGGGCTATCGCCGACATAATCCTGCTCGACCGCAACCCGCTCGACGATCTTGCCGTGATGCAGGAGCAGGGCAGGCACATGCCGCTGATCGTGAAGGATGGCAGCATCTTCAAGAACCGCCTGTGAACGCTCCGCCGCGCATCCCCGCAGGCCGCAACGGCCCACCGCTGGCACCCTCGGCACCGTCACGCTATGCCAGTGGGTCGACGGAGGGGTGGCGACAGGACATGGCGGACGAAGAGGATTTCGGTGGGGATGAAAGCTGGATCGTGGCCAGCAAGTTCATGCCCAGCAGGCCGAACGTCAGCCTCGTCGACCGGACGCGTCTGGTTGAGCGTCTTGAAGCAGGCGTGGCGACCAAGGCGGTATTTCTGGTTGCGCCTGCGGGGTTCGGCAAGTCGTCGCTGCTGTACCAGTGGTACGCCTCGAAGGATGCCACGGGCGATATTTATGGATGGCTGAGCCTCGATGAGTCCGACGTCGCGCCCGAACAGTTCCTGTCCTACGTGACGCTCGCGCTGGCGGCCGCCGGTGCGGATCTCGACCAGTTCGAGGCGGCTGCGCGCAACGGCTTTTCCGACTCGCGCCCGAAAGTGGTTCTCAGCAGCCTGATGCGCCGCATCGGCGCATTGCCCCATAAGTGCGTCCTCATCCTCGACGACATGCATCTTGCGGCTTCACCCGAAACCGATGCCTTGCTGGAGCAGATGATCCGCGAAGCGCCGGAGAACTTCTCCCTCGTGATCAACAGCCGGGTGCCTCCGGCGATCGACGTGGCGAGCTTCGTCGCCGCTGGCGATGCGATCCAAATCGGTGCCGAGCAGCTTCGCCTGACCCAAGAGGAATCATGGGCCGCGCTGGGTAGCGAAATCCCCGAAAGCCTTGCGCTGGAGATCTTCGAGCTGACCGAGGGATGGCCCGTCGCGGTCCAGCTTGCGCGCGTCAAAAAGCAGGCCCAGCCGGATGTCGCGCTCAAGCCACAGGTGTCTTCCGGTCTGATCGCCTCGTACCTGACGCGGCAGGTGCTCAATTCGCTGGAAGACGAGGTGCGCGAGTTCCTGCTCGAGATGAGCGTGCTCGAACAGTTCAACGCACCGCTTGCCGATGCCGTGCGCGGCACGCGCAACAGCCTTGCCATGCTGCGCGAGCTGGAGACGATCAACGCGCTGCTGGTCCCCACCGGAGCGCGCGGCGGATGGATCCGCCTGCATCACCTGATTGCCGAATACCTGCGCGAAACGCTGTTTGCCGAGGCCCCAGACCGGGCCATCGCGATCTATCAGGCAGCCAGTCGCTGGTTCGAAGCCGAAGGGCAGTTGATCGCGGCGGTGCGCTACGCCCGGCTGGCGGAAGACAACGCGCTGGTCGAGCGGCTGATACTCGATGCCGGAGGCTGGTCTATCATCCTGACCGAGGGCATCAACGTGATGCGCACGCTCCTGCGGCTGGTGCCCGAAGCGCAGTTTTCGGGCAGCCCGCGGCTGATGCTGGCGAAGGCCTATCTGCTGTGCAAGGACGGCAAGTATCAGGAGGCGCGCGGCCTGCTCGATGCCTCGCAGGCTCTGCGATCGACGGCTGGGGAAGAGCTGTACCAGCGCGACCGCCGCCTGGTAGGTGCGATGCTGGGCGCCTACGAGGACACGCGAGAGTGGACGGTTGAAACCGCGCAGCGCGATATGCCGGGCGAGCTCGACGAGTGGACCCCGCTGGAGGCCGGAACGCTGCTGTGCGAGGCGGTGATTGCGCTGTTTTCCACCGGCGAGCTAGACCGGGCGGAGGTCAATCTCGAACTCGCCTTTCGCGAGATGCGGCAGAGCGGTTCGGTGCTGGGCCTCAACTACTGCTACCTCCATGCGGCCACGCTGGCTCTTTACCGGGGCAAGTTCGATCTGGCGAAAGCCAACACCACGCAGGCGCTGGAGCTGGCCGAAAACAACTTCGGATCGGATAGCGGCCTCAAGCGCATGGCGCAGGTGATGGAGTTCGCGATCCGAACTTGGAGCGGGGAAACCGATCAGGGCGATATCGACGCATTTTCGCAAGCGCTCGCCCATATCGAGAACAACGACGGGTGGTGCGAGATCTATCTGGTCGGCCTGGATGCAGCCTTTGCCGCGAGCGAGCAGCATGGCGACCTGGCGACTGCTGCAGAAATCTGCGACCGGATGCTGCGCCTTGCCCAGCGTCGCAAGCTGACGCGGCTGGAGCGGCAGGCCAAAATCCTCAAGCTGCGCGCCGCCTATCTGCGCGGCCATGCGCAGGAAGTGACGCGGCTGGCGAGCGAGGTGTCGGAATGGGTCTCCTCGCATGACCTCAAGACGGCTGCGCGCGACTGGCAGAACCATATCATGGCGATCAGCAACCTCGCGATCGCGCGGGCGATGTCCCTATCCGTTGCGGCGAGCGCGGTGCGCCGGGCGATTGCCGACGCGCAGGAGCGCGGCGCGCATCTGTTCGCCATCCGCGTGCTGGTGGCAGAGGCACTGCTGCTGTGGCAGCTCGACAAGCAGGACAACTCCGTCGCAAGGCTGCAAGAGGCGCTCGTGATCGCCGCCCCCCAGCGGGCGATCGGCCCGTTCATCGGGCTGGAGCCGATCACGGCGATCCTTGCTGGGGTGAAATCCGATCTCAGCCTCAATCAGGAAAGCATCCTGCTGCTGAACTTCGTCTCGCAAGTGACCAAGCACCGCCGTGCGGTGCGCCCGCTGTCGGACGACAGTCTGCTGAGCGCGCGCGAACAGGAAATTCTCGAACAGCTGGCCTCGGGCCGGGCCAACAAGGAAATCGCCCGCCGCTTCGAGCTGACCGAAAATACGGTCAAGTTCCACCTCAAGAACATCTACGCCAAGCTGGGCGTGAACAGCCGTACGCAGGCGATTGCAAAGGCCCGCGATTCCCAGCTGATCGAGTAATCGGGAGGGGCCCCACCCGATCGGGTGGGAGCGCGCGACCTGCCCACTCTTCTCCAACCTAGGCCTACCCGTCGCGGCCGAAGCATCTGCGATCGACGTCGATATAGTCGGAAGTCCAATCGGATCGGGTATCATCGGAGGGAAACGTGAGCACCATCCTGCGAACAGCTTTGACAACCACCATACTGGGCCTGGGCGGCGTCCTGCTTGTCGCCCCTGCAAGCGCGCAGGAGAGTGCGCCCCCGGCAAGCGAGGCCGATAGCGATAACTCCGTCATCATCGTCACCGCGCGCGGTCGCGAAGAGACGCTGCTCGACGTGCCCGTCTCGGTGACGACCTACGATTCGGCTGCGATCGAGGATGCCAATATTTCGCGCCCCGACGATTTCATCGCGCTGACGCCGGGTCTCACCTTCTCGAACGCGCAGGATGCGGGCACCAACTTCATCTCGATCCGCGGCCTGTCGCAGACGCGCAATGGCGAACCGCCTGTGGCCGTGGTCGTCGACGATGTGCTGCAGGTCAATTCGCGCAGCTTCGACCAGCCGCTGTTCGACCTCGATAGCATCGAAGTGCTGCGCGGTCCGCAGGGCGCGCTTTACGGCCGCAACGCGACCGGCGGCGCGATCATCATCAACACCAAGATGCCGACCAATGATTTCGAAGGCTATGTCAGCCTGGGTGGCGGCACCGGCGGCGAATATGGTGGCGAGGTTTCGGTTTCGGGGCCGATTGCAAAGGACGCGGTGCTGTTCCGTCTGTCCGGCAGCTACACCAATCGCGACGGCTATTTCGACAACCTGTTCCTCGGCGAGAAGGTCGACGGGCTGGAAGACATCGCCCTGCGCGGGCACCTGCGGTTCCTGCCCGCCGATGCGGTGACAGTCGATCTGCGCGGCTCGATCGTCCGGACAGAGGCCGGGGCGCTCAATTACACCTACCAGCCGGCGATCATCGATCCCGCCACGGGTCTGCCGACCGCATTCGATTTCACCATCAACGATGCGGACCTGGTGGACCGCGATTTCTACGCGAACAACCTGGGGCTCGATAATCGCGATATCGACCAGGTATCGCTGCGGGTGGCCATCGATCTTGGGTTCGGCGAACTCAAGTCGATCTCTGCCTATGACCGCATCACGCAGAGCACGGGTAGCGACCAGTTCCCCTATACCGCGGCGAGTAGCATCACCCCGTCGCCAGCGTTCCCGTTCTACGACGCGACCCAGTCGCAGTTCTTCGACGTGGAGACGTTCAGTCAGGAAGTCCGCCTAACTTCGAACTCGGATCAGGCGTTCCGCTGGATGGTCGGCGGCTATTATCTCGACACCAGCCGCTTCACCTCGTCCTCGATCATGAGCGATCTGGAACAGGGCATCATCCGCATCCGGCGCGAGCCCGTCACCAATCCGACGAACCCGCTGACCAGCTTCATTGCCGACGATAACGACAATCAGGCCTGGGCGGTGTTTTTCAACGCGGCTTACGACCTTACCGACAGCCTCGAGATTTCGGTGGCCGGGCGTTACGACAAGGACGAGCGCACGCAATACGTCGATCCCGCGCAGGGGCTGTATGACGGCGCGGGTAATGTCACGGGACCGATCGGCCAGCCGGGTGCGGTGAACAAGGCCACCTTCGACATGTTCCAGCCCAAGGTGACGCTGCGTTACCAGCCCACCGATACGGCGACGCTCTATGCCTCTTGGGGCAAGGGTTTCCGCAGCGGGCAGTTCAACCCCAATGGCGTCGGCGTTATTGCCGCCGGTGCGGGCGTGAACGGTGTGTCCGACGTCCTGCCGCAGGAAGAGACCGAGACTCTGGAAGCCGGTTTCCGGGCCCAGCTGGCGCCGCGCACGAGCGTGAGCGGTGCGGTCTACAAGACCGATCTCAGCAATGCGCCCTACTTCGTGTTCATCGGCGCGGTCAGCGCGCAGGTGCTGGTGCCGATCGACCAGATCGACATCTTCGGGGTCGAACTGGAAGGCTCGGCCGAGATCGCCGACGGGCTGACCGCCTATCTCGGAGTCAGTTTCACCGATGCCGAGATCAAGGAGTACGCCGTCGACCCCACGCTGGTGGGCAATGACGCCCCCTACATCGCCAGCAACACGATCAATGCGGGCTTCCAGTATCGCACCGACATTTCGAACACGCTGGGCTTCTTCGTCCGCGGCGATTTCGAAAATCGCGGTCGCCAGTTCTGGGATCCGGAGAACAGCACCGCGCGATCCGCGATCCAGCTGGTCAATGCCCGCGTCGGGATCGAGGATCTGGATGGCCGGTGGAGCTTCACGCTCTCGGGCAGCAACATCTTCGACGAGGTCTACAACGCGGAGTTCGTGACCGGCGGCTATGCCTATGCGGCGCAGCCGGACACGTTCCGTGCCGACCTCCGGTTCAACTTCTGATGGTCCCCCGGGCGGGGCAGTGCCGGTCTAACGATCGGTGCGGCCCCGCCACGGGGCTTCCCCAGGAGGAGGCGATGGCAAGCTACCGCTTCATCAGCACGCTCGGTTCTTTCGGCATCAGGCTGGCCCCCGAGGCTGCGCCCGCAACCTGCGCCTATTTCATGCGCCAGTTTGCCCAGCCGCAATTCGTCGATGCGAGCGTGTTTCGCATCGTCACCCCGACGAATTCATCGGTGGGCGAGGGAGTCC
>Ga0114909_1001799_pt1 | contig 11197 bp, 9 predicted proteins | sample MalvireepMed_906_FD_87290 | JGI IMG/M metagenome (GOLD analysis project Ga0114909, IMG submission 87290) | Marine viral communities from the Global Malaspina Expedition - Malaspina viral metaG DeepMed_906 | ecosystem: Environmental > Aquatic > Marine > Oceanic | place: Mediterranean Sea...
ACAAATACCCATTGGATAAAATAGGTGAACTAATATTATGTCAGAAAAGTAACACGAACAGGCAAAGATGAAAACTATTTAACGCTTGATATGGATAATGTATAAAACAAAACAAGAAAAAATGGAAACATTACCAATCAACTTTCAAAACATTAAAGCTAAAAACAAAAAAAGTCTGATATAACAATTTATATCAGACTTTTCTATGCAAGGGTTTTCTACGTATTTATAACAAAATAAATGTCTGCAAATACGTTCAGGCAAAACTATTCGTAAGAGCGCTCAAGCCATGCTATTTGTAACTTTAATTCTTCAATCTCATGATTTGCATCAGCTAATTGTTCTAAAGCTGTTTTTTGCTCATTACTACGATTATCTAAGTTAGCATCAGTATTTTTTGACATATTACGTCTTTCCTCATGGGCCATATTAGCCTCCACAGTTTTGTTACTACACCTGTATTATTACACACAAACTTTCATAAGTGTTTTTTTTAGCCAATAAAAAAATAATAATCGTTATTCAAAGTGTGAATAATTGTTGTCACTAACAGTAGAGCGCTTTATGTCATGCGATTTATTAAGTCCGAAATTTTTCTACCGACTGATTAAAGCTAGTCGCAAGATCTGTCATTTTAATGGAGGTTTCGCGTGTTTCCATGCTGCCTTGACAAACGGCGTCGCCAACCGTTTTAAATTGATCTACCCAGTTTCGCATGGTTACAACTTGACTGTGCGAATTTTCAGCTTGTTGAGCCGCTTCTGAACTTTCGTTGCTTAACGCTAAAATTGTATTTTGTATTAGTGATAACGAATCTACGGTATTTTGCGATAGTTCAACCGCTTGATCAGCATGGGTTTGGTTTTTTTCCATGGATGTAACAACCTGCGATATTGAAGAAACAATAGTGGCAAGCATTGTATTAATTTCGATAGTTGACTGATGCGTACGCGTTGCTAGAGTTCTTACTTCATCTGCAACCACGGCAAAACCTCGACCAGACTCACCTGCTCTTGCTGCTTCGATTGCAGCATTTAACGCTAATAAGTTTGTCTGATCAGCAATTTCAGCAATAGTACCCACGACTGTTGATACTTTATCACCTGACTTGCGCAATTCTAGCAGCATCTCAGAGGAACTTTCTATATCGCGCGCCAAAGCCGCAATGCCAGTAGACGTTTTAGCTACCTGCTCAGCACCTTCCTGCACTTCTTCGGCTCCTTGCTTAGCCTTTTCAGAAGCGCTATTTGATTGATGCACACCTTGTTCAATCTGCTGATCTAATAAGTGCATTTCACTGAGTAGAGCTTCAATTTTTTCATTTAATAAATTAACTTGCTCATCTGCTGCTTGTGATGATTGCCCTAACTCACTGACTAGCGAGTTAATATTGTTTGCTATGTCTCGAACATCATTGATGCCGCCTTTAAACGTACTAAGAAGGCGATTAACACTTTGTGCTGCAACGCCTATTTCATCGTTTGAAAGCTCTGGCACAGTAACAGTAAGATCATAATGTTGGGCCGCAGTATCTAATTCTGTGGCTAGCTCGCGAATAGGTCGAGCAATTTTCTTGTGGGATAATGCATAAGCAATCATAGCAACAATAATAATGCTAACTAACAATGCAACGACAAGTTGCTGAATATCACTAATTTCCGCTCTAATAACCTGTGAACTCAGATTAGCATCTTGGCTAATACTGTTTTTAACCTGCATTAATTTTGAGGATATGCTTTTACTTTGATTATCAATTTCAACCAATATTTCTCTTGCTGCATCCCAATCTACTTCATCTGCCGCCATGACTTGCTGCAATCGAACCATGATAGTAAATAAGGTTTTGCTTTGTGAAGTCACGGCTTGGTAATTGCTTGATGATGCTATGTTGCCACTATTAAACCGCTGATTGAGCATTTTCTTACTGTTTTTAAGTGCACTATCAAAGTCATCTACCTCAATCATAGTACCGTAAAGGCCATAAGCGGCAATTTGTATGCTATCTAAAGACTGCTGAACTTCTTGAATGTCATTAAGCTGCGGCAAGGTTTGCCCTATAAATTGATCAGTACGTTGATTTACTACCGAAGCCGCGCCAAAAAGTGTAACAGAAGCAATAATGGCAACTAATAGCACTAATAGGTAACCCATTAATACCTTTTTACTGATTGAATTCATTGAGCCTTCCTTTTGATAAGAGTAATTAAAGATGAACGGGAATACGAGTAAAAACATTCACTTTAGAATATGAGCAATATACAGCTAATTATCAAGAATTGATTTAAGTTATCATTGCTTAAAAAAAATCCCTGACTAAAATCAGGGATTTCATCTGATAGTTATGATTACAAAATTAACTAACGTTTAACCGCAGTTCTTTTATTAACTTTAACGGTAGCCATAATACGGCGGTTTTTTGCATGGGCACTTTCATCACTAAGCTGTGTTAATAACTGTTCTTCACCGTAACCAATCGCGCTCAGTCTGCTAGCACTTATGTTGTATTCTGAGATTAGCATATCAACAATAGCATCAGCTCTTCGTTGTGATAGCTTTTTATTATGAGCAGCGCTGCCAGGACTGGAAGCATGACCTTGTATCGTTATAGATGTTTCAGGGTTCGCATTTAAAAAGTCAGCCATAGCACTGATTTCTTTACGGTACTGTGTTTTGATAACAGCTTTGTCATTATCAAACTGAACCAGTAATTCAATTGAAATTTCATCATCAATGAATATTGTACAACCATGTTCGTCAACTTTATCAATCATAGGCGTATTAGCGCAGCGATCATTATTGTCAATCACACCGTCATTGTCTGCATCGAGAGCTACAGGTGCCATAGGAGCTGTATTACTCTTGGCATTATCACCAAAGAAATAAACAAAACCTACTTGCGCGGTAAGTTCGTCATAATGTTCAGAAAATTGATAATGCGCTTTAGTTTCAAAATACAGTCCCATGCGATCGTTTACATAGTGACGATATCCAGCGCCAATATTTGCGGATATTTGCGAGCTTTTTATATCTAAGCGATTAACACCCGTTAATAAATAGAAGTTTTTCTCTGTAGGGAAAAATAACATATCGATTGAAGTCGCATTACCATCAGGTTCAGCAAAGCCTTCATTGCGGGCATTAAGGTTGAATTGACTATGAGAAAGCCTAAATTCTGTTGATGGTAACCAACGGTATCCAACCTCAGCACCAAAACCATCTCCATTATCCAGTGATGATTTAGGATCGGTAGTCATTAACCTTTCGTTGTCAGTTTCAATATGCATGGCATGAATACCACCATATAGCTTACCAACTAAGTCTTGTGCTTTAGGTTGTTCAGCTTGCGCTGTAAAAGAAAGTGCTGTTGCTGCGGTCAATAATGCAGCTAAAGAGCCTTGGAGAGAAATCTTGAGCATGGGGGGAGCCTTGATTAATTAAGTATTCTTATTGTTAGCACTATTATATCTAGGTTTATCATCTGGATAAACATTAAGCTTACGCTAAATTGCCTTTTCGACGTTTGTGGCGCAATAAATATCTCGATTGCCAAGCTAGTGTTAAAATAAGAATGAAATAAACAGCATTTGCGGGGGCTTGTAAGTTAAAATCTACACTGATATGTATCAGCATGCCAATGATTGCCATCATGCAGCCAAAAGCTAATCCTTTCATCAGGTTGTTTTTTCGATATCGCATCGTATAAATACTTTGCCATAAACTCGTTAATACGAGTCCGGCTAGTAATAAGATAAAAGGAATGCCGTACTCAATAGTAAACTGGAGATAATCATTATGTGCATGATCATAAAAAAGCTTAACATCATCCCCTTGAACCATAGGGAAAACAGTATAAAAACTGCCGGCTCCTGTGCCCGTTAACGGATATTTTTGAATGAGTTCTAAACCATAGATATTCACTTCATCACGTGTTTCTTGGCTTAAGGAGGTCTCTTCTATACGGGTTTTAACTTTATCTAACCCAAACCATGCACCTAGGATAAAGGTATCAATAACAAAAAGACTAATAAGTAAAAGTGTTAGTCCTTTAGTTCGGTTTTTAAAATAGAAAAAAGCAAAAATTCCGGTGGCCGTCATGGCAATAAAAAAAGCGGCATTGCCCATGCGAGAACGCGACATAACCAAACCTATAACCATCAGCGCCAAGGCTATACGTAGTACTGCTTTACCTTGAAGAAAGCTACCAACAAGCTCCCTTAATTTTGCTTTCGTAGAGTTGTGCCGTTGGTGAGATAAATTAGCAACCAAAAGACCAATGCCCATAGATAAAGATAATAAAAGAAAGTTGGCAAAGTGGTTTTTATAAATAAATCCACCAGTGGCAATATCACTGTTGGATACTTTGAAAACCCAAGTGAGTTCATTTCCTGACATTGCTTGTAAACTGCCATAAACAGCCTGAAAAGTTCCCGATAAAACCATAACGATAACAAGTTGCTTTAATCGATTTTCTGTAGTGACCAGCAGCAATGACAGTAACATCATACAAAAATAAGCTAGCCCTTTGAAAGAGGCAACTTGCGTTTGACTTGGGTCGAGTGAAAGTGTTTTGAAGCTCTCTGCAGAGTTTATATATATATCTGTCAGGTTAGGAGAAACGAAAAACACCAATGCATCAGGAAGAGGTATGTATTGCACTACAAGCCAAAGCTGAACAGTAAAAAAGCCGAGTATTAAAAATTTGTAAGGTGCGAGTTTTTTAAAGATATCTTCATTACTTTTAACGGCCAACAGTATATAGGACGCAAGTAAGGTAAAAGCTGCAATTTCAATAATTCCCCATGCCCAAGGCCTATTTGACCCTAATGGAATTGGCAGCCAAAAAATAAGTAATAAAAAGCTATAAAACAGGGAAGTATTCATTCTACTCATTAGTTGAAGCTAACTCTATGGAGTGTCAGTAAAGTAACTAGAATAGCACAAAATTTTATATCAGAACCAACGCCAGAAACTAAAAAGGCCCTAATTAGGACCTTTTATCATTTTTTACCTTACTCTTTAAACTGAGGTAACTTAGTTATCAGATGCCGTTGGGGTAGTGCCACCTTGGGTGCCTGTATTTGAGTCCTCAACAGAGCCACCATTTCGGCCGCCAATAAGGGACGGTGCTGTTGCAGCTGAAGGAGGTGTTATAGCCAAATTACCACCCGCTGTAGGCTCAGATAAGGTTGCAGGGTCACCACCACCAGCAATAGCAGCCAACAACACATCTGTAGGTAACATAGTGCCAGTATCAGCAACTAGCTGCATGATTTCTTGATGCTGAGTTGCTGGCGCTAAAGAAATTGCAGTTTCAACAATTTGATCACCAAAATTAGGGCAGTTTGTCGTTAATAATGTTACCGACTCAAGTAAGCTACCAGCTTGTAAAGAGGCATTCGCTGAAGATAGTAAGGTTGAAAAGTCTGCACAGTTAACATCAACAGCGTCAACTTGTTCTGCTGCGAGTGTGATACTGCTTACACTTAGGCTTAAGGCTAAGCCTGTTATTCCTAATACGATTTTTTTCATCATTAATCTCCTACAGCTATGAAATAGCCACTACATATAATTACAATTCTAAATGTCAATGGGCAAAAAATCAACACAATATTTTCGCCAATCAATTAGGTAAATCCTACCATTCACTTGGTTTGTCGATAAAATAGCCTTGAAAATAATCAACAAACAATGATGTCAATTGCGCTTGTTGTTCGGTATTTTCAACCAACTCAGCTATTACCTTAATATGTAAACTATGCGCTATATTTACAAGTGACTGAACAAACAGTTGGTTTTCTGATGAATTAGCAATATCTTGGCTATAACTGCCATCAACCTTGACAAACTCAGGCTTTATTTTCATTAAGTGAGTAAACGATGAAGTACTCGCACCAAAATGCTCAAGGGTTATTTTACAGCCTAAAGCCTTTAACTCATGACTTAAGGAGCAAACATTATTTGCATATTGTATTAAGCTTTGCTCACTGATTTCAAAAGTTAACAGCTGACAAAGCTCTTTTTCCAACATAAGTTTACTTAATAGCCATTGACTAAATTGTTGTTGTCCCAATGAGCTAGGGCTCAGGTTTATTGCAATAGGTAACTGTAACTCTTTTGCTTTCATTAATGCTTGGCTGATAACCAGCTCATCAAAGCGTTGTGCTAAATTAAGACGTTGAGCAACAGCCATCAATTGCCCCATCGGAATAAGTGTTTTTTCGCTTGTATGAGTAAAACGAGCATAAAGCTCCTGATAAAGCACCTCACCATGCGAATTTTTAATAGCTTGGGCAACAAAAGCAACCTGACCATTTACAAGCTGCTGTTCTAGTTCGTTTTTCCACAAACTATTACCTTGTTGCAAAGTCATATTGGAAGCAAATTGCCAACCTTGTTTTGACGATAACGCTTCTACTAATGCATTATCAGCTTGGACTAAGGTTTCAGCCAAGGTATTGGACGTTGAAAAGTCAGTTATACCTAGATGAGCATAACTATTCAATTGCCCATAGTTTTCAGTCTGATTAGCCGACTCATATGCAGCTTGGTTGAATCTGGTCATTAATTCACTCGCAATATGGTGACAGCTTTCTTTATCTAAATCTGGCAAGATAATAGCAAAATCAGCTCCTGCTAAACGATAAGCATTGTTGTTGTTTAACGCATTAGCATATTTAAGAACACTGTTAATAATTGCCACAGCTCCTTTGACATACTCATCACCCGCGGTATAACCAACTTCCTTATTAACTCTATCTAAGCTAGATAAACGAATAATCATCAAAAATCCAGCAACTCCCTCTTCCTGATTTGCGAGCATTGATTCAAATTGATTATTAAAGGCACGTCTATTTGATAAAGAAGTTAACTCGTCAACATATGCAACGCGTTGATACTTTTCGGTTTGCTGAGTTAACTCATTGAATAAGTTCTGCAAAATACGTGACATACGGTTCATTGCATTCACAAATAAATTAAGCTCAATAGGTTTTGGAATATCATTGACCTGAATAAAATTGCCTTGGCATATTTCATCAGCTTGTTGTGCCGCCTTTTTGATAGGGTCTGTGATCGTCTTAAGTACCAAGGACACTAATGTCCCTGCTAACAAGAACAATCCGAGAATCATCCAACTGCTTTTCAGCGCGCTTTGCCAAAGCTGCTCATAGCCAAAACCTGGATGACTGATAATATTTAATGTTTTTGGTTTAACCCAGCCGTCATGAATTTCAGTTGATGCTTGAGGAGGCGTTAACGGAAATAAACTGACAAACCAAGCAGGAACGTTATCAAAGACCATAGGGTTATGTTTTTCTAATAAGACTTTCCCTTGATTACTTTCCAAGGTCATTTTTTGGTAGTAACCACTATCAAATATTGCACTGATCATACCGTCAACCATAGGTAGGTCTTCAGGGTTGCCAATGAAAGGTTTAATGGATAAGCCTAAAGATGTAGCCGTATCTTGAGCATGCGATGCTAGCTGACTATTGATATAAAGCCGAGTATTATCAACGTTAATCCATAACGAACTAAAAAATACGAGGGTTAATACCAGTGTTAGCCCTAGATAAAGTTGTTTTGATAAGCTCATATTCTTTCTCGATTTTTAATTAAATTCAAACTGACATATTGCATAGCTTTTATATCAAGTAATTTATTATTGCCCATGTTCAATACGGTTCATCAGGTTTTTCCATGAACTATGACCGCCTTTATTATTTAGCTTTCGCCCACGACCTTGCGCTTTAGCTGCCCAGAGTCCATCACCATTAAAACTATAAATAGGCTGTAAGTCTTTACGGTAATTAGCGGGTAAAATTTTCTGATTGATATTATCTAAAATAAGCGGCATGGCATCAGGTGTTTCAAAGTAAGCCAATACCATATGGGATTGCTTTAAACGTAAGGCACGTACATACATTAGCCTCAGCTTTTCTTCAGGAACCCCTAAAGCACGTAATGTAAAATATTTAGCAATAGTAAAATCTTCACAATCACCTGCATTGCGGCCTAAAAACTCAACAGGTGTTGCCCAATAATCTTTTTGCTCCCACACTCGAATATCATCAACAAAACGAACTCTATTAAAGAAGCGATTTACCACATGAAGTTTGTCTTTTTCTGAGGCTGCTTGCTCATCTTGAACTAATGATTGCCACTGTTCGACACGATAACGGGCATCACTATCATATTCTTTTTCTACTTGCTCAAATAAACCTGGCGGGAAAATATCAATTGGCGAGTCTGCATGTAAAAAGCAGGCGAACAAAAAAAGCACATAACTAAAATGCTTGCTCAAAGCAGATAAATTAAAACCTTTTAAATGGGTTAACACTTAAAAACCAACATAAATAAATGTAGATATATTATAGCAATAAAAAAGCCCTTTATCGTTAAACAATAAAGGGCTTTTAGGAATTATTTATAACTAATTTTTACTTTGAAAAGAATTACCTACTTAACTAAAGCGTCTAAAGCCAAATAAACAAAGTGCTGTGCCAAAAAGAAGAATAGCTGTTGGTTCAGGAATTTTGGCTGCTGTTATAACTCTCAACTGGTCAGCATACTCAGGCATCACTTTAAAATTCACATTTATAGTCTTCAAATCCGCGCTGATAATGAAATCATCTTTAGTGTCGTTTGCTGAAACTGCAGATTGTGGCTCTAAGCCTCTTCCTATACCTGCTCGGTCATCACCAATAAGAGCACCATCAGGGAAGTACATTTGAGAACCTGCTAAATAATCGCTTTTTCCGAGTAAATCCCATTCAACTCCTTGAGATTCAAAAAGAGGACCACTCCATATAACAGCAATAATTTCAGTATCAAAAGTAAAGCTACCTGCAAGATCTCTTGTCCAAGAAGTGCCTGTACTTGAAGCTGTTACCGCATCATAATGAAATAGGAAGCTACTAATAGTTGTGCCTGCAGCAACAATGCTATTGTGCGCGCTATTAAAATCTAAACCTAGACTGCCAGGGGAGCTAATTAATTGCTCAACCACTAAATCTTCAGTTAACAGGTGATTTTGTTGCTCTTCTAATAAGAAGATATCATCATCACTTTGTAATGAGTCTACAACTAATGGATTTGATACTCCATAACCAGCCAGGTCATCTATATAAATCACTCCTGCTAAGGCTGAAGGCATAGAGAATACTGAGAATATAAGTGCAACAAAAAGATTCTTTTTCATTTAACAAACCTCTAACGATATAACTTCTGACTTAGAGAAGCGTTATGTCATTAATATTAAAAATTACCACTACCTAAACATAAGCAAAAATGACACCACATTTAAAAACCCATTTAATTACAACAAGCTAAAGAATGTAAGAATCAATCAAAACAAATCCACTGAAACAATGTGTAAAAAAAACGGACACTTATTTACTAAAGAAAGCCAATGACTTTAACTGCTTTTAATAGCATTATAATTAATAATACACCATACCATGATTATTTTTTAGTCTGAATAATCAAACATGCAAGCTTGCTATTTAATAAGATAAGGCTATGACAACTTAAATGACGATTAATAAAAAACTGATATCAGGAAGTGTTTGGGCTTTTTCGGGAAAGCTATTAATGACTCTAAGTGGTTTTTTGATCAATATATTCCTTGCAAGAGTACTCTCTCCTGAGGAAGTTGGTAACTATTTTTTAATAATCAGTTTAATCACTTTCACTTCGACTTTTGCTTTGTTTGGTTTACCAAAAGCAGCAGTGAAATTAATCGCAGAATCATTTAACGAACAGGGCAAAATAAAACATATAATAACGATAGTGCTACTAATGGCTACTTTGGGTGTTTTTCTCTCGGCAAGTGCTTTATTATTTGGCTTAAATGACTGGCTTGCAATAGAGTTATTCGATGCCCCTATTTTAGCAAATTTAACAGGCATAATTATACTTTGGTTTATCTTATTTACATGCCAACAAATGATGGCAGAAATCTATAGAGGGTATAATGACATAAAGTTAGCAACGCTATTTAATGGCTTATTAACGAGTATACTTTCTGCTATTCTACTTATTGTTTTTTATAATTCTTATAGAGTGTTTGCTCTTAGTGAAGTAATTAACCTTATAATATGCGCCTATTTAATTAGCGTTTTATTTTCTAGCCTACTTTTATGGTACAAGTTGTTGCCTGTAGCAAATGAAAGAATCTCCATGGTAAAGGCAAGAGAGACATTGACAGAAATTTCAGTCATCGCTTGGCCTTTATGGATTACTAGTTTAGCACTTCTTGCTCTTACTCAAGTAGACGTATGGTTATTAGGTGTTTTTCGTACCCAAGAAGAGGTAGCGATTTATTCTATCGCTGCACGGCTTATTATCATCATATCTATACCATTAATAGTTGTTAACGCCGTAATCCCACCTATAATCTCACAGCTACATGCACAAAAAAACACTCGAAAACTGCAAAAAATACTAAGACTGACAGCCACTTTATCTTCAATTCCTGCAATAATAGCCTTAGGAGTATTCATCTTTTTTGGTGATTTCATCCTAACTTTCATTTTTGGAAAATTTTATCAATCAAGCACAGAAATATTAGTTATTCTAAGTATCGGACAAACTTTTAATGTTTGTGCAGGCTCATGCGGTTTAGCTTTAATGTTAACGAAACACCAGATAACTATGATGTTAATCACTTTGTTTTCTGGATTAATCACTATAATTACATCATGGTACCTAGTGTATGATTACGGCGCCAAAGGCGTCGCCACTGGCACAACATGCGGTATTATTTTACAAAATCTATTGATGTTATTGTTAACTCGCTACAAACTAGGTATCTGGACAAACCTTGACCCTTTTATTTTTTTCAATAGAAAAGCTAGAGAACAATGAAACAAAGCGTAACACCAATATTTATTTTTTCTTTACCTAGGTCTGGCTCAACACTATTGCAAAGGTTAATCGGAGCAGACACTAACGTAAGTTATGCTAGCGAGCCATGGATTCTATTGCCTTTCTTTTACGCACTAAAAGATACAGGTGCAAGTGCTGAGTACAACCATCAAGTAATGACTCAAGGAGTCCGGCACTTTGCTGAATCGATAAACTCTAATGGGGGAGATTTCAAAGAAGAGTTAAAACTATTTGCTGAACGGCTTTATCAAAAATCGTCAACGGAGCAAGCTATTTACTTTATTGATAAAACCCCTAGGTATCATTATAT
>Ga0114909_1001810_pt1 | contig 11142 bp, 9 predicted proteins | sample MalvireepMed_906_FD_87290 | JGI IMG/M metagenome (GOLD analysis project Ga0114909, IMG submission 87290) | Marine viral communities from the Global Malaspina Expedition - Malaspina viral metaG DeepMed_906 | ecosystem: Environmental > Aquatic > Marine > Oceanic | place: Mediterranean Sea...
CAGTGCAACAACAATAACTACAGCTTTTCCCAGACGATTCATGTTCTGTTCCGACTCTTTCGCTCAGTGTTTGCCTGATAGTGGCTCGCGATGGTCAGGCAACACAAGTGACAGTAGTAACTTAATTGATGTTTGTTGGCATGTCAGCCGCAAAATATGATTAATTTGGGTTCGCGAGGAAGCTACGAAACCACTTTACATCAGGACCAAAGAAGTTTTTTATGGAGGTGACAAGTAAATTAAATCGGCAGAATGTGTCTCGTGAACGCATCACTTTGCTCAATTGAATACACCATTGCGGTCACTCCAGCCGGAAAGCCATCACATAGTCGCCCATCTCTGTGCCAAGTTGCCCATGACCTCCAACAGCCACAACGATGTACTGGCTGCCATCCACTTCGTAACTTATCGGTGTCGCCATGGCTGGCGCGGGAAGTCGATACTCCCAAAGCTGCGCGCCGCTCATCAGATCAAAGATGCGCAGGCTATTCTCTGCTGCTGCACCTATGACGACCAGGCCGGAAGCAGTGACCAGTGGGCCGCCCATATTAGGCACTCCCCAATCAAAATTGGGCACTGGCGCTGGTGCCAGGTCTCGAATAGAGCCAAGTGGAATTTCCCAGAGAATGTCGCCAGCCTGCAAATCCATCGCCACAAGCTTGCCCCATGGCGGACGCGTACACGGCAGGCCCAAAGGTGGCAGAAAAATTTTTCGAGCCATCGCGTATGGAGTTCCGCGCTGCGGGGAAACCTGCCAACCTTCAAGCTCTCCACCGTCAACCAGAGCAGTCAGATCATCACGGGGTATCAGCCGGACAATCGCAGGCACCTGGTTCACATTGGCGACGGCGATCTGTCGTTCTGCATCGACTGCCACACCTCCCCAATTGGAACCCCCGGCATAACTTGGATACAGGATGGTGCCCTGCAACGATGGCGGCGTGAAAATACCCTCGTTGCGTGACTCCCGGATTGTCTTCTTGCAACTGAGTCGGTCAAACCAGGCGATACCGAAGGCGTCATCCTCGGTCAGCGCCCGGTGCTCGACCAGAGGTGGCAGAGCAGAGAAAGGCTGGCTCGGCGATACCTGCTCGCCAGGAACATCGCTGGCAGGCACTTGCCGCTCGTCGATGGCATGAATGGGTAAACCGTTTGACCGATCAAAGGTATACATCATTCCAGTTTTTGTAACGACCAACACGGCATCAACGAGCTCACCATTGCGTTGCAAACTGGTCAGCACGGGCTGCGCCGGTACGTCATAATCCCAGATATCGTGATGGACTAACTGCTGATGCCAGACCACTTCACCTGAGTCTAGCGCAAGCGCCACCACAGAGTTCGCATAGTGGTTGTCGCCGGGACGTTCACCACCGTAAAAATCCGGGCTGGGTGAAGATGTAGCCAAAAACGCGAGACCGCGCTCCACGTCCACCGAGATGGGAGGCCACACATTGGCAGAGCCTGACTCGCCACCTGGTAATGGATCCCACATCCAGTTGAGCGCTCCACTCCTAGCATCCAGCGAGCGGACGATCCCCCTCGGCGAGGCAACTTCCTGATTGTCACCAATGGCGGATCCAACGATCAGGACATCACCAGCTACCGCTGGCGGTGAGGTAATGCCATAGTAACCAGCAAGGTTGTCGTGGTTGCCCACGCCCTCGCGCATGTCCACTCTGCCATTGTTGCCAAAATCCGCACAGGGCCGACCGGTCTCGGCATCAAGCGCGTGAACGAATCCGGTCAGTGTCCCAAGGAAAATTCGATGCGGGCATGCCACAGACTCTCCGTGCCATATGCTGACACCGCGCGAGGCACTTTCCGAATACGCGATATCACGCGGAATGCCAGCATCAAAGCGCCAGCGTTCTGCGCCGCTTGCAGCATCCACTGCCACCACCTGATTGGCGCTGGTGCTCAGATACAGTGTCCCCTGCCAGATGACTGGATTAGCCTGAAAGGAATGCCCTTTGTACACAAACCCTTCATTAAGGTCGCCGGTGCGATACGTCCAGGCCAGCGACAGCTGCTGCAGGCTCTGCGCGTTTATTTCAGTCAGGTGCGTAAACTGCTGGCCGCCAGGGCCACCATAACGGTCCCATTGCTGGGCATGCGTCATCGTCATCGCAATGCCGGACACGACCAGCAGCACAACAGTTTTCAGGATTCTTTCAGGGCTCATGAACAGCGCTCCGCACTACAGTCAGTGAGCTGATAATACCCAGTAGTAGGTGCAGTGTAGTTACTTTGTGGCCTGGGGACGGATGCTGTGACGAAACCCACGCATTCAGGGATGAATGGTGGCGGCTTGCCCGGACAGCTGCTGTTTCAATGCCGGCAGGTAGGTTTTGCTGACCGGGACCAGTGTGCCATTGGTCAGCTCAAGCTGCAGCTCGCCGGACTCTTTCAGGGCGGAAACCCGGGAAAGGTTGACGATGGCTGTGCGGTGTATGCGCAAAAACAACGCGGGATCCAGCTGCGACACCATACCCGACAGGGTCATCCGCATCGGATAGCTGCGATCAGCGCAATGCAGTAATACGTAATTACCCGCCGATTGCACCCAGTCTATCTGTTCTGACTTCACCAGATAGGAACGATCAAGCATGCTGACCAAAAACTGGTGCCTGAACGCCGGCGACGGATCGGATTGAGCGTCTATAAACCCCGCTTCTCCCTGCAGGCGTTCCAGTATAAAGCGGTAGCTGACAATCAGCAGAACCATACACAGGTATACCAGCAGCCCCTTGCGCATTTCGTACAGCAGACCCAGCAGCAACGGCCCGAATTGGTAACTGCCGCCCGCCAGCGTCCAAAAAATCTTGCGCATGGCGACGAACAGGGCAACATGCGCCAGGCTGAAACTTATGGCTGCAGGAACATGCCAGAGAATGCGCCAGCGAACATTTGACCAGGAGAGATTCAGCCTTTCAATAAACCATACCAGAAGCGGGATCAGTGGCAGCACAGCCAGGGTGCCAGTCAGCTCAGACACCAGGGCAGGTATCCAGTCGGCTGACATGCCTTCCCGCACCCGCTCCAGAATCTTGGACGTGGCATTGACCAGACCGAACAGGGTGGTCATTGCGACAAAGGCCGCGACTTCATACCAGCGGCGCTTTTCCAGATATTGCTTAAGGGTCATATAACACGATCACCGCACTATTATTTCCAGCCCTGCAACCAGTGTTCCGATGACTGCAGTTCACGCCAGTCAATCGACCGGGCCTGCCCACCATGAACCGCCGTGATACGGCAGTCGATGACCTGCCCACTGGCATCATAAACCACACGGGTGACCTCAAAGTGCTTTTGCTTTTCGACAGGGTGACAGGCAGTCCATTTGCTGTGCAGCAGTTTCTTGGGGTTGAGTTGATTCATGGGCTCACATCTGCCTGAGAATTTTCTCCATGGCCTTGCCTTTGGCAAGTTCGTCTATCAGTTTGTCCAGCCACCGGATCTGCTGCATCAGAGGGTCTTCGATATCCTCAACACGTACACCGCAAACCACTCCCTTTATATTGGCGGAGGCCGGGTTCATGGCGGGCGCCTGTGCAAAGAATGATTCAAAGTCTGTCTGCCTGTCCAGCTGCTGTTGCAGGCCGGCCTGATCGTAACCCGTCAGCCACTCAATGATCTGGTCAACCTCGGCCCTGGTGCGTCCTTTTCGCTCTGCCTTCTGGACGTACATTGGATAGACTTTGGCGAACGGCATCGAGTAGATCTTGTGTCCTGTATTCATGACTGCGTCACCTCATCAAATTCGACATCCCGAGCCATGGACTGGCGCAGTTTCTCAAAGCTGAAGCCGCGCTCCAGTGTGGGTTTGACAATACGAAAGTTCGGCGACAGGTCGAAATCACCCGGCACATAATGCGTGTAATGACGCTGTATGGTGACCTGCTGCCCTTTGCGGTCTTCCACACGGATGAACTCTGGCAGAATGGGATAACCCACTGACAGGAATGCTTCAGCGATCAGGGTTGAGCATATAGCGCGGGTGGGCTCACCGCTGCCGAATGTAATGAGTTCCCGTCGCAATCGATTGGGAACAGCCGGCTTCTGAATCAGGTATCGCGCCAGGTCGAATATATTACGCAGATCGTAGACGTGACCCAGGCGCTCGCGGGCAAAATTGATAATCGTGTCGCGTGTGGTGTCACTGATACCAACGGGGCGACAGATACGCACATTGTACTGTTCGTATTTGCTCAGCGGCACCATGATGACCCCCTGTGTCAGATCAGCTTCGATCAGCGATGGCTCATCAGGATCACATTTACTGGCGCCGACATACAGGCATGCGTGTGACCAGGTGGACTGTGTGAGATATTTTATTGCTGTACTGATGCGGCTGTTGCCATCGACCAGCAGAATGTCACCGGGCTGCAGTACATCCATCACCTCCTGCAAAGAGGTGCGGCTGAGTCGCTCGTAACCGGGACGGGGTTTGCTGAGGTAATTGGCAAGGCCGCGGCCAATGGCGGAGAACAGCGGGTTCATGGTGTTCCTCTACACGGATATGTTCCTGGTGCCGAACAACAACTTTATTCTGCGCGGGTCTGTGCCCTGGCAACTGCCGTGCTGCCATAACTGGCGACGGCACCCACAAGCATCAGGACGGCACTCAAGGCAAACGTCAGTCTGAAGTCCTGTTGCCAGTCTATCAGCAATCCCGCCAGCGCCGGACCCACCAGTTGCCCCAGAGCAAAAAATACGGTCACAAAACTGACCGCCATGGCGGCATGCTGCGGTTTAACGGTGCTTGTTGCCGCGGCCAGTACGGAAGTAAACAGTCCAGAAACTGACAGGCCGGTCAGCACAAAGTGAACCGTAAATGCCAGAGTGACTGGCCAGACTACCGGCAGTAACGTTGCGAATATGGCGACACACATACAGAAGGTCAACGCGCGCCCGTGCCCTACCCGGTCTGCCAGCCAGCCATATTGGCCCGGAGAAAATTGACATAAAGCCCATCACCGCCACCAGCCGACCCGCCGTTGGCGCTGGCACACCAGCATCCAGCGCAAAGCTGTACATAAACAGCACCTGCACAATATAGGTAAGACCAACTATGCCGTAAATCATGGCCATTCGCACCACGTGGGGATTTCGATAAACGGTTTTCAGCCCCTGCACCATGGACACGGGCATTTCATGCTGAGGCGGGTTGCGCAGAAAGATTGCCACCATGGCAATAACAAATAGCGCGATAGCGGCGAATCCGGCCCAGATCATACGCCAGGATGCCTCTTCGCCGGACTGGGTAATAACCGGTACCAGCGAGCCTGCCAGCAATATGCCAATGCCGACGCCACTGCCGGAAAAGCCGATCACCATGCCACGACGCTCGGGGTACCAGGCGCCCAGCAGCGAAACCAGCGGTGTGAATGTGAAGGCCGTGCCGAACCCCATCAGAGTCATGCACAGCATCAGCAATGGATAAGCCGAGAATTGACTCAGGCCCGCAAAACCACAGGCAGCGAGGGAAAGACCCAGCAGAATCGACCGTTTGCCACCGTGCCGGCCTGCAAACACGCCCGCATAAAGCAGCAATACCAGATATCCCAGCGCTGTGACCGTGCCCAGATTGGCCGCCTGGGTATAAGTCAGCCCCAGGGTTTCGCGCATGACCGGCAGCACCAGCCCGTATGCCAGTCGACCAAACACAACCGCCACCAGCGTGAACAGCATGCTGATCGGAACCAACAGGTAAATGGGCGGTCGATTGACAGGCACTGACATGAGTTACGGTTTCCGGAAAAGCCGCAGAGTCTACCACAGATGAAACCGGGCCTCAGCGTCGCGGTATCAAGGCTGCAACAAACACCCACTCAGCGATGATCAGATTGGGAACCCAGGCCAGCCAGGCGATCGCCGGATAGGCCTGTTCAAACGGGATACCCTGCATTAAAAATAATGGCAGATAGATTCGCAGGGTTACGGCTCCCAGTGTCAACGCATAACTGCGTATCATCCAGCGCTGATGTGCGACGATGTCACGCCTCAGGATGTAACGAAAGGCCAGACCGGTGCTGAGCAACCAGCATACCGCCAGAACCAGAAATCCCGCCTGGGCTGCCAGTCCACCTACCGAATAAAAAGCCAGCGTGAAGCCAGCGATACCACCTATCAGGACACCAGCAACATAAACGCGCCCCAGCCATCGATGCAGCTTTGTGTATTTTTTGCGAAGGCCGGCGTGGAACTGGCTGGCTCCTGCCAGCAGAACAATTCCGCCACCCAAAAAATGCAGCACTGAGGCACTGGGCGCCTGCAGCACCATATCGCTGACAAAACTGTTTCTGACTGCTGGTACAAATCCGAGCGCCAGCGCATAAGCACTGACTCCGACGGCTGCAAACAGCATCAGATACCACATTGCGTTTCTGGCCATAACCCCATTACTCCCTGTGTCAGACAACCGCGTCGGCCAGCCGGGTTTAATTAGCGCGCAGCACACCCGCCTTCGATTAATACCGCGTATTCGTCGGCATCAAATGCCTCAGTGCCGCCAAACGTGGACAGATAAGTTCGACAACGATTTTGCGGATCACTCCAGGTCTCGGCCATAAACTGCGCCTTGATGCTTTCCAGCGTGACTTCTTCATCCATCATGCGAATGCCGCCGTCATTGGCCGAATCGAGGATCAATGTCTTTGGATTGCCTTCGCCATTTTGCCAGGGCTGCCATACCGGCAGGTCGCCGTCACGCCCACGGTCTGTCTCACCCGTGTAGGCAAAATTTGACCAGTAGGACATCATTGCCGCTGACAGTTCATCGCGTCCCGGGTTGGTCGCTTCGTGATAGAGCGCGTCTCCGGGTATGAAACCTACATCCCAGTCACCAAAAATAAATGCCATTTCCGTCGAGTGCGCCGCGCCGATAGCAATCGACATATCCATTCCTGCGTCGCTGATTCGCTGTTCGTCCCAGTCAAAGCGGAAGGCATACACCGGGGCATCCTGCGCTGGTGCCATGCGACGTGCCAGGTTGTCGACACCACGCCACTTCCACTGGATTGACGGGTAATGTGCGAAGCGAATGTATTCGTCAGGATCGTTACGAATCAGGTCTGCCATCGCAGCATAAAGATAGATACGGCGCTCATCGCGATTGGTGCCGAGAATGATCGGCACCTGGTTGTAATCTCCCGAAGCCAGTTGATCCAGCGGATCCTGCTCGACAAACACCGTACCGTCCATGAACTTTTTGGGCGCCGGGTAATTGCGGGCAGCTTCCGGGTTATAGAGCTGAAGGAAGGATGCAGCGTCCTGACTGTAAAGAAGCTCTCTGATCTCCTCATCACTCATCAGACCCTGCAACTCTTTGGCGCTGTCGCGATCAGGCGCGCGTCCGTCCCGCACCAGTATCTTGTTGATGATTTCGCGGGAGCTGTGTTCGTGCCCCGGGACATCGTCATCGACATAGTTCACGCCTTCCGCCAGTGGTGTTGTATCGATACCACCACTCTGCACGATGGCCCGATGGAACAAACCTTCCGCCATTGGCGATGTGACCAGACTCATGACATTTCCACCACCCGCTGACTCACCAAATATTGTGACGTTATCGGCGTCACCGCCAAAGGCAGCAATATTTTCCTGAACCCAGAGCAGGCCAGCAATAGTATCGACTGTACTCCAGTTGCCACTGGCCGCGGCTCCGCTGGCGCCCGGTTCCAGAATGGCCGGGTGATAGAACCAGCCCAGACTGCCAAGCCGGTAATTGACCGTCACAACAATCACATCCTGTGACTGCGCCAGCTCACCGCCATTATAGTCACCTGCGTAACCACTGTTGTTGCCGCCACCAAAAATCCAGTACATCACCGGAAGCTGCTCTCCCTCCGGGATGTCTGAAGGCGCATAAACACTCAGATAAAGACAGTCTTCGCTGCCCACGATGCCATCGCCATCAGGATCCGCAATACCGGCACTCAAGGACGAGCTGAACTGCACACAGGGCTGGATTGTTTCACTTGCCTCATACACGCCCGTCCAAGGCTCAGGTGGTTGTGGTAACTTCCAGCGCAGATCCCCAACGGGAGGCTGCGCGTAGGGGATATTGCGCCATGCCAGGCTGCCATCCGCCTGCACCGCGCCGCGCAGCTCGCCTTGAGCGATTGACCGCAAGGTCGGATCCGTGGGCGCTGATTCCGTCGCGGCACTATTCGATTCCATCGTCGATGATTGAGGCGCGGAGTTCTGTTCCTGGCTGCACGCTAGCAGCAACGCCGCGAGTGCCACTACTGACAGGAATGCCTTCAACGGTTGATGAGTGTTTTTGTATGACATTCGCATAACTGAATACCCTGCCCCCGATTATTCACTAACCATTAACTGTATGGGGTAATCCTCTGCATTACCACCCCGTCAGTATACCCAGACCACATAAACGGTGTGTATACTGCCAGACACAATACGCAAAACATGATCGGACAAGAAAACAAATGCGGGACAGCATATTGTTTAACTTTCATGGTGTGTTGTTGCGATGCGGCGGCATGCCGATGCGCGCGACACGTGGCATCTTATTGCCAATGCTCACTGCTGCAGTGCTGACCAGTCTTCCCAACATCAGTCACTCTCAACAAAACCCAGAGCTGCAGCACATTAGCGTGCAACTGAAGTGGGCGCATCAGTTTCAGTTCGCCGGTTACTATGCTGCGCTTCATCAGGGCTTTTACGAAGAGGCCGGCCTGGATGTCACATTGATTGAACATCTGCCTGGTCTCACTCCTATCGACCAGCTCATGGGTGGTCGGGTAGAGTTTGCGGTCGCGGACACGGGCGCGTTGCTCTACCGGGCAAGCGGTGTCCCAATCGTGGTGCTGGCTGCCATTTTTCAGCACTCGCCATCTGCTTTAATATCCCGAGCTGACACCGGCATTAACACCCTGGCCGATTTACGCAACAGGCGCGCAATGCTGGCCGGCGGCTTTATGAATGCCGAACTGATGTCAATGCTGCGGCAGGCTGGCATCACCAGCAATGACTTTACGCTAGTGCCTGGCAACACCTCTATCGATGTACTCATCAACGGCGGGACTGATGCCTACAACGGCTACACCACCAATGAGCCCTACATGCTGGAACAGCGCAATGTCCCATTTCGGGTATTCCTGCCGCAGGACTACGGCGTCGATTTTTATGGCGACATCCTGATCACACGCGAATCGCTGTTGAACACGCAGCCAGAGGTCGTCGCCAACTTCAGGCAGGCCACAATTCGGGGTTGGGAATATGCTGTTGCCAACATTGAAGAAATGGTTGACCTGATCATGACCGACTACAACACCCAACAGAAATCCAGGGAACACCTGATGTTCGAGGCACAGGAGTCAGCGCGTCTGATACTGTCCAACGTTGTGCCTGTTGGTTATATGAACCTGGAGCGCTGGCAGCGCATCGAAAACATATTCAGGGAGCAGGGACTGTTGGACGTTCCGGTCGATCTCGCGGGTTTTGTCTACGTGCCCTCGCAGCAGGACAGTCTCTGGTCCCTGCTAATGCGCTACCGCTTCGCACTTGCTGCCACCACAGCGCTAATCCTGGCGGCTCTGCTTACGCTGCACGTATGGCGTCTTCGAGCACTGGTTGCGCTGCGGACTCGCGAGCTGGAAGCAGCCCGGCATCAGGCTGAATCGGACGCCAGAACCGATGCCTTGACAGGCCTTTCCAACCGGCGTCTTTTCCTCGAAAGCCTTGATCGCGACTTGAGCCGCGCCGCGCGTGGCCAGTGCAACCTGGCGCTGATCAGTATCGATATTGACCACTTCAAACGCGTGAACGATCAGTATGGCCACCTGGTGGGGGACGAGGTACTCAAAGGGGTGGCTTCAGCGCTGGCTGGCTGCGCTCGCTCTGGCGATCTGGTGGCACGCACGGGTGGTGAAGAGTTTGCCGTTATCTGTCTCAACACCGATGCGTCAGAGGCCCGCTTGCTTGCTGAACGCATGCGACAGCAGGTCGCCAGTATGGACATCAACACCGTTGATGCTCGCATTTCATTAACGCTCAGCCTGGGTATTGCCGCCTATCAAGTGGGGGACACCACCATCAGTATTATGGCACGAGCCGACGATGCCCTTTACGCCGCCAAGAATCGTGGCCGTAACCGGGTGATCTGCGCGGAAAACGCCGGCACTGCACCCGAATAGTGCACAAAGCGTCGTGCGCCTCCCAAAAATGTGACAGTTTGGTGACAACGTCGCGCATTTCCTAAAGAACTGCGCCGAACTGCCGCTTCTTGATTTTGACTAGACACATTTCCTCTACTTAGTTTCCAAGACAGCAAAGACATGAACTCTATCAAAGCACGACTGATGACTGTTGTGGCAATCGGCCTCGCCGCCTTCCTGGTCGCCAGCATTATTGCCATTACGATGCTGCAGCGAACCATTGCTGCATACGAACAACTGGTTGTTGACCAGGTAGCAATAGAACGTGATGTTCAAATCATCAATCTGGACTTCAAAATTCAGGTTCAGGAGTGGAAAAACGTCCTTCTGCGAGGCGCAGATGCCGAGCGGCGGGATCAATACTGGACACGGTTTACCGAGTTACATGAAAGCATTCAGCAACGCAGCCAGAGCCTGTTGCAGCGAATGCATCCGGGCGATGCGCGTGAGCTGGTCAGCAACTTTCGTGAGCGTCACCAGGAGCTGTATGACGCTTACCAGAGCGGACTGAATGCATTTGTCTTCAGCGGCTTCGACCATACGGTTGGCGATCAGGCCGTATCTGGCATCGACCGCGAGCCCACTCGTCTGCTTCAGGAAGCGGTTGATGAACTCAGCGCTGCCAGCCAACAGTCTGCCACCTCATTGTCGGCAAGCAGTGAACGTCTGGTGATGCTGTCCTACCTGGCTATCTGCGTGATCGCCGGTCTGGTGCTGCTGATCACGCACCTGGTCATCAGCCGGGGCTTCATTCAGCCTTTGCTGGACATAGGCAAGGTCGTGGAGCGGATGTCACATGGCGACTTTGCAGAGCCGATTGTATCCAACCGCAAGGATGAACTCGGCAAGTTGAGCACCGAGCTCTCGCAGATGCAGGACAAAGTGGCCAGCATTATTCGCTCGGTGCAGAGCGAGGCAGCGACGCTGGCCGCCGCTTCCGGTGATATCAATGAAG
>Ga0114909_1001820_pt1 | contig 11094 bp, 10 predicted proteins | sample MalvireepMed_906_FD_87290 | JGI IMG/M metagenome (GOLD analysis project Ga0114909, IMG submission 87290) | Marine viral communities from the Global Malaspina Expedition - Malaspina viral metaG DeepMed_906 | ecosystem: Environmental > Aquatic > Marine > Oceanic | place: Mediterranean Sea...
CCGCCTTAGCTCAGTTGGTAGAGCAAATGACTGTTAATCATTGGGTCGCTGGTTCGAGCCCAGCAGGCGGAGCCAAATAGAAAAGGGCCTACCCATCGGGTAGGCCCTTTTTCTTTGCCCAATGATCGGTCGCCCTGCGGTCGACGGTTAATCATTGGCAAATTCAGTTGAATTTGCCTAGTTCGAGCCCAGCAGGCGGAGCCAAATAGAAAGGGCCTACCCATCGGGTAGGCCCTTTTTCTTTGCCCCAATGATTGGTCGCCCTGCGGTCGACAGTTAATCATTGGCAAACCCTACGGCTTTGCCTGGTTCGAGCCCAGCAGGCGGAGCCAAATAAGAAAAGGGTTTATCCACCGGGTAAGCTCATTTTCTTTGCACAATGATGGGTTGCCCTGCCGCAGCCTGCGACCGCAACCCGCCACACTCCACCCCCCAAACTCCGACAAAAAGCTATGGGAAGCGATGCTTGCATCGCGAAGACCTTGGAACCGTTCCGATTCTTCAGGAATCGACCCAAGTAAACAGCACTGCGCCCCAGACAGGCCCTCTCTATACCCATAAAATTTGGCACCACCTCGCACTCCTCAAGCCGGATTTCCTTCTGCTACGCGAAAGTGAGAAAATCCGCCGCCAGTGTGAACGACAGGTCTGACATGGATAATAAACCACGCATCGGCTTCATCATCACAAAAGCAGAAACCGGTGGCGCCCAGCGCTGGACCCTGGACCAGGTTCGCCTGTTGCAAGATGATATCCACCCTTTCCTGATTACCGGGGAAGAACAGTGGCTGACTCGAACCCTGAGTGCGCTCTCCCCACTCGTTCTCCCGGAGCTGCTCAAGAGGCTCCCCGGCCCGGCCGGGCTTATGAAGCTCCGCCGCTACATCCGGGATAATCGCATTTCCACCCTGGTCGCAAGCTCGGCAAATGCTGGCGTCTACGCCAGGCTCATGAAGCTGTTTATCCCGGAGTTACGGGTTGTCTATGTCTCCCATGGCTGGTCTTCTATTTACAATGGGGGCAAATTTTCAGGCATGTACATTACCGCGGAGCGGCTACTCTCAGCCCTGACCGACCTGATCATCAACGTCTCCCAGGCTGACGCCAGCAAATGTATTGAGAAACTGCAAATTCCGCAGGGCAAAACCATCACATTGACCAACCGGACCCCGAAGCCAACAAAACAGCCTGCCAACCTACCACCAAAACCGGTAAAGTTACTGTTTTTAGGCAGGCTGGCGCATCCCAAACGCCCGGATTTACTAATAGACGCTGTTTCTGGCTTCTCTGCCAATGATCTGACACTCACGATTGTTGGTTCCGGGCCGGCACAAACGGAACTGCAGGCAAACGCTCCGGATAATGTCTATTTCGCGGGAGAAATCCAGGAATTTGATCAGTTTCATCGCTACCATGCTCTTTGCTTGATCTCTGACAGTGAGGGGCTACCTATGTCCGCCCTTGAGGCCAAAGCACATGGACTACCACTTTTGTTAAGCGATGCTGGCGGGTGTCACGAACTGATCGACAACGGAAACGGGATTCTTTGTAACAACACCATCGACTCAATTCGTCAAAGCCTTAATCTGTTGATAACAAACATGGACGAAATCCAGGGCTCAGCCAGCACCGCAGCACCGAATGCATGGCTGGAGCCTGCAAAAATGGACTATTTACATGCCTATATGGGCACAAAATCAGACACTTGAAACCTATGACTTCCCACTACATACCCGTTGATCCAGCGCGGCACACCCGCCTTCATGAAAGGCTATTGCTCAATACAGTTATCGGCCACATTCTTGGGCTGAGCATCACCTTGTTCGGTGCCCAGCTGATTTCCCACGGCTCAGCCTCCATCCCTGAAGATCCAAACCAACAGCTATCCCTGATCACACTCACATCTATATACGTCATCAATGCCCTTCTTTTAAAAAAGATCTTCCGCTTTCCCGGTGGGCGCAGCTTCTCTTACAACGCCAGCATTACCTTAGCTCTTATTGCTATGGCCATGATGATTATTCTGGCATTTCGTTTGGGCTATTCACGCAGCACCCTGTTTACTGGCTTTGCCCTGCTAATTGGCGTGCAATTTGCCAATTTCATCATTAACCGCCGATATCGCAGACTGAAATTTGCGCTGCTGCCCGGTGTTGTCATAACTAATAAAAGTAGTGCTCAAAATATCTGTTTCAGAGAACTCACATCAACTGAGTTATCCAGCATTCGCTATGATGCCATCATCGTTGATACTGAAAGTAAAATAGAAGACGGCTGGCTGCGCTATGTAGCCCACCATAGCGCCTCCGGGACAACGATTATCAGCAGCAAGGCCATCAACGAGGCCATCAATGGCAAAGTCGATCTAAACATGCTCAGTATCCATGACATGGATTCCCTTCAGCCCAGCGCCGTTTATGCCATTGCCAAAAGGCTAATTGATATTGCTTCGGTGGCACTTCTCAGCCCGATTGTGCTACCTGTTTCTCTGATTGTAGCCACCATCATTCGATTTGAATCCAAGGGCTCAGTACTTTTTATTCAGGAGCGAATAGGGCAAAAAAATATCCCTTTCCGCATGTATAAATTCCGCTCCATGATCCCGGAAGATAATGACACCCCGCGTTTTGCAGACATGGACGAACACCGGATCACCCGATTTGGCAGCTTTATCCGCAAATTCCGCCTGGACGAACTTCCACAGTTTCTGAATGTACTAAAAGGTGACATGAGCCTTATAGGACCTCGCCCTGAGCAAGGAGGCTTTGTAGAGCAATTCGAGCAGGAAGTGCCTTTTTATAGCTATCGACATATCGTCAAGCCAGGGATCACCGGGTGGGCTCAGGTGAGCCAGGGGTATGCGGTATGCACAGAGTCAACGAGAGAGAAAGTGGAGCACGACTTTTTTTATATCAAAAACCTTTCTCTGTGGATGGACATTCTAATTGTACTCAAAACCATCAGAACAGTTGCCACAGGGTTCGGAGCACGCTAGGCACGTTTACAAAGACGTATAGCTATGCGCCTAGCATACTTAATACTAGAAAACAGCCACAAACAACCAAAAGCAAACCGATTTATGAGTCCCTGCTGAAACAGTGACTTATAGGTATCAAGCTCACCTGCCTGAGCTTTTGAAATATCTGCACTTAATCCAGAAGCACCAAACGGAGCCTTATAAAGGTACACAAGAGGAGCATCTAACTTGTAACATGCTCCAGATTTCAAACAAATTTCCAGCCAAAGCTTATAATCCTCGCTGTATCTTTTCGCTGGGTCAAATCGAAATGGGAGATCTGCTCGCAGAACAACCCCGGGGGTAGGGAAAACATTTTTTAGCAACAACGTTACTGGCTTGATTTCATTAACCTCAAAGCCGGAAACGCCACTAATGTACGGAGCAACATCATTACAAACATCAAAACCACAACCAATTAAATTAGGCCTCTTTTCGATTATAGCCTTGACCTGAAATTCAAGCTTCTGCGGATGCCAGCTGTCATCCGCATCTAAAAAAGCAATATACTCCCCAGAACTTTCAGACCAGCCCCTATTCCTAGCAGCAGCAGCACCACGATTAGCCTCTGAATAAAAAATCAGCACGCGCGGCGAGGTATAAACTTCTGAAAGGCGCCGCATCTCGGTACGAGTAGCCTCATCGCTGCAGTCATCAACTAAAATGATTTCACGGGGCAAGTACGTCTGCCTGCAAACTGATTCAACCGCGCGCTCAAGTGTCTCCTTACAATTAAAGCAAGGAATAACAACACTTATATCGACACTGCAATTTTTCATTGACGACCACGACCACTCAATGACTATTTCTTCCAAACAGTGCGATTAACATAACCAGTGTAACTTAAAACAATCCTCAGGATTTTTCTGGATACAGAAGGAGCCAAATAATCCTGGACAGGGCGTATAGCATCAGGCGCTTCAAAAAATTGGCTCGCAACGACAGAAACACAATCAAGAATAGCTTCTGATTCCAAACCTGACATTACCAGCGTACCCTCATCCATGCCTTCTGGCCGCTCATGGGCATTCCGTATTGTCACAGCAGGAAAGTTCAGCAGCGAAGATTCTTCTGTAATTGTTCCGCTATCTGAAAGTACGCAATAAGCTTCTTTTTGCAATTTAATATAATCCAGAAACCCCAAAGGCTTCATGAAACGGATAAGCGGATTCATCTCTCTCTTGGGCAGAGCATCAATTCTTTTTCTCGTTCTTGGATGAGTCGATACGATAACGGGAAAGCCATATCGTTCTGCAAGGGCATTTAAAGAATTAAGCAAGTCATTCAAATTAGATTCTGAATCGACATTTTCTTCTCTGTGAGCACTGAAAACAAAAAACTTGCGGGGATCAAGTTGTAAATCCTTAATAATTCCTGAGGAATTAATTTTATCAGAGTAATAGTTCAGAACTTCATGCATGTGAGATCCCGTTTTTATAACGGTCTCTGGAGCAAGACCTTCATTCAGCAAGTAGCGCCTTGCATGCTCGGTCAAGACAAGATTAATATCACTCAAATGGTCCAGAACTTTTCTATTTAATTCTTCCGGCACTCGCTCATCGAAGCAACGATTACCTGCTTCCATATGAAAAACAGGGACCTGGTGCCTCTTCGCTGCTATAACTGCCATACAAGTATTTGTATCACCATAAAGCAACAATGCATCAGGCTTTACATCACGAATGACATCATCAGCAGCCGAAATTATCCCTGCAATAGATTTGGAAGGCGTTTCAGCTTTGACGCCTAAAAACAAATCTGGCTTTCGTATTTCAAGATCATTGAAAAATACTTCATTAAGCTCATAGTCATAATTCTGTCCAGAGTGGACCAAAAAATGGTCCGTATGCTTATCGAGCTCAGCAATAACACGACTCATTTTTATGAGTTCGGGCCTCGTCCCGACAATGGTCATTACCTTAAGCATCAATAGCGCTCCTTACAAAATCGAGCTTCATAAGCAATTTTTTTACCTCATCAACATTTAGCCGTGCAGTGTTGTGCGAAGTGTAATCTTCAAGCTCAGATATCTTTTGCTCACCTTCAACAAAATATTTTTTATAATTAAGATCTCTGCCATCTGCAGGAATTCGATAATAACGACCGAAATCTTCTGCTCTTGCCATTTCTTCCCGAGAAACCAGCGATTCGTAAAGCTTCTCCCCATGCCGAGTTCCTATAACCCTAACTGGAGATGAGCTATTGAAAATTTCGTTAAGAGCCTGAGCTAAATTCTCAAGTGTCGCGGCCGGTGCCTTTTGAACAAAAATATCTCCAGCCTGGCCATGCTGGTAGCTGTAAAGGACCAAATCCAGAGAGTCTTCCAATGACATCAAGAAACGAGTCATCTTGGGATCTGTAACTGTAAGCGGCTGGCCCGATTTTATCTGATTAATGAACAGGGGAATTACTGAGCCCCGCGACGCCATCACATTGCCATACCTTGTTGCGCAAAAAATGGGGCCTGAAGGCCCCACAACACGGGATTTAGCTGCCACCAGTTTTTCCGCCATCGCCTTGGACATACCCATTGCATTAATGGGGTAGACCGCTTTGTCGGTACTCAAAACAACAACTCGTTCAACGTTATTGGCTATTGCAGCATTAAGCACATTCTCCGTACCCTGCACATTAGTTTTAACCGCTTCCATTGGATAAAACTCGCATGAAGGGACCTGCTTCAAAGCCGCAGCATGAAACACATAATCCACACCAACCATTGCTTGTGAAACACTGCTATAGTCCCTCACATCACCCAGCATAAATTTGACTTTATCATTATTGATACTAACCCTCATATCTTCTTGTTTTTTTTCATCACGACTAAAAACTCTTATCTCTTTAACGTTCGTACCAAGAAATCGTGAGAGGACAGTATTGCCAAATGAGCCTGTGCCGCCGGTAATAAGAAGGACCTTATCATCAAACATTTCTGACTCCCTTGATGGAGTTATAGTATTTATGCATATCTTCAATTAAAACAGGCCATTCAGGTGAAGTATAACCTGTTGCATTTTTGAAAAGAGAGGAATCCAAAGAGCGATCAATAACGAAATCATCGTAAGGCTCAATAGTGATACCCTTTCCATATTCTCTGGCAACGAGCTTCAAAAGTTCGTACTTGGAAATGGGATCAGCAGAGACTTGGTACAGGCCAGATAACGAAGCTTCAGGCACTAAATATTCTTTTATAATCCAGGCAAGGTGGTTAACCGGAACTCCAGAGAATATCGCCTTTCTAAACCCTTTGATTGTCTTATTCTGACTCAAAAACCATTCGATTAATCCATTACTGGATTGCAATTCATGGCCGATGATTGATGTCCTCAAGGTAACAACGTGAGGCATAGCCTTTACTTCACCGATAAATTTCGATTTTCCATAAAGATCTTTTGCATCAGACTCATCTACCTCAGTGTACCCTCCCTTATCCCCAGAAAAGACACAATCAGTACTAATGTGGACCAGCCTGGCATTTACCAAGGCTGAAAGTTCAGCTAGCCGATGGGGCAACATTGAGTTAACGGGTAAGACATGCAAGGGGTTATCTGCATCTTCCTGCTGTTTTATTACACCAACACAATTAACTATAAGATCAGGCTTAACCTTCGAAAAGACACGAACGATAGAGTCAGGGTCTGAAACATCAACACCAGAAAATAGCATGGGGGATTGAGAGATATCGAAATACCGTTTCCCTGATTCAGCCCTTAGCGTGCCGAAGACCTCAAATTTTTTATCACCAGAGAAAGCTCTATAAACCGCATAACCCAGCATTCCGGTTGCACCCAACACCAAAACACGCATCACCAACCTCTCTAAAATATTGAACTATTTAGCTTTTAGTAAAAAAACAACCCACAACCCACCCATAATTCTTCTATAAAACAAAGGTGAAATAACAAATAACGGGCGATATCTAATTGCCTTGATAGCCATATTCACCCCATAACTAAAGTGACCAGATCTAAAACCTAACCTGGAAGCCATAAGTGATGCATTTGCTTTCGCAAGAAAAGTATGACCAGCGCTGGGTTTATTCGAATAGAACGACATCACTGTATCAACGATTTCATTGCATCGCTTAACACTCACAGGGCGAAATGAGGCAGACTCTTCGTGAATTCGACAAGAGGCCAAGGGTTCATCTACACGTCTAAACGTCCCTATATCAATGCATCTTAACCAAAACTCAAAATCCGGCACCTGTCGAAGTTCAGGTTTCCAGCCACCAAGCTGATCAAACAGCTTTTTATAAAACAGGGCTCCGGGGCCAGGGTGGCAAACAAGATCAACCGCCATACTATGATATGACCACTCTGGCGCCTGCTTTTCCCGGATGAGGTTACCTGCAGAGCTAATCAAATTGAAAGACGGGTACACAACTACCGAGTCGCTATTTAACAACTCATTGACGAGTCTTGACACAAGATTCGGAGCAATAATGTCATCCGAGCTAAGATAGCCAATAATTGTTCCACTAGCTTTTTCCCAGCCTAAATTGAGCGCTGCAGCCTGGCCTTGATTATCCTGGTGTATAACCGTGGCCACACTCTTGTATTGATCAATTTTCTCTGCCGACCCATCAGTTGAGCCATCATTAATAATAATGTATTCCACATCAGGGTAATCTTGCGCAAGAACACTATTGATCGTTTCCTCGACATAGTCGACCTGGTTATAGACGGGAGTAACTATCGTTACTTTTGGAAACTCTTTATTCATTTTCCACCAAATTTTCTTCTACATGGCTACCAATATTTCTCAGTGCCACGAATAGAACAGTGAGCGAGTCTATGACAATCCGCACAAACCAGCACCATACCACACCTTCAGCCCCCCAGTTCACACCGGCCATCACCAGAGCAGCTAAGTAAGCAGGGAGCTGGAAAAACTGGAACCTGGCAAGAAAGCGCGCGTGCCCCGCGGCCTGCAAATAGACAAAAGGAACATGGGCAAGACTATTGATTGCGATACCCGCTGAAAAAACCTTCATGAAATATCCAGCCTTTTCAGAAAAAACCGGATCGATCCAAATAGACAGTATTTCATTGGAAAAGAAAAAAGTAACCGCGCAGATCGGAAGAACCAGCGCAAGAGTAAGAAATATCCCTTTTTTGAATATATCTCTTTCTTTTTCGCTTAAAAACTTTTTTGAAAATTCAGGAAGCACCACTGCTGTAATGGCAGCAGGAATAACCCAAAGCTTGGTTATCATTTCGTAGGGAGTCACGTAGTATGCGACCACAGAAACCTGAATGACTACAGCGATAACAAATCGATCACAGTACCCGATTAGCGGATTCAATATGTTACTGACAGCAATCCAGCCGGAAACGCGAAATATTTTTTTATAGCGACCTCTATCATGCACACCAATCAAATAACCATGACGGAAAAAGTTTTTTACCAGGAGCATACTTGAAAACCATGCCACCCAACGACCTATCATTAATATAAGCGCTACAGCAACAAGGCTTTGTGAAAAAAAACTGATAAGTGCGGGGCCAGCAAAGGTATAAATACCAAGAGGCAAACGCACTGCATTAACAGCAGTAAAGCGACGCTGGGCCTCCAGTACACCTCGATAGCCTGACGTCATAACAATTGCCGGCACGGCTATTGCCAACAAGAGAGTAGCAATGCCAAGCTCTTGTTGACTTATATCAGTATCGATGAATCTGGCGCCCAACAGACCGGCCAAAAGAAAAAGTGATACCGCCGCGATGGATATTAATGATAATAGCCTCAGGCCTGACCGGGAGGTATAACAGGCTTCCGAATGATCACCGTTGGACATATCCATAGCCACCTGGATCGTTAACGCGCGAGAGATACCAAGATCAAAAAGTCCAAAGTAGCTAACAACCGCCCACATCAATGTTAAAATACCAAATCGCTCTACCCCAAGATTTTCTATCAATAGAGGGATACACAGAACTGCAAAAATTAATGGTCCACCCAGCCCCATACCATTAATAACAACATTTTTTAAATCACGGTTATTCATTATCGGCAGGCACCAGAAATGGATGTGTATTTCAGGAAGTACATTTTCGGGCAAAGCAGCGAATTATACACGTGGGTAACAACTAGGTAATTCCCAAGCCGGCATTAGCCAACCCAAGAAGGTAAGCCCTTGCAGCCAGCCCAAAAGCGCCCAGCTATCAATTGGTACAGAAAAACTTTCAGTTTAGCACCACGAGCAAAGAGAACCTGGGGTTTTTAACGATAACCATTCGGGTTTTTTTCCTGCCAACGCCAATGATCCCGGCACATAGCCTCAATGCCCCGGCTGGCGCTCCAGCCAAGCACACCGCTTGCCTGGCTTGGGTCTGCGTAACAGACCGCCACATCGCCAGGGCGTCTGGCCACGATATCGTAGGGTACGTCTCTACCTGACGACGCTGAAAAGGCCTTGATCATCTCAAGCACACTATAACCTCGCCCAGTTCCCAGATTGACTGTCATCAGTCCGCGTGTTTTCTCGAATGCCTGCAACGCAGCCAGGTGCCCCTGCGCCAAGTCCATCACATGGATATAATCTCGAATCCCAGTGCCGTCCGGCGTCGGGTAATCTCCACCGAACACATTCAGCTTTTCCCTTTTGCCGATAGCGACCTGCGCAATGAACGGCAAAAGGTTGTTTGGAATGCCATTCGGATCCTCGCCGATCTCACCGCTTTCATGGGCTCCTACCGGGTTAAAATAGCGCAATAGAGCTATTTGCCACCGATTATCACTGGTGTAAAGATCACGTAGCATATCTTCAATATGGAGTTTGCTAGCACCGTAAGGGTTGGTGCTACTGAGGGGAAAATCTTCCCGTATCGGTACCGTCACTGGGTCACCATAGACCGTCGCCGAAGAACTGAACACGATTGTGCGTACGCCCGCACGCTCCATCGCCTCCAGCAACCGGAGGCTTCCGGTTACATTGCAATCGTAATAAGTGAGTGGCTTAGCAACCGATTCCCCCACAGCTTTGAGACCCGCAAAGTGGATCACTGCCGCAATATCATGCTCAGCGAACAGGGCATCCAGACAATCCGTATTGCGAATATCTCCTTCCACAAATATCACTGTCTTGCCTGTAAGCCGCTCAACACGATTCAGGCTCTCACGGCTGCTGTTACTCAGATTATCCAGCACCACCACTTGATGTCCGGCTTCAAGCAATAGCAAGACAGTATGAGAGCCGATGTAGCCCGCTCCGCCTGTTACCAGAATGCTCTTCATTTTTGCCTCCGAGCCCTCAGCTTAGCGCCTCAGACTTGTCTTACTGAAAAGGTGGTTTCCTGGATGACACGCTGGCATCGCTCAACCTCACAGGTTAGCTGTTTGACCAGTTGAGGAGCCCAATCCTCCGGCTTTACCGTCACCGCAGATAACAACCACAATAGATTCGCGTACTATGCCATTTTATCACGCCAGTTTCCGCCATAAGCTTCAGCCCTTAGAACACAGCTCTGCCTCCTAACCCAATCCAATAGCCGGGAGCACGCCCGGCACCTGGTTGATCCGTTTGGGTACAAAGATGTTCGCATTGCACCAAGGGCAAGCCCCCGATGGCCCGATTACCGTTTAGCCCATGCTCACCAGCGCAGAGTGCCCGGCCCCGGACCAACCCAAACACGCCTTCCCCAGTAGGGGCGCCCGAGGGCTACTCTGACGGGCTCCACACCTTCACCGTGCGGCCCTCACCACGAAAATACGCCTTGAGCTTATGTATCAGGGTACGTTTGGCGTCCGCATCGCCGTGGACCACACGCACCTCTGCCGGGCCTTGCGCCAGTCCGCCCACAAACCGCAGCAGGTCCTGCTGATCCGCATGGGCAGAATAACCGCTGATGGTGCCTACGCCTGCCTGAATGGCGATCTCATCATCATCCACGCACACCCGACCACCCTGCCCGACCCGCTGAATCTCGCGCCCTGGCGTCCCCGCAGCCTGATACCCCACAAACAGCACATTGTGACGCTCGTCGCCCAGCATCGCCCTCAGGTAATTGACGATCCGGCCGCCAGCGCACATGCCACTCGCAGCAATCACCACTGCCGGCCGGGCACTCTCCGCC
>Ga0114909_1001832_pt1 | contig 11024 bp, 11 predicted proteins | sample MalvireepMed_906_FD_87290 | JGI IMG/M metagenome (GOLD analysis project Ga0114909, IMG submission 87290) | Marine viral communities from the Global Malaspina Expedition - Malaspina viral metaG DeepMed_906 | ecosystem: Environmental > Aquatic > Marine > Oceanic | place: Mediterranean Sea...
ATACAATACTAACATTAAAGTTATTCTTACGATAAAGAATATCTTGGCAAATTTTCTTTTTTTCAAGCAAAACCATACAACAACAGGTTCTACATGATTCAGCTTTCCCCTATTGATAAGTATAAACAAGATTTAAGTAGAGACGACTTTCTTTTTGATGCTGCACAAGAGCAGGCAGTTAAACACTTACAGCGCTTATATGATGACTTTCAAACTAAGCCTTTAGCTGTTTCCGGGTTTAAGAAAGTGCTCAATCGTTGGAAAAAAGTTTATAAGAAGCAAGAGACGAAACCAATAAAAGGTTTGTACTTTTGGGGTGGGGTGGGTCGAGGTAAAACTTACTTAGTAGACACCTTTTATGAAAGCCTACCATTTAAAAATAAAATGCGTGTTCACTTTCATCGTTTTATGCACCGGGTTCATCAAGAGCTAAAGGAGCTATCTGGTCAGTCAGATCCATTAAAAATTATTGCGAAGAAATTTGCTCAAGAAACGCAGATAATTTGCTTTGACGAGTTTTTTGTTTCAGATATTACCGATGCCATGATTTTAGGGACTTTGTTTGAAGAGCTTTTTGCCCACAATGTTACCTTAGTTGCTACTTCTAATATTATACCTGATGAACTATATCGTAATGGCTTACAGCGCGAACGATTTTTACCTGCGATAAGATTGATTAATGAGCATACAGATATAGTTAATGTTGATAGCGGCGTTGATTATCGTCTACGTACTTTAGAGCAAGCAGAAATTTATCATTATCCCTTAGATAAACAGGCGAATGAAAATCTAGCGCATTACTTTAAGCAGTTATCGGCTGAAGCAGGTAAAGCAGGACAGAGCATTGATATAAACAACCGTGAATTAGAAACTGTTCTCGTGAGTGATGGTGTGGTCTACTTTGATTTCTCAGTGCTATGTGAAAGTGCTAGAAGCCAAGGGGATTATATGGAAATTAGCCAACTTTATCATACGGTTTTGATGGCTAATGTTAAGCAAATGGGTAGTGATAGTGATGATAGTACTAGACGTTTTATCGCGCTTGTTGATGAGTTTTACGAGCGCAATGTCAAACTTATTATGTCAGCTGAACAACCGTTAGAGCAGTTATACAGTGGCGGTCGTTTAGCTTTTGAATTTAAACGCTGTTTAAGCCGCTTACAAGAAATGCAGTCGCACGACTACTTGGCTAGTGAGCACTTACCATAATAATAACCGTATAATTTACAGGTATTTTATTAAGGTAAGTTACCCTAGTAATGTATAGCAACGTCTTTGTTAGCTAGTAAAGGAGGCTGTGTTCTTACTACAGCCTAATTATTTTATTGCTAAATTCCTGCACATTCTTTAGTAAAGCAGTGTATAGAGTTTTCTACGGTACTTAGCTGCTAAGGGATCGCCATCGGTTAGCGACTTTAAAACATCCAATAACAAATCTTTGCTTTTTGCTGCGGTATTATTGTCGTCTGATGCACCTGTTTGCACTAAACGAAATAACAATGCTAAAGCATCTTCATTACGATTCACTTGATTGTATTGCGCAGCCAGTTGGTGACTTAAGGTAATATCTTCTGGGCTTGCTTTTAATTGCGCTTCCAATGCTTGAATTTCAGGTGAGTCAGCGGCTTGATTAGCAAGTTCTAATTTAGCAATAAGGGCTTGATAATAACTATCCTGATCAACCATTAAAATACTATCAAGTAGACTGCTAGCTTCATCGATTTTACCACATTGTAAATAAACATCAGCTAACACTAGCTTGATATCAGCACGTTCATTGTTATGTTGATACGCTTGAATAATTGCAGCTTTGGCATCTGAAAGCTCATTATCAGCCAAAGCTACTTGAGCTTGAGACAACAATAAATCTTCTGGTTTAGGTAAGTGCTTATCTAAAAAAGCATTGATACTATTTTCATCTTGTGGGCCAGATAAACCATCAAGTGGTTGACTGTCCTTTATTAAGATAGCCGTAGGTAAACCTTGAATACCAAATTGCTGAGCAATTTGTCCTTGAGTTTGGCAATCTACCGTCGCTAAAATTACATGTTCAGCAAAAGCCGATAACTTTGCGGCCAACTTGTCTTGCAGTTCTATACTTTCAGGGACTTGCTCAGCCCAAAAGCTTACTAAAACGAGTTTGTTCTTTGATTCTTCAACAACGACTTGTTGAAAGTTTTCTAAGGTAATAGCAATGATATTTTCGTTCACAATGTTTTCCTAATATTTTTCAGTGCGGGAGTTAGGTGCAACTTAACCTAAAACAAACCATAAAAGTCCTACACCTAAGATTAATCGATATATAACAAAAGGCATCATGCCAAGCTTGTCTAATAGAATAAGAAAGTAATGTATGCAGGCATAAGCACTAGCAAAAGCCAAGACACTACCAAGCCCCATAGCATACCAATCAACAGCGTCGGCAGATAATACGAGCTTTAATGTTAAGTAACTTCCTGCCATAGCGATAGCAGGAATGGATAATAAAAATGAAAAACGTGCCGCATTATCTCGGCTTAAACCTAACATGAGGCCAATAGTCATCGTAATACCTGAACGTGAGGTGCCTGGGATAAGAGCCACAGCCTGCGCTAAACCAATAAGCATAGCGCCTTTTAAACCAAGTTTATTTAAAGGTTTGAAATGCCGACTTCTGCCAGCTTTAATATCAGCAAAACCTAATAAGAAACCAAATATTAGCGTAGTGGCTGCAATAATTAAGGCTGAGCGTAAATGCTCTTCAATGTAACCTTTGCCAAATAAGCCAAACAATCCCGCAGGAATAGTTGCCAAGATGATCCACCAAGCGAGCTTGCCGTTGAATAAAGTATCGCTCTCAGTTGCTAGTTTTGCCGGGCCAATGTTAATTGTGCCAAGCCAAGCAACCGCCATTGCGCCGACTTCTTTTCGAAAATAAAGTACTACGGCTAATAACGTACCAACATGAACAGCCACATCAAATGCTAATCCTTGGTCTTGCCAACCTAAAATCTGCGAAGGTAGTATTAAGTGTGCAGAGCTAGAAATGGGTAAGAATTCGGTTAAGCCTTGTAATAAAGCAAGAATGATTATCTCTAAGGTGCTCATGTGCGTTTAGTTGTCCTTTAACTTTTTGGTGTAATATTGTCGGTGTAGGCTATTTACCAGCAGTTAGCAACAATACTAAGCTGTTGACTAGCTTTATTATACTCTTGCCATAATGTTTGGTAGCTTTGCTTTAATATTGGATGTTTTAGATTTGGTGCTACTTGGCTTAATGGCCATAATACGAAAGCATTTTTTGTTATCTCTTCACGAGGGAGCTGTGCGGGTTGATCGATGATTAAATCATCATATAACAATAAGTCTAAATCTAAAGTACGTGGGCTAAATTTTTTAGCGTTATGATCTCGGCCATGAGAGAACTCTATCTTACGTAAAATAGTTGCAACCTGATCAACACTGTGAGGGCATTTGATGCCTATCACCATATTGTAAAAAGTAGGGCCATCAAAACCAATCGCTTCACATTCAAATAATGAAGATAAGGTTAATTGTTCAAAAGGTAGTTCAAATTCAGTAGCTAACGAAATCAATCCATGTTTGGCATGGTGTTTTCGGTCAATATTACTACCAAGTGAGATATAAATTTGAGCCATTAATTTGTTGTCTCATCGGTTTGTTTACCGCGCTCTATTTCTACACCAACAGTTTGTGAGTTATGAACTGCGCCTGGTTTATCAACGGCGAGCTTTAACCAAGGAATATTATACTCAGTCATCAAGAAACTAGCTAAACGTTCAGCTAACGTTTCAATTAAGTCGACAGGGTTGTTGTTAGCAAAATTTTCAATGGCAACTGAAATTTCTGCATAATCTAGAGTTTTAGCTAGCTCATCATTAACTGCAGCTGCGGCAGTATTCCAACCCATTGCAAGATCGATCACTAATGTTTGTTTGATTTCTTTTTCCCATTGGTAAAAACCAATGGTGGTTTGAATGCGCAAACCTTTAATAAACACCTTATCCATCGTTAATTTCGCTCTCTTTTGTCGCTTTAATCTAACTAATAAGCAAATATTACAAAATAAAAGGCGAGTTTACCTGTGTAACAGTAGAAAAACTAGCAGATATCAAGATAGAATAATGAATACGCACTTTTACTCCCTAGATAACGGATTTTTACCTGTAATGTTGCTATTGACACTTATTATGATTGTTGCAGCCTATTTAATAGGCTCAATTTCAAGTGCTATCTTAATTTGCAAATTTTTAGGTTTACCTGATCCTCGAACGGTTGGGTCTAAAAATCCTGGCGCTACCAATGTATTACGTATTTCTACTAAGTTTACAGCGTTAACCGTATTGGGCTTAGATGTTCTTAAAGGAACTATACCTGTTTGGGGCGCTTATTTTTTGAAAATTGAACCCCTATATTTAGGTGTTATCGGTGTTGCAGCTTGCTTAGGGCACATGTACCCAGTCTTTTTTAACTTTAAGGGTGGCAAGGCGGTAGCGACAGCCTTAGGAACATTGTTGCCAATTGGTTTTACTTTGGGGGCTTTATTAATTGCAACTTGGCTTGGAGTGGTTAAATTAACGAAGTATTCAAGTTTAGCGGCTATTGTTACTGTAACACTTGCACCCTTATATGTTTACATGCTTAAGCCGCTTTATGTTTACCCTACTTTGATGCTTAGCGCGCTGATTATATTTCGCCATCGCGCTAATATTGTGCGTTTACTTAAAGGTGAAGAAAGTAAGATTAGCCATAAAATTTAAAGCAACCTATGGCAGATGTAGTGAAGTTACACTGCAGGTGAACTATCTAATGGCCAACGAGGGTTCGCTTTAAAGGTTAAATCAGCGTGTGTACCTGCTTTAAGTCGTTGCAAACCTGCATAAGCGATCATTGCGCCGTTATCAGTACAAAATTCAGGTCTGGGGTAAAAGACACTTCCTCCCAGTTTTTTGGTCGTTATGGCCAGTTTTTCACGTAAACTTGTATTAGCACTTACGCCACCAGCAATTACTAAACGTTGTAAATTTTCTTGCTGTAAAGCCCGCTTACACTTTATTGCTAAGGTATCAACGACTGCTTGTTGAAAGGCACAAGCAATATCAGCGTGAGTTTGCTTTAATTGGCTTTCAGATAAAGCCGGCTCAATATTAATGCATTCTTTACGCACTAGCGTGCCAGCAGCCGTTTTTAAACCACTGAAACTAAAATCAAGCCCCGGTCTATCTGTCATAGGACGAGGTAACTTAAAGCGACCGGCAACGCCTGCTTCAGCCATTTTTGATAAAGCAGGGCCCCCAGGATAATCTAAACCAAGCAACTTGGCCGTTTTATCAAAAGCTTCACCAGCAGCATCATCAACAGATTCGCCTAATAGCTTATATTGGCCAATGCCATCAACACGTACCAGCATGGTATGTCCGCCAGAAACAAGTAATGCGACAAATGGGAATTCAGGTACGTCATCTTCAAGCATTGGCGCAAGTAAGTGACCTTCCATGTGATGAACTGGCACAGCAGGCAAGTCCCAACCATAAGCTAAACTTCTTCCTATTGAACAGCCAACTAACAATGCACCAACTAAACCAGGACCTGCGGTATAAGCTACGCCATCTAAATCTTGTGGTGTCATATTAGCATCAGCGAGTACTTCTTTAATCAATGGGATGGTTTTTCTAACATGATCACGTGAAGCTAGTTCGGGTACAACACCACCATAATCGGCATGCACAGCAATTTGACTATACAAACGATGCGCAACTATGCCTTCAGGAAGAGCGCCCTGACCATCGTCATAAATGGCAATGCCCGTTTCGTCACAGGAAGTTTCAATACCCAAAATACGCATAGTTGATTGTACCTAAATTTTAGTTGGCAAAATTAAAAGGGCGATTTTACCTTGCTCTAACGCTTTAAACCAGCCTTTTAAGTGAAGCTAATTGCGTAATAACGAAATTTAGTCTTTACATTATTGGTGGCTTGGCAGTAGAATACGTCACCCAATTTTGAATAGAGTGGGTGCTGATGAAGTTAGTATTGCGTTAATAAACGCTTTGCTTGCCGAAATTAGTCACCAATTTATATAGATATATACTAAGGTAAAAAGTACATGCCAGTAATTAAAGTTAGAGAAAACGAACCATTTGACGTTGCATTACGTCGTTTCAAACGTTCATGTGAAAAAGCAGGTATCCTTTCAGAAGTTCGTCGTCGCGAATGTTATGAAAAGCCAACTTGGGAACGTAAACGTAAAAAAGCAGCTGCTGTTAAACGTGCTGCGAAAAAAGTTTCTCGTGAGAACGCTCGCCGCGTTCGCATGTACTAAGATTTATCTTAGTATAAATATCTTAGAGATTGATTTAGATGTCACTTCTACTCCAACTCAACGATGAAATGAAAAGTGCTATGCGCGCTAAAGACAAGTTACGTCTTGGTGTTATCCGCATGGCACTATCTGCTGTTAAGCAGGCAGAAATTGATCACAATACCGAAGCAACTGATGACAACATCATTGCAGTTTTAACCAAAATGGTTAAACAACGTAAAGAATCTATTAAGATGTTTACCGATGGTGGTCGTGATGAATTGGCAGAAAAAGAAGCCGCTGAAGTTGTTGCTTTAGAGTTCTTTTTACCGCAACCGCTTAATGCAGAAGAAATTAATGAATTAATTAACAAAGCAATTACTGAATCTGGTGCGGCCTCAATGGCTGACATGGGCAAGGTGATGGCGGTATTAAAACCTCTAATGCAAGGTAAAGCCGACATGGGTGCAGTAAGTGGCCAAGTACGAGCAGCGCTAAACGCATAAGTTTTAGTTAATGAATTAATTTGAAAAGCCGTAAGTAGCTAACTACTTACGGCTTTTTATTTTTCTGTAAGTTTAACAATTAAAAATAGTGATAATACTTCAATTATTCCTATTGATTTTGTGTAGAATATCTCTCTTATTTCCTCTTTGCTCACTAAATAAATAATATTATGGCTGGACGTATTTCAAGACAATTTATTGATGATTTGCTCAGTAGGGCTGATATTGTCGAGCTAATAAATGCCAGAGTTCCATTAAAAAAAGCAGGGAAAAATCATCAAGCCTGTTGTCCCTTTCATAATGAAAAATCTCCTTCATTTACGGTAAGCCAAGATAAGCAGTTCTATCACTGTTTTGGTTGTGGTGAGCATGGTAATGCCATTTCATTTTTAATGGAGTTTGACCGCCTTGATTTTGTCGACGCTGTCGAAGAGCTTGCTTCACATTGTGGTATGGAGGTTGAGCGCGAAGAAAATACTGCCAGCCCTGCTGAGCAAAGACGGCAACAGCAAGTGCACCAACAAAAGCAAGATGATTATGAGCTGATGCTGCAAGTTAGCCGTTTTTTCCAGCAGCAATTAAAGGATGCTAAAGATAAAGAAACGGCTGTTAATTATTTAAAAGGTCGTGGTTTAACTGGTGATGTGGTTAAACGTTTTGGTATTGGCTATATCAGCGACGCTTGGGATGGCATGATGGCTGTTTTTGGTAAAGGTAATGTCATTACCCAGCAACTTGTTGAATTAGGTATGGCGATTGCTGGCGATAAAAAGCGTCCATATGATAGGTTCCGCGGCCGAATCATGTTTCCTATCCGAGATAAACGAGGTCGGGTAATAGGTTTTGGTGGTCGTGTATTAGGTGATGCTAAACCAAAATATTTAAACTCTCCAGAAACACGGATTTATCATAAAGGCCAAGAGCTTTATGGTTTATATGAAGCAAAACAAGCAAATAAACAGCTCAAGCGTTTAGTGGTTGTTGAAGGTTATATGGATGTAGTGGCATTGGCACAACATGGCGTTGACTATGCTGTGGCCTCACTTGGGACTGCTACTACTTTTGAGCAACTGCAAACCTTATTTCGTACTGTGCCAGAAGTGATCTGTTGTTATGATGGTGATAGAGCTGGCCGTGAAGCTGCCTGGCGAGCAATGGATAATGCCTTACCCTTAGTTCGTGACGGTTTTTCATTGCGCTTTGTTTTCTTACCAGATGGTGAAGATCCTGATTCGTTAATTCGTGAACAAGGTCAAGCAGCATTTGAAGAAATACTAAATAAGGCAATGCCTTTATCTAAGTTCCTATTTGAACAGTTAATGAAACAAGTGGATATGGGATCATTAGAGGGCAGGGCGGCGTTAGTCGAGTCTTTTCAGCCGTATTTAGCGAAGCTGCCAGATAGTATTTTAAAAGATGGCATGCTTAATGAGATTGCTAATAATTTTGGCACTGGTAGTGAGCAATTTTTAACAAAACTCATTAAAAATGTACAAGGTACAGGGCAAGGCGAAAGCAAGGCCAATAAACCTAAGAACAAAACTAAAGTAACCCCCGTTAGATTAGCCCTTGCATTATTGCTAGAGCACCCCCATATAGCAGTAGAGCTAGGTGATACGAGTGTTTTACAGCCGTTGACTATGCCAGGTATTCCTTTGTTAGTGCAAGTCTTAGATATTTGCTTGCAAAACCCTGACATTAAAACTCCGCAGCTGCTTGAATACTTTCGAGGTACTGAGCAGGGCAAACAGCTAGCAAAATTAATGTGTTGGCAACATCATATTGAAAGTGATGCAGCTAAAGATGTTTTTCTCGATAGTATTGAGAAATTACTCAATAATTTTGTTGAACAGCGCGCTGAAGTTTTATTGCAAAAGGCACGAGCAGGGCAAATGACACAGGCAGAAAAGCAAGAGCTACAAGCAATATTAAATGCTTAAAGCGTATTGTTGACTATACTTGGCTGTATTAGCTTATTTTACTAGTGTAATTAAGGTATTAGATCTTCTGGTAACTGGTTAAAAAATTCGCTATAATTTCTGGCTTTATTGCGCGGTCTTATTTGTATTTTTTTTGTTACTTTTTATTGTGACGAATAATTGAAAAACACTGATATTTCAAGCATATATTTTAAACTCCATATTTATATTATTCATAGGTGGACACTTGTCGATGGAAAAAGCCCCTCAATCTAGACTTAAAGACTTAATAACCAAGGGTAAAGAACAAGGTTATTTAACGTTTGCGCAAGTTAATGATCATCTTCCTCAAGACATTATCGATTCGGATCAAGTTGAAGACATCGTAAGCATGATCAACGACATGGGTATTCAAGTATTTGAAAATGCTCCAGATCAAGACACCTTGATGATGAGTGAAGCCAATACCGATGAAGATGCAGCTGAAGCAGCTGCTCAAGCACTTGCCACGGTAGAAAGTGAAATAGGCCGAACCACTGATCCTGTACGTATGTATATGCGTGAAATGGGCACGGTAGAACTATTAACGCGTAAAGGCGAAATAGTTATCGCTAAACGTATTGAAGAAGGCATTAAAGAAGTACAACGTAGTGTCTCAGAATATCCACCGGCCATTAACTACTTGTTAGATATGTGGGATAACTTTGAAGCGGAAGAGATTCGCCTCACAGATATTATCACCGGATTTTTAGACCCGGATGCTGAAGATGATGATGTTGCTGCAGCAGCAACTCATGTCGGTAGTGAGCTATCTAAAGAAGACCTTGCTGATGAAGATAAAGCTGATTCTGAAGATGACGAAGATGAAGAAGAAGAAGATACTGGTCCTGATCCTGAACTAGCGCGTGAAAAATTCAATGACTTACGTGTAGCTCATGAAAACGCCAACAAAATTATTGAAAAACACGGCCGTGGTCATAAAGATGCCCAAGAAGCAATTGATGCCGTTGCTGAAGTATTTAAAGAGTTCCGTTTAATTCCTAAGTTATTTGATAAATTAGTGAAAAACATGCGTAGTGTTATGGACCGATTACGCGTGCAAGAACGTTTAATAATGAAACATTGTGTTGTTGGCGCAGGCATGCCAAAAACTACATTTATTAAAATTTTCCCTGGCAATGAAACGTCAAAAGATTGGTTTGAAGCTGAAAGAGCAGCAGGACACAATTACTCTGCTAGGTTAACTGATATTGAGCTAGAAGTTGAACGTTGCATCTATAAGTTAAATCAAATAGAAGAAGAAACGCATTTAAATATTCATGGCATAAAAGACATTAACCGTCGTATGTCTATCGGTGAAGCGAAAGCTCGTCGTGCCAAGAAAGAAATGGTAGAAGCTAACTTGCGTCTAGTTATCTCAATTGCCAAAAAATATACTAACCGTGGTTTACAGTTCTTAGATTTAATTCAAGAAGGTAATATCGGTTTGATGAAAGCTGTTGATAAGTTCGAATATCGCCGTGGTTATAAGTTCTCAACTTATGCTACTTGGTGGATTCGTCAAGCAATAACTCGTTCAATTGCTGACCAAGCCCGTACTATTCGTATTCCAGTACATATGATTGAAACTATCAATAAGTTGAATCGTGTCTCTCGTCAAATGTTACAAGAAATGGGACGTGAGCCAACACCTGAAGAATTAGCTGAACGCATGATAATGCCTGAAGATAAGATTCGTAAGGTATTGAAAATAGCTAAAGAACCTATTTCAATGGAAACTCCTATTGGTGATGATGAAGATTCGCATTTAGGTGACTTCATTGAAGATGGTAGTGGTGAACTTCCCGTTGACTCTGCTACCTCTGAAAACCTTAAAGGTGCTACCCATGAAGTACTTGCTGGTTTAACCGCTCGTGAAGCGAAAGTGCTAAGAATGCGTTTTGGTATCGATATGAACACTGACCACACCTTGGAAGAGGTCGGTAAGCAGTTTGATGTTACGCGTGAACGTATCCGTCAAATCGAAGCAAAAGCATTACGTAAATTGCGTCACCCATCACGTTCAGAGCAGCTAAAAAGCTTCCTTGATGGTGAATAAGCTATTACTTATTAGTAAATAAATAATTACTATAAAAGAGTAAGTTAGTTATGCTAACTTTCTCTTTTTTTTGCTTAACTATTCACAGTGGATAATGTTAAGCGTTTATTTAGTTTTCAGTTAACTAATGATGGAATCAGAATGTGTGGTCGACTTTCTATATGTTGCTTTGCACTTATTAGCGCTAGCGCTGCTTTTGC
>Ga0114909_1001833_pt1 | contig 11022 bp, 9 predicted proteins | sample MalvireepMed_906_FD_87290 | JGI IMG/M metagenome (GOLD analysis project Ga0114909, IMG submission 87290) | Marine viral communities from the Global Malaspina Expedition - Malaspina viral metaG DeepMed_906 | ecosystem: Environmental > Aquatic > Marine > Oceanic | place: Mediterranean Sea...
ATAGACAATTATGTTGCTGACTTGTGTGAAGCAATTGCAGCAAACCCATTTAGGCTACCAAATGGGGAATCGACCACCATCACTGCGTCTATTGGCTGGTCTTTCTATCCATTACCTTTATTGGGTGGTCAAGTGATTGGCTGGGAAACGTCTGTTAATTTAGCTGATATCGCGCTACACCAAGTGAAAAAGCGCGGTGGTGATGGCGTTGCAAATATTACCTTTGATGAACAATTAGATGCTTTTGAGTTTGAGCAAAATAATAATGTTGATAAACAACTGGGTGTTCTTCAAGAAACAGGTCTTGCTGATATTAAGGTTTGGATGCGCTAATATAAACGATGACAAAAAAGGAGCCTTAAGGCTCCTTTTTAGTTTTATTAGTGTACGGCTTAGGCCATAAACTCTTTGATGCTAGTTAAGATACCGTTTGCATCTAAGCCCATTTCGGCGTGCATTTCGTCTTGAGTACCATGCTTAATGAATTCATCTGGAATACCTAAGTTCAAGATAGTCACATTTGCTTTAATTGCAGCTAAGTACTCATTCACAGCAGAACCCGCACCGCCAGCAATGGCGTTGTCTTCTAGGGTAACAATTACATCGTGGCTACTCAACAACTCGCTAATAGTCTCTGTATCAAGAGGCTTAATGAAGCGCATATCAATCACTGTTGCATTAAGCTCTTCAGCAGCTGATTTGGCGTTTTCTAGTAGCGTACCAAATGACAAGATTGCCACTTTACTACCTTGTTTGATACTTCGCGCCTTACCAATTTCAATCGCACTCATTGTTGATTCAACATCACAATTGCCTGCGCTACCACGTGGGTATCGTACGGCAACAGGCTGATTGCATTGGTAACCTGTATACAGCATCTGGCGGCACTCATTAGTGTCGCTTGGTGCCATGATAATCATATTAGGAATACAGCGCATAAAGCTTAAATCGTAAGCACCTTGGTGAGTTTCACCATCAGCACCAACAATCCCGGCACGGTCAATAGCAAATAAAACCGGTAGGTTTTGTAATGCCACATCGTGAATAAGTTGGTCGTACGCACGTTGTAAAAAGCTTGAATAAATAGCAACAACAGGCTTCAGTCCTTCACAAGCAAAACCAGCTGCAAGCGTTACAGCATGTTGCTCAGCAATTGCTACATCAAAGTATTGCGCTGGGTACTCTTTAGAAAAACGAACCATGCCTGAGCCTTCACGCATAGCAGGAGTAATCGCCATTAGCTTGTCATCTTGTGCTGCCATATCACAAAGCCAGTCACCGAACACATTTGAGAATGTGGCAGCGCCAGGTTTTGATTTTGGTAATTTAGACATGCTCGGATCAAATTTTGGTACGCCATGGTAACCAATTGGATCCGCTTCAGCAGGTTTATAACCTTTACCTTTTTGCGTTTTAATATGCAGTAGCTGAGGGCCTTTAAGGTTACGCATATTACGTAAGGTATCGACCAACATATTGACATCGTGACCGTCGATTGGGCCGATGTAATTTAGGCCTAATTCTTCAAAGAATGTGCCCGGAATGACCATGCCTTTTAGGTGTTCTTCCATGCGGCTGGCAAGTTCTTTCACTGGCGGTAAACCCGAAAGAAGTTTTTTACTGCCTTCGCGAATATTGGTGTAGAAGCTACCAGACAAAATACGTGCAAAGTGGTTGTTTAGGGCACCTACGTTTTCTGAAATCGACATTTCATTATCGTTTAAGATAATTAACACGTTAGGGTTTACATCGCCCATGTGGTTCATCGCTTCAAATGCCATACCAGCAGTAATTGCGCCATCGCCAATAACAGCAACCGTTTTACGATCTTTACCTTCTTTTTCAGCGGCAATAGCCATGCCGAGCGCTGCAGAAATAGAAGTACTTGAATGACCAACACTGAAGGTGTCGTAAGGGCTTTCTTCACGGAATGGGAAAGGGTGTAAACCGTCTTTTTGACGGATAGTATGCATTTGGTCACGGCGACCCGTTAAGATTTTGTGCGGGTATGCTTGATGACCCACATCCCATACTAAACGATCTTCAGGGGTGTTATAGACATAATGAAGGGCCACTGTTAACTCAACAGTACCTAAACCTGATGCTAAATGACCACTACTTTGCGAAACTGAATTAAGCAGGTATTCGCGTAACTCTTTACTAAACGCAGGTAACTTATCTTGCGCAATATCACGCAGTTGTGCTGGTTCGTCAACCAAACTTAATAATGGATACTTGCTACTATCAAGTGTCATGATTTTATATACATCCTTCGCTAACCAGAGTGCATTATAGCCCATTGCTGCTCTGATTTTTTAGTTATTTTGTCTTTCTTTTTTAGACGTTAATAATTACGCTCAACAATATAGCTAGCAAGGCTTGCCAGCTCGCGGGTGTCGTAATCAATAGCCTCAAGTGCTTTATGAGCCCGAGCCAATAAGTCTTGTGCTTTTTGCTTAGCGCCTGCCATACCTAATAATGCAGGGTAGGTCGCTTTATTGGCCGCAATATCTGAACCTTGCGGTTTGCCTAACGTTTCGGTGTCTGCCTCTACATCGAGAATATCGTCCTGTACCTGAAAAGCCAGACCAATTGCTTGACCAAACAAATTAAGCTGCTTTAACGTTTGCTCATCACATTGCGGCGCGGCCAAAGCCCCCAAGGTAATTGCACAGTTGAGTAATGCGCCAGTTTTAAGTTGATGAATACGTTCTAGTTCTTCGACTGTAATTGCTTTATCAGTAGCTTCAATATCAAGTGCCTGACCACCTACCATACCCTCTATACCTGAGGCTTTGCTTAACGAGGCGATCATTCTTACCTGTTGTGTCGTAGGTACTGCAAACTGATGGTTAGCAATTAAATCAAATGCTAATGTTTGAAGAGCATCACCGGCGAGAATAGCTTGCGCTTCACCATAAACAATATGACAAGTAGGGCGGCCACGTCTTAAGTCATCATCATCCATTGCTGGTAGGTCATCATGAACTAATGAGTAGCTATGAATACACTCAATAGCAGCGGCAAGAATATCAAGGTCAGCTTTGTCAGCTCCCATCATGCGGCCCGTCGCATAAACGAGGTAAGGACGTAAGCGCTTACCACCATTTAAAACGCCGTAATGAGTGGCTTCTTTAATGGTTTTTTCAGTGTTTAGTGGCAGTTCGAAATAGCGATTTAAATGTGCTTCAACGTCTTCTCGAGCGCGTTGTAATTGTTCTTTTAATTGCACTTAATTAGTCCAAGTTTGAGTCAAAGTTGCTAAGAGGAGCTTGGCTATCGTTACCCATTAATATGGCCACTTTTTGTTCGGCTTGTTGTAATTTTCCAGATGAGGCATTCGCAAGCGCTATACCACGCTCAAACTGTTTTAGCGATTGTTCTAAAGACAGTTCACCTTGCTCCATTTGTGCAACAATCTTAGATAATTCATCCAGTGCTTCTTCAAAACTCAAGTTTTCTGGTTTCTTTGTTGCCATAGTGGCCTCGATAGCTAATAGAAAGTGAGGCCAATTTTAGGGGGAATGCTAAACTAGGTCAAAGAATGATGTGTTTTTTTGCGCATAAAAGGAAATCAATATGCTATTTTTACGGTTTTAGAAGTAGCGGCAACTTGTAGCTTAAAAATCTTACATTAAAATAAAATTAATTCATTTAATGATTTAAGTAATTCAATTGCTTGCCGATAAGCAGTTAATAATAAAAATTTGATGCCGTTGGTGTCGTGTATTTGTTCCTCTGGAGGGGTATGTGGATTTAGCAACCATAATAGGTATTCTTGGTGCCATAGGCTTAATTGCTATGTCGATGGTATTAAGTAGTGACGGCCAAGTTGCAATGTTTTATAACACGCCTTCGGTGGTCATTGTATTTGGTGGTTCGATTTTTATCGTGTTATCGAACTTCACTATGGGGCAGTTTTTGGGCATTGGTAAGGTCGCTGCAAAAGCCTTTATGTTCAAAATTGAATCGCCAGAAGAATTAATTGAAAAAGCAGTAGAATTAGCTGACTCAGCACGTAAAGGTGGTTTCTTAGCATTAGAAGAAGCCGAAATCCCTAATGGCTTTATGCGCAAAGGGGTTGATATGTTAGTGGATGGTCATGATGCTGATGTAGTTCGTGCCACACTGCAAAAAGATATTTCCCTCACCGCTACTCGCCATGAACTTGGTGCAGGTTTATTTAAGTCGCTTGCCGATATCGCTCCTGCGATGGGGATGATAGGCACGCTAATTGGCTTGGTTGCAATGTTATCTAACATGGATGACCCAAAAGCAATTGGTCCTGCAATGGCTGTAGCTCTTTTAACAACACTTTATGGTGCTTTTTTGGCAAACGTTGTTGCAATTCCAATTCAGGTAAAACTAGAGCTGCGTAAAGATGAAGAAGCCCTCAACCAACGTTTAATTCTTGATGCGGTACTGGGTATTCAAGATGGTCAAAACCCGAAAGTAATTGAAGGCATCTTGAAAAACTATTTAGCTGAATCAAAACGTAAAGTCGATACCGAGGAGTAGGGCATGTCAGATCAAGAGTGCAAATGTCCACCTCCGGGGTTACCTGCCTGGATGGGAACCTTCGCAGATTTAATGTCGCTATTAATGTGCTTCTTTGTACTCTTGCTTGCTTTCTCGGAAATGGATGTTCTTAAATTTAAGCAGATAGCAGGTTCAATGAAGTTTGCTTTTGGTGTACAAAATAAAATTGAAGTAAAAGATATTCCAAAAGGGACCTCGGTCATTGCAATGGAGTTCACTCCGGGCAAACCTGAACCTACTCCTATCGAGACAATTCAACAACAAACCGTAGAGATGACACAACAAATGCTCGAGTTTCAGGCTGGTGATGAAAGCTCTGCAGGTGGTCGTCAAGAACAGCGTGGTAATAAGCGTGGTGGGGAATCACAAAGCACTGCTCAGCAACAAGCAATGGAGCAGTCAATTTCTGCAGCAGATCAAGAGCAAACGAATGAGCTTGTGAAGAAAATTGCCCAACAGCTTGAGCAGCAAATTATGGATGGCGCGATTGAACTTGAGTCACTAGGTCAGCAAATTATCATTCGCATTCGTGAGAATGGTTCATTCCCTTCAGGCAGTGCTTTCTTACAGCCTAGGTTTAAACCTATCATTCGTGATATTGCTACGCTGTTAAAAGATGTGCCGGGTGAAATAACCGTGTCAGGGCATACAGATGATTTCCAAGTATCGAATGAGCTTTATACAAACAATTGGGATTTGTCGTCAAAACGTGCTGTTGCAGTTGCTAGCGAAATGGAAAAGGCCCCCGGTTTTGATAAATCTCGTATGATGGTTGTAGGTCACGCAGAAACAAGGCCACTTGTACCGAATGTTACCGATGAAGATCGTAGGCGTAACCGACGAGTCGAGATCTCTATTATGCAAGGTAAGGCGCATGAATCTGAGCCTATTGATGTGAGGCAATAAATCAATTAAAGTGAAACTTCATTAACAGATGTAATGGAGTATACAAATGAAAAAAGTTGATAAATATAGCTATATGCCAGGCAATGGTGATGGCGGTGATGACGATAAAACTGATTAAGGCGCTACATTTTGCCTGACTGGTTTGTAGAAATTAGAGTTATCTTAAGCAATAGCTGGGTGTTCATTTTGAGCCCAGCTATTATTATTTTTTATCTTCGTAAAGATTGGCCTGCTTTTTATTTCTCTGTTATTACTGCTGCTTTTTTCCTTTATGGAACTCTTATTTATTCTGCTTTAAAAGAATTTGATGACATTTATATCTGGCGCTATGTAGTCTGGGCTTTTAATGATATTGCTTGGATGGCAATCATTGCTTATTTAGGTATTAAAGACAAAGTCTACTTATGGCAAAGTGTGTTGGGACAACTTGTTGTTATTATGGCGCCAATTTTACAACTGTTCCGTTTGGTCGACCGCCATCTTTGGGATTTATCATACAGTACCTACATGTATAAGACCCTGCTACCGCTAATCAATATTGGTACTGTGGTCGTTTGTTACCTACCACTTATCTATCTCTTTACTCGACGAAGTCAGCAAGCTTAAGCGATTCCTAAGTTAAAAATCCTGTGCTAGACTACTGTTTATAAAAACAGTATTTAGTGTTGCTTTATGAAACTTTACATTGCCGAAAAACCCTCCCTAGCACGGGCCATTGCAGATGCGCTGCCAAAACCACAGAAAAAACAGGATGGTTATATAGAGCTTGCTAATGGTGATTGTGTTTCTTGGTGTGTAGGGCATTTGCTTGAACAAGCTGAGCCCGATGATTACGATGCAAGTTTTAAAAAGTGGCGATTTGAGCACTTACCTATCGTGCCAGAACAATGGCAATTAAAACCTAAAGCAAAAACCCGTAAACAACTCACTGTATTAAAAAAGCTGATCAAGCAAGCAAGTATCATAGTTCATGCAGGTGACCCTGACCGTGAAGGCCAGCTATTGGTTGATGAAGTAATTGATCAGGTCAAACTAAGCCAAGCTAAAAAACAGCAAATTCAACGACTCTTGATCAGCGATTTAAACTTAAGTGCAGTTAAAAAAGCACTTAATAATTTAAAATCGAATCGTGATTTTATTCCCTTGAGTGTATCTGCTTTAGCTCGCTCGCGTGCTGATTGGCTATTTGGTATGAATTTAACGCGAGCTTATACACTAGCGGGGCAAAAAGCTGGATTTGGTAATGTGTTATCTGTTGGGCGGGTACAAACTCCTATTTTAGGTTTAGTTGTAAATCGTGATAATGAAATAGCGAACTTTGTAGCAAAACCTTTTTATGAAGTATTAGCTCATCTTGAAACTGAGCAGCAGCAAACTTTTTCTGCTAAATGGCAGCCAAGCAAAGCATGCGAACCTTATCAAGATGAAGAAGGGCGGGTATTACATAAAGGACTTGCTGAAAATGTTGTGTCACGCATAACTAATCAGCCAGCTAAAGTAGTTGAGCTTGAGCAGAAGCAAAAAAAGCAACAAGCGCCGCTACCTTATAACTTATCAGCTTTACAAATCGATGCGGCAAAAGCGTTTTCAATGCCTGCGCAAAAGGTGCTCGATACCTGTCAAAGTTTATATGAACGTCATAAGTTAATTACTTATCCTCGATCAGATAATCGCTATTTACCAAAAGAGCATCATAAAGATGCAGCTAAAATTATTGCTGCTATTGCTAATAATGAAGGGCAAGCAAGTGAAGCTTGTAAGCAAGCTGATACGAGCAAGCGTAGTAAATGTTTTAATGACAGCAAAGTTGCAGCTCACCACGCGATAGTACCTACCGAAAAACAACTTCGCTCAGCAACATTAAATAGTGATGAACAAAAAGTCTATCGGTTGATCTGTCGTCATTATTTAATCCAGTTTTATCCAGACTATATATTTAACGAAACCAAAGTAACGGTTGAAATTGCAGGTGGGCTTTTTAAAGCAGCTGCTAAGCAAGATGTTAGCCTAGGCTTTAAAACATTGATGGGCAAAACAGAGTTAAAAGATGAGCAAACCTTGCCTGCTCTTGAAAAAGGTCAGTTGCTGCATTGCAATCAAGGCGAAGTGATAGACAAAATGACGACACCGCCAGCGCATTTTACTGATGCTACCTTATTAAGTGCTATGACAGGCATCAGCAGGTATGTGAAAGATCCTGAAATTAAAAAGATCCTTAAAGAAACCGATGGCTTAGGCACTGAGGCTACACGGGCAGGTATTCTTGAGCTTTTATTTAAGCGCCGCTTTTTAGAGCGTCAGGGTAAAAACATTTTAGCAACGGCAACAGGAAAAGCACTCATTAGTACATTACCAGAGCAGCTTGCTAGCCCTGATTTAACAGCTAAGTGGGAAGCATCATTAGGGAATATAGCTGAGCAACACATGAGTTATCAGCAGTTTTTAACGCCATTACTGGCAGAGCTGCATGCTTTAGTTGAGCAAGCGAAGCAGTGCGACAGTCAAGTATTTTCCCAATTACCAAAAACGCCGCAAAAGCGACGTTTTAAAAGAAAAGCTAAGCCTAGAGCTAAGTCAGCCTAAACTATTTTTTATTGAACAGGGCAACTGCGGCGTTACTCATAGCTGTTATGCCTGTAGGAAGCGCCTTTTTGTAATCAGGTGCAAACTTACTTGAGTGTAAAGAAGGTAATGTTGCACCAGATTTCATCGCTTCATCATATTGACTCGGCTCAACACCGCCTAACCAAAACAAAGTAATAGGCACGTGCTGCTCTGTACGACCATAAAGACCAAAGTCTTCACCAGCCATGACAGCTTCAGTTTCAAGTACATTGTCTTCACCAATAGCGTTAGCAATTGCTGAACGCACTAGGTTGGTTTGAGCTGGATTATTATAAGTTGAAGGAATTGATTCGTCTTCATGTACATAGACTTCAGGTGCTAAGCTTTCATCAAGTCCGGCACTTAATGCGATGCCTTGAGAAATTCGTTTAATCGCAGCGATTTGTTGCAAGCGTACTTCAGGGTTATAGCTACGCAGTGTTAATTGCAGTTTTACTTCATCTGAAATGACATTGTGTTTAGAGCCCCCGTGAATAGAACCTACAGTGATAACCGATGGTTCAAGTGGTGACAATTCGCGACTAGTAATAGTTTGCAGCGCCAACACAATACGTGAAGCAATTACAACAGGGTCTATTGTTGTGTGTGGGTAGGCACCGTGACCGCCTTTACCTTTTACTGTAATATCAACAGAGTCAACGCTTGCCATCGTATATTCTGTTTTCATGCTAACTTTGCCAGCAGGAACACTGGCACTAACATGTAAACCAATAACATGGTCTGGAGTAGGGTACTTAGTAAATAGCCCCTCTTTCAGCATGGCTTTTGCACCGCCTCCTACTTCTTCTGCTGGTTGTGCCACCATCATTAAAGTGCCTTGCCACTGATCTTTGTGTGTCATTAACTGTTGGGCTGTGCCAATAAATGAACTCATGTGAATATCATGACCACAGCCATGCATTACGCCAACGGTTGCACCAGCATCATTAGTAACAGTTACTTTAGAGGCGTATGGCTTACCAGTTTGTTCAACAATTGGTAAGCCGTCAGTATCAGTGCGGATCATGACCGTAGGGCCATCACCGTTCTTATATATCCCAACAACGCCGTAACCACCCACATTATCTGTAACAGTAAAGCCCAGTTGTTTTAATTGCTTTGCTAACTTTTGGCCCGTTTTCTTTTCGTGGTATGACAACTCAGGAGATTGATGCAAATCTAAATAGAGATCTTCAATCTCAGGCATGGTTTTTTGAAGATTTAAATCGAGCGTTGTTGCTTGCGCGAATGGACTAAGAAGTAATAAAGCTGCAGAAATAGCAGATAATTTCATAATGACCTCGACCCGTAGGACTTGTAATTGTTATGTTTGCCACTATATCAAAACTTAAATACTTATATAGTGCAATCAATCAAATGAATAATATGATAAATCTTACCCCGCGAAATTTGCAGCAAGCACTGGGTGAAACGTCCGCTGAAAAATTAGTGTTACTTACTTTTTACTCTGCACAAAATCCAGAGTGTCATCAACAAGCTGCTATTTTAGAGAAGATCGCACACGAATATGGTGAGCATTTATTAGTAGCAACGTTAGATTGTGATGTTGAGCAGGCACTTGCAAGTCAACTTGCACAGCAAATAGGTTTGCAAGCACTACCCACTCTTGTGATGTTAAAAGACTCAGCGCCTGTTGATATGTTCCCTGGTGCTCAAACTGAACAGCAAATTCGTGATGCCTTAGCAAAGCATTTACCCGCACAACATGAATTATTACTTGAGCAAGCTAAACAAGCGTTAATTAATCAGGATTTAAATAATGCATTTAGTTATGCAAAGCAGGCATACGAGCTAGATCCAAACCATACTCGTGTAAAGTTAGTGTTAGCTGATATCTGTATTCAAATTCATAAGCTAGATGATGCGCAAGCATTATTAGATTCGGTTGCAGAAAATGAACGTGATGCGTATTTCACAAATATCCAAGCTAAATGTGAACAAGCGTTAGCAGCAACAGATTCACCAGAAATAAAAGCACTACAAGCGAAAGTAGAAAAATATCCAAATGATCTTGAGATAAAACTAGAGCTAAGCAATGCCTTAAACATTGCAGGTCGCAAAGAAGAAGCACTTGAGATGTTATTTACTGTGCTTAAAAAAGATCTAAATTATGCGGATGCAAAACCAACATACCTAGAAATCATTGCCTCTTTACCTGATGGTGATGCACTTGCTTCTAAGTATCGCCGTAAATTATATAGTATCTTGTACTAAATCTAGTGTTGATTGATAAAAGCGCCACTTAAATACAGGCGCTTTTTATTTAAAAAAACTTGCGTATTACCTAATTTCGATAATACTTAAGATCCTCTCGAGAAAAGTTGGCTGTATTTTATACAGTAAACTATGTTTTTTACTGCCTTTAGCTTGTTTTTTGCGCGAAAGGTAAGTTTTTAGTAGTTTTCTACAAAAAGTGCTTGCGTTAATTCTTCGCATCCCTATAATGCGCATCCACTGACACGGCGGGCAGCAATGAAAAGCGCTGAACAAACTGACAGAGAGTCAAGTAAAACTTCGGTTTAAAACGGTCTAAAAAGAAAGTTTAAAATTAAGTGTTGACTCAAAAATCTAAGGATGTATTATACGCATCCCTCGAGACGCGAAAGCAACTCGAAACGTTCTTTAACAATATAAAGCAATCATCTGTGTGGGCACTCGTACAGGTTGAGTTCTAACAGCAGATTCTAGTTCGCTAGATGACGCAAATAAATTTAGAGTCTCAATTGAACTGAGTGACCAACGGAAACAAGTTTACTTGTTTCAGCACAGTCAATTCGATATCGAAAGATATCAAAATTCAGAATTCATTGAGCAAGTCCTTCGGGACAGAAAAAACTTTTAATTGAAGAGTTTGATCATGGCTCAGATTGAACGCTGGCGGCAGGCCTAACACATGCAAGTCGAGCGGTAACAGAGAGTAGCTTGCTACTCTGCTGACGAGCGGCGGACGGG
>Ga0114909_1001836_pt1 | contig 10998 bp, 9 predicted proteins | sample MalvireepMed_906_FD_87290 | JGI IMG/M metagenome (GOLD analysis project Ga0114909, IMG submission 87290) | Marine viral communities from the Global Malaspina Expedition - Malaspina viral metaG DeepMed_906 | ecosystem: Environmental > Aquatic > Marine > Oceanic | place: Mediterranean Sea...
AGTGTTAGCCAGCAGGCCTGTTCGGGATGCAGCCGCCCGATCGATGATGCGCTGAAGCCAGCGATCGACAGATCGTGGACTACTGTGCGGAAAGTGCCGCCCCCGCTGACGCGCAATTGCGCCGGTATTGCAAGCTTCGTGCGCGGCGCGCACCGGTCTTCCTGCACCGCGTCGGCATAGCCGTGCTTCAACGCAACCATCTCGATTCACCCGTCCTAGTATTTTTCCCTAGACGGGTTTCGCGCAGACTTGCTTGCGCGAATATGATGAGGGTTGGCTAAACCGCCTTAACCAACTCTTTCCCGGTGACCGGTCTCGAAATCGCCTTCGAAAAGCTCCGCGATCCGGCTGGCCACTTCCTCGGGCGGCTTGACCGTTTGCGGGTCTTCGCCCGGATAGGCTTTCTCGCGCATGGCGGTGCGGGTGGCACCTGGATCGACCAGCGCGACGCGGATCGCGCCTGTGTTGGCGACTTCCTGCGCGTAGCATTCCAGCAGGTTGTCGAACGCGGCCTTGGTCGATCCGTAGGCAGACCAGTAGGCGCGCGGGGTTGCGCCCACGCTGCTGGTCAGGCCGATCACGCGGCCGGCGTCGGCGCGCTTGAGCATCGGGTGCAGCCCGGCGAGCAGCGCCTGCGTGGCGAGCAGGTTGACCGTGATCGCATTGTTGAGCTGCTTCGGCTCGATCTGCGTCACCGGAGTCAAGGTGGGCAGGTAGGCCGCGCTGATCACCAGCATGTCGAGCGCGTCCCAGCGGCTGGAGATCGCCTGGGCGAGTCGCGCAACGCCATCGTTCTCGGTCAGATCGACGGGCGCGATCGTGGCAGTGCCGCCGTCATTGTGGATCGCATCCTCGACCCGCTCCAGCGCGGCGTCATCGCGCGCGGTCAGAATGACGTGCGCGCCTTTAGCGGCGAGCGCTTGGGCGGTGGCAGCGCCGATTCCGCGCGATGCTCCGGTGACGAGCGCAACGCGCCCCTCGAACGGCTTGTTCTCTGCCATGTCAGGCGACCTTGTTGGCTGGCTTGTTTTCAGGGAAGGAAAGCTGCGCTGCGCCCTGCTGGTTGCGCGTAAAGTCGGTCAACCGGGTGGGGTAATCGCCCGTGAAGCAGGCATCGCAGAACTGCGGGCACGCCTTGTCGCGCGATTCGCGCCCGACGGCGCGGTAAAGGCCGTCGATCGAGATAAACGCGAGGCTGTCCGCCTTGATGAACTCGCGCATCGGCTCCAACTCCATCCGCGCGGCGAGCAGCTTGCTGCGCTCGGGCGTGTCGACCCCGTAATAGCAGCTGTGCGCGGTCGGCGGGCTGGCAACGCGGAAGTGCACTTCCGTCGCGCCGGCATCGCGCATCATCTCGACAATCTTCATGCTTGTCGTGCCGCGCACGATCGAATCGTCGATCAGCACGATCCGCTTGCCTTCCACGAGCCCGCGGTTGGCATTGTGCTTGCGCCGTACGCCCGAATGGCGCGCGCCATCGGACGGCTGGATGAAGGTTCGCCCGACGTAGTGACTGCGGATGATCCCGAGTTCGAAGGGCAGACCCGATTGCTGGGCGTAACCGATCGCGGCGGGCACGCCCGAATCGGGCACCGGCACCACCAGGTCCGCTTCGCAGGGGGCTTCGACGGCCAGCTCCGAGCCGATCGCCTTGCGCGCTTCGTAGACCGAGCGCCCGGCGAAGATCGAATCGGGGCGGCTGAAATAGACGTGTTCGAAAATGCACGGGCGCGGCGGGTTGTCGCCGAAGGGCCGATGCGAGCGGATCGTGCCGTCGAAATCGACTTCGATCAGTTCGCCCGGCTCGACCTCGCGTTCGAATTTAGCGCCAACCACGTCGAACGCGACGGTTTCGCTGGCGAACACCACCGCCCCCCCATCTTCTGGGCCCATCCGGCCCATCTGCAACGGGCGGATGCCCAGCGGGTCGCGGCACGCCGCCATTCCGCGCGGGGTCGCCACGATCAGCGCATAGGCGCCTTCGACCAGCCGCAGCGCGTCGGTGAGCTTGTCGAGCATGGTGGGGTAACGGCTGGTCGCGACGAGGTGGATGATCACCTCGGTATCGCTGGTCGACTGGAAGATCGCGCCCTTGCCGACCAGTTCCTCGCGCAGCGTCGCCGCATTGGAGATGTTGCCATTATGCGCGATGGCGAAGCCGCCGCTCGCGAGATCGGCGTATAGGGGCTGGACGTTGCGCAGGCCTGCGCCGCCGGTGGTCGAATAGCGGACGTGGCCGACGGCCATAAAACCGGGCAGTTCGGCAATCGATTCCGCGCTCGAGAAATTCTCCGCCACATGGCCGAGCCCGCGCCGGGTGTAGAAGTGCGTGCCGTCGAAACTGCTGATCCCGGCGGCCTCCTGACCGCGGTGCTGCAGGGCGTGGAGGCCCAGTGCGGTGGTGGTCGCAGCCTCGCTGCCGGCATTGATCGCGCCGAACACCCCGCATTCTTCATGCAGGCTGTCGCCGTTCTCGTCGTGGAAGGGGTGTTGCAGGTCCATGGGTGGGGGCGCCCGATTGCCTCGATAGGTCGCCCGCTCCATTGGCGATGTGACGGATGAATTACAAGGCTTGTGGGGTCGGTTTGCCTCCGGAGCCGCAGTCCGAAATCGTGCCCACGTTCATCCCCGTGCACAAAGCCGCGCCGTTTTCATTGCGCAGAAAGGCGCGGCCCCCTAACGCCCGGGGCCGGGATTACAAAAACGGACTGCTCCTTGTTTCTCAACCCATTCGAATGGACCATCGCCAAGCGTTACCTCTGGCCCGGCAAGGGCGAGGGGTTCATCAAGCTGGTCGCCGGAATCTCGATCGGCGTCGTCATGCTGTCGGTCGCGATGCTGGTCATCGTGATGAGCGTGATGAATGGTTTTCGGGCCGAACTGCTCGACAAGATCGTGGGTCTCAACGGCCATGCCATCGTACAGGCCTATGGCGGGCGGCTGGACGACTGGAAGAGCGTGCTGGCCGATATTCGCGAGAGCGAGGGCGTGGTCAGCGCCTCGCCGCTGATCGAACAGCCGCTGCTGGTGACCTTCGATGGCCGGGTCGAGGCTGTGCTGGTGCGTGGCAACACGCAGGAAGATATCGACGCGCTGCAGGACAAGACGCTGATGGGCAGCATGGCTGAGATCAAGCCGGGCGCGGACAAGGTCGCGATCGGATCGCGGCTGGCGGAAAATATCGGCGCACGGGTCGGCGATGTCATCACGGTGATCAATCCTGCCGGGCGCTCCACCCCCTTCGGTACGGTGCCGCGCCAGGTCGGCTACGAGGTCGGTGCGATCTTCGAGGTTGGCCTGTACGATTACGACGGTGCCTTCATCATCATGCCGATCCCGCAGGCGCAGACCCTGCTGCTGACCGGCGACACGATCGGGATGATCGAGGTGACGACCGAGGATGCCGACCGTGTCACCGAGATTATGGCCCCGATCGAGCAGCGGCTTCAGGGTATCGCAATCGTGCGCACCTGGCAGCAGATCAACAGTTCGATCTTCGAGGCGTTGCAGGTGGAGCGGGTGGCGATGTTCTTCGCGCTCAGCTTTATGGTGGTGGTCGCCGCGTTCAATATTCTCTCCAGCCTGGTGATGCTGGTGCGCTCAAAGACCCGCGACATCGCAATCATGCGAACCATGGGGGCGAGCAGGCAGTCGATCCTGAAGATCTTCGTCACGACCGGCTTTACCGTGGGTGCGATCGGGACTGCGGCCGGCCTTGCGCTGGGCGCGCTGGTGCTGATTTTCCGCCAGCCGATCGTCCACGGGATCGAGATCGTCACGGGGCAGAATCTGTGGGATCCATCGATCCGCTTCCTGACCACGCTGCCCGCCCGGACCGACCCGTGGGAGGTGTTCGGCATCGTCTCGCTGGCGCTGGTGCTGAGCTTCCTTGCGACGCTCTATCCCGCGTTCAAGGCTGCAAACACGGACCCCGTGCAGGTGCTGCGCTATGAGTAATGCCGATATGCAACCGGTGGTCGAACTACGCCGTGTCACCCGCAGCTTCGAACAGGGCGGGGTGCGGATCGACGTGCTGCGCGGTGTCGACCTGAAGGTCATGCCGGGCGAGATCGTCGCGCTGCTGGGCCCCTCCGGCTCGGGCAAGTCGACCATGCTGCAGGCGGTCGGCCTGCTGGAGGGCGGCTTTGGCGGCACGATCGTGATCGCGGGCCAGGCGGCGGAGAAATCGGACAGCCAGCAGCGCACCGCACTGCGTCGCGAGCATCTGGGCTTCGTGTACCAGTTCCATCACCTGCTGCCCGATTTCAACGCGGTCGAGAATGTGGTCCTCCCCCAGCTGGTGGGCGGCGTGGCGCGCGCGGAGGCGGAGGCGCGGGCGAAGGATCTGCTCAGCGCGCTTGGCCTGGCCGAGCGGCTGGAGCACCGTCCCAGCCAGCTTTCGGGTGGCGAGCAGCAGCGCGTTGCAGTCGCCCGCGCTCTCGCCAACCAGCCCAAGCTGGTGCTGGCGGACGAGCCGACCGGCAATCTGGACGAGGCGACCTCGGAAAAGGTGCTCGCCCAGTTCCTCGAACTGGTTCGCGGGCAGGGTAGTGCAGCGCTGGTCGCCACGCATAACGAGCGGCTGGCAGCGAAGATGGACCGCGTGGTCCGTCTGCATGACGGCGTGCTCGCCTAGGATCGATCGATCCGGACCCGCGGGGCTGCCCCCGCGTTGATCAGAACAACAAGGAGGCAACAGCAATGAGCGATCATCCCACAACCTATAACGCGGAAGCTGCCGAGGGCGGCATCGCATGGGACGACCGGGCGGAAATTCATCGGAAAGACGACGGGCAGGGCCTGCTCGATGGGGCCAAGGGGCTTCACGACGGCAGCTTCCTCGAAATGGTCAAGCTGATGATGTCGATGGCACCCGAAGAGCGGCGCGGACATGTGATCCAGAAGCTGGGCGACCGCATGTATGATGCGGGCGAAGTCGAAGCGATCGCCGCCCGGGGCGACTACCCCGGCTAACCGCCCATCCGACGCTCGCCACCATGGCGGGCGTCGCAGCCGGCAACAGGGGAGGCGCACCGATGCTCGAATCGATCAACGACTGGATTCTCGCGCAGGGTGCGCAGTACAACGTCAATCCGTACATCTTCGTCGCCATTTACGTCGGCGCGATCCCCTTTTTCCTCGCTTCCATCGCGTGGCTGGTGAAGCGTGCGCGGGCCGGTCGCTCAACCGTTGTGCCGACGATGCTGGCGGGGTTCTTCTTCGTTTCCGCCTATCTCTATCTCGCCATTTTCGGGCAGGATATTCCGCTGTGGGTGTGGATCTTCCTCGCCGCACTGATTGCCTACGGCACCTGGTCGCAGGTCCGCGAAACGCGGCGCAAGATCGCCGCGGCGAAAGCGGAATCCGGCGCTCCCCCGGCGGTCTGAAACCGTCCACCGCTTTTCCCCGTCGGCATGCGCGTGCTCGCTTGAACGGGCGATGCGCGTCGTTAGCTTAGCCGGATGGCCTTCGCTCCCTTCGTCCCCCTTCGCGTGCTCTCCGCCTTCTCCATGCTCGAAGGCGCGATCGAGCCCAAGGCGATCGCCAAACTGGCGACCGAGCGCGGCTTTCCCGCGATCGCGATGTGCGACCGCAACGGCCTGTATGGCAGTGTGCCCTTCGCGCAGGCCTGTATCGAAAACGGTGTGCAGCCGATCGTCGGCGCGCTGCTCGGCGTAGCGCGGCCTGACAGTGACCAGATCGATCACCTGCCGCTTTACGTGCAGGACGACGCCGGATGGCTCAACCTGTGCAGGCTGGTCAGCGCGGCACATCTTGAACGTCCATTGGAACAGGTACCGCACGTCCCGCTGGCTGCGCTGGAAGGGTATACCGACGGGCTGATCGCGCTGACCGGGGCGAGCGAGGGGGCGGTTACCCGTCTGCTCGCGCAAGGGCAGGGCGATCACGCCGCGCGCTATCTCGACCGGCTCGAGGCGCTGTTTCCGCAGCGGCTCTATATCGAACTCGCACGGCGCGGCGAGCCGACCGAGGTGGCGGCGGAGGAGGCGCTGCTCGACCTCGCCTATGCGCGCGATCTGCCGCTGGTCGCCACCAATCCCGCCAATTTCGCCGAGCCCCATTTCTACAAGGCGCACGATGCGATGCTGTGCATCGCGAACAGTCGCAAATTGTGGGAGGAGGATCGCCCGCGCTCGGCCAAGGCGGCCTACGTCAAATCCGCGCCGATGATGCAGGAGCTGTTCGCAGACCTGCCCGAAGCTCTGGCGAATACGCTTACCATCGCGCAGCGGTGCGCCTTCGCCCCGCCGCAGCGGGCGCCGATCCTGCCCAGCCTTGCAGGCGATCTGGAGGGCGAGGCGAAGATGCTGGCCGAGGATGCGCGGCGGGGTCTCGATGCACGCCTGGCGATCTATGAAGACCTCTCCGACGAGGAACGGCAGACCTATTACGAGCGGCTCGATTACGAAGTCGGGATCATCCACAACATGGGTTTCCCCGGCTACTTCCTGATCGTTGCCGACTTCATCAAGTGGGCGAAGGACCACAACATCCCCGTGGGTCCGGGGCGCGGCTCGGGCGCGGGCAGCCTGGTCGCGTGGTCGCTGACCATCACCGATCTCGATCCGATCCGGCTGGGCCTGCTGTTCGAACGCTTCCTCAACCCGGAACGCGTGTCGATGCCCGACTTCGACATCGACTTCTGCGAAACCCGGCGTGGCGAGGTGATCCGCTACGTTCAGGAGAAATACGGGGCGGACAAGGTCGCCCAGATCATCACCTTCGGCAAGATGAAGGCGCGCGCGGTGCTGCGCGATTGCGGGCGCATCCTCGATATGAGCTACGGCCAGGTCGACCGGCTGTGCAAGATGGTGCCCAACCACCCGACCGACCCGTGGAGCCTGCCGCGCGCGCTCAACGGAGCGGCCGAGTTCAAGGGCGAGTACGACAACGACAACGAAGTTCGCACGCTGGTCGATCTGGCGATGCAACTCGAAGGCCTGCCGCGCAATTCCTCCACCCATGCCGCCGGCGTGGTGATCGGCGACCGTCCGCTGGCCGAACTGGTGCCGCTGTACCGCGATCCCCGGTCGGACATGCCGGTGACCCAGTTCGACATGAAAGTGGTCGAGGGGGCGGGGCTGGTGAAGTTCGACTTCCTCGGCCTCAAGACCCTGTCGGTGCTGCAAAAGGCGGTCGATCTGCTGAAACGGCGCGGGATCGAGTGCGATCTGGGCACTGTCTCGTGGGACGATCAGGCGGTTTACGACCTGATGCAGCGCGGCGACACGGTCGGCGTGTTCCAGCTGGAATCCGAAGGCATGCGCCGCACGCTGACCGCGGTGAAGCCGACCAAGTTCGAGGATATCATCGCGCTGGTCTCGCTCTATCGGCCCGGCCCGATGGACAACATCCCGCTGTTCGGGAAGCGCAAGGCGGGGGTCGAGCCGATCGAATACCCGCACGCCAAGCTCGAAGGGATCCTGAAGGAAACCTACGGGATCTTCGTCTACCAGGAACAGGTGATGCAGGCCGCGCAGATCCTCGCGGGCTATTCGCTCGGCGATGCCGACCTTCTGCGCCGCGCGATGGGCAAGAAGAACCAGGCGGAGATGGACAAGCAGCGTCAGCGGTTCATCGACGGGTGCAAGAAGGTCTCCGACATCGAGGCGAACGAAGCCTCCGCCCTGTTCGACTTGATCGACAAGTTCGCAGGCTATGGCTTCAACAAGTCGCACGCCGCCGCCTACGCTCTGCTCGCCTATCAGACCGCATGGCTCAAGGCGCATTACCCGGAAGAGTTCTACGCCGCCGCGATGTGCTTCGACATGGACCAGTCGGAGAAGCTGGCGGTGTTCGTCGACGATGCGCGGCGCAACGGGATCGAGGTAGCTGCGCCCGACCTCAACCGCTCCGAAGCCGAATTCTCGGTCGAACGGACCGATGACGGTTACGCCGTGCGCTATGGCCTCGCGGGGCTGCGCAATGTCGGCGAGAAGGCGATGGATGCGATCGTTGCCGAGCGTGAGGCGCATGGCTGGTTCGAAAGCCTCGACGATTTCTTCTCTCGCCTGCCCAAGGGGGCGATGAACTCGCGCCAGCTGGAAGCGCTGATCGCGGCGGGGGCGTTCGATCATCTGGAACCCAATCGCGGTCAGCTGACTGCCAATGTCGACCTCCTGCTGGCGGTCGCCGATGCCGCGATCCGCGAGCGGTCGAGCGGTCAGGAAGGGCTGTTCGGCAACGAGGACAGCGCCAACCAGGGTCTGCGCATGAAGGATGCGGAGGACTGGTCCCGTGCCGAGCGCATGACCAAGGAGCGCGAGACCTTCGGGTTCTATTTCTCCGCCCACCCGATCGAGCAGTTCCGCGACGTTGCCAGCGCCAATGGCGCGCGCAGCTATTCCTCGCTGATGACCGGCGGGCCTGCGGGCGAAGCGCGTGGCCGTGCGGTGATCGCAGCGATGGTCGAAGGCGCGAAGCGCGGGCAGACGCGGCGGGGCAAGGACTTCATCCGCGCCGATTTCTCCGATTCCACCGGCCAGTTCAGCGCGGCCTGCTTCGAGGAAGGTCTGGTGCCGCAGTTCACCAAGTGGGCCCAGGAAAGCACCTGCGTGCTGCTGACGGTCGAACTCGACAGCCCTTCGCCCGACGAGCCGCCGCGTATGACAATCCGCGGTGCCCGCCCGCTGGCCGAGGTCGCGGGCGGCCAGCGGATGCTGCTGACGCTGGAGGTGTCGAGCGAGGCGGCGCTGGGTGAACTGGCGCTCGCGCTCCAGCCCGGGCCGCCCGGGCATGGCGAGGTGCAGATCGCGCTCGACCTGGGTCCGGGGGAGCGTCCGGTGATGCGGCTGGGGCACGATTACAAGGTCGACGGCAAGCTCGCCGATGCGCTGGAGCGGATCGAGGGTATCTCGAACATCACTCTCGTCCCCAAGACGGGCCCCAAACTGCACCGCGCTGCTTGATTTTTCGTGCCTGCGCTCTTGCGGGCGGGCGCTGCCTTGCGCATTCTCTCCTGCAAAACAGGGCATGAGAGGACAATAAGATGCTGGGCAAGATGCAAGACTGGGACCTGCTGGTCACCAACGTGATCGACCACGCGGCGCGCGAAGCACCTACCCGCGAGATTGTGACGCATTGGGCCGATGGCAGCGAGACCCGCACCGACTGGACGGGTATCCGCCGCGATGCGCTCAAGATGGCGCAGGCGCTGGAAGCGCTCGGCATCAGGAAGGGTGACCGGGTCGCCAGTCTCGCGATGAACCATGCGCGCCACTTGGTCAGCTGGTACGGCGTCGCCGGGATGGGCGGGGTGCTGCACACCATCAATCCGCGCCTGTTCGAGGACCAGCTGGAATACATCGCGAACCATGCGGAAGACCGCGTGCTGCTCTACGACGCGGCTTTTCAGCCGATCGTCGACAAGATGCGCTCCAAGTGGGCCAGCATCGAGCATTACATCTGCTACGATCCGCCCGAAGGCTCCGATGCGCTCGGTTTCGAGGAGTGGATCGGCGCGCAGGATGGCGACTACCATTGGCCGACGATCGACGAGCGCGATCCGTGCATGCTGTGCTACACCAGCGGGACCACCGGCAATCCCAAGGGCGTGCTGTACGAGCATCGCTCCACCGTGCTGCACGCGCTCGCGGCGATCCAGCCTGCCGCATTCGCCTTCGATGCCTCGTCGGTCATGCTGCCGGTGGTGCCGATGTTCCATGCGGCGAGCTGGGGCCTGCCGTTTGCGGGCGCGATGGCTGGGATCAAGTTCGTCTTCTCCGCAGTGAACGAGCCGGCGGTGCTGTGCGACCTGATGGAGCGCGAGAACGTGACCGACAGCGCGGGCGTGCCGACCGTGTGGCTCGCAACCTTCCAGTATTGCGACGCCAACGACAGGCCGCTGCCCAAGCTGCGCGCGGCGACCATCGGCGGATCGGCGGCGCCCAAGTTTATGATCCGGCGCCTGATGGAGGCGGGGATTCGCGTCCAGCACGCCTGGGGGATGACCGAAACCTCTCCGCTGGGCACGGTCGGCGGTCCGACCTGGGACTGGGATCAGCTCACGCTCGACCAGAAGGTCGACAAGGCGGCGATGCAGGGCCGCCCGGTCTTCGGCGTGGAACTGCGCACGGTCGATCTCGACGATCCGAGCAAGGTCCTGCCGCGCGATGGCGAAGCTTCGGGCGCGCTTCAGATCCGCGGCCCGTGGGTGATCCGCCGCTACTTCAAGGCGGACGAGGACGCGCTGACCCCGGACGGCTGGTTCGACACCGGCGACGTCGCGATCTTGCACCCCGACGGCACGATGCAGATCACCGACCGGACCAAGGACGTCATCAAGTCGGGCGGCGAGTGGATCAGCTCGGTCGAGCTGGAGAACGCCGCCGCCGGCCATCCTGCAATCGCCGAAGCCGCCGCGATCGGCATGTACCATCCCAAGTGGGACGAGCGCCCGGTGCTGTTCTGCATCCGCAAGGAAGGCCAGCAGGTCACGGGTGAGGAGCTGATCGACTTCCTCAAGGATCACGTCGCCAAGTGGTGGCTGCCCGATGCGGTCGAGTTCGTCGACGACATCCCGCACACCGCCACCGGCAAGATCAGCAAGAAGGACCTGCGCGACCGCTTCGCCGACTACCAGTTGCCCGAAGCGAAGGCTGCGGCCGCTCCCGAATCCGGAGCGGCCGAGCCTGCGATGGCCGATGCCAGCCCGAGCCCGGCGACCGAGGTCCAGAACGGCGATGTGCCAGACGGTGGCGATAGCCAGAAGCGCGGCATCTTCTCACGCATGCTGGGCAAGGACTAGGCGCGCATGTCGATCAGGACCGGATTTGCGATCATGATCGGGCTGGGCCTCGCGATGGTCGCGTTTCTGGTCCTGGCGCTCGCTCTGCGGGCCGCGCGCGGGGAGGAGCTCCTCACCCCGCAGGCGATGACGCTGATCGGCGTCGGCTGCCTGTTGGTGGTCGCGCGGCCATCATGGTCGATCGCGAAGCGGATCGTTCCCGACAAGGAGTAGCGCGTGATCCCCTTTAT
>Ga0114909_1001848_pt1 | contig 10952 bp, 8 predicted proteins | sample MalvireepMed_906_FD_87290 | JGI IMG/M metagenome (GOLD analysis project Ga0114909, IMG submission 87290) | Marine viral communities from the Global Malaspina Expedition - Malaspina viral metaG DeepMed_906 | ecosystem: Environmental > Aquatic > Marine > Oceanic | place: Mediterranean Sea...
GTTTCATGGCAGCAATAGCATCGGGTTTATTGTCTTCGATGCCAATAATCGTTAACTGTGGATTTAACAGCTGCTGCATTAATTCAATGCCAGCAATTATGCCATCGGCATGTTCGCGCATTAGCATATCATCAGCGGTGATATAAGGTTCACACTCAACGGCATTAACAATTAAAAACTCAATGGCTTTTCGGGTATCTGCTTTTACATAAGTTGGGAAACCAGCGCCGCCCATACCTGCAATACCGCTTTGGTGAATAATATCAACAAGCTCATCATGGGAAAGTGTTTTTGCATCAGACACAGGGTGAAGCTCACACCATTTATCTTCACCATCAGGTTCAATAATCACGCTAAGCTCAGGCAATGCTGATGGATGAGCAGATGGCATTGGGCAAATATCGCTAATAAGTCCAGATGTTGGTGCGTGCACAGGCACAGACCAATTACCGCTCGGTTTAGTTAATGCTTGGCCTTTAAGTACCTGTTGGCCTTTTTCAACAATTAGTTTGCCGTTAGCACCAATGTGTTGTTTTAAAGATACAACAAGCTTATCTGGTAGTGGCAGTCTTGCAATTGCGTGTGTTGTTGATTGCAGCTTTTGACCCGGTGGGTGAATGCCCCCAGGTATAGACCACACTTTGCCTTGTTTAATTTGATCTATTAACTTTTCCATCTGTGCTCCTAATCTACCTGAGTCACAGGGATTGCGTTTAATTGCCATTTCCAAGTTTGTTTGGTTTCTTTTACAGGCAGCATATCAATACAGTCTACAGGGCACGGTTCAACACATAAGTCACAACCAGTACATTCATCGATTAATACAGTGTGCATTTGGCGGGTTGCACCGACAATCGCATCAACAGGGCAGGCTTGAATACATTTGGTACAACCAATACATTCATCTTCACGAATATAGGCAACGGTTTTAACAGGATCTGCTTGCTCACCGCCAGCCAGCGGTTTTGCTTCAACACCCATTAAATCAGCGAGTTTTTTTACCGTGGCTTCGCCGCCTGGTGGGCATTTATTGATTTCGTCACCATTGGCGATCGCTTCAGCATATGGACGACAGCCAGGGTAGCCGCATTGGCCACATTGTGTTTGCGGTAAAATGGTATCAATTTGGTCAACAATAGGGTTGCTCTCAACGCGAAAACGCACGGCGGCAAAACCTAAAATTAAACCAAATATTAGCGCTAATGAACCTAACGCTATCAAAGCATAAAACAAGGTCATATTAAAACTTCACTAATCCTGTAAAACCCATAAAGGCCATCGACATCAGGCCTGCGGTGATCATAGCAATTGACGCACCTTTAAATGGTGCAGGGACGTCTGCAGCTGCCAAGCGTTCACGTAAAGCTGCAAATAAAACCAGTACAAGAGAAAAACCAACAGCTGCACCAAAACCATACACAGCAGATTGCAAGAACGAATGATCTTCTTTGATATTTAGTAGAGCAACACCTAACACGGCACAGTTGGTGGTAATAAGCGGTAAGAAAATCCCTAATAAGCGATAAAGTGTCGGGCTGGTTTTTCTTACCACCATTTCAGTAAATTGCACGACTACCGCTATCACTAGAATAAAGCTCATAGTACGTAAAAAGGCGATATCAAGTGGAATCAAAATATAATGATTCACTAGGTAACTCGTTACAGAAGCTAGTGTAAGCACAAAGGTTGTGGCTAAAGACATACCGATCGCGGTATCTAACTTACCTGATACACCCATAAAAGGGCATAAACCTAAGAACTGTACTAAAACAAAGTTGTTGACTAGCACGGTGCCAATCAATAACAAGACATATTCTGTCATGCGTGCCTCACGAGTTTAAAATCGGCACTATTATCCTTTTTTCTGGGGGCTGACACAACACATCAGGGACGAATAGCTAAAATTAACAAAGCTGTTTATGATTAAACTGTTAAAGCAAGGTTAATGAATAGAATAGGCCCAAAAAACGTGTGGTTTTTTGGGCCATGAGTAGGGGGCTTAAATGTCTTTTGGCTTTTCGATGTAATAGCCTTGTACGCCATCTAAACATAAAGTTTCAATGATATGTTTCTCTTCTTGGCTCTCAACACCTTCTGCAAAAACACTCACGCCAATACGGTGAGCAAGATCAACCATTAAGCGCATAAAATATTGATTATTTTTATCTTCTTCAAGGCCGCGGGTATAACTTGCATCCATTTTGATGAAATCAGGTTTTAAGTCTCTAAAGAATTTAAATGACGTTAAACCAACACCAAAACGCTCTACAGTGATACGCGCACCTACACGATGCACCATATCGATAAAGCGTTTACTTGCTTTAATATTTTGTTGTAAGCCAAACTCGCTCACTTCAAATATAAGCTTAGAGGCGATATTACTGTCTTTTAATAGGCGGCGCTCAAGCCAGATCACAAATTGATCATTATGGGCACTTGATGCAGTTACATTAATGCCAAAGAATTTCTCAGAAAAATTACGAGTCTTAATTTTGTCCAGAGTAGTATCGATAATCAATCGATCAATTTCCATTGCCATTTCTAGCTTTTCAGCCATAGCTAAAAATGAAGCCGTTGGTAATGTTTGGTTCTCAGCAGTTTTAAATCTTACTTGAATCTCAGCATAAGCTTTAACGCTCTTACCAACCGGCATAATATTTTGCATTACTAAATGTACACGTTTAGATTCAATAACTTCGTTAATCACTTTACGCCAGTTCTGGTTACCAAAACCTGCGCTAGCATTATTTACTAAGTCTGTTTCTCGTTGTACATGCCAAGCATTTGCTTGTTTTGACTGCGCCATACTCATAGCATTATCAACAACTGAAAGCAGCTCACCTAAAGGCTTACCTTTTTCATAACCAACGATACCTGTATTTGCTACAGAGCTTAATTCTTGATTTTGTTGATATTGAGTGAAACGAGATTGTAGATTATCACCAAAGCGTTCAGCTTCTTTTAGTGGTGTGTTCGGTAAAACCACAGCAAAATCTGAGCTATTTAAACGAAAAACTTGGCTATTTGTGTACGTGCCACTGATATGTTTGATGATATCAGCAACACCTTTAACGTACTCGTCACCTTTCTGGTAGCCACGGGTTTGGTTTATTGCTTGTAACTCACTGCAACGCACCATGGCAAGCGAGCCAAAGGTGCTTTTATCTGAGTTTTCAATATTTTTCTCGTAATACTCAACAAACATGTTGCGGTTACCTAAGTTGGTTACAACATCTTTGTACGCTTCTTTTTTAATATTTAACGCGTTATTTTGAATATCATCATGTTTTGTCTGTAAAAAGTGAGACAAACGATTAAACGAAGGGATTAAATCTTTACTTAGCTTTTTAATTCGCGACGTGTCTATCGCTTGTTCAAGGTCGCCACCTACCTGATTCTGGTTAATGTATATATCAACAATATCAGCAATAGTGGTGCTGATTTTACGATTAAGTCGTTTAAACATGCTCTTCATAAAGAAAATAGGGAGAAGGGCAATAAGACCAGAAACTAAGATAACAACGAACATCGCCTGCTGCATTAAATTGGCAAGGCTTTGTGCATTAATAGTAAATTCAACTTTTATATCAGAAGCGTTGTTAACAGCAAATTGCGGACGGATAGAATTAAATGAACTGTTAACCATCTCTGCTAGAAGCGGAAGCGACTCTGATGATTGAACTGCTACAAGGGTTTTACCAGCGTGATCACGAAGAGTAAAGCTTGAAAAGATACTCGCATCAGCAAATGTACGTTGGATTTTCTCTGCAGATAAGTCATCCATTGTTAAGTCGCTAATGTATGAATTAACGGTCAGTTGTGCTTTTTTTTGCGTATCACTCACTGAGCTATCAAAACTAAGAGCAACTAGATAGCCACCTAAAACGGTAAACAGTAACCAAGATATAAGTTGTATAAATATTAGTTTTTTAAAACCAGCCATTTTTCTTATCTTTTAAAAGCGAAAAGGAAGGAATCAATTCCTTGATTCATTGCTGTAATAATTTTGCATCATATTCTACAGCAAAGTATAGAAATTACTTAAAGTAGAGTAGATTATATGCGCTTTAAAGTCTAATACAATCGAAGAATAGTTGTAGATGAAAGTTTAATAGATTCTTGGAGTTGGCTCCCCCTCCCCGACTCGAACGGGGGACCTGCGGATTAACAGTCCGTCGCTCTAACCAACTGAGCTAAGGGGGAACTAAATAGAGTAGTGTGGTGCTATGATTTGGCTCCCCCTCCCCGACTCGAACGGGGGACCTGCGGATTAACAGTCCGTCGCTCTAACCAACTGAGCTAAGGGGGAACAATCATATTCATAAACTTGGCTCCCCCTCCCCGACTCGAACGGGGGACCTGCGGATTAACAGTCCGTCGCTCTAACCAACTGAGCTAAGGGGGAATCGTTTATGGCTGAAAAACTTGGCTCCCCCTCCCCGACTCGAACGGGGGACCTGCGGATTAACAGTCCGTCGCTCTAACCAACTGAGCTAAGGGGGAAGCGTCATGCCTTTCAACGGGGCGAAATATTAATGACAGCATTGCAAAGTGTCAACATAAAAACTTCATAAATTCAAAAAAGAAGCTTATTCGATGTTTTTATGTTCGATCTGAGCAAAATATGGCTTGAAATCATGTTGGATAGCGCCATTCAGTTAAAGTTTTATGTCGCTAAAACGCTATCATTGCATTTTTTTTGAGCAGGCTTGTGGTTTTAAACGTCAAAAAAGTATTAGTTAAGATGTTTTTTACAATTTAACGGAGAAAATAATTACTTATCTAGTATTTGTATTTATCACAAAACGACAGTACTGAATTTTTAAACACCGGTATGTTTGTAACTGTATCGAGTCGTATTTTTTAGCTGTATTTATCTCACAGAAACGATAGGTTTTTTTGCCAATAAATAAATATGGCAGTTTAACAAAGCTTAACTGGTGATTTTTTAATCATTTAAATCAGTTGTTTAGTTTGAAAAAAAGCTACTGCATCCTTGTTTGTTGTTTTCATTTTTGGTTCAGGCTGTAGAAATTTTTGCTGATTTCTATTGCGGAACAATTAAAAGGCTTAAAATAATAGACTTCAGTCTTTAAGCTTAACTCAAAGAACGATAGCTGTTAAAAGCCTTTATATTTGCGGCTTACAGAGAGTTATCCACGATTTCTGTGGATAACTCTGTTTATGAAACTTTAAGAACAGCGTTGATGCCAGAAATATAGGGCGCTCTAGCAATTTCAAGCATTTAATTCAGTTTTTTTAAATCTAATTAAATCAGTGGGTTAATATTTTTACCTGAAGCCATGCTGAATTGATTAGTAAAATTATTTGTGACGATGAAACAATAGTATTTAGTGTGTAAAAAAACAGCGATATCTGCCTTTTAATTGTAATAAAGATATTAATGATGTTTGTATTTTGTTTTTTATAGGGGTTAGTCACTATTTATCAATGAAAGCATCAAAATAAGGAGTTTTATCTATCTCGTTTGTTTCTTTTAATAAAGCATAGCTTGCAAGCCGAGGATCCTTTAAACTTACAAGCTAAGATAAAGAGGCAAAATATTCTTATGAGCGTGACACCGCAGAGCAAATCTAAACCTGATCTTTTAAACTCTCCCATTCTGCCGACCTTAAAGAAAATGACCATTCCGATGATTTTTGGAATGATTACACTAATGATGTTTAATTTGGTAGATACCTTTTTCATCAGTTTACTTGGAACTGAACCTCTCGCTGCGGTGAGTTTTACGTTTCCCGTAACGTTTACCGTTATCAGCCTTGCTATCGGTTTAGGAATAGGCACTTCAGCAGTTATTGCAAAAGCACTTGGCAGCGACAAGCTAGACGAGGCGCGCTTTGATGCAAGTATGTCATTACTTGTCGCTGTTGTTATGGTGTTTTCTTTATCGGTTGTCGGTTATGTATTTATCGAACCTATTTTTAAATTACTTGGGGCTAGGGAGTTAGTACTGCCTTTGATCCATGATTACATGAGTGTGTGGTTTTTAGGCAGTGTGTTTTTAATTACCCCAATGGTCGGAAACTCTGTGCTACGTGCCAGTGGCGATACTAAAACACCGAGCATAGTAATGGGTGGGGCGGGGCTCATTAATGCCATTTTAGACCCTATGCTTATTTTTGGCTTTGGGCCTATCCCCGCTTTAGGAATTCAAGGTGCAGCCATCGCAAGTGTCATAGCTTGGGCAGTGGCAGTAATTATCATCCTTTATATTCTTGCTGTTAAGAATGGGTTGTTAAGTTTGCATGCTGGTTCGCAAACGCCATTGAGCTCAATTCGAAAAGTCCTAAAAATTGGTTTACCTGCGGCTGGCGCAAATATGTTAACGCCAATTGCAATGGCTGTCATGACAGCATTAGTGGCTAAACATGGTCCTGAAGCCGTTGCGGCATTTGGTGTAGGAAGCCGAATTGAATCTATTGCAAGTCTTGTAGTACTAGCTTTGTCGATGACCTTGCCGCCATTTGTTAGTCAAAACTTTGGGGCGGGTAAGTTTGAACGTGTCAAAGAAGCCTACACAAAAACTTTAAAGTTTGTGATGATTTGGCAGTTCGCTATTTATATTTTACTGCTGTTAACCTCTGGTTTTATCGCTGATGTATTTGGTAAAGAGCAAGCAGTAATGGATGTGATTAAGCTATTCATTTATATTTTGCCGCTAAGTTATGGTCTGCAAGGAATAATTATCTTATCTAACTCTTCATTTAATGCCCTGCATAAGCCAATGAATGCACTGATTTTAAGTGTGGTTCGTCTGTTTGTTTTTTATGTACCTTTTGCTTATGTTGGCAGTGAAATTGCCGGTTTAAAAGGACTCTTTATTGGTGCAGCCATCGGTAATTTATTTACGGCAGTGGTAGCCTATAAATGGTTCATCAAAGAAGTTGATGGGTTAAGTGAGTCATATATGAAGGAGTGTCATTCATGAGCGACCATTTCCAACTAGTTTCTAAATTTAAGCCAAGTGGTGACCAACCAACGGCGATAGCACAGTTAAAAGATGGCCTTGAGGCTGGGCTTGCTCATCAAACATTATTAGGGGCTACAGGGACGGGTAAAACCTTCACCATGGCCAATATTATTAATGATTTGAATCGCCCAACCATTATCATGGCACACAATAAAACACTCGCTGCACAGCTTTATGGCGAAATGAAAGAGTTTTTCCCGCATAACGCGGTTGAGTATTTTGTATCTTATTACGACTATTACCAGCCAGAAGCTTATGTTGTTGCCAGTGATACTTTTATAGAAAAAGATGCGTCTATCAATGAGCACATTGAGCAGATGCGCTTAAGTGCTACCAAAGCGCTTTTAGAAAGACGCGATACAATAATTGTGGCCTCGGTATCTGCTATTTATGGTTTGGGCGACCCTGACTCATATATGAAGATGATGCTATTGCTGAAAGTGGGTGAAACCGTTGATCAGCGCGATATGCTGCGTCGTCTTGCTGAGCTGCAATATACACGAAACGATATTGAATTTAGCCGTGGCACATACCGTGTTCGTGGTGAAGTAGTTGATATATTTCCTGCTGAATCTGACACTTATGCCGTTCGTGTGGAAATGTTTGACGATGAAATTGAGCGCTTAAGTATTTTTGACCCGCTTACAGGGGCTGTTGAGAAGCACATAGTACGCGCGACTATTTACCCGAAAACGCACTATGTAACACCCCGTGAAAAAATTCTCGATGCCATAGATAAAATTAAAGATGAGTTGAAAGACCGCCGAGCTCAATTACTCAGTGCCAACAAACTTATAGAAGAGCAACGTATTGCGCAGCGCACCCAGTACGATATTGAAATGATGACCGAGCTTGGTTATTGCTCAGGCATCGAAAACTACTCGCGTTACTTATCTGGTAGAACACCGGGCGATCCGCCGCCGACTTTACTTGACTACTTACCTGATGATGCATTGATGATTATTGATGAATCACACGTTACAGTGTCGCAAATTGGCGCTATGTACAAAGGTGACAGAAGCCGTAAAGAAAATCTTGTTGAGTATGGCTTTCGCTTGCCATCAGCATTAGATAACCGGCCATTACGTTTTGAAGAATTTGAAGCCATTGCGCCGCAAACTATTTATGTGTCGGCAACGCCAGGTAATTTTGAGCTTGAGCGTTCATCAGGAGAAGTTGCAGAGCAGGTTATTCGTCCAACCGGGCTTATTGACCCAGAAATTGAAGTTCGCCCCGTTGGTAGTCAGGTTGATGACTTACTCTCTGAAATCTATAAACGGGTTGAAGTGAACGAGCGGGTACTTGTAACCACTTTAACTAAGCGTATGGCAGAAGATTTAACCGATTATCTCAACGACCATGATGTAAAAGTGCGTTACTTGCACTCAGATATCGACACCGTTGAACGGGTCGAAATTATCCGCGATTTGCGTGCTGGTGTATTTGACGTGTTAGTGGGCATTAACTTATTACGAGAAGGTCTCGACATGCCAGAGGTTTCACTGGTTGCGATACTTGATGCTGATAAAGAAGGTTTCTTACGTTCTACTCGTTCGCTTATTCAAACCATAGGTCGTGCTGCTCGTCACTTAAATGGTAAAGCGATTTTGTATGGCGACCGCATTACTAATTCTATGCGACAAGCCATTGACGAAACAGATCGCCGCCGCGAAAAGCAACAAGCTTATAACCTTGAGCACGGTATTGAGCCGCAAGCACTGGTGAAAAGTATCACCGATATTATGGATGTGGGTGAAGAAGCAAGTCCTAAAGATAATCTTAAATTGGTGCGTAAAGAGTCTAAAAAAGTGCTCAGCGCAAAAGATATTGCCAGCCAAATTAAAGCCCTTGAAGCGAAAATGCATGCCTATGCCAGCGACCTTGAATTTGAAAAAGCGGCTTCTGTGCGAGATGAGATTCACGAATTACAACAACAGTTAATTAACTAAAGATGATGACAAACGATTTTTCTGCCATTTTAAATGCATTAGCAGAGGCGCCACTTGCCGCTAATGAATTATGCCGTGTATTTCATGGCCGTGGCCACTCAGTGGCTGAGCTGAGCCACATTAATTTGGATTTTTATCCGCCCGCACTCTTTTTAGTTTCATATGAAGAAATTGAAGAACAAGCACTTGCGCAATTAACAGATACCCTATGGCAATGGGCGCAAGAGAACGCGCCTGAGCTTGTTACTGCATTGGTATACCAGCAACGTAGCGGTATTAATACCCGTAATGCGCTAATGTTTGGCGAATTACCACAAGAACACCTTGTCAGTGAAAACGGCATTAAGTTTAAAGTTGATTTACTGAGTCGCCAAAATACGGGAATTTTCCCTGATATGCGCCGTGGCAGAGAGTTTGTTCAAGCCAATAGTAAAAACGCAAAAGTGCTCAATCTGTTTTCATATACTTGTGGTTTTTCTGTTGCAGCAATGCAAGGTGGTGCTGACCAAGTTATAAATATGGATATGAATAAAGGTGTGCTTCGAACGGGTAAACAAAATCATCAGTTAAATGGTTTTGAGCAAGGTGTTAGTTATTTCCCTCACGATATTTTAAAGTCATTCGGTAAGCTAAAGAAATCTGCGCCGTATGAATTGATCATCGTTGATCCACCTAGCTTTCAAAAAGGCAGCTTTATATTGACCAAGGATTATCAAAAAATTCTGCGTCGTTTACCCGAGCTATTGAATGAACACACCCAATTACTACTGTGTGCGAATAGTCCTGAGCTTTCAGAGCAGGCGTTTAAAGATCTCATTAGCGATCATACGCAAGGGGCAATTAGCTTTGTTGAGCGACTCGCAGCTACCGATGGCTTTGTTGAAGTAGACAGTGATCGTAGTCTAAAAGCTTTAGTTTATAAAACAGCAAACTAATGGCACTAAGTAAACGACTATCAGCCATCGTTGATGTAGTTGATTCAGGTTATGACGAAATCTGGGACTGCTGCTGCGACCACGGTTTGTTAGGGATTGAGCTTTTACAGCAAGATAAAGCACAGTTAATACATTTCGTTGATATAGTGCCTGAGTTAATGCAGGCACTAAATGATAAACTAGAACGCTTTTGCAACGAAGAGCAACGCGGACGCTGGCAGGTGCATTGCCAAGATGTTGCAGCGATTACACCAGACCCACAAAAACGCCACCTAGTTATTATTGCAGGAGTAGGGGGAGAGCTGTTAGTACAGTTTTTAACGAAGATTGTTAGCCAAAACCCAAATACTTACATCGATATTATTGTTTGCCCTGTACATCACAGTTATCACGTTCGCAGTTATTTACAAACACTACAATTAGGGCTCGTGTCTGAGCAGTTGGTTTGTGAAAATAAACGCTTTTACGAAATCATCGTAATGAGTGCGTCATCATCGCAGCTCATCACCCGCATTGGACAGCAAATGTGGCAACTAACAAGTAAAGAGCACCAAGCTTATTTAAAGCAATTATGTGCTCATTACCAACGCATGTTGAATCAAGACGCCGATTATTATCAGCCAGTGCTTGATCAATACAGTGCATTATTATCTTAATTAGAGCTAACTTAATTAAAGTTTATTAATCTCTTGTTTTACGTTGTAGCTTGAATCTGTGACAATGGCTTCGAGCGTTTGCACACGCTCTCTTAACTCTTGCAGCTCTTTTGTCACTTCTGCTACATGCTCGTTCGCTTCTTTTGAATTTTTTAAGGTGCGTGATTTGAATTCGAGATGCTTTTTATACATATCATAAATCACCCCAGATCCCACAGATATCAGCACAATTAACACCACCATGGTAGTACCTGACATACACTTCTCCTTCCTTTTTAGTACCCAATACCAATTCACTATAATACTTAATCATTTTGAGGGATTAAACCTGTCGCTAACTGCGTTAAAAATTTCTCATTTAGAACAACTAAATAACGAAATTTTTGCCTTGTTATCAACGAGGTTTTATTGCCTCAAAATA
>Ga0114909_1001852_pt1 | contig 10924 bp, 13 predicted proteins | sample MalvireepMed_906_FD_87290 | JGI IMG/M metagenome (GOLD analysis project Ga0114909, IMG submission 87290) | Marine viral communities from the Global Malaspina Expedition - Malaspina viral metaG DeepMed_906 | ecosystem: Environmental > Aquatic > Marine > Oceanic | place: Mediterranean Sea...
CCAACATATTGCATGGAAGTAAAACGCATTGATTGCGCTATTCATCGCTAATTATAGCCTTGCATTTGTACACCCAAAGTTGAAGCGTCATGTGTACTTTAGCTTGTGGAGGAAATAGGTTAAGGTGGTTGTAATTCAATCTAAAGGAAATAGATATGTTTATATTATTAGTGTTAAATATACTTAGTGTCTTTGTGTGTTTTTACATCGCAAAATCACGAAAGACTCAATCTTATTTCTGGGCATTTATGGGCGCAGTATTCGGTCCTTTTGCCATTCCATTTGTTTTCTTATCAAAGCCAGAAACTGAGCACGCTTAGTTGCGGTGTCGTGTTAACTTCAACCAGTAGAGTATTTTAAGGGGTAATATATGTCTTATGTCGATGGCTTTGTAGCCGCAGTACCAACAGAAAATAAAGAAAAATACATTGAACATGCTAAGTTGTCCGCAGTAGTTTTCAAAGATCACGGAGCAGTTAAAATTACTGAAACTTGGGGTGATAATGTCCCTGATGGTGATGTTACATCCTTTCCCATGGCTGTAAATTGTGGCAAAGACGAAACTGTAGTTTTTTCATCTGTTGTATGGCCTACGAAGGAGATTCGTGATGCTGGTTGGGAAGCAATTATGGAAGATCCTAGGATGCACCCAGATCAAAACCCAATGCCCTTTGATGGTAAGCGTTTAATTTACGGTGGTTTCGAAGTTATTTTAGAAGAATAACACGGAGATATAATTCATATAACAAACAAACTTATAAGAACAAAAAACAGCTGGCTTTTGCTTCTTAGGCGCATATTTTAGCCAAAAGAATTTTGTCTGTTAATTAGGCGTTATGTGTCAGTGTTCACGGAGGTTTGGTGATAAACGTATATCTATTTGATTGGGGCGACACTTTAATGGTCGACTTCCCTGATGTCACAGGAAAAATGTGTGACTGGGAAATTGTCGAGGCTGTTACTGGAGCTAAAGACGCTCTAAAAGTGTTATCTAAACATTCCCAAATATATATCGCTACGGGCGCTGCTGATTCAACTGAGTTTGAAATTCAACGGGCTTTTGAACGTGTGGGTTTAAGTCAATTTATATCAGGTTACTTTTGTAAAGCTAATTTAGGGTTATCAAAAGGAAGCCCTGAATTCCTCAAAACTATCTTAGGTAAATTAAAAGTATCTTCGGCGAGTGTTGCAATGGTTGGAGATAATCTTGATAAAGATATTAAACCTGCGCTAGCTGCTGGCATTCAACCATATTGGTTTACTGACAAATGTGTGGCGTCAGCTCCAGATAATGTTAAAGTAATTAAACGGTTAAGTGCATTGTACACATAACAATAATGTAAAACAGAGCTGCTAACAGTTTGCTCGGCTTCTCTATATAGCTACACATATTGGCTATTTATTATAAACGCTTAATTTTTCTTTCATACTGTTGATGTCATTAAGAAGAGGCTTGATAAGTGAATATTAAAACACAAGTTAGTTTATCCCCCTTTGAAGAAGCTGCTGGGATAGCTAACATGAAACTACTCTTGTCAGCACAGAAAAAAGCTTTTGCCAAATGCCCCTATCCAGACGTTTCATTACGCATTGTGCAATTAAAAAAGCTTAAGCAAGCTGTTTTAAAAAAACAGCAAGATATTATTGAAGCTTTAAGCGCTGACTTTGGTCATCGTTCTCATGATGAAACACGTATTGCTGAATTGGTCACTTTTATCGAAGGAGTAAAATCAACTATTCAGCATGTTGGACAATGGACTAAGCATGATAAACGTAAAGTAAGCATGTTATTTAAGCCAGCAAGTAATCAAATTATTTATCAGCCGTTGGGTGTGGTGGGTATTGTTGTCCCGTGGAATTATCCGTTATTTTTAAGCTTAGGCCCATTAATTGGAGCGCTGGCTGCAGGCAATAGAGTTATGATCAAGCTATCTGAGTTCACTCCTCATTTCAATCAATGTTTGAAAGAACTACTTGCCGAAGTTTTTGATGAAAGTGAAGTTGCGGTGATCACAGGTGAAGTGGCTATTTCATCTGAATTTTCTTCACTCCCTTTTGAACATTTACTTTTTACTGGTTCAACAGCCGTTGGCCGTTTGGTGATGGCTGCAGCGGCAAAAAATCTTACTCCTGTCACTTTAGAGTTAGGGGGGAAATCTCCTGTTATTATCAGTGATGACATTGATATTAATATGGCCGCAGAACGAATTTGCTTTGGTAAATCGCTCAATGCCGGGCAAACTTGTGTTGCTCCTGATTATGTAATGTGTCCTAGGGATAAAAAGGACGAATTTTTCAAAGCTTACACTGAAGCCTTTAGTCGTATGTATCCAGAGTTTAGCAAGTCTCTTGATTATTCTTCCATTATAAATGAACAACAATATCAGCGTTTACAAGACTTAATTAACGATGCAGAAACCAAAGGGGCAAAATTAATTAAGGTGAGTAGTGTAAATAAAAGCACATCTGGGCCACGTAAAATGGCGCCAATACTCGTTGATAATGTTCAAGATGACATGCATATAATGCAAGAAGAGTTATTTGGCCCCATCTTGCCAGTTGTTGTGTATGATGAAATAGAGCAAGCTATTGAATATATTAATAAACGACCTCTTCCTTTGGCACTGTATGTTTTTAGTTTAAATAAAAATATACAAAATAAGGTTATTTATAACACTCATTCGGGTGGCGTTTGTATCAATAATACCATGACACATTTAGCGCAAGAGGATATGCCCTTTGGTGGTGTTGGCTCTTCAGGTATGGGACATTATCACGGACTTGAAGGTTTTCTTACCTTTTCAAAAGCCAAAGCCGTCCATAAAGTCGGAAGAGTGGCGAGCAATAAATTTTTATACCCACCTTATGGAAAATTAATTCACCGTGCTTTCTATCGTATATTTTTACGTTAGCCAGAACTGACTTATTCCACTTGGTTTTATCAAAGGTCAAAGACTTTACGATAAAAAATTACAATGGCTCATGTAAGCACTCAAGAGAAGGGCGCATAAACTAGTGGCAGCGCTAATTGTTCACCTTGTTTTTTTAGCTTGAGCAATGAAATCGTTTAAGTAGTCAATATGCTTTTCGTCTTTGCGAATACCTACAAAGATTTGTTTACCTATACCTTGTTCTCCAAAACGAATGCTTTTGATTGGCATTGTTTTCGAGTATTCATCTACTAGCCAGCCGGGCAAGGCACAGATACCTCGACCTGCGGCCACCATCTGCAACATAATTTCAGTTGTTTCAATAATTTTATGTTTCTTCACTGAACACTTTGCTGGATTGAGAAATTGACTAAAAATATCTAACCTCATCGGTTCGACAGGGTAACTAAATAGCACTTCCTCGCTTAATTGCTTAGGTAATACAAAACCCTGCTTGGCTAGTGGGTGAGACGTGGAAACAACGAGTTTATGCTCATAGTCAAAAACGGGAATGTAGTCTATTTTAGGTTTAAAGAGCGGGTCAGGTGTAATGAGTACATCAATTTCATAGCTAAGTAATGCACCTAAAGCGCCGAACTGGAACTCTTGCTTCACATCGATATCGATGTCAGGCCACTGCTCAAGATAAGGCTCTATTACTCTGAGTAGCCATTGATAACAAGGGTGACACTCCATGCCTATTCGTAGCGATCCCATTTCACCTTTGGCGATTTGATTTAACAATAATTCCGTATGTGAAAACTGCGGCAATACTCTATTCGCAAGTGATTGAATACGTTCACCTGCAGCGGTTAGGCGTAAATTGCGCCCATCTTTTTTCCATATCTGTGTCGCAACTTGGCCTTCCAACTTTTTAATACTATGACTTAATGCAGACTGAGATAGATGCAATGAATCAGCTGCTTTAGTTAGCGTTCCATGTTCTTTGATTGCGGTTAGTATTTCTAAATGTATCCTTTCCAGCATCAGTTTGCTCCGGTCTTTAATTTTAATGATGAACTCTATTCATTGAATGATGAAATTATATCATTTTTATTCATCAAATAAGTATCAGTACAATACCTTTTAGATATCTAAAGTGCTAAAAAGCTATTAAGATTAGCTGATTAGGAAATAGTAATGAAGGCCATAATAAAGCATGAGATTAGCATTGGCTGGAAACGAAAAGGTAGACAGGCTGGTACTGTTGTTCTTCATAGAAATCTAACTGCGGGAGCGCAATTGTCTCAAGAATTGATGACAAGCTCTTTGTCGATTATTAAAAATAGAAGTAGTAGTTAATGCATATCATTGAATTTATAGTAAATAATATATCAACCTTTTTGGCATTGGTTGCCACAGGTGTATTCGCCGGTCTTTTAGCCGGCTTGTTAGGTGTAGGTGGGGGTATTGTTATTGTGCCTGTGCTGTTTTTCTTGTTCCAGAAGTTTGGCGTATCACCGGAATCTGCAATGTTGGTTGCGACAGCAACGTCACTGGCCACCATAGTACCAACGTCTATTAGTTCGATTCGCTCTCATAACCAAAAAGGTAATGTAGATTTTGAGCTGCTAAAACGTTGGGCGGTATTTATTCTTATTGGTGTTTTAGCGGGTAGTTGGTTAGTGACTCGTGTAGACGGTAGCTTGCTTACTATGCTCTTTGGTGTGATAGCGACCTTGTCTGCGCTAAACATGTTACTTAGAACGGGAAAATCCGCTTTCTTTAAAAAGCTGCCAACTAAAGCAGGGCAAACGGTTATGGGCACATCCATTGGCTTTTTCAGTTCTATGGTAGGCATTGGTGGCGGCACTATTTCTGTTCCATTGCTCACTTTATATAACTATCCGGCTCACAAAGCCGTTGGTACAGCTACTGCTATAGGGTTAATCATTTCGTTGCCGGGTGCGCTAACAATGTTAGTTATAGGCAGCACTCCAACCGATGCACCTGCAGGAACCTATGGATTAGTTAATCTAGTTGGCTTCATTTGCATTGTGCCGTTAACAGTATTATTCGCGCCTATAGGGGCGTCATTAGCGGCAAAATTGGATGCTGAAAAACTTAAAAGGATCTTTGCTGTTGTATTGCTTTTGACGGGTCTGCGTATGTTAGCGCAAATTTTTCTATAACCTAGACCTAAAATGAGGGTTACCGATTTAACTAATGCAATCGGTAACCCCAAATACCCAAAGTTTATATAGGTTAATTCAGGTTAGTTAGGCTAATAGCTCTCTGCGGACGATTTCTGCACCTGCACTTAACGCAGTTAACTTGCCCCTTGCCACTTGGCGAGATAATGGAGCCATACCGCAATTTGTGCAAGGGTAGAGCTTGTCAGCGTCTACAAATTCAAGTGCTTTTCTCAAGGTATTGGCTACTTCTTCTGGTGTCTCTATTGTATCTGTTGCTACGTCAATAGCCCCTACCATCACCTTTTTACCTCGTAAGAGCTCAAGTAGCTCAACGGGTACGCGCGAGTTGTGACATTCTAGTGAGATGATATCGATATTAGAACTTTGCAATTTAGGAAATACTTCTTCATATTGACGCCACTCAGCTCCCAAGGTTTTCTTCCAATCTGTGTTCGCTTTGATGCCATAGCCATAACAAATATGTACAGCAGTTTCACATTTAAGCCCTTCGATTGCTCTTTCTAAACAAGCAATTCCCCAATCATTTACTTCATCAAAAAATACATTAAATGAAGGTTCATCAAATTGGATAATATCAACACCCGCAGCCTCTAATTCTTTAGCTTCTTGGTTGAGGATTTTGGCAAAATCCCAGGCGAGCTTCTCGCGACTTTTATAATGATCATCATAAAGCGTATCTATCATTGTCATGGGCCCTGGCAGAGCCCATTTAATAGGTTTCTTGGTTTGTTGACGTAAGAACTTAGCATCTTCAACAAAAACGGATTTTTGACGACTAACAGGGCCAACAACTGTCGGTACACTTGCATCATAGCGGTTACGAATTTTTACCGTTTTGCGTTTCTCAAAATCAACGCCGTTTAGGTTTTCAATAAACGTAGTGACAAAGTGTTGTCGGGTTTGTTCGCCATCACTGACAATATCAATACCTGCATGATGTTGCTCTTGCAAAGAAATGCGTAAAGCATCGTGTTGGCCATTAGTTAATTCCTCATCTTGTAATTTCCAAGGTGACCAAAGAGTCTCTGGTTGTGCAAGCCATGAGGGCTTGGGTAAACTGCCGGCTGTTGAAGTGGGCAATAGTGATTTGACAATACTTGGCTTGACAATATTTGTTTTCATAATAAATGCTACTTATACGTTGATGAATTACAAGGCGTAATTAGCAGACCACTGCTCAAGAACTGTTTGGTATGGTTTAATGAAATGCTCTTCAGCAAATTCACCTTGGGCAATCGCCAACTTGCTGCGTTCTTCTCGATCATAAACAATTTGAGTTAATGAATGGTCTAGATTCTTCAAATTTGGTTGATAGCATTTTCCTGCTGCAGCATTTGAGTTGTAAATCTCAGGTCGGTAGATTTTTTGAAACGTTTCCATCGTGCTAATAGTGCCGATAAGTTCAAGATTAGTGTAATCACAAAGTAAATCACCAAAAAAATAAAACGCTAAAGGCGCAACACTATTTGGTGGCATAAAGTAGCGAACCTGTAAGCCCATTTTTTTGAAATACTGCTCGGTTAACGAAGATTCATTTGGCTGGTATTCAGTACCCAATACTGGGTGCTGATTTTCAGTGCGGTGATAAGTTTTGTTATCAGATACACTCAAACAAATAACGGGTGCTTTATTGAAGTTTTGTTTGTACGAATTTGAATTAACAAAGTACTTAAAAAGTTTCCCATGTAAGTCGCCAAAATTATCTGGAATGCTAAATTTAGCTTGATCCTTATTATGACCCAAGAGTAAAACGCTAAAATCATAATCTCGCACATAAGAAGAGAAATTGTTTCCAACTATGCCTTCGATACGTTTATTCGTTTTGTGATCAACAATGTTTGTTTTCAATATTTCAATTGAAGGGAAGGATTGACCGCTGGCCTCAATAGCTATATCAACAGAAACTATTTCAAGTTCAACAGAGTAACGGTCGCCATTGGGATTATCCCAATGGGCCATGGCATTAAAGCTATTGTCGATCATCTTTAGAGTATTACGCAAGTTATCTTGACGGCTGTTTCCCCTAGCCAAGTTTGCGAAGTTGGTCGTTGCACGCGTATTGTCAGATGGGTGATAATTTTCATCGAAACAAATGTTTTTAATAGTAAAGGTAAAGTCTTTGTTCATTGTGATTTGAAATCCTATTTTCTGAGATAAAAGCTAAATTTATGCTTTGCTCTTTCTTGACTTGTCAGTTATTTCTGACATTTCCTATCAGGTGTTTCACAGAGTTTTTGATTTGTACCTAATGGTCAAACAAAAAATTACCTGTAATATTGCCGAGGTTTAAGAGCACAGTGTAATTTATACTTGGTTCGTAATATGAATAAAATTGATTTTATTTCATTAAATGATGAGTTATTTTCATGGATTGGTGCGGTTAGGTGTTTTGGCTAGATGTATTGGAGCATTTAGACTGGTAATTGAAGTGTATACAAATGGAAATTTTGGCTTATAGAGCAGTTGTCTCAATCTTTGGCGGAACGTGATCATTCAATACAAGATGATCAAGGTAGCAGACTACATAGTTATCACCTCAATGTTAGACATAATCTAACTATAGAAGGTGTCCACTAAAACGGGGGAGGATCGCAGTCCCGCTTGAAATTCTTGTTATGTTGAATTTACACCATTACGGTTCTTTATGTATTGGTTTATATTTACGTAAGTTTAAATTGTAATGAAGAACAGTTTGTTCCTTAATTATTGAGATATACATTCCCTTGATTTCATATCCATTAGTGATGAAAACCAATTTTTCTTTGTTTGGCCTGTTCTTTCGATGAAGTGATAATTCATAGAATCCTTCATGTTCAGTTAAATCGTTGATTGTGAATGTATACTTAGACTTAACACCAGAAGAAAGAATTGTTTGAGTGTAATACCCAGAAGAATCATCTTCAATTTGCAAGAAAGCTAAATGATCAATATCACTTAATTGAGTTGTGCCTACCCATTTGCCTTTTAAGTTAGACAAATCCTCCCCAAAGGCGCTAAAGGTAAACAGAACAAAGCTTACTAGTGTTATTTTACATAATTTGATCATCAATAATCCTTTCGGTTGTATTGCTGCTTCCATGAAACATAATTCCCACGTTAAGGGGCTAAAAATTTGTTTGCTAAAATGTGTAGCGAAGCGAAACCGAGCAAACTGTTTTTAGTCCCGCTTAATTTTCTTGTTATGTTTCGTGTGCTGAAGGGTACGCGCATAAAACAATTGAAATACCTAAATCTGCTGTACTTTTTAAAACAGGAGGGTCTAGATAAATATTCATGTTGATACTATCAACACTAAACCAACCAACAAAATACTCAACGGTTCCGCCTGACTTTATCAGAGAGTCGAAAAAGCTCTTGTGTTTAGTAAGCTCACTATTTCTAGACGCTATAAACTCTTCAAAAAGAATATTCTCAGCATCTAACCTTTCACCATTACAAAAATCAAAAGTCCAAAACATGCTTTCATAAGTCCCTTTAAGTCGTCTGCCATTAGGTGTAATTCGAGGCTCACCGATTTTATGGGATATATGAGGCGTAAGGTTTAATTCCTTACTAATATTTTCTGGCTCCATTTCAGGGTGTGAAATCTTTAACGAAACACAAAACTTATAATCTGGCACTATCCATCCTTAGAAACATAACGCCCTAATAATGGGCAAAAAATTGTTGGCTAAAATGTTGAGGAACGTATATGGACTCCTCTTGCATAGCAAGCCGTTTAAAATAAAAATAGTTAGTGTGATTTGCAAGTTCACGTATATTCGGTTTCTGATGGGGAGCTACCCCGAACCTTAATGGCTTAATCCACTTACAAAGCTCCTTAACGAAAACGAGGTATTTTACTACCGTTGTTCCTCCCAGGTTTTGCCTTGCGTGCGTTGATACACTTTACATTATTATTTTACGACTGCTTATACTCGGTTAACTTAGTTACTTTTTCAAGGTTTATCAAATACTACTGAGCTAAAGGTGCTCGATAATCTTCGCCACTTTTCAGAATAGCCCACGCCATTCTGACCAACTTATTGGCCAAAGCAACCGTCGTTTTATTTAAATGATTCTTCGAGAGCTGCTCTCTTATCCAACAACTCAAACCATCTTGTTTATCTTTAATCCTACTAACAATTGAACGTGCTCCATGAACGAGTAATGAACGTAGGTTTCTATCACCTCTCTTAGTAATACCAAGCAACTTATTATTACCACCCGTTCCTGAATGAGCTGGTACTAAGCCTACGCTAGCGCTGGCATCTCGGCCGCATTTATAAGCGGAACCATCACCTAACCTTGCATATAACGCGCTAGCAATTATCCAAGCAACGCCAGGTAGTGCTGTTAATCGACTACAAACAGGAACTTCTTTAGCTCTGGCAACCAGTGCATTCGTTGCATTATCAACCTGAATATCTAACAACAATAGCTGATCTAACAAATCCCTTAAGATAAACCGACTTGAGGTGGTTAACTCATTTTCAGCATCTTCAAGAAAATAAGGAAGGTGTTTACGTGCTTTAGCAATGCCTTGAGGGATCTTGACACCATACTCTAACCCCAAACCTCTCATTCGATTAACTGTTTGAGTTCGCTGCTTTATATAACCTTGTCGTAGTTTCAATAAGCTGGCTAAGTCTTGTTGGTCAAGGCTCTTTACCTGTACAAAGTATGTTTTAGGTCGTTTTATTGCTTCGTAAATGGCTAGTGCATCGTTGGCATCATTCTTATTACCTGTACGGTACTTAGCAGCAATATGCGCAGGAACAAGGAGAACCTTGTGACCATTTTTTTGAAATTGTCTGCCCCAATAGTGAGCTGTTCCGCATGCCTCCATACAAATTAAAGCCTCTGGGTATTGGGCAATGAATTGGACCATTTTGGCTTGGCTCATTTTATTATTAGATTTCAATACGCCATATTTATTAAATAAGGCAACTTGGAAAACTGTTTTAGCTAAATCAATACTGATAGTGGTAGTATTTTTCATGATATGGGCTCCGTTTAGATTGGCGTCTTCACCTTAGCCTATTGGGCCAAAGGTGAGGAGTCCATACCATTGAAAACAGCCAACTGTTTTTTGTCCTTATTTATTAGCTTGTTAGGCAGCAGGAGTATCCAACTTCAATTTCATTGGCTGAACCGACAATGTTGATGCTTCCCTAAGACTTTCCAATGAACCATAAGGCTCAAAACCATAAGCTTTATATAATTTTACAGCTGGTATATTGATCGTTGTTACAGCTAAAGATACATAATCTAAATTAAGTTCTTTTGACCATGCTATTATATTTTTCAGCAATAAACTCCCGACTCCTTGACCACGAACATCGTGAGAAACCCACATTTGATAGATGTGAGCAGTTTTATCTTGGAGGTTATGAACCAATCCCCAAGCTAAGCCAACAGCAACACCATTTAGCTCAGCAACAAGTGGAAGAGCACGTCCAACCTTATGATCTAGGCTAAGACGCGAAATCCACTCATCATTAGAATACAAATACTCTTGTTCATAACTGCTGCCAAAAGAGTTGGGGGAGTCTTGAAGAGAAAGGAGTCGAAGCTCTCTATAAGTAGACCAATCATCTTTATTTAAGACTCTAATACTAAATTCACTCACCAAGCTATCCTTTGCTGCCTAACGCCTCACTAAGAGGCAAATAATTAGTTGGTTAAAATAAGCGACGAAGGAGCAAAAACCTAATGTTATTTGTCCTTTTGAGTGACTTGTTGAACGAAGCCGCTCTGCGGCAGAGTCGCTTTGAATCGACCTTCCATACTCAATAATAACATCGTCATTGTGACGGTGTATTATTGGAGTATACCCATGAAAGCATCACAATCTCA
>Ga0114909_1001857_pt1 | contig 10882 bp, 10 predicted proteins | sample MalvireepMed_906_FD_87290 | JGI IMG/M metagenome (GOLD analysis project Ga0114909, IMG submission 87290) | Marine viral communities from the Global Malaspina Expedition - Malaspina viral metaG DeepMed_906 | ecosystem: Environmental > Aquatic > Marine > Oceanic | place: Mediterranean Sea...
ACCTTGTACCGCTTGCTCATCCTCGCCTTGCGACCCCAGTGAACCCTGGCATTGGGCGAGAGTTCTTTCGGCGGCAACGGCAGCACTATCCTCAATCTCTCCATCACTCCCCCATTGTCACGAAGCACGGAGTCATCTCGCCAACATAGGCTCCGGCCACGTTGAATTCAAAATACTCGACCGCTTCGTCCCGGTCCATCCCGTCCCGCTCCATCAGGACATCGATGCACTTCTCCCGGTCATACGCCATCACTATGCCGCGACCCTTATCAGTCCACACCTCGGCGTAGCCAATGATGGCGTCATCAAACCCATCAGCCTGGAGCAGATCGACGCTGGGAAGCATGTCAGCAACCCGGTCTCCGTTGGGTGTTTCCATTAGTTCCACTCCGCGAGGTGGCGAGTCATGTCCTTGCCGAACTTCGACACCGCAGCAGCACCAGGAGTGTCACGCTCGAGTATCCACTCCATGAGCGAGATACACGCCTCCGTTTCCAGGTAGTTCCGGTAGACCTCGAAGTCCTCGAGGTCAGGCTCCTTGCCCGACTCACGCACGCTCTGCACCTTCATGCTCACCACCAGATGCATCGCCTCCGTGCCGTAAAGCACACGCTCAATCTCACTCTTCGTACGCATCGTATATCTCCTTGGCAATCGTGGCATACCACGGATCACCTAGTTCACCGTTCACTAGCCATGAGTTGATGACCGAGACCCAGTCCCGGCCCGTCACCTCCCTCACCTGATCCCTGTCGAACTCGCCCTTGTTGATTTTGTGCCAGATAGCCAGCACCACGCCGTACTTCGGACACCTGTGCATCCAGTCGTGCGTCATCGCATCAACCGATACCATCAACGAGGGGATGTCGTACTTCGTCCCGGTGGCACGGACGATGTGGTGAACAACGACCGACCCCCATTTCGGGGGGGCCAGCCACTGGTCACGCACCATCTTCCAAGCCTCGCCACGCACCTCCTGGCGAAGCTCGTCCTCCGGGTTGCTCTCAAGGTATTCTCGAACAGCCTGCTTGTCGCGTGGCATACTCCATCCCCAACACGGTGATCAACTCCTGGCGGAACACCTCGTCCCGCCGCAACGTCTCGATCAGTCGTCGTTGCTGACTCCTGTCCCACTGGACTGGAGCCTCGACGATCAGGCTCTCCACCTGTTCCGTAGCTTTCCAACGCCACGCCTGATCAGGATGCTGCTCTATAACCGCATGATACTCCTGAACCGATTCCGGTGCAGGGGGAGGGGTGTTGTTGACCAACGCCTCGCCAACGGCTGTCAAATACTCAGAAAGCATCATCAAAAGAATCCTCCTGACCACCAACGTACTCTATTGAACCGGCACGGATGTTGACGAAGACCTTCTCGTTCCACACCCGGCCCCGCACCGTGCCGGACACCTTCACGTCCATCCCAGGCTTGGCGTTGGCGAGGATGTCCTCGGACAACTGGCCGAATGCCTCGATCAGGATGGGGTTGTCCACCCACTCCTGCCCCTGCTGGGCCTTCTGCATCAGCACCACCTTGGCAATCTTGCCGTTCTTCAGAGCGACCGAGTCGATGCTCTCGATCTTCCCACTCAGCATCACCGTGTTTACCTGATCCATCTTTCTCCCTCTCTTTCTAGAACGTCCCCAACCTCGGGGACTAGTAACCCCAAGCCACACGAAATGTACTAGGTCACCATCACTTCCGACGCTGTTGTCCCCGACCGGGTCGCAGGGTGGCGTTGCCCGGATTTGATATGCTCACGTCTTCGGCAATGTCGGGCTGACGAGGCCCGCTCGGAATGACCGCCAGGGACCGGGCGATGCGGCTGACCCGCCCACGATTTTTACAGCCACGAATGTTGGTCCCGTCCATTACGCTATCCACCAATGGTCACCCTCTCGGGTGTACCTGTCAGAGGCCGCAGCCTCCCTCGCATTCCATGTCAAACAATGACTTCTGATTATCTTCCAAGTTCACGTCCCGCAACGGTCGGCAGGAACGGTGAAGGTACAACTTTGAATCGAGTCCACGGTTCACGACGCTTTCCTCGTTACGCAGGGCATCGTCGATCTCACACGCCCGCTCCCAGTCAGCCTCGTTGCTCTTCACCCGCCGCCACTCGTCGTTGGAATGGAACGGGCAGAACACACACGCCGACCGGGGGGTCTCATGCGGCACACCGTAGTCATCCAGCCACCGGAGGCAGTCGCCCCGCTTCATCACCTCGTCGATCAGGGGGAAGTGGACCGATGCCCACGGAATAGCAACGTAACGGCCACGCATCCTCGCCGCCCGCCTGGGTTCGTCGTAACTGAACCCGACGTACTGATGCACATGAACGTCCTTGGGCATTCGCTGCCTCGGCTTCACGCCGACAACGTCCTGACGAATCGTCCTCGTGATCACGTCGATCTTGTAGTCCTGCGTACACTGCCGACGAACAATCGCCAGGGGATCTCCTTCAGACATGGCAGTGAATGCCGGGATGGATGCAAAGCGGAGTGTCTCGCCACGACCACTCTGCAAATCATCACCAAGACAACCGGCTGTGGCCCGGATGATCTGCGGCCCGTCCAGTGACTCCAGCCAATCAAGATGACTGTACACAGACTGCGGCTCGTCCTGTGGATCGGCAAAGATAGCCACGTCAAAGTCATGCTCCAACTCGCCACGCATCCCCATCAGGTAGATGGTCGTCGACTGCACACCCGCTCCGAGATTCAGGATGTGGTATTCCCTCATGTCTGGTCCGCTCCGCAGTGCCAGTAGCCACCGTCAACTTGATAGCCGGAGTGATCAGTGTGGAAGCCGAACGTCGGACCTTCCCGACGCATGCCGTACCCACGCGATCCCTCCGGTGGCGGCGTAACCGGCCTGGGACCGCATGGCTGTCGGCACGCACAGCAGTACGACTTCTTCTCGTCGTGGTTCCACCAATGGTCACCCTCGTGTGTGCATTCACTCATCGTCTACATCCTCAAGTACCACCACGGACCATGGATACAACTCCGCTTGTGCCGCCTTGTACATCGCTGGCTTGCCCTTGGACACCTCCACCGGATTCCTGGCAAACAAGTCCTTGCCCAGCATGAATCCACGGAACGTCCAAGCCGGATGCGCTCCCGTCATCAGGGCATACAGCCTGTCCTTGGCCTTCCACTTCGAGACCAGCAGCCAGTTGTCCCCGTACTCCGGGCGACCCTTCACGTCCACCCTGTACGGGCCGAGACGACAGTCACCCTCGTCGAACTCAGACCTCCTGGCCTCGCCAACCAGATCGGCGTAGACATTGAACAGGTGGCAGAATGCAATCTCAGCAGACACCCCGTCCAACTCGACCTCGTTGCGGTGGCGACTGCTGTCGACAGGCTCCATATCCATCTCGGCCTCGATGTTCACTTCGCGGCGACGGTGTGCCGCATCGATTGCCGTGTGGCACTCGAAGTCTGACAGTGTGTACTCGGTTCCAAGTGGCACGATGGGAATTAGCTCCATCTCATCTTCCCCCGGCGATATTTCCTGAAGATGTCCTGCTCCTCCTGCCGATTGGCTTGGTAGGAGAGGTAGTTGTGGATGTCAGGCGGAACCCGACTCCCCATCTTCTGCCGGAATATACCATGAGCCATCTTGGCAGATCCATGTTTGACGTTGGCCGCGATCCCAAGGCACTGATCCCACGCCTTCTGGACCTCGGTGCGATGAATCTTCGGCTTGCGAACAACCTCGCGCAGATTCGCATCGACAATCAGCCTGGGCCAACCCGGTCTCGTCTCGTGGTGTCCGCACATCGGGCACTCACCCCGACGCCCGGTCAGCCAGACGTAGCTGCACTGCGGGCAGTGGGACTCTCGAGGGTCAGCATCTTCCCGCGCCTCGCGCTCACGCCGCTCGATGGGTTCGACCGCATTGAGTTGGTAGACGTGGTCGTCGGTGGGCCAGCCATGCCTCGCGACGTTACCCCCGTGATCCATCAGGATCGAATCAACCTTCTTCTCATGCGTGCGGAAGAGACGGCCCGTCGTCTGGACGTACTGAACCAGCGACTTGGTGCTGAACGCCAGTACCCCCGCCTCCACCCACGGTGCGTCCCAGCCGACACGACATACCCCGACATTACAGATGACTTGGATCTCCCCCGTGCGTAGTTGCTCGAAGATCTTCGCCCGACCCACTTGGCTCTTCGTACATTCCTGCGGCGTCGAGGCATCAACATGAGCAGCAGGGATGCCGTTGTCGTTGAACACCTGACAGAGGCGGATCGAATGGGTCACCCCGCTGGCAAACACCACCGTCTTCCTGTCACCGGCAATGCGTTTCCAATTGCTGAACACATCACCCACCAGGGAAGGTCGGTTGTGCCGACGCTCTGCGTCACCCGCTGCGTAGTCCCCGTTGCTGGTAGACACGCCACGCATGTCAACCTCCCACGGAACCCACACCCTCGCTGGCACAAGGTACTCGGGAATCAACTGGGCGTACGTCCCGGCGACCACGATCTCCTCCCACCACGAGCCGATGTCCTCGGGTGTCGCCGTCAGCCCGATCTGCACAGCCGAAAGATATTCACGCAGGATGGTGGCCCACTCACCGGACAGGCTCTTGTGTGCCTCGTCCACAATGACGATGTCTGCCCGTGGCAAGGGGACCGTCTTCTTCTGAAAGCACCGAGAGAACAGAGTCTGTTTCGTTGCGACAGTCACCCCGCTGTGCCAGTAGTCCTCACCGGCCATCAAGGTTGCCGATGGAATCTCGCAGCGGTCGAGCTTGTCAACCATCTGGTAGACCAACTGCCGGGAGTCGGTCAGCACCAGGATTGTCTTGTTCTTCTTCCGGGCAAGGTGGATCAGGGCCGTGGCGATGATGGTCTTTCCAACACCGCACGGACCCTGAAGCACCACCTTACTCGCACCACGCCTCAAGGCGTCTCTGAGGTCGTCAATTCCACAAGCTTGGTGCGAGCGGAGAGTAAACTCTCCCACCCGGAGCGATTCCGTCCGCATCGTTCTTACCTACGGTTCGAGGGGACCGTTGATCATCGCGTCAGTCGACTCTGCCTCGTCGTCTGCCCACCTCTCGAGATCATGAGTACCCTCGAACTTCTCCCTGGCATCTACCAGCAACTTGCCAGCCGTGTACCCCTCGACCACCAACTTGTCGTTGATCGCGGACAGGGCTTGGCTAGCCTTCTTCGCAGTCGACTTGGCGTCCTCAATCGAGAGCAACTCGCCGTTGGTGGAAAACCACACGACGAGATCGGCATCCTCCTTGGTATTGATCCCGACTGTACGCAGCCTCTCTCGCAACTTGTCGGCGTTCGACTTACGTCCACGCTTGCCGTTGCCGTTCTGCTCCACGGAAGGAGCGGGAGCAGACTGCTGCCTGGGATGCTGCACCGCAGAGTTGCCATCGTCATCCTCACCAGCAGGCGCACAGCCCGTGGCAGCAGCCAGGGCGAAGCGACGCATGTAGGTGATGCACGATGCCTGACCGTGAGGGTTGTCCTTCTCCGGCGTCATCGCCATCCGACTGATGATGTACTGGCCCGACTCGTGAGCCAGCACCGTGGTCAGCAGCACCTCGTTCCCCTCGCGTCCGGGGAATTGGGCAATGCTCAGTCCATTCTTGGTCAGCGGCTCACGCACCACGTCCCAGATGGACGTGAGATCAGCATAGCTGCTCTTGAAGAAAGGGTTCTCCGCATTGCGTTGCGGGTTCTGGATCTCAGCCTGACATCGGGCCAGGGCCGAGAACAACTCTCCGACTTGCGCGGAAACACCGATATGAAATCGGTCGGCTCCGTCCGCAGCACGGGCTGCGCTCAAGTCATCGTCCTGCATCTGATGCAGCACTGTCTCGCTGTGGAAATCGTTCATCTTCAAGCAACTCCTCTCTCAAAACAGGGATCGTCGGCGGGGCATCCACACCCAGCCTCACTTCATTTCCGCCGCACACTTCGCAGACGGTGACCCAGATGTTCTCACCGATGAGAATCCTCTGGTCCACCTTCCGCTTCATGATCAACATGGCTTCCCTCCACGCTTGCGTGAAACAACACCGGTGAGTTTATCGTGTGAGTGACGTGCGTCAAGTCACCGATCAAGAACTTTCCGAAGAATCTCGATATCCGCCTGCGTGAGAATCCAGTCCCGACCCAGGTGCTGTCCGACATCATGCTTGGAACACAAGTAACGGATGTACGAATCATCGAAGGGGGGGTCTCGCAATTCTGCGGCTGCGGTCTTCGTCGTGTAGACGGAATCCAACTTCATGTCACCATCCTATTGCCCGTGTGCGTGAAAGCAATACCTTACCACATTTTGTGGTCGGGTCAACGCAGGCCACAAGGTCTAGCGGTTGCCGAATGATTCCTGCAACTTGATCAGGCGGTCGGTGTACCCCTTGCCTATCGGGGTGCTGGTCTCGCCCTCGCCTGACATGAGGATGCCGATCACCTCCGGGGTCTTCATGTCAACGATCCGTGCGAAGTTCTTGTCGGTTTGCCCGCCGTGCTGGGTGGTGTAAACCCCTGTGGCTCGGATGTTCAAGTTGGCACGATCCGCATTCGCTGACCAGTAGCCCCACTTCAAAGCATTCAGTGCGTCCTCGTAACGCATCTTGCTGACGAATGGCTCGACGCTCTTACGCTTCTCCACGTTCTCCGCAATCGTCTTCTCCCGATTGGTCCTCGACTTGAGTGGGTCGAACTTCGGGTCCAGCGTGGTGTAGTCCATCACTAGCTTGCCCTGGAATGCCGGGTCCGCCACCTTGACCATGCCGCTCACGTCATCGTCCTTGGCATACTTCTGGTAGGCGTCGGCCAGTGCCTCGAGACGAGTCCTCTCCATGACCACCGCAGTCTCGTCAACCTTCAGCCCCCTCTTGGCCTCGGCTAGGTTCTCGAGGATGTCGCTCTCGGCATACGTCCAGATGCGGTGCGCGATGTAGTTGTCACGCCGCACCTTCTTGGCCTTCTCGATGATTGCCCGAAGTTCCGGGTCTGCCGGAGTGCGGTCCAACTTTTCTTCCGCCTTGCTGATCTCTTGGCCCGCCCGCCTGTACTCCCGCTCGATGTCGTTCAACTGGTTGACCGGCTCGTACTTCCACTTGACCGGACGGCGGTGCGGCATCAGGCGACCGAACATCTGCCTTGCCGCTCCGGTCGGCAGTCCGGTCATCATGCCGGTGGAACTCACCAACTTGTCCAACGCCTTCGACAGGGTGTCGGTAGCTTTCTTCCTGCCAGCCTTCGGACCCAGTCCTGTATACCTCTCGTCCTCTATCCACTGAGTTGTCCCCTCCTTGAGGAAGTGCAATCCGTCCCAAAAGTCTCTGTTGATGCCGACCAGGATCGTGCCCCTGTTCCGTCGATAGGAGGGAGGCATGGAGGAATCTTCTCTTAAGACATCAATCAGGCGGTTCACCGCATCACCGATGATCAGCCAGTTGCCGAGAGACTTCTGCCCGATGGCGAGAATGTCCTCGTACCATGTGTCATCGGCGTACTTGTCGAGTTCGTCATCGTCACCGTAGAGCCATGCAAGAAGGAACCACATCGACTTGCCTGAATAAAAGACCATCGCGGACTGGATTCCCAGCACGGTGAATAGCTTACCGGCCAAGCGGCGCGCTTCGGATAGACCCTCCACGCTGGTCGCCTTGGTCTTCGAGGATGAGTAGTCAGACACGTCACGCATGACCATGTTGAAGTTCTTGTTCCTCTGGCTGGAGAACATCACGGCCAACTTGAGTAATGCGTTGTGGCGGGCAGCATTCTGCATCTTGCTGCTGGTCAGCACGTCCCAAGTCGGCTGGGTCTGGTCAACAATATCAACAGTCCGATTCGAGACATAAGTCTTGAACTCTTCGGTCCCCTCAACCAGCCCCTTCTCCTTGGCCTCTAGCTTGACAGCACCCCAGATCGTAGCGATGACCGTCGTGTCCCCCTTCTTGATCATTGCCATCGAAACCCTATCAATCGATTCCCTGGTTGAACCGCCGTAGTCTCGGTGAGTGGCTCCAAAGAATTCCATCAGTGCTGATCCCTGGTAACCGGGACTCAGGATCTGGTGACCACCTGATTCCAAGCGATGCCTGAGTGTGCCGCTCCACTCCTTGATCTCTGCAATAAGATCAGGACTGAGGGAAGTGAGACCGGCGGGACCGAGATATTTCAAGCTAATCGCCGTGCTGGCCGCTGCAATTGAGGCTGTCTGGTACATTGCGATCTGGGGTTTCAATCCCAGAGCGGAGATGTGCGAACCTCGTATGATTGACCGGACAATCGTGTTGACCCATGTAGACGATTCCTTTCTAACTTCGAGTCCTTGGAATTCGGTCAGGGTTTTTTTCAGGTAATCAAGAATGGTAGTGCCGTTCTTGTGGTTTTTCAGGAGGGAGTCTCTGAACTCCTTGGATCTTAGAACCGAGAAGGCATCAGACAGCGGGCCGTGCTTGGCGATGAATGATGCCGTCCTGTTGACGTGAGCGTAGTAGGCACTGAACGCATCAAACACCATGATCGGTGCTACCACCCCCTGGCTTCTCGAACGGAGAATTCCCTGCGAGTCGAGGTGAGAATCCAGCCAGTCCCCCGATGACGTTTGTACATCCTTGTCGAAATAGCTGGGATCCCTGCTTCTCGGGAAGTAGTTCTCCAAGTTTGCGATCTCGGTTCCGTGATGCTCCAGCCATGAAGCATTGACAAGTTCGCGGAGCCATCCGTTGAACACCTTGCTGATTGCGTTGGCAACAGCAAGCTCCTCCTTCGTCATGCTGCCCTCGAAGGCCAACATGTCGTCGATGGTTAGCTTGATACCACCGCCCGTTGGTCTCAACTGGCTGTGGATAGCAATGCCCTTGCTCTTGTTCGACAGTATTTCTGATCTCGTATCGCGATCCTGAAGATGGAGATACAGAGAAATCCTCTCAGCCCTCGTCAGAATAAGATGCGGAACCCGCTTGCCGCTTTCGGAATCTGTTGCAGTCGGCCTAGGTCGAGTGTGGGTTACATGGTCGCGCTCCTCCTCGGTCAACGCAGCCAGTGCCGTTCTGCGGCTGTTCGCTTCCACCACTCGGGATGGCCGGTCATCAAACACCACTTCCTGCCGATATGGAGCCAAAGGGGTGACAATGCGTTCCGCCTGCTTCTGACCACGGATCGCCTTGATAATGGTGACGAACATCCCCCGGTCTTGGGAACCCATCTCGCTCCACTCGGTCAGAGCCGACCCGGTTATTCCCTGCTCTTCAAGCACGGCCCTGATGTCATCCTGCGCCCTCAACTGGATTGACGCGACTCCGTCTCTGGCTCTACGCAGCGACTCGCTGAAGATGTAATAGACCGCACTCTCCCTGCCGCCGAGAATGTGGGCAATACTGTCCAACGACAAATGCTCGAAATACAAAGCCCTCTTGAGGATATCCATGCCCCGAATGTCGTCGCCTTGCCCTGGCTCCAGGCTCCTGTTTGCGTCGTACCTGTCAGCGATGTTCTGCCTTACTTCATCCTTTACTTGCTGAAGAGTCATGTTCTTGCGTCTGGCAAGCGCAAGATTCTTCGTCTTCATCTGGTGGAGCAATTGGCCGATGGTCTCTGTCAGTTGCCGGATCTCTTCGGCACTGAGTCTCGGAACCACATCGTGTGCGGAGACCTCGATGTCCTCGTGCAAAGAACGGACACCGTATCCTTTAGCAGCCTGTTCCCCGAGAATCCTACCGGCCCGTTCCACAAGCCTGATCGGGAGTTGGTGGATCTCGTTGTCCGTGTCAAAATCAGCCGCCTCGCTGAGACTCTCCAACCTCTTCAGGGTCGCCGCTGTAGGCTGCTGGAAAATGATGTCCTCAATCAGCCCCTCAATTGCATCCCTCGTCTCTGGCCTGAGATTGTTGTCTTTAGACAATACTCCCGACTTGGCAATCAACTCCTTCAGTCCCTTGATAGCAGCAGCACGCTCGTACTGCTCGATCAAGTTGTTGATCGCCTGGATCACCTTCTCCCGTGCCTTGTCCCTGCCCTCTTCATAGCTAGGACGGCCACCATCCTTGCGTCCCTTCTGGGTTCGTACCCGACCCCGCGCCATGGTCTCCAAGATCCTTGCGATCCGGTTGTGCATCTCCGGAGGCAGGACTTCGCGAGCGTACCCAATGATGAATTCCCACGACTCGTTCTCATCAATGACACTCGCACGATACGCCTTGTCGGCTGAAACCTCCTGACGCTTCATCGACCAGTCGAGCAACTTCTGAGCAGCCGTCTCGATGGTCTCGCCCTCGTTCCACCGGATGATCGAGTTGATGATGGTCTTCTTGCGGACGGTCTTCGCAACCTCATCGAATGCATTTTTGTATTCTATGTTCCGCCTGTCTACAGTTGGCGGTCCCTCCATCACCTCCTTGATGGCCTTGTCCAATTCCTTGTTGCTGACCAGATACCCACTCTTCGTTTTCTGGCTGAACGGCGCGAAGTTTCTCAGGTACTTCCTGAACAGGGTCTTGGTGAACTTGATGTTGGCACGGGCGAGTGCCTCGGCGTAGTACATGCCGATCTTCCCAATCGCCTTGAGCATGTCCGCATCAATCGCAGACACCCCGCCAGCGGTCGGCTTTTCGCCCCGGCCAATCCCCAGTCCCTTCTGCTTCAACAACTCAATCGCGTTAGCCATTTCCTCAGAAGTGACAACGGTGTTGGACTGGCCGAAGACGTGTGCGTCAGCCTGGGACACGCCCTTCTCTACTACCTCAGTGCCTTCCAGTACTTCAGGTGGAGCCACAGCCTCGGCAGCAGCACGCTTCTCTGCCGCTTCCGTTGACTTCCCCTCGGCCTTCAACTCGGCCTTCAACTCGGCAACCCGTAACTCGTCCACCGTGACGGTGGCCCCGGCG
>Ga0114909_1001876_pt1 | contig 10813 bp, 13 predicted proteins | sample MalvireepMed_906_FD_87290 | JGI IMG/M metagenome (GOLD analysis project Ga0114909, IMG submission 87290) | Marine viral communities from the Global Malaspina Expedition - Malaspina viral metaG DeepMed_906 | ecosystem: Environmental > Aquatic > Marine > Oceanic | place: Mediterranean Sea...
GCAGCTATAGAGAACGCGATGCTGCGGGTAGGCGTTGAGGGGTTGAATAAACTCCGCAACGGTCAACCCGTGGACGGTATAACCCAATACGATGCTAGAGTGCTAGGAATCACGTATAAAGAGCCAGACGCTACGCAAGAATTCTTGTGGCACTGGCTCTGGAGTGGTAGCACTGCTGGACACGGAAACATAGACTCCCGCTACAGTCTAGGGAGTCTATTCAATAGCAAGTAAACCCGGCGCAGGTTACGCGCCGCGCGATGGCCGTCTCGAGTATTCAAAGTGAGGAAAGATGCAATACACTTGCAAGCACTGCGGCGCAACATTCGCAGTTATTGGCAAGTTAGCATCGGCGCAAGTTGCGCGCGGTATCACCGGATACTGCGCAACTACCGCCAAACGCTAACCGCAAGCCCTGCACCGCAAGGTGTAGGGCTTGTTTCAGTTTTACGCGCCTGCAAAGATGGCGAGTTAATTGGATAGCGGAAGATTACCTGTTTTACAGCGTCTGCGTGCAGACGCAAGTTGCCCATTACAACTACCAGATTTTGCGATTAACGTGCAGAAACTCATCATGATATGCACGCTCCCGCCGTTCGGTCTCCCTTGCGGTTACGTAATGCGCAAGGGACGCCACCCACATTTAAGACCGCCTAATCAACGGGACGCACCAACGCTATACGCGTTGGCCGCGTGTAATGGACACGCGCACCGGGTAAGCAACACGCATGTTGCTAGATTAAAGATTATATCACGAGGTGAATCATGGAAATAACACAGCAATATATACGCGAAGTGCTTAGCGCGTGTGTGTTCTCTAGCACGCCAAAGCACATGGTGCAATGCCCGCTGCTTACAGCGCGGTTGATTGCATCATGCCAATGCGAGACACCGCATTTCACAACCGATGTATGCGGGGACATAAGTATCTTATTCAATCCGCACGTGAGGTAAATCAAATGGAAGATAACACTCCAGTCCGGCGCATCACGGCGCAACACATCAAGATAATGGTGAACGCGCTGAATGCAGTGCAGGATGCGAACGTCAGCCCAACGGCGAAAGATTACGATTGGTACTCGCGCTCAGGCAGCACGCAACGCATGTACACGCTTACGCGTGGCGGCAAGGTAGTCATTCAAGGCATGCGCGTTGCTGACTTCTACTTTGCGTGCAACGCCATCGCGCAAACCATGATTGATGTAATCACCCATATCAATCATGATTTAACGCCACGCTCCCATATCACGCGTAACACGTATGCCAGGTAAGGGGAGGATTAAATGATAGATACGCAGATAGATGGCGGCGAGGTTCCAGTACAGTCATACGCGATAGGACACTTAATGTCTGCGCCGTATGCAATCAGCGAGTGCTACTGCGGTGACTGCGGTGGTGACTTGGTGCCAGTGCACCCGTTCGAGAACATGATTCACCCAGTAGATGACGCGCAATTCGACACGCCATTTGATAACCAGATAGGGCTTATGTCACTAATGGGTAACTGGCGCGAGAAAGCGGAGGATGTATACAGCGACGATTTACTCATTAGTTAGCACCTGTTCCAGCGCGCAAGTCACTTGTGCGCTGGCCCGGCTGTAGTTGCTAACTGCTGCAGTTGAAAAATTTATATGTGCGAGGTGAAATCGCATGGCAAGTACAACTCTATCCATGACCCGGCGCAATCAACTGGTGAAATATCTGGAGTGCGGCAGTGGTTATTCGCGTAGCCGCTCAGAGTCACTAGGCGATATCGTTCTCCGCGCCTCACAGCGCGTTGCAGATTCCATTCGTGACGCGAAAGAAGCAGAATTCACTGCTGCTTGCGATGCGCGCAGGGAGAGCGCATACGAGTACGCAGTGTCCTATGTAGTAGACGAGGACTGGGCGGCGCTCGCAAAGTATCTCGGTGAAGATACTGCGAAGCAGACATTTATTACGTGGGTGCTCAAGCATGACGCGGACGGCAAAGGGCCGATGCCTGCACGCGAAGCGCATGACCCCTACGCATACGGGCGTGGTGTCATTTCAGAAACGCAGATTAAATTGCGTGATGCGCGTGAGGGCATCATGCTGACCGAGAGCGTGATGGTTGCGGAACAAATCATCGGTGAAGTCAAGAATTATCTGCGCGGGCTGGAGCGACGGCTCGCTGCGTAAAACTCAACCGTTATACCTAGTGGCACGCGCCTCTAGGTACAGCGGTCTAGTTTTATACCTAGACCTATCTTATATATGCGAGGTGAATCGCATGGACTGCTCTAAATGTGGCAGGCACTTTGACAACGCGGTATTTGCAGACCCGGACATGCACGATTGCACAGGTTCTGCACCCGTGTTCGTTAGCGACGTGCTCAGCGCGCCATTGGCGCAAGAGCCGGAACCCACTGCGGCGGCGCAAGAGTTGTACGCGTACAACGCAGGCCCAGACAACGTGGTTACAAGCGTGGGTAAGAGCGCGCTTATCAACCCGACGATAGACAGCGGGAAAGTCAGTTATTACAGTGCGTACGGGCAAGAGCGCCTGAATGAATTACTGATGATAGGCCGGGACACGCGCGAACGCATGCCCGTGTTACTTATCGGTGGTACTGGCAGTGGCAAGTCGCACATGATACGCGATGCTGCAGGGATGCTGACTCTTGCATACAAAGAAACCAACGCGTATCCAAACGTGGATATATCGCTATGGTTTGGCATGCACCGTCCTGTTGAGCGCGACGGATTTATCGGACTCGAATGGCAGAACGGATTGCTAACTGAAGCCGCGCTGAATGGCGAGGTATTCTTTATGGAAGAGGCCACGCGCGCACCACAGGATGCTGTGGGCAGGATGTTCGGGCCAACTGATACGGGCTCTATGCGCTACTTGACCCTGCCAGAAAAGGGCGACCTCGGCGCGGCCATACACAAGGATTTCTGGCTTATCGCTACCGCGAACCCTGCAACTGCAGGTTATGCGGTACAACGCATGGACAAGGCGTTCAACTCGCGGTTCTTGATTATCGAAATCACTGAACCAGTTGCGGATGAGGTACGCATACTCGATGACCTAATCGGTCAACATCAGCACCGCGAGAAGTTCTGGCGCGTAGTATTAGATTGCCGCAGTCACCCTGAGTCTTATATCAATACGCGTGACATCATCATGGCCGCGCGATGCTTAGGGCTGGGCTTTGACCCAATGCGAGCAATCGAGATAGCCATCGCGCACAAGTACGATGACTTCAAGGAACCTATCATGCGCGCGGCAGACTTGCACTTCAACGGCAAGGCTCCTGCGCAGGAGGAAACAAATGGCTAAGATTCCAGAGCACCCTGAAGGGCAGGCGATATTGCGCCAGATGTTTCCGGGCAAAGAACAATGGCAACTGAGCCCGGAAGAACATGGGCAATGGCGCGACGCAATGATTGCACCTAACAAGCTATTCGAGCAAGAGAAAGATGCGCTTGCGCGGTACTACACGATGGTTGGAAACGCGAACATTGAACTAATAATTGCGCGCGACCCCAATCATACGCCGATGGCGGAACACGATACGGCGCATAGGTTGACTAAGCGCGAGCTAGAAAACCTGAATCGCTATCGTGGATACAATGATGGCGCGTCACCCATAGCGCAGGACAAATGGAAAGTAGCAGTGCCGCAAGGGGAGGTATCAGCGGCGCTGCTCGCATCTGGCTACCTGATGTTCACGGAGCACGGTAGCGACGCATCGCATCTGATGAAATACTTGGATAACGATTCAATACCGTTATTCTACGCATCATTGGAAGCTGCGCGCGTAGCTATCACGGCTGGCGAATGGCATCACCGTGGCGAGGAAGTGCGCGCCGCGCTGGGCGAACAGATGCGTCTCGGCATCGAAGCGCGGCGGTTACAAGGATTCAAAGAGGATGATGCGACTGCGCCATTCACTGCAGTGCGCGCGCAAGCATGGGGACTGAACCCGTGGGACGTGTTATCGGTTGAGCATTCTGATGCCGCAGTCTTTGGGCAGCAGTTTGCAATAGATATTGAACGCGCGGTACGTCACGCTGATGACAGTCGCGTGTTGGAATTGTCGATACAGTTGGCCGCAGAGTACGAGGTGATGACGCAAGCGCCCATCACTGACCCTGGCCCGTCAAGTGATAGCGATGACGACACGCCACCCACGCAAGGTGACGATGAAGATAGCGCGAGCGGTGGCAGTAGCGGTGTAGATGTCGAGGATGCTGACAGTGCGGGTAGTGCGGGTAGTGCGGGTAGTGATGACAGCGACGATGACGATAGCGACGCGCCTGCATCCGGCAGTGCGTCATCCACGCAACCACCGCAAGATATAACTGTCAATCTAGCGGACATACAAGACAGGATATCCAAGGAAGTGCGCACTGCGCAGAGCAAGGTCAAGAGCCAGGTTACGCGTACTAAGAATCGACTGAAGGACGCGACTGAAGCAATCGGGAACGTGCAAGTATCGTACGCTGGTGACCACTTGCTCAATATATATCCCACGCCAGACATGGAAAAGATTCAAAGCAGCACTGCGAAACTTGACATTAAGCAGTCGCGTGGTATACTCGGTACTACCCAGAATTATGTGGGGGAACCGTCGCAGAAAACGTGGGAGTTAACGTTTGGGAACACCAAGGTATTCAGGCGCAAGGCTAATACAAGGGGGCGCGTCGGTATCTTGATAGATATATCGGGGAGCATGGGGTGCGGGTGCAATGCGTGTGCCGCAAGCTCGCCCGATAGACCCGCAACGTTAGCATATGCGGCGGCAAACACGTTGGCTGAGCTAGACAGCGACGCAATCGTAGCGGCCTACTGCGGCATGGATGAGATATACCGCTTAAAGCCAGGCCATACGTTATCGCATGCGGCGTACTCTAGTACCGGGGGAGCAACTCCAACCTGCGCCGCATTAGAGTGGCTAGAAAAAGCAATGGGAGGTGAATTGGAGGGTGCGTCGTGCATCCTCATTACAGACGGGTTTCCCAGCGCGTGTGGCGCTAAGCGGCGTCCGCAAGAGCACACATCAGAGATTGCCCACCGCATGTACAACTCGGGCATGAAGTTTGGGTGCGTGCTAGTGCACACGGATACACGAGTAGTGCGCGGGATGCCAGAACCAGTGACTGCGATAGTCAACAGACAAAAAGACCTAGGCAATATCCAATCCATAATAAATGCAATCGGGGGAAACAACTAATGGTACGACCTGAGCGGCGCGAAGCCATACGCAAAGACAAGACACCTTATAAGTGCGTGGGATGCGATTCAACCTGGGTTTCTCAGAACGCACTTGAGAAACATTTGGAGCTAGCACCAGCATGCGCGGAAGTATATCGGCGCAAGCTGGAAGAAGCTAAGGCGCGCGTGAAGACGGGTGGTGCAGATGTTAAGCGCCAAGGCGGACACCTGCGTTACGTATCCGTCACTGACCGCATCACGCCGATGCCGAAGGGACTCAAGAGTGACATGAGGCGTTTGATTGACACGCAGGATGGCATAGCTCCAGAAGATAGAGTGATGCCGCGTCAAGGACGCATGTATGTCACGCCAGGAATTGCGCGATTCTGGCTGGGGTTCAACGGCAGTAACGTGGAGCCGTCTTACGAACGGATAGAAACGTACTGCCAGGAAATGGAAGCGGGGCGCTGGGTTGACTCGCGCACGCCAATCTGTTTCAGGGAGAACGGCGACTTGTGCAACGGTCAGCACCGCTTGCTGATGCACCATTACACTGATACAGGATTCGAGTATCAAGTTGAGCTTAACGTAACCGAGGAAGAGGAAGCCGCGATGGATATTGGGCGCAAGCGCAATATCGCTAACTTCCTTTCGCGCGGCAACAAGATTGAGAACCACCGCCACGTGGCAGTCGCCGCAACTATCATGTGGGCGCACGACGAGTTTGCGATACCCTTCAATGGCGTACGCACTTTCCGCAATCGTCCGCAGACTGTCCAGGGAGTTATCTTACCGTTCGTACAGAAGCACCCTGAGATAGAAGAGGCGGTGAGCATAGTGCATGGTCAGTATAAGGCCGCTACGCGTCTGCTGAAGGGAGAGGGGGCAGCGGGCGCACTGTACGTGCTGATGTCGCGCAGTAAGTCTATGCGTGCCAGGGGTGACAACGGCAAGCTGATACAGTTCTGGTCTCTGCTGTCCTCTGGTCAGATGCTGCAGGAAGGTAGTCCCATCTATGCGTTGCGCGAGCAGCTAATCAATTCCACGAGCAATCCTAAGTTGAAGCTCGATGTGCTTGAAGTGATGGCGAAAACCATCAAAGCGTTCAACGACTTCGTCATGAACCGCCAGCGCAAGACTGTAGTGTGGCGCAGGGACGAAGATTTCCCGCGCGTGATTTAATCCGTTCGCACCATGCTATTGACAGTACGCTAGTAGCATGGTATAATAGTTATGTATCTAGGTTCTTCCCCTAGGTACACCTCCACTCACGAGGCTGTGCGCTTTTGCGTGCAGTCTCGTGCGAGCAAGCGAACCGTGTGGCTGTGTGCAGTGTGTGGCGTTCGCTTGCTCGCACGAGACTGACAGGAGGTGATAAACGGCAACCCAACCCTAATTCTGGAGGATGTATGTACGCACCCATTCCTATGGTGAAAGCGTGGGCTCTAGTGCCAACGTCAGTAGCCGAAACTATGTCCAGTAGACCTGGGCCAGACGGCAATGCCAGCATGCAGTGGCAGTTAGATGCGCCGCAGCCGTGGTCGCCGCAAGGCTTCGTGTCTAAGTTCTGGATACCGCAGACCGAAGAGAAGCCCACGCTGAATCAGCAATACTGGGCAGTCTTCAGGCGTCCCGCCGCGCCGCGCGCAGGCAAAGATGGCACGGCTGATTGGGACTACAACTGGCGAATCATTGAGGGTGGGTGGAATCTCACGATGGATAACGCGATGAGCACGGCAACAACCATGAACGACAGCGCGCCACCGCCGCCGCAGATACCACAGTCACCAGCAACTGGCACGTCACAGCCAGCACCGCAACCGCAGGGACGCTCGCCGTATACCAAGGACGAGCTTATCGTGCGTCAGGTTGCAGGCAAGATAGCGGGGGACATGATTTCTAAAGCAGTTATCATGCCAGAGAATTTCGCGGAGTGGTTGGAACACTACTACCGCATCATGATGGGCTATCCGCAAGAGGGGGAGAACGATGCAGACACAGGTGAAACTGCCGACGTGGAACAGCAAGGAAACTAAGAAGAACAAGTATGTCCTTGATGGCAAGGACTACTGGCGCGTGACTTCAGTACTCAGCGCAATCAACAAGCCTGCGCTGATACCGTGGAAAGCCAACATCACGTTGGACAAGGCGCGCCGCTCACTGCAAGCCAACGCGGGCAAGCAAGTCACTATCGACGATGCTTTCATCGAAGAGATTATCGAGGGGGCGCGCGCAGAACCTGATTATGTATTGGGTACTGCGCGCGACTTCGGCACCGATGCGCACTATGCACTAGAGCAATACATATCACAGGGGGAAGTGCCTGGTAGCGCATCCATGTTCCGAGTGATTGGCGCGTTCAATCAGTGGGTCAATGACAACGGCATTTACATGCTACCGCAGGCAGAGGTGACTGTCGCGCACTCACATGGGTTCGCTGGCACCATCGACGCACTTGGCCTTAAAAAAGACGCGCTTGAGCTAATCGTCATCGACTGGAAGACCAGCGGTGGCATCTATCCAGAGGCCATGCTGCAGGTATCGGCGTACGCCGCCGCACTGCAGGAGTGCACTGGGGTAGAAGTTAGCGAAGCATGGATAGTGCGGTTCCCGCGTGACGAGCCAGAACCAGGCGAACTACCGTTCGACTGGGTTCGGCTTGGCCGCAAGCACCTGGCAAATAACTTCGGATTGTTCTGCAACGCGCAGCGCATATACGAACACGTGTTACTTACAGCAGGACAGAGGGGACTCCACGATGGGACAGGTACTATCAAGAAGTGACCTCTCAATCCATAGTTCAACTGCGCGAGCAGTATCCCAAGATTAGCAATGCAGAGATTGCGCGCAAGCTCGGTATCAGCAGGCAGGCCGTTTGGCAACACGTCAAACGGCTTGGCCTGCAGGGGGATAACCGGGGCGAGTACGGGTGGTGTCTCCAATGCGAGATAGCCCTGCACAAGCGTGCGCGCAAGTTCTGTTCGCGTGAATGTCAGATAGCGTACACACGCATCAACCTGATGTGTGATGTATGCGGCAAGCAATACCAGCGGCGCACCAAAGAATTGCTGTGGCGCATGCAACATCCCTGGTCTGCCAACGGGCGGACGCAACAGTTCTTCACGTGCAGCGTGGAATGCCGCACGCAACTAACAACCAAGATGCTAAAGAGTTCACATGCCAAACAGCATAGCGGTAAGTAATGCGCAAGAGAGTCTACGTGCGCTCACAACTAACTTCGCAATGGTGCCAACAAGTCTCGTTGGAAGTGGGTACATGTCTGGCATCACCACGTACGCAGCGCTGGAGATTTTCGCGGGGTCTGGTGAAAGTCCCTCACTGTCTGCTTTAAGCCGTGCTACGGGCCTTACAAGGCCAACGGTGCGCAAGGCAAGGGACTGGCTCGTAGCCGAGGGGTACATCCAGATAGACCAACTTGGAAATGGGCGAATCACCACGCGCTACACCCTGACAGGGGGTCTTTACCCCAGGGGTAAAGAATTTTTACCCCAGGGGTCAAATAATTTTACCCCTCACGTGCCTGCAACAGTTACAGAAACAAGTAACAGTAACAGTAACAGTAACAGTAACAGTAAAAAGAGTAACAGTAACAAAGTATCTAATACCCCAGAGTGGTTCGCGCCGCTCTCCACCCTGGAAGGATATAAGAATAAGAATTATCAGAAGACCATCGTTGCCATAGAGCAAGTCTGTAGCAACAACGGCGTGCAGCCAGCGGATGTAGTGCGTGAATTCCTAGACTACTACCCGATTGGCCGTGCTAGTAGAGGGTGGAAGGAACCAGTGCCTGCGCTGCTGCGCACGCTGACCGTGCAAGTGAGCAAGGTGCAGTCCAAGGGGAAGGGTATGGAACGCATGTCCGCCAACACTATGACGTTGGAAGAAGAGATAGAGTTTCAGCGCGACACTGGCATCCGCCCATCTTCGGTACAGGCGGATGCCATCCGCGCTGAGTGGCTAAATAAATATAGGGCGAGGTGATGTGATGCACGGGCATGCTTTAATCAGGAAACTAATCATGCAGATACGAGAGCTACAAGCACGTATAAGCAACTGCACATGTGGAGGGGTAAGTGGTATCACTGAAAGAGATACTGTCGAAGTATAAGAATATATTAGATGGTATTCCTGACGACGTTAAGTATATTCCCGAGGATGGTATATGTCCTAACTGTGATAGGTTATTGCGCAACCATCCCGGCGTGAACCGCGTGCTGCAAGCACGCGGTTTCATGTATTACGACGAGGACAACGACAAGTACATATATAACCAGCCAGTGCGACGGTGCGATTGCGAGTACAGTGCTCTTGCGCGTGACCAGCATAACGAAATGATGGCTAACCTGCCGCTGTCAGTACACGGCACGCTGCCACGCTCGTTCATAGCTGGCACATTCGAGAACTTTACCGAGCGTCCAGGCGCAGAGGATGCGTTCAATGCGTGCATGGACTTCATCAATGAAGACACGCCACCGATATTAGTATTGCGCGGCCCGCGCGGTACTGGTAAGACGCATCTGATGGAAGCGGTGGGCCGTGAAATGCTAGCGCGCGACAAACGTGTACGGTACGAGCGCGTACCAACACTGCTAGCGCGCATGCGTTCGTCATTCAACAGCGAAGAAATGGGCATGGTGGAAGAGCGCAACTCTCAGTACAGGAACACCGCCGAGCTACTGATGCTAGACGACCTGGGTACAGAGAAGCCCAGCGAATGGGTGCGCGAGCAGCTATACCGTTTGATAGACGAGCGGTACGGAGTGAACCGCCTGCTTATCGTGTCCACTAACGAGAGCTACGAGAGCTTAGCGAACAATCTGGATGACCGCATAGCGTCGCGCCTGTTCGACACCAACAGTGGGAAGGTGATGCAGGTAATCATGACGTGCAGCGATTACAGGAGAGAATGATAATCGAGTTTAAGGTGCATGCTAACCCCAAGCCGTGGGTCATCTACGTGCGTCACACGGCGCGGTCAGAGCGTCACAAGTACATGGAAGCGTGGCAGGGCAAGGTGGCTAAGGCTGCAATCACTGCATACGATGGACATGACGTGCTGAAGGGTGAGTCTGTACGCATAGATACGCACTTCTTCTTGGAGCCATCAAAGAGTGCGCCGACGAGGAAGTACGATGAGTGGCGGAGCAAGCGCATTGCTGAAGCAGGCAGGGGCAACCCTGACCTAGACAACCTGCGCAAGTCAACCATAGATGGATTAGAGGGGGTGATAATCGACAATGACTGCATGGTTGTTGAAGGGTACATGACCAAGCAGTATATCCGTGACAAAGATAGCGCGCCTTACGCGCATATATTTATCTTCACAGGGGAGGATTTGAATGGCACTTCTAGAGGCTGAGTACGTAGAGAACACGATACGCCGGTGCGCAGACATGGAGCCTGACGATTTCAGAGAGCTACTGAATGGACTGCTCGCTGAGATTGATTGGGCTGTCAGTGTGAACAGTGGCGATACTGCGCGATATGACGCAGGCACATGGAACTGGTACATGGTGCGGTTCAAGTGTAAACATGTAAAAGAGTTGTTGGAGGCGGCGGGATTTGATTGGACACCTGTGCCTAAGCGCACGCCAGACGAGATAGCTGAAA